>OLPB01000002.1_pt1 | contig 188061 bp, 226 predicted proteins | sample 1672001 | NCBI WGS metagenome assembly OLPB01 (sample SAMEA3136635, study PRJEB25190) | human gut metagenome | biome: human gut; feature: human-associated habitat; material: faeces | place: Austria | collected 2013 | reverse complement strand
TTTCTCATTCATATACCCCTGACTATATTATTGTATATAAATAATAGCATATAAAATATTATATGTAAATATTTTAGAAAAAAATGTATTGTGCAGTAATCTTTTTGACACTCCCCATAGCTAAAGTAAGTGCTTTTATGGGCAAGTTTGATAAAAGTTTAAGAATTTGTTAATGAAACAAAAAAAGATATTCGTTAATCCTGCAAGATTACATACGAATATCAAACCCTTAGGCACCTGAATTATATCATATATTTTAGCTTTTTAAAAGTAAAAGCTGCTGAACAATTTATTTGTCAACAGCTTGATTATAATTTATGTTATTCTAAATTGTTTTTTAATAAAATATCTAATCGCGAATTTCTAGGTGGTATATTTCTTTTCATTGCATAGTTTACTGCGTATTCGTCACCTACGAGATGTAAATAACTTTTTGCTCTAGTCATACCGGTATATACTAATTTTTTGGTTAGCATGAATCTATTAGCCATATGCAGAATCATAATTACTGATTTATATTCACTTCCTTGAGATTTATGAATGGTCATTGCATATGCAAGTTTAATATTATCAAATCTATCTCTATGATATTCACTCAATTCATCTTCACCGTAGTCTACAATGATGGTATCTTCGGTATCAAAATCTTTATCTCCAATTTCAATATTTGTTATGGTCCCCACCATTCCATTGAACACATTATGGTTGTCCTCATTTACTGTATGAATAACTCTATCACCTATTCTAAATTTTCTTCTCCCAGAACGCAATTCTGGTGTGGTATCAAATAGCTTGGGATTAAGTTTCTCCTGTATTAAACAATTAAGTGTGTTGACACCAAAAGTTCCTTCATTTTGCGGGATAAGTAAGGCAACATTTTCTATTCCGTATTTTTCAACTTCAGATATGAATAAGTTGACTACTCCTTCTTGGATTGCCAACTCGTTTTTTTCGGAGTAGAAGAAAAAATCTTTTGTATCTGCTAATTCTATACTTTTTTCTTTTGAAAAATCTAATGCTTTTTGTAATAAAGTGGAGTCTTCTTGTTGACGATAAATTTTATTGAGAAGTGTAGAAGGAATTTTGCTTTGCAACATGTCTTCTAAAACTCTACCAGCATCTACACTAGGCAACTGATTTATATCACCAACAAAAATTAGTGCAGTTATTGTTTCAGGTATTGCTTTAAGTAGATTTTCAGTCATTAGCAAATCAACCATGGAAAATTCATCAACAACAAGTATGTCGGTTTTTAAAGGGTTGTATTCATTGTATTTAAATCCTCCTTCTCCGTCAGCTGGATTAAACTCTAATAATCGATGTATAGTAGAGGCTTGGATACCTGTTGAGTCAAACATCCGTTTAGCAGCTTTTGCTGTAGGTGCACATAAATTTATTCTAATATTCTTATTATAATATTTAAAGTATGAGCATATCACATCAATAATTGTTGTTTTGCCACTTCCAGGTGGACCGGAAATGATTGAGAATGTATTGGATAAAGCAGATTCTATTGCTTCCTTTTGTTTGTCCGCTAATTTAAAGTGATTTTCTTCGTAGTTATCAATATAATGATGAATTCTGTCTTTATCACGTTTTTTTAGTTTAGAATTTGAAACAAGCTTAGCGCACAATTTTGAAACATTCTGTTCTGCATCATACATTTTCCGCATATATACAATCTTATAATTGTTATAATTTGTAATTACTATTTTTTCTTCTTTTTGTAATTTAAAGATTGCTTCTTTAATATATGATATATCAACTTCAAGCTTCTGTGTAGCTAAATTTAACAGATTGTAATCGGAACTATCTAAATTTATATATACATGCCCTCTATTACGTATGCTTTTTAGAGAAGACATGATGCCAGCAAATAATCTGTTATCATCTATACAAGATATTTTATAATAATTTAAAGCAATGAAATCTACACACTTCCATGGTATATCAATACTAGTTAAAATATAAGGATTTGACTCAATCCGTTTTAAACAGTCCGTACCAAAGGTTGAAAAAATTTTAAGTGCTTGATTTAATGTCAAACCGTATTTACTAAAACGAGCATAAAGAACATCAACAGCGATATTGTTTTCATATTTCGTATAAGCTTTTTCTAATTTCTTTGGCCCAATACCTTTAATATTTAAGGCATTCAACTCAAAATCTGTTTGATTATTTTTAAATAAATTTATACATCTTATTGGAGAGTTAAAATAATTGATTAGCATAGCTGCAGTTTTTGGCCCAAAAAGAAAGGATAACATAGAGGTAGCGCCTAATTCATCATCATCTACACGTAGAGCCGATTTAAATTTGAAAGAGCCATCTTTTTGGTAGAATCCCTCTAATTCGAAATAATCTCCCTGAGAAATATTTGACATCGTTCCCCAACATGATATGTTTTTCTTTCCAGACTTTATGCTGAATCCAACAAATTGAACAGTATCTTTCATTAATTTACTTTTTGGATAAAACACATAAGTAACATACCCTCGTATTTTTTCGAGGGTATGACTGTTTTGAAGTGATAATTTCATTAATTAAACTCCTTTTTTAAAATAATAGTTTCTACATTTTTTAGTAGTTCATCACGTATCTCCTTTGTTAGTTTTTTACTTTTACTGTTTTCAATAAATTTTTTTAAAATTCTCCATGAAATAATGGCCTTTTCATTTTCGACTTTTGTTTTCATGAGCCTCCTCCTTATGTTTTAAATTATTTTTATGTTTTATAAAGTCATTTATAAGATTATTTACTAAATAAGCTACAATTATAAATGATAATGAAAAAAAGACTATTGGTAAGACATCTATTAATGCTTCAATTAGGCTAGTCCAAAGTAGAAGAAATAATGTAACGCTTGCTTCCATAATATTATCCTTTCATTAAAAACTACTGTATTTTATATAAATAGTGAACTTTTTTATTAATATATTGATTCTAGTATTGATAGATTAACTAATGCGGGAATGTTTGTGTGTAAATATAATTTATTTTTCCATGAGTCTAAACTATTTACACCATTAATCATTTTTACTGCGAATCCGCCAGCTTTTATCCATTCAAAAAGATTATCATTATAATCATCAATTAAAATATCTATTCTGTTTTTATCGTATCGAATTCCACCAGGAATAAAGTCTGTTTTTTTTGCTGAATAAGGAATAAAAATTCTGTGATTCTCATTAATTTCTGGGAGGTAATTATTTAACCATGTGTTTTTATCATTAATAGCGTATTTTGAATCAAGATATTTAGATACAATATATACTTCATTATTCCTGTCTTTTAGCAACTGTTTAATAGTGTTTACTATATTTTCAAATGGAATTAAGTCTTTAAAAAATCCCTCTTCATAAAAGCTGTCTATGGATGTGAATTTATATTCACATACTGTACCATCTAAATCAAAAAAGAAACGTTTTTTCATAACAATCGCCCACCTTTTATTTAAATTTTTTAACACTAATTTGTGTTCCGAGTTGATTATTAAAATATGAGTAATCAATTTCAGCTTCAATTATGAAATTGTAATATTTTTTGTATTGGGAATATCTTTCCCATTTGTTTTTTTCAGCTTCTTGTTTATTCATGGTTTCTTGTAGCTTTTGCATATTATCACTTTTTAGAGGTAATATACTTAAAACGGGATGTTTCTTAATTTCATCTCTTTTTCCAAAAAGCCATAATTCTTCTTGTTTAAAATTGCTTAGTTTAACATGTCCACTTTTGTAAAAAACATCAACAGTAGTGCAGAAAAAATTAAATTTTACTTGAGGTTTTGGAAGTCCATTCCCAAATGGTTTTAATTCTTTTATGCACTCGCCTGCATCTAACACACTTCTATAATCTTTTACTTCAATTGCATAGTTTGCTGGCTCACAAGCATTTGTATAAAAATATTTTTCAGCGATTTGTTTAAATAAATCAATATTTTCATCTGCAATGGTGATACCTGCAGCACCCGCATGTCCTCCAAATGCTACAATTGGACATTTTTTGCTAATCTCAGTTAATGCATTATATAAATGTACAGTGTTACTTCTCATTGAACCAGTCCATAAAACTGTACCGTCTTTTTTTACTTGTGTAAAAATTCCAGATGGAACCTTATATTTATCTACAAATTGACCAGCCACAATTCCTATTAGCCCCTTATGCAGTTCTGGATAAAAAGCTAATTTAATTGATTTACCGCAGACAACACTTTCAGCTTTATTTAGTTCGGCAATTTTCATTTTTTTTCTTTCTTCATTTAAATAAACTAAATATGAGCAGTCTACTATTGCGGCATCTCTATCTTTTTGTTCTTTTGTAAAAAAGTCTACTGCATAATCGGCCTTTGCAATACGACCAGATGCATTTAAAACGGGTGCAATATTAAATCCAATAGTAGTTTCGTCTAATGTTTCCATATTAAAATTGCACATTTCAGATAACATTTTTATATGCCAGTCAGGATTATTTCTCATTGAAGTAATTCCTTCTTGTAGCAGGCGTCTATTCTCATTAACCTTCATTGTGTCATAATAGTAAGAACAAATTGGCATGACATCTGAAACTACAGTAATTGCAGCGAATTGTTTATTTGAAATTTCTAAATTAGGAATATTTAATCCTCCCATCTCTATAATTAATTGACATAATTTATAAGCAACCGTTGCGCCTGAAATTTCTTTAAACGGATAATTTCCAAGTGCGGGGTGAACAATAAAATCTGCGTTGGGAAGTTTTTCTCCAACAGTATGGTGGTCTGTTACAATTACCGTCATTCCTAATGATTTTGCATAATCAATTGCCTCGAAACAAGCAATACCATTATCACAAGTTAGTATTAGTACTTCATTCGGCGGGACTTGTGTTTTAATGACATCAATCATTCGAATATTCAACCCGTAACCATCAATTATTCTGTCTGGTATCATGAAATTTACATTGGAATTAAATTGTTTTATTGTATTAAACAAAATTGATGTTGCCATAATTCCATCACAGTCATAATCACCACAAATAAATATTTTTTTATCTGTTTTTAGTATATATTCAGCAGCACTTTGTGCATCATTTAGTAATCTTGGGTCATGTTCAAAACATGGATATTTAATTAATTCATAGGTATTTTCATTGTCTATAAAATTATTTAGATAACTATTTAAGAAATTATTTTTAGTAAAATGAATGTTTGAATTTGCTTTAATATTTAATTTCACAATTTTTCCCTGTCCTTTCTGATATTAGTTGTAGTATCAAAAGGAAATATAAAATATTTCCGTGATACTCTTGCATATCCTGTAAAATCAATGTGCGGTAGGTTCTCTTCGCACATGTTATAAATATGTTTTATCTTTTTAACTCCTTTCTAATCGTATAATTGACTATTGAATTATATCATATATTATCTAAAAAGGTAGTGTGTAAATAAAAAAAACGCTATGAGCGTTTATTTTATTATAATAATTTTTTTCCCTGTAGTTTGTCTTAGATTTTCTAACAAATCATAGGCAAAACTATCCTCAAGGAAGATGCTGATAAAATCCTCTTTTGTTTTAAAAGTTTCAATTTTGTTTTCACTTTTTTTTAAAGTAAAAACATTTTTATATGTCTTAATATCAGAAAAATGAAGATGCAGGAGATTTTTTTCCTTGTCCCAAACCAACTCTTCTATGTCATTAAAATTTATGGTGTAGTTATAAAGTATATTCTTGGTTTGGGTTATTTTTTGCTGAGTCATTGTGACCAGAGTGTCATTAAGGCTAACTCTTTGTGATAATTTATACTCCCAGTTTTTCTTATCTTGATACTTTAAAAATACTTCAAAAAACCCTTGAAGCACGAATACAAGAAAAAAACAAATAAAACACCATTGCAAAATATTATTTGTTCCCTCTTGATGATTTGGAAGAATCAATGAAAATACTATTATTAAGATAAGAAATATTATTAAAATACATGATATTAGTCTTGTGTATTTTAATAGTTTTTTTATTGATGAAAGATTTGAATGTTTTTCTAAGTATTTTTCTAGATTATTAATAGTATAAGTTATTTTCATAATTAATTGATTATTTGTGGTGTTTTATCAGTATTTGCCTGCGAATTTTGAATTGTGCAGATGAATTGTTTTAAAGAGTCTTCTGTTACTTTACCAGAGTTACAAATAGACATGAGATGAGCAATTCTAAAAGAATAAGAATTATAAGTATAGAAATTCCCCTCAGAATAGTCAGCATGTTGAATAGACTCGCGGTATTTTTTTAGTATATTTCGTTTTTTTAGTTCTTCTTCAAAGAGTAAAACAAGAGATACAGATGCTGAGATTATTTTATCTAACTCTTTTTGTTTTAACTCATCAAATTTTGCGTATTCAAGACATAACTGAACACAGTTAAAATCAGTATTCAACTCATTAATTGTTGCAAGCTTAAGTAATTCGTTATCTGTATAAATAGAAAAATCAAAGAATTTATTATCCATAATTTACCTCCAAGATATTTGGTGTATAATAGCACATATTTAATTCGATGCAAAGAAAAAGGTGGTGTAAATAGTGAAATTAGAGCTCAATAAAAAGAAAATTATTAGACAGAAAAAGACTGTATATTTGGATAAAATAGAAGCAATACCTGATAAGGAATTAAAAAGATTATTTAATAAAACAGTAAAAAAACGAACATAATAGTTCGTTTTTTTGCTTATGAGGGTTTATTAATCCAACCAGTAACCTGACCTTTCACACCTATATTTTCAAGTTTATTTGTAATTGCAATTCTATTATTGGCTTCAAAACCCCAGGTATAATATGTTCCTGTTTTATATGTCGAAACTATTGATGTTTTGCTTGATACATATAATGGTTCATTTACAAGGTTTATTTGAGTGCCTTTTTGAATATCTGAGATTTCAATATCATCACCTAATGTTTCTTTAGCAGTTTCTTTTTCTTGTTCAGTTATTGTTGTATCAACTGTATTGGAATTAGAATCTTCTTTAATATTTGTTTTGTCTTCTGATTTATTAACATCATCAGTTGTTGAAGTATCAGTTTCGTTTTTATCTTCAACAGCAGCAACATCGTCATAATTATTTTTGGGTGTCTCTATAGAAATAGAAAAATATCCCAGTACCAATGCGACAACAAATACAAAAATAATATAATAGGATTTTTTTATCTCAAACATTTGAATATTTCCTCCATCACTTTATACTGTTGAATCCTTTTCGGTAGATTTCTGCTAAATTATTTTTTCCTTTTATATTTAATCCTTTTTTTATATCGAAGTTTTCATCTGTATCAAGGCCAAGTTGATAAAGAGAAATTTGGCCATTTTTAATAAAAATTACTGTTGGAACATAAATAGTTTTATCTTCTTTGTCAAGATATTCGTCAAGATAAGCTTGTAATTCTGTATAATATTTATCGCCATTTTCAAGTTTGTTTCCATTTTCATCATATCTTGATGAAAAGATGTTAACGTAACTTACAGTAGAATTATATTCTTTAGCAACATAATTCAATATAGGTACAGCTTGTTTACAGTATGGACAGTCGTCATAACCAAAATAAAAAGCGCCTGTCAAAGTTTTTTTAGATGTAGTAAGTTTATTATAAAAAGTTTCCAAGCTCATATCTGTAAATGCATGGTTTTCATCTTCTAAAGTATAGTATGCGCTCATATCAGCACGATTTTTCAAACTTTTGTAATTAAACTCTGTTTTAGGAATTGAAGAAAAATCGGTTATTGTATCATTTTGTGGAGAGGAAAAACATCCAGTTAAAAGAATACAAGCAAAAAACAGCATTAATAATTTTTTCAATGTATATACCTCCATTTATAATATATTAATTATATCATATAATATACAAAAATAAATAAAAGTATAAAAAAAGACTTTAAAAAGTCTTTAATGAATGTAGGAGGCTCTGCAAAATTATACGATTGTTAGAAAGGAAACCTCCTACAAGAAAGATTATAAAGTATTTTTATATATAAAGCAATAATAATACAAGTGATTAATTAATACAATCTAACACAATTTACTATATTCCATTTAGTTGGTGTTATACTAGTGATTTTTACAACATCACCAGTTTGTGGGGCATGAACCACTTGACTGTTTCCAATATAAATAACAACATGGCTTGTATATCCCAAAGTATTCATAGTTATAATATCACCAGGCTGTAACTGAGAATAGGAAATTTGTGTTCCCATTTGAGAAAGTCCAGCAGCGGTAGTTCTATCGAAATAAATACCAGCCTGTTTGCACGCCCACCATACAAGCCCAGAGCAGTCAAATGTATTTGGGCCTTGCGCTCCCCATACATAAGGAGCACCAATTTTACTAAGTGCTGCATCAGCAATTGATTGCCCTATTGCTTTTTTTAATGCTTCTTCTTGAGCTTTTTTTTCCGCCTCTATTCTTGCAGCTTCTTCGGCGGCCAATCTAGCAGCCTCAGCTTCTTCAGCTTTTCTTCGTTCGTTTTCAGCAATAATTAATTTTAATTCCTCATCTGTTGGTAATCGATATTTTTCTTCTTTTTCTTTACGGCTTTCTTCGTCTAAGTCAAAAGAATTCTTTTTTAATTCCAATGCCTTTTTCTGGCTGTCTTGAACAGTAATATTAATATTATTAATCTCTTGTTTGATTTCAGCTTTATTCTCAAAAGAATCTGATAATTCAGTAGATTTTGATTCATATTCTTTTTGAAGATTATCTATTTTATATTCGTTTTTTTGGGTTTGTTCTGTTGTGAGTTTAGTGACTACTGCTTGAGTATTCACAGATGATTCTAAGTCAGTAACTATTTTAGCTTGTTTTATTTGTTTGAATTTTAAAGTTGATATTTCCTTAACAGTATCTTTTGTTGGATTTTGAGTGATTTTATTCTTTAAGTGTAAAATTGTATTTTGATTATTAGTAAATAATTCTTTAGCATTTTCTAGTTTATTTAGTGTTTTGTTATAGTCCTCAGTTGCTTTTTCCGCTCTTTTTTTAGTTTCTTTTTGGTTTTTTTCTGCAGATGATTTATTGTAAAATAGTGTGTCTACTTCTACTTGTTTAGATTCTATTTCTTTTAGTTGTTTATTTTGCTGTTTTTTTAATGTATCTAACGTTTTATTCGCTATAGATATCTCGTCAAAATACACAGTATTGTTAGATAGTTTCTCGTTGATAGAATTCGCAAAGATAGGGGTAGTGTTAGCAGACATCGTTAAAATCAAGGATAATAAGATAAGATTTTTTTTAATCATATTTCTCCTCCATAAATTTTTTTGTCCACACGAACGCGCATATTATAACTGTATTAAATAAAAAATCAAATATAAATTTGATTAACAAAAAAAGTAAATGATTATGTGGTAAAGCAACAGTGATAAATAAAGAAAAAGCCACATCTAATTATTTGATGCGGCTTAGAATTTAATATTTTATTTTGAATTTTTAAATTGTTAGTAATTATAGTTTGATGGAGCTGTTCCTAAGAAGGAACCAATTTCCTTGGATATCTCAGTTTCGACAACTTTAAATCCTGCGAGTAAGGCTTTAACTGTCGCTTCGTCACTAGTTGTAACTTCTAATTTTGTTTTTTTATTTCCTAATGATGTATTTATAATAAATTTGTCATCATTAGTATACATATCCTCTAATTCATGGATAATATCAGTAATTACTTTATGCTTCTCACAAAGCGTTTGTAATTTAGTAAAATCTTGCATTTATTATATACCTCCAAACTTATACAAAATATACAATACGTCCGATAGCAATTTTCCCATCAGGAGTTTTAATTTTTACTTTTATTCCTCTAGGATGATTTTTCCTTGTTAAAATATCAATAACAGTACCGGGAGTCAAGTCATTTAATCTTTTTGCATATTTTTGGGCGTTTTTTTCACAAATAAATACCTTTTGTCCAAGATGAACATGATTAATTTTCGTTGATTCTATAGGACGGTCTTTGAAGTAGTCTTTTTCCATTTTAAAACTCCTTAATATCATTAAAAAGAATATTTATTTCCTTATTGTCGGCTAGCAGTTTTTTATCTGTATGATAGTGTCCAAAATACCACTGATTATAATTTTTAACAGCTTCTAATTTGTCTAAAAACTCTTCTGTTGTTTTGTCGACTGCAGTTTGGTCAACAAATGGAAGAAAGCATTCTACGGGTTCGAATTTTTTTGGTCCAGTATGACTCAAAATTATATCTATTTTTTTAAAATTTACAATATCCATACATTTATTTTTTAGTTCTTTTGTAGGCTGTTCATCTGGGAACCATTTATATCCCATAGTTAATCGATAATCTTTATCAATACTATATGCTCCACCTATTACCAGGGTTTTTTTCCCTTCAATATCATATATTTCAGCATCTTTTGCAAAAATGATATTTGGATAGCTTTTTTCTATATATACTTGTCCGCCAAAAAAAGTAGATAATTCGTATGAGGAAATTGTTTCTGGACGTGCTTCATGATTTCCATGCAGACAAAACAAAGTGATTGGTAGATTGGAAATATGTCTTTTTATTTTTTCATCTTTTTTATTTAAGAAGTAATTAATCCCCGCATCTCCGAGGATAATAATTATATCTTGTTTTGTGGTTTTCATTTTTTTACAGAAAAAATCTATTTTAGTGAAATCCCCATGCGTATCTCCAGTAATATAAATCATACCGCCCTCCTATATTTAAAAACTCATGGCTAAATTACCATGAGAGTTTATTTCACATCTATATTCTATTTAAACTGTTATCTAAAGTAAATATAAAATCTTTATTTTTATTAACAACTGAAAAAACCAACTTATATCCATCTGATACCTTATGTATTTTTACTGAACATAAAATAATATTGATTTTAAGTATTTCATCTATTTTTTTATGTTCAGTAGATATGTTGTCTGCAATCCAAAGAATATTCGGGATATTTGTTAGTGAAGAATACATAATATTTTGTCCAAGATGTTTAGAATCAGTTAATCCAAATTGATTTTCTACTATTAATGAATTTTTTTTATCTAAAGTCTGATAAGTCATATCAATTCTGTAATTACCAATTTTATGTTCTGTTTTATACAGTTTTAAGGGATTATTAAAAATATTTAATTCGTCTATAATTTCTTCAATTATTCCACTTTTTGCAAGCCATGGAGTAAAATTTAATGCTTCATTTTTCCATAATTCCTTTAATTCTATTGACAAAATCGTCACTCCTGTGCATTAGCACACTTTATTATAATTTGATTAAGAATATATTTTTTGGTAAAAGGGAGTTTAGTTCCCAAAAAGAGATTTCATTAGAATTTAACTTATTCATTAATGTCATCAACAGATACAATAATTTTGTACTATCTTTATCATTTTCAAACTTGGAAATATTCCTAAAATTATATTTATAATTCCAAGTTACTTTATGATTGTTTTGGCATTTTGTTAAAAACAGTAATTCCGATGATGTATCAGAGGTTTTATAAACAATTTTATATTGAGTTTTCTTTATAAGTGATTTTATCAGTTTCACCCCCATGTTTGTAATATTGTTTAATCTTATATATTTGAGAGTTGATTTTGCGTATATCTGATGCTTTATATCCGTGTTTGCGTGTTTTTTGACTGCAAAGGTAACACGAACAGTGTACCTTGTTTTTTGATAGTTTATTTTTTGGTATGTTATCTGACCATACAGTGTCACAATACACATTTCTTATAATGAAATCTTTTTGCGAAATATGCACATATTTATAATGACGTGTATGGTTTTTTGAGTGTCTTTTCACGGTGTATGACATAAAAAATCACCTCATTTTCTTTTTTGGCGTTGGCAGAGGGATTCGAACCCTCGCTTGGTAGTTACCAACTAATGGTTTAGCAAACCATCCCCTTTACCGTTTGGGTATACCAACATGGTGTGAGGTATGGGAATTGAACCCATATTAATAGGTCCACAGTCTATCGCTTTACCATTAAGCTAACCTCACCATCTTAATTAAAAACCCGATTATAACCTGTTTGTCTGTTAAACTTACCTTCCTCGGACCCCGTTACGTAACATATACCTTATTTGAGCAATTAATATATGTATTTGATGAACGTTGGGAAGTTTTTACTGGAAATTCGATGTTGCTCCCGACCTTTGTCGCATCGCCAGCTATCAGGAGTGCTGAGCCAAGTTCTCAGTATGGCATTTTTAATGAGGTTTTATCTTATTCGATGAAATAAGTGGCAGGTAGCACATTTACCTCTAACCTGATGTCTTGTTATCCTTATATGGACCCCATAAGAGGAATCGAACCTCTAATTTTTCGTTCGTAGCGAAATGTTTTATCCTTTAAACTATATGGGGATGGTTGAGAAGATGGGATTTGAACCCACAACCTCGTGGTCCCAAACCACGAGCACTACCAAGTTGTGCTACTTCTCAATATGGTGCCAAGGGAAGGAATTTGCACCTTCACAAAATTAATGGCGGTTTTACAGACCGTTAGGCTCACTCATGCCCAGCCTTGGCATTAATATAAATGGCTGGAGGGGGTGGAGTTTCACCAACATGCTAGGGTATTATTCTAAAAATTCAGTTAAACTATACTTGATGTAATTATTAACTAAGTAATTTAGACTCTATTTTCCTAGACCCGCCCCATGCGGGTACTGCTAGATATTACAGATTACCCTCCAATTTGGCGCTGTGCACAGGATTCGAACCTGCAAGCGATTTTTCGCCGACGGTTTTCAAGACCGCTTCTTCACCACCCAGACACACAGCATTAAAAAATATATGTATCTATATGTTTTTTGCGGATTAATAATATTGAAAACTATATATAGTTTTCAATATTATTATGAGACAAAGATACTTATCTAAAATCACAACAGAAGTCGAAAATTTTCAACTTTTGATATAGTGGATGTATTATCTAAGATATGTTCTATATGCACTATTTCTGTTGCTTAATGACTCGCCCCCATTCCACGCTGTCATTCAGATTATCCATATTAATGATAATAATCTTTTCCACATTATTTTTAATAAATATTTAATTTAATAATGGTGGCTAGTCCTCGATTCGAACGAGAATCTATGGAGTTTCAGTCCACTGCATAGACCAACTTTGCTAACTAGCCATGGTACCCGAGACCGGACTCGAACCGGTACGGATTTTAAATTCCATAGGATTTTAAGTCCTAGATGTCTACCAATTTCATCACTCGGGTATTTGGTGATTCGTAGGTGATTTGAACACCTATTACCCTAATTAAAAGTTAGGTGCATTACCAATTATGCTAACGAATCGTGGTGGAGTCTAACGGATTTGAACCGATATCTTTCTGTTTGCAAAACAGAAGCTTTCCCAATTAAGCTAAAACCCCAAATGGCAGCTCTGACAGGATTCCAACCTGTGACATATGCCTTAGAAGGACATTGTTCTTGCACTGAACTACAGAGCTATTCTATTTATTACCTGGCATCAGGGGAAGGGCTCGAACCTTCAATTGTGGGAGTCAAGGTCCCATGTGCTTACCAATTTCACCACCCTGATATTTTTAAGTGGATATCGCGTAAGGATTTTTTGTACTACGTTCCCTGGAAAATCCATAACCATTATGTTTTCTACTATTGTAGAGGGATTATCATTATTAACCATATCCTCTTATATACAAATCCATAAATATATAAGCAAATATTTTTTATTTGGCACCTAGACTTCGAGTCGAACGAAGAACTCCGGTTTTGGAGACCGACATTTTACCATTAAACTATCCAGGTATATGGTAGAAGTAGCAGGAATTGAACCTACATTACACGATTATCGGTCGTGTGTACTAACCATTGTACGATACTTCTATTGGCGAGGTATAGGGGAGTTGAACCCCTATCTCTTGATAGACAGTCAAGTATAATAACCGCTATACGAATACCTCAAATATGGTATCTCAGGAGAGATTCGAACTCTCACGCATTTTGATGCATCTGTTTCTAAGACAGACGTGTCTACCATTTCACCACTGAGACAGATTGGTGGACGATGACGGATTTGAACCGTCGACCTGAGAATTATGAGTTCCCTGCTCTAACCTGCTGAGCTAAACGTCCAAAAAAAGAAGAGACAATGATGTCTCTGCTAAACAATTTCATTACCATCTTCGTCAACCAAAACTTCAATAACTTTTTTGATTTTTTTAGGTTTTTTAGGAGTCTTGGGGATTTGTTGGTTTATACTTGTATTTTTCAATGAAGATATTAAGTGGTTTACTAATAAAATATTACCACAGAATCCAACAAAAAGTAGAACAAGCAAATTGTTTAATAATGCAGATATACCCATAGCGATTAATATTGTAATTGATAGAATATATATCGGGTCAAATTTTGATTTTAAATGCTGTATACTCATAATACCTCAACCTCTTCTTATGCATAGAAAATTACTGATATCTCCACGTTTAAATGAATGGAGTTTTAATATAATGACTTATGAATGACTCGGTATTACAGTATCTCCGAGCTTACTCTTATGACACCCACAGTTTTGGGGAAATATTTATCAAAATGGTAATTCCTGAAGGAATCGAACCTTCGACATCTACTTTGTAAGAATAGCGCTCTGCCACTGAGCTAAGGAATTATATGGAGCCTCATGTCGGAATCGAACCGACATCCTCTGCTTGGAAGGCAGATATAATAACCATTATACTAATGAAGCATGGCGGTCCCCGCAAGATTCGAACTTGCGACCCACTGGTTAACAGCCAGACGCTCTGCCACTGAGCTAGAGGACCATGGTACCCGGTATGGGGCTCGAACCCATAATTTCAGCCTTGAAAGGACTGTGACTTAAACCTTTTTGTCTAACCGGACATATTTCTTTGGAGCATTTGCTCGGAATCGAACCGAGTAATGAAAGTTTTGCGGACTTTTGCCTCACCATTTGGCTTCAAATGCATATAATGGTGCCAACCGAGGGACTCGAACCCCCAACATACTGATTACAAGTCAGCTGCACTACCATTTGTGCTAGGAAGGCATTTATTAATTAAGAAATAAACGTTAGACATCTATTGCATTTTTTTGCGTTCATAACTGAACTATCCTTCTTATAAATTTAATATTTACACCGCCGACTTTAGTCGTGGGTAGTTGACTTTTAAGGTCCTGATTAATTATCGTTTTAGATAATAACTTACTAATTCTTATAAAAAAAGTAAGCCAACGGCTTACTTGGCCGATTGTTGCTAACGGTTATTTCTATATTATATGTAAATCAAATTTACTATCTAATAATAGCATAAAATATACTAAACATCAATATAGTTACAAAATATTTCTATGCTGAAAAAATCGGAGAATGAATTTTAGAGCAGAATTTAGTGATAAAAAATTATCAATCAAGAATTTATATTAAACTATTAAAAAAACTAGCTCATTATAAGCTAGTCTTTTTTATTTTCTTCCATATCTTTTGAATTCTCAGTTACTTGTAGCCGAATAGTTCACATTATTCTAATACAGTCTTCTACAATTATATATGTATTTATAATAATAAGAACCTGGTTCAATAGAGCTGACTTTTACACATTGGTCAGCATATTGTCCCCTAGTACTGCTGCCCTTTCCAGATGCATGAACGAAACTTTTTTGTCCATTCACAACTCCAATATAAATTCCAATATGAGCAACACCACTACCGTAATTAAATGTAATAACATCACCTATCTGTAAGTTACTGTATGAAACTCCTGAACCGCTTCTTGAATATCCTGCGGCTGTAGACCTTCCAATTTTTACTCCTGCCTGTCTATGAGCCCATGCAACAAGACCAGAGCAATCAAAATATATGGCATTTGGACTATCTAAACCTTGTCCATCTCCAAAACCGCCTCCTGGGGCACCCCACCAGTATCTTGAACCTTGTTTGCTAAGAGCTTTATTTGCAATAGCTAAACCAGTTTGTGTTGTTGGACCATTGATTGGAGGAATACTTGTACTTGGTTTATCATATTTTTGTGCGGCTTCAAAAATTGCCGTCAAGTTATTATCTATTTCTTTTTGAGCTTCGCTTATTTCTTCTGATTTTTCTTTATTTGCGGTTAAGGTGTCATTTTGCTTGTTTAATAATTCATTATATTTTATTTGTAACTGATATTGTTGTTCTCTTTGGCTTTCTAAATTTTTCTTTGCAGTAGAAATAGTATTTTTTTGCTTTTCTAATTCTTTTTTATTATCGTATATTTCTTTAATTAATTCATTATCATATGAAGTTAATTCATTTATATTACTAACTCTTGAAAAAATATCAGTAAAGTTGTTAGCTCCAAATAAATAATCAACAAAACTGTTACTATTATTTACTGTCTGCATAGAATACATTCTATCTTTTACTTCTGTTTCTTTCTCTTTAATTTCATTCTCTTTGTTTTGTATCATAGTGGCAAAGTATTGAACTTCTGTTTCTTTTTCACTAATTTCATGCTCTAAGTTATTTATCTGCTCTTTAATTGTATCAATACTACTTTGTGTAGTTTGGATAGAGGATTCATTTTGCTTAATTTCTTTTTTTAATTCTTTATTTTTCTTACTTAAATAATTATTAAATTGTTTACAAGTATTTTGTTGTGAACTTGTTAAGGAACTGGAAGCACAAAGCTTCATATATTTGTCTTCTTGTGTTTCAAAATTTATGGCCGAGATTTCTAAGGGCTCGGATTGAGTTATTAACAATCCACCTAATAAGATACCTAGAATAAACTTTCTACTTCTCATTGCTTACCTCCAAAATTTTTTCATGAATCAGTTTTGGGTACTATACCAAAAAACCCTGAAAAAGCAAAGAAAAATCCCAAAAAAATCATCCTCAAAAATTGGAGCATTAACTGCCCGAAATTACACTATGAAACATGATTAAGAATCCTAAAAAATTCCCATAAAAACAAAGAAACACAATTTTGGTAGATTAGGTCTCGTTTTGAATATGCTGATATGATTTGTGAAAATTTTTCGTAGAAAAAAGGCTCATAACAACAAGGCAAGGAAATCCCCGACTTCAGTCATGGGGTAGTTGACAGTTTATTATGAGTCTTTTCGTTGTATTATGTTAATTTAGTTTTTACTAAGCCTAATGATTCTTTGGTTAGAAGAACCTCGATATTCTAAGTGTGAATCTCTTCTGCTTTTTATATATGGACCATCCACTAATACATCAATGTATTTTATTAGTTCTTTTTCTTGTATCTGCTCATATGTATATCCGGTATATATCCAGACAGTTTTATTTGGGTATTTTTCTTTGATTTCTTTAAGGAGCTTGGTCGTACTTTGCAAATTTTGAGGATGTAACGGGTCTCCACCGCTAAGCGTGATTCCATCAATATATTCTTTATCTAATTCGGCGAAGAGTTCGAGTTTAGCGGTATTGTCAAAGGGGATTCCGCTATTAATATCCCATGTTTGTGGATTCTGACAACCCTGACAATGATGATTGCAACCAGCTACCCACAAAACTACCCTTAACCCATCGCCATTTAACATATCATCTTTTGTTATATTATGATAATTCATATATACCTCCTAATTATTTTTAGCTAAAGCCATTATTTTTTGTGCATCTTTGCTGGTAACTTCACCGTCTTTATCTATGTCGGCTAGTTCCAGTTGTTCTTCGTCAAGTTTAGCATCACCAGACAAAAAATCTAAAACAAGTTTAGCATCATTAAGCGTTATTTTCTCATTTCTATCAACATCTCCTGGCTCATAATTAATTCGACCAATCATTGTATTGAGTAATGAGGCGTCTTTAGAGTCAATTGTTCCATCATTATTTATGTCCGCAAGTTTCTTTTGTTCTAATACGAATGTCACTTTACCATTTAAATATTTTTTAAGAAGATTTAAATCATCTAAATCTAGTTTCCCATCTCTATTTATATCTCCCTTTTCATATTGTGATGGTGTTGAGGCTTCACACATCTTTTTAATTCTTTCAGCATCATTATTATCGATTTTCCCGTCACTATTGACATCACCTAAGTACAGCTGCTCTTCATTAAATGTTATATTTCCAGCAATATGTTTAAGAATAAGTTCATAGTCAGCGGTTGTTATTTCGCCATCCATATTAACATCTCCACGAGCATATGATGTAACAACATCATCCATTGGAATATTGTCAACATCAAAGTCTGAGTTGGTTCCATCTAGTACAGGCTTACTATATTTTAGTGATTCGTCAGTAATTTCATTTGTTTGGCTAATTTGTTGCTGGATATATGGTGTAGCAGCACCAATAAGAATTATAAAAACTATTGAAAATAAAATTGTTGCAAGCGCTTTTTCGTGAATTATATCCATTATTTTAATTCCTCCATTTTCTTTTCTATATTCTTAATATAATTTACTTCTTCTTTGGAATTATAGCCTTTATGTTTAATCGATATAATATCATCACGGTTGAACAAATACGTATTTCCTGTGCATCCTTCTGGATAAGAACATCCTTTATAGTCATATAATTGGTTATTGGAATCAATTTCCCCTATAGATATAATTAGCATATTACCTAAATCATTAACTTTAACAACACTCCCAACGGGAAGTAATGATGATGTATCATCAGTTTTATTATAATTAGCAGTTTGAGTACAGGCGGTAAAAAAGAATATGCATATAATAGCCGTAGATAATACAGTGATTTTATTTTTATCTAGCATAGCCTGATATTGTCGTGGTTTTTACATATCCTAGAATAGGTAATGAGATTTTATATGTGGTTGTTACTTTATAAATTCGTTCACTAGCATAATCTACGGAAGAATCGGTTGTAACAGAAGCATTTTTAAATTCTGTTATTACATTAGGATTGACTTCACCTGTGGCATATTTTTTTATGATGCTATCATCAAAATCACTCGCCTCTACTTCTGCAATTGCCAGATTATGAAATTCATTGGCCTCTCTAATTTGAGAAGTAATATTCATAGCTCCAACAATTATAGCTATTATAATAGTAACCATAACAGCTTCAATAAAATACTCAAAAGCTTGTTTCATATATAGCTTACCACCTCCTCTATTTCACTATTACTTGCCCATACTTATCTGCTTTTATACCATGGCTTGAAGTTACTACATAATGAATTTTATATACCCCATATTCTTTTGTATTAACTGAACCATAAATTTTGACCTTATCTGTTAAATCTTCCCTTGTATCTGCATCATAAGCTTTAACAAAGTTTTTTAAATCGTAATTACTGCTCCCATAATCTATATAGCCATTAATAATCTCAATAACTGGCGCTGAATATTTACGTAAATTATCATTTACATCACTTGTCTCAGATGATTTTTGTGTCTCAATAGTACTATCAGCATACATAGTCCATCTGTTTTTTAAACTAAAGAGTGATGCAAATACAAAACTGACAACGATTACGCTAATAATTAGTTTTCCACTAAAATATTGACTTAAATTACTCATTATGCTCCTATCATTGTTACTGTAGAAATAAAGAAATCTATAATATTTTGTAAACTGTAACCGAGGTTAGAATTGGTTAAAAAACCTAGAAAAAAGAGTAGAGCACAGCTACCAGCGATTAGACTTACGATTAATTCCAAATATTCTTCTAAACCTATTTCCATAGAACCACCTCACTAAAAATTTTGAACATTATTAAATATAAAAATTAACAAAGAAATTATACTTGTAATAAATAAAAAGGAAATAATAAAACCAATTACCTGTTCAATTGTAAAATGCAATATACCACCCCCAATTTTTGTTACAAATTACGAGGAGCTACATATTTCCCATAATTGCTGATGACAATAAATTTGAAATCATAAGAATATACAAGGAAACAACCATTAAAGGTAGGGAATTTAATGCTCCGATTAAAAAGGTGTCGCTTTCTTGGCGTCTTTTTCTTGTATCAGAAGATATACGATTTAAACGTTTGTGTAAAGCAGCAAACTCTGTAGAAATATTGTTTTTGTCGACAAAATTAAATTGATATAAATCCAAAACAATTTCCTGAATTTCAGGAATATTATATTGAGATAGAAAGTCTTTATAGGCTTCTTTGTCAATTGGATTAACATCTAATCTGGCAATAAATCGTTCTAAGTCTTTTACAATAGGTTTGGGACATGATGGAAGAGATTTTCTTAAAGTATTAGGAATATTATTTGTAACGATTAATACTTCTAAGGTTGACATCCATAGGGGGAATGCATCTTTCACGGATTTTTGTTGGGTTTTAAAAACAGACTTAATCATAAAGTAATCGATTTTATATATACCATAACTGATAATCACCGATGCAATTATAAATAATGGATAATTGATTGCTAAATGCAAGTTTAAAAGTAGATTTGCAACTCCAATAACGGCAACAATACCCGCAAGACTTAAGAATATATATAACGATTTTTTCAAACGTTTTTCTACATAAGATGATGTAGTTTCGTTTTCTAGAATAAAAATTAGTGAATTTAAATCTGTTTCAGTAGTATATGAAATAATCTTGTCTTTTGCAGTAAGCTTGTGTCCAAGACTATTTTCTTTACGAGAAGATTCTTCTAAAATCTGTATATTTGATTGTTCTATCGCTTTATCCAGTTCATTATGCATGTTTTTTTGCTTACTAGAATAATAATGAGTAAATTCATCAAAATAATCGATATTTTTAGCATCAGGTTGTGTCATTAAGTAGAGATAAATGAAAAATCCTATTACAGGAATACAATTAGTTAAAATCCACCATCCGGATTTATTTATTGCGTGAAGACGTCTGATAGACATAGATAGTGTTGCTAAACTTAAGTATAATATTATAAATAAGTTTATTGTTAGATATACCATTTTAATAATTGGGGACGTGTTTGGGCTACTTATAAAAAACATATAAAAACCAAAGTTGATTAACAAAATCCCGAAAGATACTACAAAATTAATTAATACTGCCGACCAAAAATCATTTCTAGATGTTGATTGTTTGTAGTTGAAGATATTAATCAACATTGACAAATAAGAATTCATGATAAACCTCCTGATTAATTATTCATCTGCTTTTATCCATTTACCAGTCATAAATGCTCTTACACAAATGAAGGATAATAGAATTACTTCGAAATAAATAAAAGTATAAATTTGATAAGCTTGTTGGGCTAATAACGGGTTCATTATTTCAGCTGGAAAAAAGTGAAAAACAAATAGTGTCATGCATATGGCCATTGCTGCAAAAATACCATTTTGCTTTTTTAATTTTTCCTTTTGAATTTGGAAAGAATATGTATCTGTTTGCCATTCTTGAAAATCTATGTGAGTTAGGGATTCGTAAACAATTTCTCCTCCTTCTTGTTCACCTAAGATTAGATAGGAATGTAGCTGATTCACATAGGAATTATAAAAATCTTTTTCAATCTCATCGAGAGCGGCTCGAAATGATTTTCCTTCATCAATAGCGGTGATAGCTCTTGTAATAGCCTTATACATTTGGCTTTTTTCATCATAAGCATTTCGTGTTTCTTTTAAAGCCAAATAAATTTTTTGATAAGTTTTAAAATTAATAATCATTTGTTTTAAATATGTACATAATTCTTGAAACCTTTTTTGTTCATTTAAAAAGTAATATTGTGAATGTACCATAAATGGGAACATGACAACTACCGTTAATAGTAATAAAGCAATGTACAACCAAGAAAGATTGTGTAAATAAGCTAGTGCTGCAATAACAATTGTATATATTCCGATACTTTTAAAAAAGTCTATACCTGAATAATGATAGCCAAAACCTTCAATTGTTTGAATTAGACCTTTAAGGTCAAAAAATCCTTTCATAAAAATAAATCCTCCTATTCATCACACCCCCACTTAAATGGTGGGATGTTTTCTTTTTGAAATTTGTTTAAAACATATTTAGGAATAGGTTTATAAGTAATTTCTCCATTTTTCACTTCATAAATTAAGTCGCGACACTTATTATTATTCTCATCAGTGTAAAATACGACTAATTGGTCTATATAACGATGCGTGCTGCCCTCAGTATAGTCACACTGAATATGGATACCAACATCTATATAATCATAAATCATCGTTTCTACCTTATCATTGGATAATTCATTATCTTCAAACATATTTAACAATCGCTTTGGAATATCTCTTGCATCACCTGTATGAATTGTTGTAATAATCCTAGCTCCAGTCGAAATAGATTTAATCAGTTCCTTTACTTCATAACCACGTGCTTCTGATAATAAAATCCAAGTAGGTTTCATACGCATACATGATTTAATTGCACCGTCGTAATCAACGATATTATTTACTTGTAGTTCAACAACATCTTTATTTGGATAAATAGTTAGTAAGTGAAGCTCTAGTGTATCTTCTATTGTTATAATTCGTTCCCAACGGTTTATATGTCCAGCAAGATACTTAGCTAGTTCTGTTTTACCGGAACCGGTTAATCCGCATATAACACTGTTCATTTTTGCTTTAATCATTGCAATTAAGAAATTAAGGCATTCTTCGCTGCAGTAGTCATCTTCTTTCATAGATGCGGCATTTATTCTAGCAGTTATTGGAGTTTTTCGTAATGAAAGAGATGTCCCGGATTTTGCAATGCTGTTATGAACGAACTGAAGGCGTAATGCAGGTAATTCTGCTTCTAAAATGGGATATACATTGTTAAACTGAGCGTTATTAATGTTTCCAATTCTGTAAGCCAGTGACTCTAAATCTTCGTTATTCATTGTTATATCTGTTATATCATAACGCCCCTTTTTTATATGGTCTACCCATATTGAATGCGAGTTACAGTTTATATCTGTAATCAGGTCATCAGCAACTAGGTGTTGTATTTTTCCAAATATTTTACTTTGTTCTAAGATAAGTTCATTTGCTTTTTTAATGTTTTCTTCTGATGCGGAAGAAGAATTAAGTTCAGTATTTTCTAAAGTTTCCGTAATATCTACCTCCTGGCTATAAAAAAACAGCAAGACTACAAGTGTTTTTTCCTGCTGTTTGTTGATTTATAAGTTTCGTGATTTTTTTTATAATTTAACGTACTGCATAATTATCACAAATTTGTAAAAACATCAATATTTTTAAAAAAAATCTACTTAAATTCCATTTTTAGATTAATATATTTTCCAGTATCATCCAAAGAGAAAAATGCAGAATAGGTTTGGCCATTACTGCTTTGTAAGCCGGTAACTTTAACTCTACCGGTTCCATTATCTTTCAGCATCTTTTTTACCATTGAAAATGTCACTTTTTTCTTTGATTTTGCTAATAATTTATTATCTTTAAAGATAAAGAACTTACAGTTTTTATTTTCACAACTAAATCCTTTTGCCCCTTCAACTATATCACCACCACAACGAGGGCATTTGCCTAATACCTCTTTTGTAAAGTCAAATTGAACTGCCCACCTATCGTTAGCTTTAACTAATTTTAATTTGGCATCAAAACTGTTACCTGTTTTGCTTTTAAAGCCTTTAATTAGTTTCGTTTCTTTTTTTTCAATCAAATCTTTAATATTAGTTTCACTTAGTTTCTTAGAAGCGATAATAGGAAATAAAATAAAATTACAGTGTTGACATTTCACCACCTTAGAAGAAACAAGTAATCCTCCTCCACATTCAGGGCATTTGATTTTGCTGGAAGTCATGTCATTGGCAATTACTTGTTGCTTAGCATCTTTTACTGCTTGGACAAAACTGTTAATATCTTGATAAACCTCTTGTAAATACTCCTTTTTACTAAGTTTTCCTAACTCTACGAGCGCAAGTTTTTCTTCCATCTTAGCTTTATGAATGGGCGAATCAAGTTCACCACTACTAGGAAGAACCTTAAACAAATCTATTGCTTTTTGAGTTGGGTAAATTGTTTTCCCTTTAAACTCGTAGTAATTCCTTTGTAATAATTTGTTTAAAATATCACTTCTGGTTCTGTCAGTACCTAACCCGTTAACTTCTTTGGAAGATAAAATCTTAGCGTAATGTTTATCATCCACAAATCTTGAAGCGTTTTCCATAGCCTCTAGTAAGGTGCTGGTTGTATATCTTGGTGGCGGTGTTGTTTGTTTTTCTTCTATACCAACTTTAGATATAGGATATTTTTTACCATTAACAAATGCGGGCAATAAATTATCTTCTCCTACTCCCATAATCTCTTTATAGCCTTTTTGAATAATTATTGAACCTTTGGCTATAAAATTTTCACTATCAATTGTGGTAGTGATAATTGTATCTGAAAATACTGCTTCTGGGAAAAATGCTTGTACAAATCTTTTAACAATCTCATCATATACTTTTCTTTCATCTTGAGTTAATGAATCTACATCTTTCTGATTAATTTGTCCAAATACAGGAGTAATTGCCTCATGAGCTAACCCCTCATTTGCTATACAGTGTCTGGCAATTTCCCAGTTGTTTTCCAGTATTTTCTCAGTCTCCTTTGGCATTACATTGTTTTTTAATAGGTTCTTTATAGTATTTAAACTCAAAGTAGCACTAGATTTTGAGATTTCTCGCGCTTTAGTACCAGGATAAGTTGTCAGATGTTTATCCTGATATAATGTTTGTAGTATATTCGAAGTTTTGTCAGCAGTGAAACCATATTTTTTATTCATTTCTTTTTGGATATCTGTAGCATTTGGCAACTTCATAGGTTTTGAAGTACGTCGCTTTTCTTCTATATTTACTACAGTTCCCTGGTGTTGTAAGAGTTTTTTTTGAGTGGTTTGAGCTTCTAAGAGGCTTAAATGTCTTTTCGAAGTGTGTTTAAGAGTTAATAATTCACCTTTATCATTCACTAATTCAATAAAAGGAACACCATAGTCCTCAGCTTTAAAGTTTGTTATCTCTCTCTCTCGAGATACAATCATATATAAGGTAGGAGTTTGAGTGCTTCCTATTGAAATAACGTTATTAGCCCCGCCAAATTTAACAGTCATGGCTCGTGAGCCATTCATTCCGATTAGATAGTCTTCGATTGCTCGACACTCAGATGCTGCTTTTAAGCCGCGATAGTTGTCATTGGGCTTTTTATTGTTCATTGCTTTGATTAGTCCACTAGGTGTCCATTCACTAATCCAGATGCGACTTTCAGGTACTTTGGGGAAATTACGTGTTTGGCTTTTAATTCTTTCATAAATAGATTGACCCTCTCTGTCAGGGTCAGTAGCTACAATGATTTCATCAAAGTTTCCTGTTTTAAATATTTTTTTTAAAACACTGTAATATTGTTTTGTTACATCGTTGGTAAGTTTTAATGGGATGTCATTTGGTAAGTTGAGAGGTAAATCTTCTAATGCATACCTTTTATAACTGTCGTTAATTTCTTCTGGCATGGCAAAAGTAAACAAGTGTCCTAATGCACAGCAAAACGTGTATTTTTCTCCAATAAAATAGCCTGGAGCACCACCGTATTTTGCATGTGGTTCAAATGCATCACGTAATTGTTTAGATACATTAGGCTTTTCCGCTATAACTAATTTCATAACTGAGTTCTCCTTTGAATAAATTTAGTAGTGCGACTCTCGCCGCCTAAATTGCTGCGCAACTATAGATGGAGAATGCACCTCATTTTTATAAAATATTAGCAAGAAAACCCATTTCCTTTAGGGGATGGGTAGTTCACTCAATCTTTCGATGTCACTGAGGCTAATCAACTAGGTTTTTTATAAGCCCCTGACTTTAGTCATGGGGCAGTTGACCTCCATCGCAATCTTTTTTAATATTATTAATTTGCTGATATCTTCTTGTTAAGACTGCTACATACTGTTTTTGAACCTCTACATATTCTTGAATAGATTTAACATTTTCTAGTTTTTCATTCATAATTTTTGATAAAAGTCCTATAAATGCAGTATATGTATCTGAATAGTATCCGCAACGTTTAAACAGTTTACTATCATAAACGGAATTGTCTTCATCTACTGTATCATCATAATCAGTATCTAATTCAATCTGAGTTGCATTCACATTATCTAGTTTTTTTAAAAGAATAACGCCGTATTTGTATTTTTTAATGTAATAATTATCAATAATATTTAACATAGATACCTCGCTTACATACTTTTACGTTCTTTAATTTCTGACATTTTAGCATCATTTAAACGACTTTCACCCTTAACTCTTGAATATGCTAAATAGCCGTTCATTCTATCAATCTTGGTCAAATTTTTACTACCACATTTTGGGCATACTTCCATTTCTAATTGTTCATATCCACAATCATCACAAAATGATAATGCAAGATTTACTCCTTCATAAAATCCAAGGTCCATAGCACGTAAAATAAGAGTTTCCATTGCTTTAATATTGTAATTTAAAGGATACCTTACATACTGAATTTTGCCACCGTTGAACAAATCCCAAAATCTTTTTTCTAAGTTTTGTTTTTGAATAGGTGAGATTTCTTCTGTGACATGGCAATGAAAAGAATTGCTGACATAATCACGGTCGCTCACTTTTTTGATTATTCCATATTTATTTCTAAACTGTTTTATTTGCACTCCGCATAAATTTTCAGCAGGAGTACCATATACAGCATAAAGTATATGGTCTTCTTTTTTATATTGATTTAGCTTATTATTAATGTGTTCCATTACTTCGACAGCAAATTTTCCATCTTCTACTAATGATTTGTTATTATATAGTTCTTGTAATTCATTTAAAGCTGTTATTCCAAAAGAGAATGTCGAGCTCTCAAGTAATGGTGCTATATTATCATTTAAATCTAGTGTTCCACCATAAAAACCTCCTTGGCAAAATGCCAACGGATTGATGGAAGCTTTTTTTCGAGCTAGATGTTCTTTTGTTCTTTTATGAATATCTCTAATCATTTCTAAATAGTAATCAAGTATTTCATAGAAATCTTTATTTTCCTTCAAAGATTTTTCAAAAATCATTGGAAGATGTAAAGATATGGCACCACAGTTAAATCTTCCCACGTATATAGGAGTATCTTTTTCATCAACTGGATACATTCCTCCTCTTTCGTACCATGGCGATAAGAAAGCTCTACAACCCATTGGAGAAATAACTTTCCTGTATTTTTTGTAAATATCAGAAACATATCCTTCACCTGTAAGACTTAGCCAATCGGGATACATTGTCTTACTTGAACATAATAATGCTGTCTTATATACTTCATAAAGTTCTTTATCTTTTCCATGTAAATTTTTATCATATAAAAATACTAGTTTTGGAAATAATACAGGAGTTTTATAGCCGTCTTTTCCTTGGCCAATTCTATGAACATTTAATATGGTTTTAGAAATCATTTGACCTAATAAACTTTTAGATAAACCAAATGTGAATGTTACAAAAGGATAATCTCCGCGTGAAGAAGATACAGAATTAAGTTTATATTCAATACCTTGATAACCTTGTCGACATTCTTCTTGTGTTTTTTTATAAGCATATTGCAAGCCTTTAGCTAAAAATTGTTGCTTTTTTTCAGTATCTTTTAATAAACTTTGAACTATGGACAAATATTCTTCAAGATATTTATTAAAAGATTTTTGAGCGTATTTTTCAAGGATTTTATCTACCTCTGGAACAGTAAAACCACCATATTGTTGAGCTGCGGTACTGGAAATAATATCCCCAATAACATCAAATGCAACATCTAATGTTTTTGGCTCATTATACCAACGGTTCCCCATTTCAAATCCGCCTGACAAAACTGTGTCCATATCGAATAAACAACAATTCATGGTATCTAGGCGAGAGGACATGTCATGTATGTAGATATATCCATCCTCACATGCTTCTATTTCCGATTCATTTAAAAATTCTTTTATATAGAATTCTTTACCTAGAGCATTTCCTACAAGAGTTTTTTTAGTGGAGACCAAGGCTGAATCCATGTTAGCATTTTCTTTTAATCGAACATAATTTATTTGAACAGATTGTTTATAAACATTATCCAACATTTTAACAAAATCTTGTTTGTAGTTTCGATAATTTCTATAACTTGTTGCAATATCTTTATCTATATCATCTAATGAAACTTCAACAATTTTGTGCATTGTTGAAACTGGTATCTCTGTAATTTGAAGATTTTCTATATTTCTTAGGACCAAATAAATTAATCTGTCCTCTTGCTCTTTAGATAAGGATTTATTTAAACGTTCTGCACTTTTTTGCACTGCACTTAAGATTTTATTTTTATTAAATTTTTTGTGTTGATTATTTTTTCCAATAACTATTAACTCCATATACACACCTCCTATCTCAATCAAATTGTACTATTAAATTATATCATATATTATATATATTATAAATATATTTGCGAAGTATTGTATTAATTTCAATAGTAAGTAAATGATTATAATAAAAAAAAAGGCCATTGCTGGCCTTTTTGTTGGTTAACCTTGTGCGTTACTATTTTCTTGAATTTTATTCCATAATCCATCGTTTTGTGTTTTTGTCTTACTGTTATTGTCATTTGTCATTGTAATTGCTGTTGCTACTACTGCAACTGCTGCTACTAATACCACTACTACTGTTAACGCCTGTTTAATACTAAAATCCATTTAAGATGAATACCTCCATAAATATAATTTTTTTTGAGCTGATTTATTATTTATGGTGGTTTTTTGCTCTGATTTGCAATACTAACTTAGTGAATAGAGATTGCGCTATCTTTATAGCAGTAAAAAAGACCTTTGGCAAGTATTTTTTAATTTTTATTTATAAGAGTTATCAAAAAAATCATCAAGTCTAATTAAAAATTCAAAGGCGCATGTTAAAGTACTGATTTTTGAACGAATAATAAACAAATACATTATATTATGATACAGATGTTTCTCTTAAAAATATCCAAAAAATATAAAATTCATGAGTAAAAAAATAAAGTGTTAAGTATTCCAAAAAAAGGTTGACAGAACTTGGAATTGTTTACAACACATAAGTGTAGACAAAAACAGAGCTGGTTGCTTTTGACATATCCACCGACTCTCTGCTATTTACTTTTTAATTGCTATCAGTTTCATTTAAAAAACAATTGATGTAGATGATAAAATATCTTCATTGTTATAATTTATGTTATCTTTATCATCAATAAATTTAATATCGTGGGCAGTAATAATAAATTCTTGATGTTTTTTTGAAATTGATTTAAGGCAGTCTAGTATGTAACTAGAATTTTCCTTTGAGTGTATTGCTGATAACAATTGATTCCCACTCTTTGTAAAAACAAAAACAGATAGTTCTATTTTTTGTGGCATCTCTTCTTTTCCTTTGATTACACCGATAATTTGGGAATTATGTATATAAACAGGCTGTTCCCTAAACGATGTAAGAGTTAATCCTAATGGTTGAGAACTCATTAATCCACATTCTTCAAGTTCTAAAAGATATTCAAAGTTAATGTTATATTTATTCTTTAATTCCTTATCTCTTAAAATAAATTTTTTATCTCCGACTTGCAATACTAATGAAGATAATAACTGAAAATGTTCTATTTCTTGCTGTGTCATATTTTTTAATTTTTCTAAGGTACGATATGAATAGTTATTCGGTCTTTTAATTTCTCCTGCTAGAATACGTCCCCAAATTTTTTGTATACTTTCATCACTTATATCTTCAACAGAATTGAAAAAACGAATCATCCAATTAGCATTTACAGGTTCGCTACTAACAGAATCTGTTGTTCCTAATTCTTCATATGCATTATCTATAACAGCTTCTATATTTTGTTGTTTTGTTATTTCTTGATATGCCAGACGGCTTGAAGCTCGTTTGGCTATTTCTTCATAATTGCTAGTGTCTATAGATACTCCTGTTGAATCATAAACAATTGGTACATCACTATTATTGCGAATAGTTTCTGAAATTATTTTCAGTTCATAAGCCTTAGCATCCGCCATGTTTCTAATATGTTTTGGTTCGTATGCTTTTCCAATAGCTCCAGATACTGCATCAATTAATTTTTCAATAGGTGATGCAAAGGCCTGAACAACTTCTGTTACTCCCATTATACTATCTCCTTGTCATAATATTATATGGTTTCTATTTTTCTTTACTATATCATATAGTATTTTAAATTCACTTATAACTATGTAAATATTATAATCAAAATTGTTTGGCAGTGCAAACAACTTTTGATTATTTAATTCTTATTCCATAGTAGAACTATAACTTTGAGGATACTATTATAGAGTATTGTAGTAATTTATTCTTAAAATAAAAGAGCACAATTAAGTGCTCTTCGAATAAGTAAGTGGAATAACATATGTTATCTACTATACTTTAAAATAATAATTATATATATTTCAGACTACAATTAGTGAATTAGTAGGCTGCAAGTAACCGAAATGAGAGCCGATGGCCTTAAAAACAGGGGTCTTGCTACTCTCTATAATCTTCTAATATGACTGTTCTTCGTTCGACATTTGTTTCTTTTGCCCCATTTGAATGAGTAAATGTTTGTTGTATTTCTAAATCTAACAAGCCATTACGTGCATCAATTGAAATTATATTTACAACAACGTCAGAATTTGTATCATATTCCAAAACAATATTTTTTATTACCTCTGCAATAAATTCTTGGTCGCTATTAATTGCAGTTGCATTATTCTTGACAGCATTTAAAGTTTCATATGAGGCAACCTCTGCGATTGTTGCTGTTTCGTTACGACGGATTACAGAGGTACCACTGTCCATAATACAGATGACAAGAAGGAAGAGAGCAAAAACTGCTATTCCTCCTTTAAGAATCATTTTCAATATTCAAACCTCCTACTCGACTATTGCTTTAATAGTACATTTTTTAGAACCATGACTAATTGTAATAATTGTTTCTCCAGATTTAAGTGCCTTTATATTCCCTTTGTTGTCGATTTCAACAATCGATTTATCTGATGTAAAGGTGAATTCTGAATTAATAAAATTGTGATAAATTTTTATTTTAGCTTCCTCATTAATTTTTAATTTCATATCGTTACTTAAAATTTCATTGCCTGCAATTATATTAGATATATTACGAGTATTAGGTAACATTTTATTTATTAATTCATTATTTGTTCCATTACCATATAATTCTAATAAGTCCGTTGTGGCAGCTCTAGTGAAAGTGCCAGATACGGTAACGTCTTTTTTGTTTGTCTCTATAATTAATTTTCCTTTAAGATTAGAATCATATTGGAAGGTATAATTTAAGTTTTCTACTTCAGAAGGAATATTTGGAACTGTTTGCAATGAAGGGCAGTTTTCAAATGTTCCTTGCATTGTTACAACATTTTTTGGAATATTGATTACTTCTACAAGATTTAAACAGTTTGTAAATGCATAATCCATATCTGTAATATTATCTGGAAGTATAGGTGATAGTATCAGTCCGGTACCAGCAAATGCCCTTTTGATTGTAGTTAGCTGAACCATTTTACTCATATCTGTTACATTGAATAGTTTTGTATCGCCATCAAATGTACTAATCATGCTTTCAACTGTTATAGGAAGATTTGAAACATTTTCTAAATTCTTACAATTTATAAACCAGTAATCTAAGTTTTTAATGCTTATACTATCTGAAAATTCAACCGATAAAATTAAATCTGAAATGTTTTTTGTCTGGTTATTTTCATCAGTATAAGTATCAATTAGCCAAGGAGCTATATAGTTATCTTTATTAGTGAAAATCATTGAGTCTCCTATGCCTGTAACTTTTAATCGTCCATCATTAAAGATACCCACAACAATTCTATTATCACCAGTATCCGCTATATTTCCGTCAGCAGCATTATCGTCTTCTATCACATAACCTGATATGTCATAACTTCTTAACAGAGGCTCTCCAATACCTAAATTATTGTAATACCATAATCCATCGATATAATCTGTACACATTTTACCTTCTGCATCGAAATGATAGTTATTAGAGTTGATTGTTAAGTTAGCATCACGTGCCATTTTCCCGTCTGATTTGAAATAATAATTATAGTCATCAATCTTTTTCCAAGTATTTTTTATTGCTTTACCATCTTCTCCAAAGAAGTATGAATCTGTATAGTATTTGACAAGTTGATTTTTTTTCATTACATAGTTTGTTTCATCAAAGAAATATATATCGTTTCCAATATTCATAAGACCACTTCTAATATGTCCATTAACATCAGCATAATAGCTTTCATTACTAAATTCAAAAATACTATTTTTTATTGCTTGGTAATCCTTAAAATAGAATTTAAATGTATCTTGGCTAGTATCTTCAGGGTCATGCAAGTCTTGCCAGCCATTTACAGCCTTTCCATTACTGTTGAAATAATATGAATCGTGCCAAGTATTTATTTGTTTTTTACCAGTTTCGTCAAAATAATAGTATTCTGAGTTTATTTTTACTATTTCGGTAGCAGCAATACCCTCTTTATTAAAATAGTATTCGTATCCATTAATTGTTTTCCAAGAGTCCCGAAGTATTGTACCGCCATCTTGTACATAATAAATTTTTCCATCTACAGTAATAAATCCATTCTCTGTTTGAATTACTCCATCTTTGTTAAAATAGTACTTTTCACCATCTATAACAGCAAACATATTTATACATAATTGGTAATCGGAATTTATATAATACTTCTTATTATTAAATATTTGCCAACCTTTTAAAGCACTACCATCATCACCAAATAAGTATTTATTCCCATTGTAATCGTAAATTTCATTTTTTATCATTCCTCGTACTGGGTCAATACAGTATAGTTTATCTTTGTAAGTCACTAAATAATATGGGACTTGTCCGTTTTCCATAAATATATATGTTATACCATCAATTTCTAAAATTTGGTCTTTTCTCATGATACCATCATTACCAAAATAGTATTGATTACCTTCAATAGTGTACCATCCTATGATTCTGATGCCATTATTATCGAAATAATATGTGTTTCCATCAATGTCTTTAAAACCGGTTACTTTTTCATAATTATCATCAAAGTAATAATAATTACCATTTATATAAGTCCACCCATGAGCGACTGAACCATCATTTGTAAAATAATAGAGCTTATCGTCAATGGTAACCCATTTATTTTGTGCTAGGTGCCCAGCTTCATCAAAGTAATACAGCGCATTATCAATTTCTTTCCATGTTGATGTGTATAAATTAGCTCTATTTTTATCATCAAAATATTGATAACACCAGTAACCGTCTATTTTTATCCAACCATCGTTTAAATGACCATCAGGGCTATAGGCCATTATTTTTTCAAAGAAGGTCTGATTAAAATCTGTCGTAAAAAGTGTAGTTCCTTTCTTTGTATTGATATATTCTTTGAGTTTTTGCATGTCTTTGCCTGTAAAGGCGAAACTTAATATAGCATCATCTGAATTCTTTTCTAGTGAAGATTTCAAACGATTTGTTAATACTTCGTTTTTATACCAGTTACTATCTTTAGAGAGAGTTTTTACATGTTTATTATTAATATAACGGATAGATTTTTTAATGAACTGTGAGTCGTCTGTATCAATTATATGAACAACCAAATTTAAAGAACCTGTATATTTTTCTTCTGCTAAATCTGGATTCTCTTCGATACCAGAGTTGGTTGCAGTTATTTGAATAATATATTTACCAGGAGTATTCGGGTCAATAACATCGAAATTAGTAATCTTTAATGTTTCTCTTATTTTATCAACATCAAATCGTGTATCGGTGATAACAATATCCTCCAGTATTTCTTTTTCATTTACTGGGTAACCTACGAAATAGTAGAAATCATGTCCAGATAATTCAGGAGGATAATAATCCATAATATTTAAGATAAAGTTTATATTTGTAGTTAAAGCAACATTTTGAGCCCATACGTCTCGAATCATATGTATTGATGTTGGGTCACTAACTTTATTGCTGTTCATAATTATTTTAACTTTTGAAGCATTTGCTTGAACAGTGTAGCTATTTGCAAAAACTCCGCTTTTTGTTTGTATCCACCCACTATCTCTTATTTGTGTTCCAGAAGAATTATGTTCAATAATTTTATATTGAGTAGTGGGAACTGAAATCTGGTAATTTCTGCCTCCAGCAACATTAAAAGTATCAGTCATTGCCGTCATACCAGAATAAGAAATGTTATGACTTGCTATATCTATTAGAGGAATATCTTTAACCTCAACACTAAAATCGTTATATATTTTAGGAATATTTCTATCTAATGAATTATCATAAACTTCATTACCTTTTAAGACTCGTAATTCGCTTGATAAGTCCCCATCTTGAATATCGTCAGACGTAATATTTTGTAAAATGTCTGAAGATTTTAGATTGTAGTTTCGAATATACATAATTTTTTCTTCATCTTTTTTTATGCCGGATATTGTTGGAGCAGTATTCTTTATAAATTTCACAGTTAAATTTGATGTAGTACTTGCCCCAGCCGTATCTGTAACTTTTACTGTGAATTGATAACTGCCATCAAGATTTTTAGTATTGATTTTGTCATTAGAAATTGTAACTTCTTTGGAAGATATCTCCATTCTGAGTTTATTTTCTGCTCCATTTAAAATATATTTACCGTCTTCACGGTCGTTTGCAATTATACCGGATTTAAGCATATCTGTAGATAAATCTTGTCCAGAATAATATGTTTGTGTTGTTGTAGCAGTAATTTCAGGAGACTTATTTAAAATTTTTAAGTGAAGAGCAGCATTCTCACCATTTGAAGTGTAATTACGTACATTGAAATAACTTGTTGGAATATAACCATAATTACTACCTCCATTAGCAACTCGCCAACGATTATATTGATAGCCATAATCCGAAAAGTGCAATCCAAACCAATCTGTTAATTCTGATGAGCCGGCATATGATAGTCCACTATACATATATTGGTAACCCCAATAACGGCTTTTACTACCATATTTTGATACCGAGTATCCTTTACCAGGACCGGTTTTAACGTATGCATTTATTGGTTGAACAATTATTTCTTTATACTCAAGATTACTATACAGGTTGGCTGTATAACCATTTCCAATGTCTAGGTTTATACCTTGTCCATTTCCAACACGTGTATTCGTCACGTATACAAATTGTGAAATAGTTGAATACCCTGCTCTTGAGTTTAAACAACTAACACTTATTTGGAAGTAAAAATCTGTCACACCTGAAGAAACAGCATTTTGAAAATCTTGTAATGGAATAGCGAAATGAAATCCTACATCATCATAATAGTAGTTACAATTGCCATTTTGATTAATACCTGGTTGACCGTATTGAGAAGAACAAAAGCCAGCATTAGCAGATTTATGTAAATTAGTTATTGTTCCTCCAGTATTATAGTCACCGATATCATTGTACTGTTTATTTATTCCTGTAATAGATAAAGAATATAAATGGGTCACATTTTTTTGAGCAAAATTTTGATACCCTTTTGCGACATACCACCCTTTTAAATGTATTTGATTATTTTCAATATAAACCTCATTAATTTCGTATGCTGTTTCTACATTATATCCATTAACATTTTTAATTTCACCAACAGCATTAATTTTATTAATATTTAAAAATAAAAAAAGAATACCGATAAAAAGGCCTACAATTAAATGGGCTGGCGTATATCGACATTCTCTTTTAAAAACATTCATGTGTGGCATCACCTCCAAATACAAATAGCCTAACAATTTAATAGAATTTGGGTCGTATTATATGAGTCGTCTATTGCTTTGTGTGGTTGCCCAATAAAATTTATATTATTTTCTTTCAACGCATTACATAATCCTGTGGGGTTCATTTTTTTATGCATCATATCATAACATTTTTGTAAGTCAAAGTATTGATTACAAAACCAATTATAGTTAATAAAATATTTTTTACAATTACTTTTTATCATTAAAGAATCTGTTTTTGACCAAGTAATGAAAACAGTATCTTCATTGTTTTCATTTGACCATTTTTGGAAATTTGCCATTTCTATATCAAATAGTCGTGCATCTTCAAGAGATTTGGAGTCAATTTTTAAGAGTTTTGACATTTTTTTACTCAATCTCCCATTAAAAAATGGTTTCACAAAAACATCAAAGTTATTATTAGAAAGAATTTTTTTTGATGAAATGACATAGTTATTAGTTTTCTCTTTGAAAATTTTATAATCTATATTGACTTTATGTGCTGCAATATTAATGATTTCTTTGAAATCCCCAGGATTTGCTTCTAAGTCTACTACTATAAATTGCATAATAATCTCCTTCGTTTCAAAATAACACACTAATTATAGCATATATTATTTATAATATAAATAAAAATGAGGATTTATCCCCATTTATAATATATTATTTTTTAGTCTTCCGCATTTTATGCAGTGTGAACCATTGTTTTTTGTGCCACATGTTTTACATAACCATAGTCTTTTTTTTACTAGTCTACAATTAGAAACACTGTTGTGTATGTAATGACAGTTCGAACATGAACTTAAATTATTACTATTAATAAGACCGCATTTTGGACAAATCCATGTGTTTGTTTTTTTAATTTTCAATAATATTCCCCTCCCTAATTTAGTAAATATTTTTTATTAGTCTCAATTTCTTGAAAACCAATTTGTATTAAAATTTTAGATAATGATAAGCTTTTATCATTTATATTTGCAACTATATATTCTGTATCATCATAGATATTTTCAAGCAACTCTAACAAAATATTTAATAAAAAATCAGTAGGCATCTTTTTTGAAATAAGACAATTTAGTATAAAATTATGGTGTTTTACTTCATTTAACTTAAACACTGCTTTTGGATTTCCGTTTTTATCATAGATTTCTCTTGAAATTACTTTATTAGATGGTTTTTTTTGAGAAAAATACACATAAGAATCTGGGACATTCCTTTTCTCGCTGAAAATAGGAATATAGTTATAGTAGTTTTCTTTTGCTGGAACTGCGATATCATAACTATAAAATGGCTGCATTCCCAGATTGTCTATGTGATTTTGAATCTGGTTTATCGAATCGTTAAAACACATATATGATGCTAATAAAATACTATCCATGCTACTCCACCATAGGGAATAAAATTCCCGAACTTATTATTTGAGATTGTTCAATTATATTATATAAATTATCGTTGAGTCTGCGATTATCGCCAATGATAAGATACTGTTTACTAGTTAATGTCAGTGAAAAATTAGGAGTATCCATATTTTCTTTATTTTTGAAATAACTTTCATTTGTCTGGACACCATTAATATACAATAAACCGTCTTTATAATTTATTGTCTCTCCAGGCAGACCAATTAATCTTTTTATTACTTTGTTGTTATTTACATCCGCACAAATTATGTCAAATCTATTGAATTCTTGTTTAGTTTTATTTAATACATTCAGTAAAATAAATTGTTTTTTTTCAAAAGTGGGATACATAGAATCAAAATTCTCTAAAACTGCTGGACGAACTACAAAAATTGTTGTGACTAATAATAAAAATAAACTAAATGAAACTGATATTAAAAATTTGAATATTTTTCGTTTCTTTTCTCTTTTCATATTTTAGCTTCAATTATATTCTTAATTGCCTCAATAATGTTGAAAATATCGGTCTGAACATCATAATTGCATAAGAAATATCCATCTTTATTGTCTGTTAGTTTCATATTTGGTGCAGTATTTAAATATTTTTTTAGTGGCTTTATAGTGTGCTTAAGTTTTTCAATATTAATAACATAAATTTCCAAGCGTCCATAATTAAAAGTTATAACAACATCATTTACATAATCTTTAATATCAAAATCTTTTCTTTTGTACGAGACATTACCCCAAATATTATTTTTTAAAAAAAAGTCTGTAGTATAATTAAAGTTTTTTTTCATAAAATCAATTCTCGAAGATACTGTATCATTATAAGCTTTAAAATTTTCTTTTGACAACAAATCGAAGTATGGGTCATATTCGGAATGGTATAAGTATCTATATATTGTATTTGCATCTTGTATGTCCAGTTCATTGAGTAAATTTGAAAAATCTTCTTCTGGGGGAATATTGGGGTTATATTCCTTGTTTTCTATAAATCTTGAAATATAAGAAGACCAGTTTTGTTTTTCCATTCTGTTACCTCGTTATTATATTAAGTTCTTTTTTGTAATAATCTTTTGTAGTTGCTTTATAAATACGTGATGATAAAGCTGACATTGAAAATGTAGACGGATATACCTTGCCATCTTTAGTAATAACTAGTGTTTTTATTTTTTCAGGTTTAGTAATTAGTGGTATAAATTTGTTTTCTTTCACAGCATCGAGCATTATGTCCTTGGCATTTTTTGCTTCAAAAGAAATTAATAATTCAACAGCATTTGCAGATATTTGAGCCAAACTTCCCACAATAGTAATCATTTCATTGGGACGTTCATAAACTCTATAAATTTCAGCCATAATAAATCCTCCTAATACTGATACTCCAGATAACCTCCCGTTAATGCGTTAATTAAGGTTTCATTATTTGTAATTTTCCACTCTTTATTTATTTTTTGAAATTTAACTGTAACAGTAAAATTACGAGCAGTAATTATTTTTTCAAAATCTTCATTAATTTCTTCGTAAAATTGTTCTTCTTTTAATGAGCTGTTTGTACTTTTTGATTCGTAATAAAAATTCATGATTTTTTTTATGAATTCATTTAGGAAGCTATTAGTATCAATTGTAGAAATTTGTACATCGACAGTCGCATGGCTTGCATCATTTTGACTGTCGGATAAAATTTTATACTTTAGACCTGAATAGATTTTTTCTTCTAGCTTTTTAGAAATTTCTATCAGGTCTTTATTATCATCGGCAGAGGTTTCTATCAAACTATACATTGCTACCTTTTTATTTTTAAAAGATTTTTTAAATGATTTTTCATCTTTATTTTTCCAATATTGAAGTGTCACGTCGAGCACTTGTACTGGAGACTTTTCAGCAGAACACCCTGTCAACATTAAAAGGGAGCTGGCAACCATACTTATTATAAGAAAAGTTAATACTATCTTTTGAGATAATAATCTTTTTTTGTTTTTCATATAACCTCCTGATTTATACCTTACACGGCATAATTATAAACATTAAATAAATCAAAATTAAAACAGCAGCAACATAAAAGATTATTTTGAATTTTTTATATTTCTCTGTTAAGTATTTTCGTCTATACCCTAGACGTCTATCGAGACTGATTTCTTCTTTTTTTGGTTTTTTACTCTGAATTTTAGACTTTAGGGTATCTTCATTGAGGATTGCTCGTTTTTGTTCTAGTTCTTGGTTTTGTTTTTGTATTTTCTTGGTTTCTTTTATTACATCCTCTTTATTTAAATTTGCCAAATGTACTCTACCTCCTAAATATCTGGTTGGCATCTAGATGTGGAACTTACAGTTACAACATAATTGCGAAAAAATATTGGAATGTTGGGTTTATATTTAAAAGATGTTGACATTATCATATAACCTCCCATTTGAGCATCTCTATCTTTAAGTCCTTCTATATCACCTGATTGTAATTGAGCTAGCAATTCGTTTTTAATTTCTTCTGGTAGTGTTTTGACATTTTCTTTAAATAGTTTAACAGCAACATGATAACCTGATTTTGTCTGCTCACTTACAGAATAAGGGATACTACAAACATATTCAGTACCGCTTTTCTGTGTTTCCCCAGTATTAGCTCCCGCTAGTGTGGAGAAATCAAGAACTGATTGTACTTGAGTATATATCCAGCGAACTTGCATTTTGCTTTCAAAGAAAAATAGGCACCATAATAAAACTGGTAATAGAACGACTAAAACAACGGTTACATTCCCATCTTCTTTTTTTAAAAAATTCATTTTAATTTTCACCTTCAACAAGAGCTTTTATTACATACGTGTGAGTATGATAAATAGGCCCACCAGATAAAAGTCTACGGAAATTAGAATAGCTTGGAATAATAGATGCCTTATGTGTTCTTACCCCAAGGGTCAAATAACTTCCTTTTTCCCATTCACCATCAAGTTGAACCGCAAGTTGATAATTTGAATTATTTTTAAAACTAGAAATACTGCCTGTTGTGTTTGAAGCTTTCCAGTTTACACAATGATTTAGGTCACTGCCACTACACCAACCAATACCACCCTCAGAAAACCTATTTTCTAGAGTATCTTTTATAATATTTTTTGCATCTTCTTTATTCGTTTGAACTACGGCTGCTCTGAGTGCTTCATTAGAAGCTACAGTTGTTGTGGTTAAACCTTCATATTGAATAAAGCGGTCTGTAATAAACATAACAAGCAATAAAATAATGGGTAGCAAAATTGCCATTTGAACTGCTTCGCTACCCTCTTCATCTTTGAAAAAATTTTTTAACATATTTTATTTTCCTCCTCCTATATGTATCCAAATTGTTGACAAGAAAAAATAATTAGAAAAGAGATAAATAATGGTACAGTAAATGCGATTCCTTCGTCTTTTGAAATTTGAGTGTAATCAGCTGAGATTCTTATTTTTGATAGCAGAAATACTTTTAATTCAAATATTTGATTCTTAAAATTAGTAAATATAGACTTGAGACTTTTTTCTTTTCTAAAAATTCTGATGGATACATATATCATAGAGACAAAAGCTAATATAAAAATAAAGACTATAGATGTTTTAGTAGACCAATCTATAAAGAATGGAAATAGAGAAAAGAATTTCATATCCCCAGGAGCTACTAGTTTTATCTTGTGTAAATAAATTCCAATAAAGTTAAATAAGACAAACATACATAGAGGTACTATGAGCTCTTTTATACTGTTAGTTTGGCAATAATAAAACATACCTAGAAATAAGAGTATAATCACTATATAGTTAGGGAATTTTTTTTCTTTTATATCAATGATTACGCCTAAAAACATAGAGAATAAAGATAATATTAAAAATATTGTTGATAACATCAATGTACCTCCGAATTGTTTTATTCAATACAAAATGGACTATCGTTTCCGCTACAAGAAGAATTATCAGCTTGTCCTTTTACAGTGTTGAAAATCCACCACCCAACGGCAATAGAAACTGACAAAGCGGCAACTACTAAAACTACAGTTTCAATCGAAGCACTTGCATCGGTATTTTGTATATAAGATTTTATATCCAATAACATTTTTTACCTCCTAATGAATGAGGCTTAATTAAATAAGCCTCAATTAATTACCAAATGCTCCACCACTAAATTCACTACCTGCAGATTTACTGCTATTTGCATCTGATGCAATATCAGATGCATCATCTGCTTTTCCTGCAACTAAGTTATAAATAAACCAACCTATTGCAATTGCAACTGCTAATCCTGCAATAACAAATACTATTTGTTCAACAGAAATTGCATCTTCATCTAAAATATAATTTTTTAATGCTTTCATACGCATACCTCCAAAAATTAAATAAATTATATTTGTTTTTTGAAGTTGTTGTTAAAGTGCGGACATTATACACTAGTCATCATAATTGGTGCAATCAATAATGCAGTAATTGGAATAAATATAAAACCAGTTGAGATTGCGGTCGAAACTATCTCGTTTTTCTTACCCTGTTCTTCCATTTTAATCAGAGTTTCATCGTTTATATAATTAGTTTCTTTTTCTAAAATTTCAGACATTTTATTACCATTTTTTATACCAGTTATAACAACAGAACAAAATCTTTCACAGGATTTTGTGGGAAATCTTTGTTTTAGATTAATATAAGGTTTTGCGATATCGTCTTGATTTCGTTCTGTGTCCGCCAAAAATCGTACAAACTCTTTTTTTATATCACCATCAAGAGCTCGTGTTGCAATAATCATTGCTTGACTCAAATTCATGCCGGCATTCATAGCTAATGAGACTCTACTTATGTAGTCGGGGAGTGTCTTATCAAATATTTGATATTTTGTTGACAAGTCTTGTTTTAATCTAAAATCTGGTACATATGAACAAAGACCTCCGATTGCGAGTGTTAAAATACTAGGAATCAACCCAACAAAAATAAGTACCAATATAAATGCGGCAAAAGTACAAATTAAAACAATTCTTCTATATTTATAAATGGAATCCAATGTATATTCACTTTCAGTAATGTCAATCATTTTCTCTATTTCTTGGTTTTTTCTTTGTATATATGGGATTTCTTCCATTTTTTTCATCATTGCCTCTTGTGAAACAAAGCTTGATTTTTTTATTTTATTAATAAGTACCTGAATGTCATTTTCGTCATTATTTTTTGATTGAATAAAAACATATAGTGATAATCCAATAAGGAATATACATATTATCGAAATATAAATCAATAACTCTTTCATACTTACCTCCCTATTTTAATTTGGCAATTTTATTTGATAAGAAGATACCAAATAACAAAAATGATATTGCAATTATTCCGACTAATTCTCCAACTGCTGTTCCATAAAAGTCACCAAAGAATGAGGGATTAATAAATATTACTAGCACTATGAAACCTAATGGAATACCGATTGTTAATTTTTGACTTGTTTTTAATGATGAGATATACACTTTTTGTGTGTTCTTTATTTTTATTTTAGATTGGAAGAAATTATCATTTGCTTTTAGTACTTCAATAATATTTCCTCCTGTTTCTTCATAAACGGAGAGTGTCATTGCAAAAGTTTTAATTTCTTCAATTTGTAAATGTTCATAAGCTAGCATAAAGGATTTTGATAATGGGTAACCCAGATTTAAGTTTTGTTTAACAGTAATGAGCTCATTAATTAATACTTGTGAAGTATTTTGCTCTTTTATGATTTCTTCAAGAGCGTTTGGAATAGTTTTTCCAACACTTAAATGTGCTGAAATTTCATTAATTTTTTCTAGGAATTCTAATGTTAATTCTTCTTTTTTTGTTTCTGCGCGTTTATTGACAGCTAGCAAAACAGTTCCAGCAAAAACTAAGCCCAAATAAACCATTAACATTGGACCAGCTTTGAATAATAATTTTGCAATTATTGCAGCAATGATAAATACCCCCGAAGCTACAGCAATACATGTTTCATATTTGTAAGTAATTCCAACCAAATTTAACTTGGAATTTTGTTTATCAATAAAATTTTTAATGTAGCTTTTTTTCTTTTGTTCTTTGACAGAATCTGAGACTTTTGCATCAATCATAGATTTTGTTGTTGCCTTTATTACTTTTTTTAATTCCATTTCGGAAGTTAATGATTGTAAAGTAATAAATACAACGATTAATGTTGCTGTGATGAGTGGTAGTAGTGCAATTATTGTTTTAAATAGAAAATTCATCACTTAACCTCCAATAAAATACGCTTTTCAAAGAAATTATCTGGGAATGTATATCCTTTTTCATTCATTTTATCTACACACATAGGTTTATACCCTTTTGCTTCGAATTTTCCTTGGACTCTTTTTGTTATAGGGTCTACACCTGTTTGTGTAAATTTAAATATGTCTTGTAAATATAATTTCTTTTTATCTACCGCAGCTTTTGGACCAAGTACACCAGCCTCCCTTAGTTTTGAATACCCTTCATTTCCGTAGCCAACAATTTCTGTTATTTGAGTGATTTTACGACTACCATCTTCGAAACGATTAGTTTGGATTATTAAACTTATTGCTGAATTAATCATATTAAATATTGCGTCTTCTTCTAGATTGTTGGTAGAGGGATTAGATAAAACCATTGTTTTAGCTCTTTGCGCAAAATCTTTTGCAGAATTACTGTGTACAGTTGACATTGAACCATCATGTCCTGTATTCATTGCATTTAGCATTTCTACAAATTCACCCCCTCGGCATTCACCAACAATTATTCTATCGGGACGCTTACGAAGCGCTATTTTTACAATGTCTTGTGTAGAAAATCCTCCTTTACCCTCAACATTTTCTTCAACAGTTTGGTAAGTTTCTACATTCTCTTGTTGCAATTTTAATTCTAGTGTATCTTCAATTGTAATAATACGTTCATCTTTAGGGATTGCCAAAGAGCAAGAGTTTAATAGAGTCGTTTTCCCTGACCCGGTACCACCACTTACAATTATTGAAATTTTTGATTTTACTGCAGTTTCAATAAATTTAACCATTTCAGGTGTTGATGATTTATATTTTTCTGCATAAAAACTTAGAGGCTCAACCTTATCTTTAAATTTTCGGATTGTCAGACTAATTGCTCCATTTGCTCTTAGAGGTGGAATTGTAGCACTTAGACGGGAACCATCTTGTAGCTGGGCATCAACATTAGGGTGTGCAACATCTAAAACACGGTTAAGTGGTTCTATTATTTTTTTTGCTACACCATATGCAGCTTCATAATTTGGAAAACGATATGGACTTAGTTGTAATTTACCGTGTTTTTCAACATAAATCTTGTTATAATCTAATACTAAAATTTCATCTATTTCTTTATCATCAAGCAATGGTTGAATCATTCCAAGTCCCAAAATATTGTCATAAATCAATTTTAGATATTGAGCGACAAGAGCATCTATTGGTAGCAATTCTTTTTCTTTTAGATAGTCTAAAATCATTGTTCTACACTCTGATTCTACAACTTTCCTATCTTTTTCGAATAATTCATTACCTAATTTATTGCTCATCATATCTCCAATATGTTTAACAACGCTGTAATTTTCACAGATAAAATCTATTGAATTTTTTGATATCAATTTTTTCGGTTTATTTTTATTTGAAATATTGGGATTTGTTGTTTTCGAATTAAACACAGAGATATTGTTAATCCCTGAATTTGGTATAGGCATCTAATTCACCTCCGTTAAAAATTAAAAAACTTTTTACTTTTAATTTTTTGCTTTTTCATTGTCCATAGTGGAATTATTTGATGTGCCAATTTTGTTACTGCTTGTGAGTATTTACTCTTTGGAGTATTTATACTAAATGGTGTACCTTTTTCTAATATTTTCCCTACATTTTCATCGTATGGAAGTTCTGCGACCAAATTGATTTTTAACACACTAGCAATTTTCTCAGCTTCTAAGTCACTATCAGCACGATTCGGGTGGTTGATAACTAAATTAAATTTAGAAGTGTCTACATCAATCTTTTTACATGCATCGATTAATCTATTTACTACAGTAGAAGTAGAAATTGTAGGAGATGATACTAATATAACTTCATCTGCTTGATGAAATGCTTCTACAGTGAAATATGTAAGATTATTAGAAGTATCTGCGATTGAAATATCAAAATATTTTCTAATAGTTTCAATAATAATAGAAATATAGTCTGGTAAAACCTTATTTACATCCATTGGAAGTGCAACTGCGGGAATAATGTATAATCCTGTTTGTGCATCATAAACTGTTAAAGACTTTACTTCCTCCCATGTAAATTTAATAATTTTGTTATTGCAGAAAGGAGATATATCAAACAAGTCTCGATTTTCATTAAATGCTTGTTTTTCTTCATTGGTCATTGAAGTATAAATTTTTTCCTCGATACGATTTACCCAGTTTAATATGGTTGGATAGTCTTTTGTTTCATGCACGCATTTTAATGTGCTAGCCATGGTATCAAATGAAGGATTTAAATCTATAAGACATGTTCTGAATTCTTTTGAAGATGTAAATTTACTTGCTGGGTTTAAATCCATTCCTTTAGCTCTGTTAGAAATTAATGAAGCTAATTCGATTGCAAGAGTAGTTTTACCAACCCCGCCTTTTGGAGAATTTACAACGATAAATTTATTTTTAAAATTAATAAAATTTGTATTATTTTTTCTACTCCCTAAAATTGGTTTCGGTGCTTCTTTTATGTTTTTGATTTGTTCGTTTGAATTAAAAGTATCTGGTTGGTCATTATTATAGGATGTATCTATACTGGTTCCAGTAGTACTGTTAGGAGTATTTGCTTGAACTGGGGGTGTACCCAAAAATGTTTCTCCTTGTGGATAAATCTGTGAGTTATTGATTGCGGGGTTAGGGTCATTCTGTTGTGTTGGAGCTGAAGCAACATTTACAAATGTATTTGGATTCATGGTTGGTACATGGTATGTTGATTGTAGATTTTGCTCATTATATTGATAGTGTTGTGCAAATTGACTATTAATTGCATACTCTTGAGCTAGAATGGAAATTACAGTGTTTGGCGGAGTAGTTTCATATAATGGCATAATTTGATACTGTGCTAATAATGCCTCATGAATACCGGGGTTTTTAAGTATAAATTTCAGTTTTTTTATATCTCCGATTGAATTTATAAATTGGATTAAGGTCTCTAACTGTTCATTTTGATAAAGAGTATCAGATGATATTAGATAATCATATTCTATATTTTTAATATTCTTTTTTACGTCGTCTATAGAAATATAAGTAGCGACAATAGTATGTCCGAGAAGTAAAGCGGCGCGAGATAACTCTGTTGCATATGGTTCGCTTGATGATAAAATAATAATTTTCATTTTTAAATTTCTCCCTAGCACAAACGTACTAGGGATTTTACCTCCTGTTAAAAATTATTGTGCTTCTGAGTTTGCATCAGTAGCGGTTGATGAAGAGCTTGTATCCAAGAAACCACCTTCATCGATGATTGGTAAATTAATATCTTTATAGTTAATTGGTAATAATGAAATAGATAATTCTCCATTTAGTTTTGCATAAACAATTTTTTGTGATTGTTCTGGTGTTACACTAACTTCTAAACCAGTAATAGAACCTTCATCATCAACATAGATGTTAGAAACATCAATATTTTGATATGTTAAAACTACTTTGTTTCCACTGTCTGTATTAGCACCAATAATTATATTTACTTTATCCCCTGATTGAATACCTGTTGGCAGATTCTCCGCATTAATGGTTAATAGAGTTTTCCCTTTCTCAATTGCTCCACTTGCCTTTTTTGCACTAGTCGCAATATTAGACTTAGAAATTACACTTCCTTTTGTGAAACCTATGTAAGTGTAGTATCCAATAACATCTTTAGCTGAATCCGCAGATAAATAGTTATCGGGTAACGATGCAGTGTCTACTCTCTCTGTTGTGAACATACTTTCTTTAATTTTTGTATTTGCTTTAACATCTTGTGTAGCTACTAAAACTTCTGTTGTATTTCCAACAAAAATCATAAATAGGCTACCAGATAAAATTAACCCAGCGACTATGATAATAATTAAAGAAATTCGTTTTGAAGATTTAAGCATTCTTTATTTTCCCGTTTCAAATTAAAAAGCTGAAGAATCGAAACGGTACTACCTCCATCAATATATCTTCAGCTTTACTTATTTTAGTTATGTCTTTTGTTTGTGGTATATTAGTTAATTTCTTAAATAATGTCAATAAATTTTAGAAAATTTAAATTTTTTAGTAAAAAGAGGCTTTTATATTTGCAGTCTTCTCTCTATTGGATTGATTTATATCTGCTATTGACTGCATCTGTTGTTTTGATTCAGTTACACTATCAAGATTTAACAGTGCGGTAATAATAATGACTGAAACTGCTATTACCGCTATTATTTTGATAGACTGGTGTACAGTAAAATCCATTAGTTATCCTCCTATTTTTTGTTTACTCATAATTTCTCCCTCTTGTAATATGTATTCAAGTTCTTCATTTGAAGGTGGCTCTATATCAAGGTATTCGATAAGTACATGCTGAGGAGCATTCATTGTAAAATCTCTATTACGTGAAGATTTTATTATAAACCATCCGGTTGGTTGGTCTGGAAGCCAGTTTTTAAATACACGGTCATTAATTAAGCCATCTTTCCCTATTTGGACAATTGTTTTTTTGATATCATCTTCATCATCTTGACGGCCAATAATTTTCAATGCCGAATTTGCTAATACTGAACGGGGCATGTCAGCAATTTTTTGCGTAATAGTCCAAATAAATAATCCATATCCAGCGGATTGGTCTAAGATAATTTCGAATGGGTTTGCACCGCCTAGATTATCTTGGTCCTCTCCAATTAAAACTTGATTAGCTTCTTCAATGACTAACACTGTTTCGTATTGGTTTTCTGGTTTTACAAAACCGCCGTTACTAACAGCATATTGATATACACTCGATGTAATTAATCCAAATATAAATGAAGAGGTTTTTGTATCCATTCCATATGATTCTAGAACAATAACATCATCTGCACCTAATAAGTCATCTATACCCATTCCTGAATCACCTTTATTACAGAAAATTTTAAAGATTGATGAAAGTGGTTCTCTAAATTGTTCAAGTCTGTCTAATATTCTTTGGATTGCTTCAATTTTATCCCTAGGCATTCCTGCAGTTTGTGTTTGTTGTTCTAAAAAATTACACACATCAGCCAAAGTAACATTTTTACTTTTCTCTGTTGCAGGATATTTTCCAGTTATTGGGTCTTTTTCGTTATACATTACATCTTCATCAAAACAACCAGCACGTTTATAGACTCCTTGGATTGCTTGTCCTAAAATTTGGAAACCACGGTCTCCAAGTCCATAACTACGAATAAAAAGTTCTCGAAGTTTATCAGCATATCGTTCTGTATAAACACCTTTTGGTATTTTCATTAGATTTAAAGAAATTGGTCTAAATTGAGGATTTGATAAAGAATAAAAGCGGAAATGTTCTGGTGGAACTATTTTTGCCAATGCTCTCCAGTCTTGTTTTGGGTCCATGATTAAAAATCTCAGTTTTTTTCCTTGTTCACCTCTTCTTACATGTGTGTAAGCTTCTGCAACTAGTCTTGTTGCAGCTACAGTTTTTCCTGAACGAGATGCTCCAGAAATATAAGCATGATGTAATTCCGAATTTTGTAAACAAAATTTAAATCCTGATTTATACCAGTTTGTTTTACTGTATTTTTCTACATCTGCAACATATCCTAAAAATATTTCTCCATTTTGACGTTTGTTACTAATTGATAATACAGGTGGGTCATCAACAGCAGCTTGAATTCCGCCCACATTTACTCGTGGAGGATGACTATATGCAGCAATTTCGTTTGAAAGCAACATTGTTGTATACTTATACGATTCAAATTGACCTGGTATACCTTCTTTTTTTATGGAAGGAGAAAAAACGGAAAGATGTTTAAACAAATAGTCTTTTTCAGTATCACTTGGCTGATATACCTGAAGTGGTGTAGTCAATGCATTTTTATCATGCCAAGCAGTCATAGATAGTGATGATACAGCCGATGCCGCTTCTTCATTTTCACAAGCAACATATATATCAACAAACCACATTCCTAGATTATTACTGGCCATTATTATTCTATTTGTTGAATATACTAACATATCTAATAAATATGTTACTTCTCGGTCTTCCCACGCAAAGGTTTTTGCAAATGAAATACTTGGGCCTAGTCCCATACTACCACTACTACCGCTAGTTACACTGCCGGAAGTAGATGAGCCAACAGAAGACCCCGTATTGTATCCCTCGCTTGTACCATTTGATATAGTCTCACTTGCTCCAACTGAATGACTATTTGTAACTCCTTGTGAATAGGAATCAGTAACTCCAGAAGAAACTCCCTGTGAAGTTCCAATTCCTGCAGAAGCATTTGCACTTTGGGATTGTCCGTATGAGTTGCTTGTTCCTACAGAACTACTTAATCCAGAGGACATTGAAGTGGAGTTGCTTGTAGAAGTTCCTTGTGAAATTGATGTTCCATGTGAGGTTGATGTTCCTTGTGTGAATGATTCAGAAGTACCTTGAGTATATCCTTCAGAGCTAGAAACGCCATAGGAATTACTGCTGGAATTAGAATAACTGGTACCGCTGCCTGTTGAAGTTGATGTTCCGTTGCTAAAACCAATACCCTCACTTGTGCCATTTGAATGTGACGTAGAACTTGAACCAGACACGCCTAATATCCCGCCTGGAATACCTCCATTAAAACCTCCGCTATTTGATGTAGATGAAGATACATTAGATGAAAAACTGTTTGAAACTCCTTGTGAATGGGATACTGATGAGTTTGTAGTATGGCTTACACCTGTTCCTGTAGAAGTACTAGAACTTGTTCCATGAGAGATACTTGTACTTTGATTAGTACCTATTGAATGACTAGAATTGGTACCAGTGGTAAAACTTTCACCCGTAGTTGTAGAAGTTCCCTCAGTCACGCCATGTGATATACTTTCACTACTTCCAAGTGACTTAGACATTCCTGTTGATAAATTTGAACCAGTTGATGCTCCATAAGATTCAGAAGTACTATTACTTGATGAAAGTGAATTACTGGTGCCATGGCTAACAGATTCACTTGTTCCTGTAGAAAAACTTTCGTTTGTACCGACACTATGAGAATAGTTAGTTCCTGTAGAATGCCCAAAACTTTCTCCTCTGTTTGTTCCCCATCCTTCAGATGCCCCCATATTTGCGGCATAAACCATTGGCATAGATATACCAAAAGACATTGATTTTTGACCGTTTTTTATGGAAGCCCAATATGTTTGTTCTTTTAATTGTGCCTCTTTCCATTTAGATAATACTAATGGGTCTACACATGAAGCAGTTAAAACAAATAAATATTCATAGTCATCCATTCCAAGTAAAAATTCTTCACTTTGCTCTTCTATAAGTCTGTTTTCATTTGCAGCAAAAAGATTAGAAGTTACTCGCCCAGCTGTTATTTTTGGTGTAGGGATTCCTCTTATAACCCGCATATCAGACATGCAACCTAATTTTTGAAAAATCCATCGTGCATCATAAGCTGTTAAGTCTGTATACTCTAAAGTATGAAAAGTCCCAGTTATGCTTCGTTCAACCGTTTTCATTTGGATGTCAGCAAATTTCATTGCTTCTTCAATACACCGTCCAGACACGCCTTGCACGCCATAAGCATATATAAGACCTTCTTTTTTTGGATGGCAGATATTTGCCATGATTTGAATATAATTTATTTGGCCTTGATAAAAACCAGTAATTACACCAGTTTGCATTTCCAGCCATCCTCCGAGTCCTAAGTCTTTTTTAGGAACACGTTTTAATTTGACTAATTTGATTGCTTTAAATACTCTTTCATATTTTGTTGGTGAAACCTTTTTTTCAAAATCAAAGAGTAAATACTGTAGTTTATCGTCTTTTATTTCAATAGATGTATCATGAATTATGATATCATCCATATCAAACTCCTCATCGTCAATATAATTTGAGCGAAGAAGAGTCTTGAAATTTTGTGTAAAAGTCATATCTAACCTCCTATCAAAATATTGATAGTTGTTAGAGATTGTTCATCGAAAATACTCTATTTTCGTACAATTGTTTTTTGTAATTGTTCTTGTCTTTTACGTTTTGTTGTTTTCCCAAATCCAAATCCATAGAATGTCCAAATACGTTTAACTTCATAACCTACATGAGTAATTGGCGTACCAATTATAATAAATTGAATCATCATAGTAATCCATCCTAATGCAGAGTTGTTTATTACTTCTCCAGTTGGTAAGCCTAAGCTGACTCCCATTAAATTTGGGTCTAATGAACTAAGTTTGGTTATTAAAAAATGTGCCCCAACTAATAAACCAGAGTAAATAAATATATTTCTTTTCATTGCTATTATTTGGTTTGGTCTTTCTGGTGGGACCATCTTCCAACTAATGAGTGAAGCTATGACCCCAACAATAATCGCAATACATATTACTTTACCTAAATATGAGTATAGAGATATTGCATAAATAGACATAATGAAACACAGTCCATAAAAAGCTGCTATTTTTATAGCCTCAAAAATTCTTATTCCTAACGTATTGTCTTTGTAGCGAACGGCATCATAATCATGATTAATCATAAATTAAATAACCCTCCGTTCATCATCAACTGTTAAGAATCTCTTTTCTTTGTATTCGATAATTCCAGCAACAGTTAGCAGACCTAATAAAATTATCTGTGCAGAGTAAATTTGACAATAAAAATACACAACTGTTATAGCATTAATAAAAACTGTTGAAATTAAATTAAAAAAATCCCCCAAAAAAAATCACCTCCAGGAAAATATAATGTCTGAGGTGCTTGTTAAATAGTAGTTATTACATCATAGATATATCAACTTTATAATAAAAAAACAAGAATAAACGTGTTTTATGTGATATTTATAGTAATTTTACATTCTTCTTCATTAGAAAATATTTGTCTTTTTTCTAGTTCGTTCAATGTACCCAAAAATATAGTAATTTTTGCATTTATAGAGTTAACAAATAGATATTTAGTGTATTTGTCGATTTGTTTCCTTAGTTTGGTTTTAGCTTCTTTATCTGGAGCAATTATGTATAGATTTGGTGTAACCTTCATTGCTTTGTCTAATTTCTCAAAAAAGTCTTTATCTGTATGATGTGCTAATTCAACTTCCCAATATGTTTTTACAGATTTAGAATGGTCTGCAATAATGTCTGGCACATATCTACGATTATCAGCTAATTGTATTGTATTTTTTGAGGCATCATAACAAACGTTTGCATATCCTTGTCTTTGTAAACTCTTCGCTGTTTCTTTAATGCAATATCCATGTCTCAAGCTTGCGTGGTTATTTAGCATCGTTTGTATTTCCGATATTTCAGGTTTTTTGCCAGTTTCTTTGAAGTATATTGCTTTTCCAAGTTCTGTGAGTTCTAAAAGTTTTATTTTACTGCGTAAAGGTGTCCCAATATTTTGTTCATTTAATATATGCATATTTATAAGTTCATCAATATTTGTACGTATCATTTTCTCTTTAAAATTATTTTTTTCAACAATTTGTGCCAAAATTTCTTGAAACTCACTTAATCCTGTGTCCCCAATTAATTTTAATAATACAAATTGATAGGTATTAACCTTTTGATATGTTTTATCAATATCATATGGTTCATTATTCACATATACAATATCTGTCTCTATATTTTTTTGTGAAACAGTATTGGAAGATATATTATGTGCTTGAGAATTTAAATTTATATTATTATCTGGTTTGGTATCAGTTGTTTTAGAACTGCTTGGCATCAATGAAATTCGTTGTTCTAAATTAGAAACTTTATTTTTTAAAACTTTGTTTTCTTCTTTTAAAATTAAATATTTTCTTGAGAATTCTTCTTTTAATCTATTTTCTTCTAAGTATCCATTTTGTAATTCTGTTATCATTTTTATATATTCTTGTTTTTGATTAAGTATATTAGTGATTATGAAATCACGCATTTCAACATCAGACATACGTAAAATTTCATTGTCTCCGCCAAGTTGGTTAAATCCATATTTCGCATCACAGCATTTTTCAGCTATAACATTTATTATATTTCTTCTTTTCTTTGATTTAGATATTTCTTTTTTTAAATTACTGTTATATTCTTCGATTTGTGCGGTCAATTGTTTAAAAATAACATCATTTTTGTCGTTTGACATATTACACCTCCATATTTTTAAATAATAATGAATCCATTTGTTTTCGCAACGAATTGACCTCCTTTAGATAACTTCTAAAATCAGTTAAACCATTTTTAGCAAAAGAATAGTAATCATTATTTGAATAATTAGATATTAAATTATTAATATATTCTTGAGTTAGTATACTAAAATTTAATATTGATGAATTATACGCAGAAAACTCTTTTGGTACATTGGTATATCTACTTAGAGTGTTTGTCTTATTGCTTAAAGTATCAAGATACGAATTTAGTGTATCAGTTGTTGAAAGATAATTTTTAGGAAGTTCTTTTATATAACTTTCAATTTTGTCGTCAAAGTCATTTAAAAGATTTAACACTTCGTCACTAATCATCGCGTATTTTCTTTTATAATGAATATCCAATGGAATAGTATATGGTGTACCATTATTATCAAAATCTGTATTAACATATCCTATAATACCTAAACTACTTAGGATTAGTATTACTGTTATTATTATTAAAGGAAAACGTGGTAATTTTTCGTATTTTTGTTTATCACGCTTTTCATATTCGTACCCATTGTTCTTCGAAAGATAATTAATTGTATTTTTATTGGTATTATCTGTTTTTTTCTGCTTTGTTTTAGTAGATTTTTTTTGGGGTTTTTTAGGGGGTTTTTCTTTGTCGTGCAGAGATTCTTCGGAGTAATCTTCAATATCTAAATAATCATCAGATACTAATTCCCATTCTTCAGTTTCTTTTTTAAATAGAGCCATAATTCACCTCCCAATAAATAATTTTAATCAAAATCCTCTTTGGTTTTTTCTTTTAAATATTTTACATTAGCCGTAATTACCTCTCTAGTATAGCTGTTCGTTAAAGCATCAAACTCTGTTTCGCAATGAGTACAAAATGACTTTGTCCTCTGCTTAAAATGTCGTTCTTGAAGGGCGCCTTCAATAAATACTGTATTCCCTTTTTTTAAATATAGTTTGGCATTCTGTGCTTCCTTGTTAAACGAAACAATATAGGGAAAACTTTTTATTTCATTACCATCTTCATAATTTGTTACTACTATTTTGTATTTAATATAATCCAGATTATTTATAGCACTTCTAAATTTGGGGTCATTATAGAGGTTTCCCATTAATAATACTTTGTTAACACCTGGCAAAGTTGATTCAATTTTATCATTCTTGATTGTAGAAAAATCATTTAATACTAATTCTGTTGTTTCTCCTTTTGCCTTGATATGTGTTATACGTTGGCAATGAGGACAAATTATTTCTTTTGTTTTAAAAGTATTAATTGTCATCAATTGGGCATTAACAGATATAATATAGTCACCTTCTTCCAGCTCAGTTATTGCTTTTTTTATTGTTTCTTTTTTTCTTATACTGACGGTAAGAAATTCTTCTTTTTGTATATCTGTTCTTAAAATTGACAAATCAAGTAATAAACTATCTCCATTTCGAGAAAAATATGGTTCTCCTTTTATAATTCCTGCTATAAAACACTTGTTATAAGACATAAATATTGACACCTCCATAATTTATAACAAAAAAAGGACAAACGCGCAGTTGTCCTATGTTCTTACATATATAATATGATAATCGTTTATTCTGCAAATATTATTTGAGTTTAACTCAATATATAGGTAATTTTAAAAAAAATCAACAAAAATAAATACTTGCTATTAAATTTATTTTAAAAATTATTTCTCACTTAATATCCTCAGATACTTATTTTTGATTTCGTTCACTAGAAGTGAACTACTCGGCTACTTGTAGCCGAGTTTCTTAAAACAATGGTTATTTTATTGCTTTTTTTAATTTATCAATTACACTAGGTTGATTATGGCAAATTAATAATTCATTCTCATTTTTATTAAACCAGTATTCAGTTGTAAGCTCGCTTATGTTTTTATATTTTTCTATTAATTGGAAAAGAATATCTTTTGGCAGTAAGCAAAAAACATTCTCTTTTATAACAGAAACTTGTTCATAACTTAAATATAGAAATATCTCAGGATTTTTTTTTGCTAATACATATGCGGGCGCACTGGCAAAGTACTCTTTGCAAACTAAAACTGGAATCTTATTATAGGGTATTTTTTTTAAATCCGCTGTCTTTATTATTTGAGAAAAGCCAACCTCTTTAAAAACTTTAATAGGTATTCGACTACTGCGGTATTGTATAAACTCTTTATACTCTTTTGACTTTATTATTCTCTGTTCCATTATTTTTGCTCCTTCTAAATTATAAAGATGTGCTTACTGACTGCAATGATGAAATGATATTTTTAAAGTTACTATATTGATTTTTAATAGTAGTGATATCCTTCTTATCGCTTGCATTTTTTATATTATTAAGAATCGTTAAATAGTCTTCTAAATTATTTTTGAGGTTATCACGTGAGTTCTTCATTGATTCTGGGCACGTAAAAGATTCTACTTCAATTTTTCTATCATTTATGGTTTTTATTGCCTGTGCAATTCCATTAGACAAATTGACAAAATCTGTTTCTGTTACATTACTGGTAGGTTGAATCATCGTGACCATATTTTGTGAAAAGTTAGTTTCTGTTGATATAACATCAGTAGCAATTCTAGCGAGCTTATTTTTTGTATCATATTCCGTCAATGGGATATTACCAGAAAGGTCTGAAGTAACATTAGAATTGGTACATCCTGCAATACTAAAAATTAAAAATAATGCGAATAAACAATTAAAAAACTTATTTTTCAAATTAACACCTCTACAAATTGAACATAAAAAGAAATCTTTATAATATGAAGTCTTTATCTATTCCATTTATAACTTTATCATAGTACATATATCCTATATCAAACGTTCCTAAACAATATGCAGGGAATGTATATGTTCTAAGAGAATTTGGTTCATAATATGCCTGTGTCCATAATTCGCCTTTATAATTCGGCTTTCCGATTAAACATTCAACTATTAAATCAGGTATCATATTACTTTCTCTAAAATGTCTTTGACTTTCTTTGGTTCCAAATTTAGCTCTGTAGTATGGAGCTAAAACTGATATGAGTTTTTTTCTGAAATTCATATATCTTGCGTTTATATTCATATTAAGATTGTATTTGAAAAATAATTTTCCATTATATTCAAATGTTTTCATATTATTTTTAACTAGTTCAACTACTGTATCATCTGCATATAGGTTTTTAAAATATTCTTTTACTTCTACATAAATTGGCAGTGCATTAATATAACCATTTTCAGATATTTTGCTTATTAAGTTAATAGCACTATCATATTGTAAAATATGACTCTCATCTTCATACAGTTTTAGCTCACCTGAATGTATATACTTTTCTATATCATCATATGATAGTAATTCTTTATATAGATTTTCGAAAAATATTCTAGGCATTTTATTGGTTGCTTTGTATTGTGCCTGACAAGATTTTGAAGCAATCTGTAACTTATCTAACATTAATAATAATTTGTAAGCATCCTTATAAATATATCTTACACTTCCACCAAATTTAAAATAAGATAAATGCTTAACCTTTGCATGAGTTGTTACTGGAATAAGATTACTTTGGGCCAAAAGATTTGGTAAAGAAATAAGCGCTGGAATATGGTCAAACCGTTTGTCTTTTTCAAATTCATTAGGAACAAAATGATTATTTATTATATTTAATATTTCATCAAAATCAGCTGAATATGAACCGCCTTTTTTTTCCTGCCAGACAAAGTGCTCTTTTACTGCCGAATTAAGATATATTTGTGTTAAGAATTTGACATCTTTTAACAGCAAATTATCCGCATTTTCACGAGTAAAAGGTTTTGTATATAATGTTGTTGGCTTGTTTTTTAAGGATGAACTAGAATTTCTTAATCTTACAGCGATTGGTTTTGCTAGTATTGGTATTTTTTTTCCATCAATTTCTCTCACTAGTTCATAAGGAGTTTCACCATCTTGAATTTTATAGCTTTCTAACAACCATGAAGGAAGTCGTCTTAAAACAAGTGTGTTTAATCCTCTTGCTTGTTCTAAAGTAATGTATTGATATATTGTTTCAGGAATAGCTTTGATTACATTTGGATGTAATGTATTAAAAAACTCAGGAGATAGATTCTGTATTTCTTTTTTTGTTGATGTCATTATTTTATAATAATCTGTTGTTATTAAAGTCATAATAAATCCCTTTCTATTTAAAGCATATAAGTACTTATTTAATTTTTTTATTATTTTATTTTTGATATATTAAATATATCACATTTAATATTTTTCGTAAACCTCATCACCTAATTTACTTTGTAAATATAGGTAGAGAATACACATCAATGATTTTATTCAACCAAAGACAAATGTTTGACCTAAAAATTTAATTTCTCTTTTTTTATTCTGAAATTAGCTATTCTTTGCCATAAAAAAGGCTTCACGTTATTTGCCAGTGAAGCCCTTTTTCATTGCATCAATTGCTTTTGAAACTGCTTCCTCTTTGACGCTAGACGCTTCAAAAGCTTTAATAAAATTTTTTGCCTGCTCTCCTTTTAAAGGTTTAACTTGAGCTATAGTTACTGCCATTTTCTCATATCTCCTTTTTATAACAATAAATGCCAATTTTTAACACGCTGTTTAATCTGTTTTTTTTTATTTTAAAATTGGTGGGTTATATGGTTCATAGTCAGTAGCTGTTGAACCTTTTTCTATTTGAATATTTTTAACTTCAAATGTGGAATTTGGCTGAGTTGTAGAAATCATTATAAAATAATCAACAATCCTGTCATCGGGTGTAATAGTCACATTTTTAGTTTTTTTTGTAATACGATATTGTCTTTTCCAATTCCCTTCAGCATCTTGTTCAACAATAATGAATTGTCCTTTATCATCGGTTATTTCTGCCGAAACGGTAAAAGGAGCATCGATATTAAAGATACTAAATTTTTTTAATGTGACATATCCATTTGATTCATTTTTATTTAATAATGTGTATACCCCATCACTATATTCTAAATAAGTGCTATAAAATTGTTTATATCCCATGTTGTACCAAGTTTCACCATCAAACAGGTTTTTGCCTTGACCTGTTTTCCAAACTTTATTAACTTCATCTTCAGTTTTGTTGTTATTATTTCGTGTTATATTTTGACTTACGCTTACCACTCCTATAGCACAGCATAATACTATAATTATTTTCATTGCCTGTTTTACACTAAATTCCATTTTTTACCTCTATCTCCACTATATTATGTTGATTTTATCTCGATATATATACATATCCTATGTTCTTTTGTCAAGTTGCCATAGATAAATAAAAAAAGCAGGTGATTACCTACTTTTTGGGGAATGTTATAGAGACACTAACGGTTGGTGTTGATTCAAATACTCCTTCTAAATGTTTTTTGTTTTTAGCATAATATTGTTTGCTTGCTTCAAAATAAGCATCTAGATTTATATCCAGATATTCTGTTTTGCCTTTTTTTGCTAGTTTTTTAACTAAGTTTTGACGAATTTCTTCATTATCTGAAAGAAATAAACTTCTCTCAGATTTGACTTTTATTTTACCAATTTGAGGAAAATATTTTTCAGTTTGTAACAGTAAGTGGTCATCTATCCCTTGTTCCTTATAATCATCGATAATATCTTCACCTATTGAGAGTGTTAGTAAATCATTTGTTTCTTTGTATGGCTTTAATTCGGAATTGTATTCTTTAGTAATTTGTTTATATAACGAGATAATAGTTAGTACATCTTCAGTATTAAGTGAGGGATTTTCGTTTGCTATTTTGCTCGCAATATTTTCATCTCTTTTTTTCTCTGTAAAAACACTTATCATTTCTTTATTTTTTTTAATTGAATTGATTTTTTCAATAATTTTTCTATCTAATTCAAAATTTTCCATGTTACTCTCCTTTTCGTATATAAATTCAGCCTAAATATATCATATATTATACAAAATTCAATTTTAATTATATAAATTAAAAAATATTATTATAGAAAATACAAGAAGTTTCATACAAAATATTTCATCATTTATCTTTTCACCGCTCAGATACACAAACTTAAATTTCTTGCTTCTTTTTATTAGTTTAGGTTTTAAAGGTATTCTAATTCTTTTCTTTGAAAATGGCATAAAGATTTTAATTCCTGTCGAGTTAAAACAGTCTAGAATTATATGTGATACAACCCCTACAAAAAAACCAACAAAAAACTCATAAAAATATAATTTCATAAAATTGGGAATTAACCAATAAAAAATATACACTAAATATGCAAATACAACCCATGTAATTGGATAATGGGTTACACCTCTATGACCATATAAAAAGTTTATTGATTTGGAAAGTATTTTTATTCTTTTTCCTATGGCTGATTGAGTCGAGTCTATGTCTGGAAGAATGGAACCTATATAACTTCCAAGAACTACTATTGCATAATGTGATAAGGTCTCACAGCTTGCTATATTCTGTGGTGAAATAATACTTGAAGTTAATATTCCATAACAGATTCCCGTATTTTTATGACATCTGTAATTCAATTATTTAAAATTATACAGGTTCCTTTCAGATTGTTTATGATTTCTTTATAAATTTCGTTAGTGTTTTCTAGTTCTTTATGGTTAACAAATAACTGACATGTTATATCATCAATGCTTTTAAATGGTTGAGAGATATCACCTTTGAATACTATCAAATTATTGTTTCCATCTATTAATCTAATAGTATTTTTATGATTATCCAGTTTTTTAGTGTTCTCAATAACTTTTTTTGAAAACGAATCTAATATTTCAGGAGTTAATTTATCTGAACTAATTAAATTTGGATAAATATCAGTTTCTTTTGTGTTTTTTTGTAATCTCTCGAAGAACACGTTTTTTCTAGCTTTTGAATAATCTCTATTTTCGAGTATTTTTATAGATTCTTTTAAGGAGTTTATTGCTGTTGATTTTGATAAATTGAATTTCTTAGTCATTTTTTTCCTCCAAATATATTATTTGTTTCTCTAGTGATTGAAAGTCAGATAGATTTTTATCTGTAAGCATTAATGCTAATGCATCTGCTTCATCATAGTTTATTCCTTGTATATTAAGCTTTTTACATATATTTTGACGTACCAGTTCTTTAGAGGCATTGCCTTTACCAGTTATATTTTTTTTAATATTAGCAGGCGGAATATATTTGATGGGATAATTAATAAATTTCTCTATCACCATTCCATGTACTTTCATTAATGTTTCTGAGCTTGCTAGAAACTCTTTTTTGATAAATATTCCTTCAGCTGTAAAACTTTTAGGTGGATATTTTTTTATGAAATCATTAATATAGGTAGAAATGTATCGCATTTTTTCAATTTGCCACTCCACTTTTATTTTTGATTTCTTTTTGAATTTAGAAAAATTCCACGAAGTAATATAAATAACTTTTTCCCCTACTAACACTACACCGGAATTTGTAGAAGATAAGTCTAGGTAATAATCGAACATTATTTATTCCTCCGAATAGTCATAAATTTCTTTTACTGTTTCACCATCTTTCATAAAAATATAATTTTCTCGAGCATATCGAACCAAATAATCTTCATTTTTTAAATTATTGTATTCTTCAATAGTTTTTTCATTTTCAACTTGAACTTTTTGATAAGTTTTATTAAGTTTTTCATATTCTTTTTGATTATTAATAGCTGTTAAATGTATAGAAACTAAATTACTTATGAAAAAAATACCAATGATAAAGTATATTATTGATAAGTGCTTATGTATAATAATTTTCTTTCTATGTTTTGCCATTTTAAATCACCTTTTTAATTTTTTTTGTATATAATCCAGTAACAAAATCATTATGTGTTAAATATAAAATTTTATATTTATTTTTCTTTGCGTATTCTTCTCTTTTTTTATCCATAAAACTTTGATATTGTGCATTTTCAAGACTGTGATATGTATTAGAATCATATATTTTGTAATTATCTTGCTTAATAAGTATCATTAATTTGCTAAATGGTATTTCAATATCGTAATGCATTGGAATACCGCTTAAAGGGTTGTGTACGGGCAGCGTATCATAATATTTGAAGTAACAAATATTATTTCTTTTAAGATACATTTTTAATTGTTTATAGTGCTTTAACTTATCGGTGTATAAATTCTTGCTTTTAGATAAGTGATACCCAACTTTATTGCTGTTTAAAAAGTCACAGCAATCAGCAAATTCTATTTTTGTTCTTTTATCTCTGTAATAGAATACTTCTTTGTTTGACGATTGAAATACTTTAATAATCTCCACTTCGGGGTATCTTTTGTTTATAGACATTTGCTCTGTAATGATTTTTTGACGATTAAATACATGTTTTTTCACTGATTTACTTGAATGATTTAATGTTTGTTCATACATATAAGGAAATTTAATAAGATAATCCAGTATATTTTTTTTATTAAGTTTGAATTTTAGATATAGAATCGTATGTATTGGGGGAGCATATTGCAATTTCCCTTTATTCTGTAATTCGTTTATTTTGTTTTTACAGGAATTACAAATTATACGCTTATTATAAATCCTAATTTTATTTCCACAGATAGCGCACATTCCAATATTTTTATTTTTTGAATATACTGTTCTATTTTTTTGAGTCGAATTTTGTTTTTTACCTGTATATTTTCCCATAGCCCCTCCATATAGTGTTATGACGCTAGTCAAAACTAGCGTCATGATGATTTTAGATTAGTAGGATACAAAAATACTGTCTTCTTCATTAAAAGTCTCTTTAATTTTCTTTACTATATTTTTATTAGATTCATCAATTAAAGTAGTATCTTCACAGATTAAAGATGCTATTACTTTATATCCTGCTTCTCTCTCTGGAATCACATCTGCAACTAGTTCTACTTTTTCATTACCAAAAGAAAAAGTAACATCACTATGTCCTCTTTTTTGATATGCTGAACGTTTTACCGTCTGTAAAATATTAAGTAAATTACTAGTTGTCTTTTCAATATATCGATTTGTCATAAAACCCCTTCCTTTCATATAATCGTATACTTAGCATATGAATTATAGCATATAATATATAATAATCAAATATATAAATAAAAAATAGGATATTAAAACGACCTCAAAATTTTATACTTGTGAGGTCGCTTCAATATCTATTTTTTTGCTTTCAAAATCTACTTTTCCGCTGCAATGTCCGCTTTTTTAGCTACAATGTTATAGTTATTGTTTGTTAGTTTATTTGGGCGCTCCTAACGACTAAAGTCAGGTACTATTATGTGGGTGTTATGTATTACTGATTTTTTCCCACATATAAACAGTATAATAAGGCATTAAGTTATTATGTGCACCACTCCCCCCGGTTTCACTCGTTGTAAAACTGTGAGAGTGAGTTCCAGAAGAAGATATATCAATATAATTTTCACGGACATACCATCCAGAACAGTTTCCATCATAAGGGTTATTACTATATAGTGGCCAACCGTGGTAATTGTCTGTATAAAAAGCAGTTCCATAAGCATTTGATGTATTTTTATTATAACCATGTGAGTGGTATCCATCAGTTGATGTTGAGCCAGTATGAGAGTGTATAGGTAATTCATCATTTGTTAATGTATGCGTTTTTTCTCCGCCTGTATTTCTAGATTGGGAGAAATCATCATCTGTAGAATCAACCCCAACTAAACTCTTGCCTTTTGCTGTTCTTTTCCAAGTTCCACCATATACAGTAGCCGGGTCGATATCAGTAGTTAAAGTGATTACATCTCCTACACTGTAATAGGTCGTTCTTTTTAAAGAATCTAGAGTAGCGCTTATTTTATCTAATTTTTGTTGTGTAGTTCCACTGAATGTGGTAGATGTTTTAGACGCATTAGACGTTTTTTCCCAATAATATACGGTAACATATGGCTGCATATTATTGTGTGCTTGGCTTTTTCCTTGTGAATTAGTTGTAAAACTGTGATTATGTGCTCCAGCTGAACCAATTGATGCATATCCTTCAACTAACCTTCTACCGCCAGCATTTGTGGCTAATCCTTTACCAGATTCTGTTGTCATAAAATATGCACCGTAAACATTTGATGTTCCATAAATGGAATAAAATGAATGCGAATGGTTTCCTGAAGTATTGACAGTTCCTGTATGATTATGGGCAGGCAAATTATTGGAAGTAAGTGTAGTTTCTTTTTCGCCTCCTGTATCTCGTACTCCTATAGTAGAACTTACACCGATTAGGCTTTTCCCAGAAGCAATTTTTGTCCAGGTACCACCATATATGGTACCTGGATTTTTATCTTCATAAGTGATTTTAATATATCCTAAATTATAATATTCTTTTTTTTCTAGCTTATTAGTCTCTTCACTCCATTCATTAATTAGATTATCAACTGTAGAGGCATTTACTGAATTCAATGAGCAACTTATGATTATAAAACATAAAAAACAAGCAGCAACTATTTTATTATACTTCATATAAATACCTCCTAATTTCCAACTTTTTCCCATGTATATACACCATAATATGGTTGCATATTGTTATGTGCTGTACTACCGCCTGTATTGTTAGTTGTAAAACTGTGCGAATGATTTCCAGCATCATAGATACCATGGTATCCTTCTTTTAAATGGTCTTTAGAATGAGAAGCTGGGATATATGGATTACCTGCAGAAGTATCACTTGTTGAGTAAGCAACCCCATATGTTTGTGCCGTATTAGAATTAAATGAATGACTGTGATTTCCGGCATTATTTGTTGTACCCGTATGACTGTGACGTGGCATAGTGTCAATTGTTATATTTTCAGTTTTAGTTCCACCAGTCTTTCTAATAGTATTAAAATCGGAATCATTTTCATCTAATCCAACTAAAATTCTATCTGTAGCAATTTGTTGCCAAATTCCTCCATATAAAGAAGAAGGATTAGTTGAATTTGTTGTTTGAATTACTGTACCAATAGCGAAATTAAATGTGTTTTTTGTGTCTTCTATTTGTTTAGCAATATCGCTGAATACAGCATATAATTCTATAACTGCATCATTTGTATTTTTTAAATTTGTCACGTTTTGTTCATCATCTAACTTAACAGTATTTCCAGATTTTGAAGTATCCCAACCAACAAAGTCATAACCTGATTTAACAGCTTTTAACGCAGCACCAGATGTTAGTTTTTTAGAAGTGTTGTAAGTATGATTTGAAGAACCTAATAGGGTAGTACCATTGTAATATTTTACAGTATATGTATTGGCTGTTGCAGTAGCTGTTAAAATAACATTACCTGCTGGTATAGTGAATGCATATGTTTGTTTTGGTCCATCTGGCAATAAGCTTGTATTAGACGATATCCATTTATTCCAATGATATCCTGTGGCTGAAGTCGAAGTTACATAAGCGTTTGTTCCGTAGTATGCAGTAAATGTATCAGTTACTGATGTTATTCCTGTTCCTTTTGCAACAGTTATTTGATATTTGTTTCTTGAATAATAAATGTTAATTATACGACTTCCATCTGGAGATATTGTTGTAGTAGTGGATGAGGTTGTGGAAGATGCGTTATTAAGTTTTGTTTCTTTATACGTAAATCCAGTAAATGTTTTTCTATATGCAGATAATGTAATGGTTGCATCTGATGTACCTGTATATTTTTGTGTTGAATTTAATGCATATGTAGCACCATCTGTATTCATTAAATAATGATTTACTGAATAGCTTGTTGAAGTGTTAGCTCTCCAAATAGCGTAAAGATTTACAGTTCCGTTATGTGTAGAGGTTAGGTTATTTACACTAGCACCATCTGTGTAATTTACTGTAGTTCCGCCAGAAGTTGTAGACCATCCTGCAAAAGTATATCCTGTTTTATTCAAATTCAAAACTGAGGTAGTTGTTAGGCTTTTAGCACTATTGTATGTATGGGAAGAAGAACCTACTTTTGTATTTCCGTTATAATAATTGACTGTATAGTTGTTTGCTATCCAATTTGCAGTCAATGTAGTTTGACTAGCACCAAACGTAAAAGTACCTTTATTTGTAGCATCATATGTTATTTTACCTGCACCTGTTAATGTCCATTGATTAAATCTATAGCCTGTTTTTGTTGGGACATTAATAGAAATTGTACTGTCTGTTGTTCCATTTATTTGTGTGTTGTTTGTTGAACTATTATAAGTCCCGCCATTTGGGTTTATTGTTAAAGTTTGTGTATTAGACCGCCAAACAGCATAGAGCTTGATTACTGTTCCCTGAGTTGCTGTCAAATTTTTTATACTAGCGCCATCAGCATAATTTACAGTGGTTCCACCAGAAGTCGTAGACCACCCTGCAAAAGCATAGCCGGATTTTGTTAATCCTAAAGCTGATGCTGTAGTTAAGTTCTTAGCAGTATTATAAGTATGAGAAGATGAACCTTTTTTAGCACTGTCAGAGTAATATTCTACTGTATAAGTATTTGCCCTTGCATTAGCTGTTAATGTTACATTTCCAGCTGGCATTGTAAATGAATAAGTTTGAGCTGTGCTATTGGCTAATAATCCAGTATTAGAGGAAGTCCAATTAACCCAAGAATATCCAGTTGTTAACGTTGTTGTAACAGACGCACTGGTTCCATAGTATTTTGTAAAGTTTGAAGTTACTGTATTAATTCCAGTTCCTTTATTAACTGTAATTGTATACTGATTTCTTGAATAATAAATATGAATTACACGGCTTCCGTCTGGAGCAATTGTTGTTGTGTCTGAATTTGTTGCTGTTGATGAGTTATCTAATTTTGTTTCTTTATAGGTAAATCCTGTGAATGATTTTCTATACGAAGAGAGTGTAATTGATGAATCTGATGTACCAGTATAAGACTGTGTAGAATTTAAAGTATAAGTAGTTCCATCTGTATTCATTAAATAATGTTTGACATTAAATTGTGTTGTTGCATTAGGTTTCCATAAAGCATATAGCTTAACAACGCCACTATGAGTGGCAGTTAAATTTTTAACACTTGCTTCATCTCCATAAGTAGCAGTAGATGCGGATGCAGAAGTTTTCCATCCATTAAATACATATCCTGTTTTATAGATTTTTAGAGCAGATGCGCTTGTTAGATTTTTTGCAGTATCATAAGTGTGGTTAGAAGAACCAACTTTAGTATTTCCATTATAGTATTCAATAGTATAAGTATTTGCTATCCATTTAGCAGTTAATGTAGTTTCGCCTGCTCCAAATGTAAATGTTCCTTTGTTATTTGTATCGTAAGTTATTGTACCTGGTCCAGATTTAGTCCATTGGTTAAATCTATAACCTGTTCTTGTTGGAACTTGAATATTAATATGACTATCTGTTTTTCCAGTTATTTTTGTATTAGCTGTAGTATTGTCATATCTACCGCCATTTGGATTGATTGTTAATAGTTGGTCATTAGCTGTCCATACAGCATAAAGTTTTACTACTCCACCTTTTGTTGCTGAAAGATTTTTAACACTTGCTCCATCTCCATATGTAATAGTTGTTCCACCGCTTGTTGTTGACCATCCTTGGAAAGTATATCCTTGTTTTTTGATGCCTAAGTTTACTAATGAAGTTAAGTTTTTAGCAGTGTTGTAAGTGTGAGTTGAAGAACCACTCTTTACTCCGTCAGAGTAATATTCAATTGTATAAGTATTTGCGGTGGCAGTTGCCGTTAATGTTACATTTCCAGCTGGTACAGTGAATCCATATGTTGCATTTGTACTACCTGCTAATAATGAAGTATTAGAAGAACTCCATTTATTCCATGAATATCCACTTGATGCAGTAGCTGTTACTGATACATTGCTTTGATAATATTGTGTAAATGCTGCAGATGCTGATGCTACACCAGTACCTTTTACAACAGTAATTGTATATTTATTTCTAGTGTAATAAAGATTTAAAACACGGCTTCCATTTCCAAGAATTGTTGTTGTATCTGAACTTGTTGCAGTTGAAGAACCGTCTAATTTACATGAATTATATGTAAATCCTGTATATGTTTTAGCATGGTCCTTAATAATGATATTATTATCAGTTGGCCCAGTTAAATTATCAGTGTCTTTTAATGTGTATCCGACACCATTTACGTTCATTAAATAGTGTTTAACTGTATAATTAGTTGTTTGATGCTGTGTCCAATGTGCAGTTAATGTGTGGTTACTTGTTGATGTAACTTTTGTTCCTGCAATAATTTGAGTATTACCTAAATGCCAACCAGCAAATGTATAACCATCACGACTAGGTATAGGTAATGTGCCATATGTTGAATTGTATGTTACTTGTTTTGTTGTTGGGCTAACTGTACCACCAGCGGGGTCGAATGTAACTGTATATTGGTTTGCAGTCCATAATGCATATAGTTTTACAGTTCCGCCATTTGTTGCAGTTAGATTTTTGACGGTTGCACCATCATTATATTTTTTAGTACCACCGTCTGTTAAAGCCCAGCCACTAAATGTGTATCCAGTTTTTGATAATTTTAAAGTTGATGCACTTGTTAGGTTTTTATCTGTATCATAAACGTGTGTAGAAGTTCCGACCTTTGCAGTTCCGTTATAATATTCAACATTATAGTTATTAGCCGTCCATTGAGCATCTAAGGTAAAGCTTTCCCATCCGTTAGGAATAGTTGCTCCAGGTTTAAATGTATATTGAGTATTGTGGTGAGCTACCCATTGATTAAAGGTATATCCAGTTCTTGATGGAATAGAAGTAGTAATTTTTTCTCCACCATTAAACTTAAAGTTTTGTTCTGTTGGGCCACCCGTCCCACCATTTGGATTAAATGTAATTGTATAAGTATTTGCTGTCCATACTGAATAAAGTTTTACAACAGCATTATTTGTTGATGTTAAGTTTAAAACCTCTTCGCCATTTTTATAAATGACTTTAGTAGAATCAGCAGTTTCGCTCCATCCAGCTAAACTATAACCAGTTCTCTTGATTCCTAAATCTACATCAGTTTTTAAAGCTTGTTTGCTGTTGAAAGCATGAATTGAAGAACCTACTAATGTCCCGTTATCATAATATTCAATCGTATATTTATTAACATTCCATTTAGCGATTAATGTGCTATTGGATGTGATTTTTACAATTGAATCTTTTGTGATTAATTCATTTCCTAAATACCACCCAGAGAATCCATATCCTTCATAAGTTGGGACCGGTAAGATTCCATAAAGAGAATCATAAGTTACTTCTTTAGTTGTAGTACCAACTGTTCCACCATTTGCATCAAAATTAATAGTGTATTTATTTGCAGTCCATTTAGCAACTAATGTACTGTCTCTTGTAATTTTTACAATTGAATCTTTAGTAATTTGAGTGTCATCTAAGAACCAACCATTAAAAGTGTAACCACTTCTTGTTGGTGTAGGTAGTGTGCCATAAGCCTTATCGTATGTTACTTTGATTGATGTTGGATTAACCGTACCACCAGCAGGGTCTAGAGAAACTGTGTAAGCATTCGCTTGCCATACTGCATATAATTTAACCACTCCATTAGTAGATGATGTTAAATTAATAACACTTTGACTATTTTGGTATTTTACAGTTGTACTGCCATTTGTTAAAGCCCAACCTTTAAATGTGTATCCAGGATTGTTTAATCCTAATGTTGCAGCGGAAGTTAAGTTTTTAGCTGTATCATATATATGAGAAGAAGAGCCTTTTAACTGACCTAAGCTGTAGTATTCAATTTTATAAGTATTAGCTTGCCATACTGAATATAATTTAACTGTGCCATTAAAAGATGTAGTTAAATTTTTAATGCTTGCACCATCAGTATATTTTGCAGTTGTTGCTCCTTCTGTTAGTGCCCAACCTTTAAATGTATATCCAGTTTTTTTAATGTTTAAAGAAGATGAAGTAGTAAGGTTTTTAGCTATATCATATACATGAGAAGAAGAACCTACTAATGTTCCATTGTCGTAATATTCAACAGTATATGAATTTGCATCCCATACTGCATAAAGTTTGATTACTGCACCATTTCCGTTTGTTAAATTTTCAATGGTTTGACCATCATTATAAACGGGATTCATTGTTTCAAAATTGGTTGCCCAACCTTTAAATGTATATCCAGGTTTTGATATTTTTAAGGCTGCTAAAGTCGCTAAATTTGATTCTTTATCAAAAGTGTGTGATGAAGAACCTTTTTTTAAACCATCTGAATAATATTCAACTGTATAAGTATTTGCAGACCATCTAGCGGTTAAAGTGACATTGGAAGTAATTTTAACAATTGTACTGCTTGTAATATGTTGTTCACCTAAATACCAACCATTGAAAGAATAACCTGTTCTAGTTGGTGTAGGCAAAATACCGAATGTTCCATCATATATAACTTCTTTATTGATTACATCAACATTTCCACCATTTGCTTCAAACACAACAGTATATTTATTTGCTTCCCATTTAGCTACTAATGTGCTGTTTGATGTAATTTTTACAATTGAGTCTTTAGTAATTCTTGTACTTCCTAAATACCAACCTTTAAATGTGTATCCAGTACGAGATGGGGTTGGTAATTCACCGTATGATTGGTCATATGTTACTTTAATTATTGTTGGACTAACTGTACCACCCGCAGAGTCTAACGTAACTGTATAAGTGTTAGGAGTCCATACTGCATATAAGTCAATAGCAGTGCCTATACTTAAATTTTTAATAGGTGCACCATCTTTAAATGTAACTTTTAAGTCTGTGGGCGATATTGACCAACCTTGGAACGTATATCCTGTTTTAGATAAATTCAATTCAGCAATTGTTTTTAAGTTCGAATCTTTATCATAAACATGAATAGAAGAACCTACTTTTTGAGTTCCATTATAGTAATTGACTGTATATTCTTTGGCTTTCCATACTGCATATAAGTTTTTATTTCCATCAGGAGTTGTTACAAGGTTTTTAACGGTTTCTCCGTCTTTATATTTAACAGTTGTGCTTCCCTCTTCAGTAGTCCAACCTTCAAATTGGTATCCTGCTTTTTCTAAAGCTAAATCTTTAACAGTTAATAAAGGTTCAGCTTTATCATATGTGAATTGGCTTGTACCATAAATTTTATTTTCACTTATATAGGTTACAGTATATTTATTGGCTTGCCAAACGGTATAAAGATTAATATTTGCATTATTTATATCTGCTAAATTTATAATAGATTGTCCATCTGTGTAAGATGGTGTTTTATCCGAGTTCGATAATCCCCATCCAGCAAAAGTGTATCCAGTTTTATCAATATGAAATGAGCTGAATTGAGGTAATAAGTCAGGTTTATCATATGTAAATGTTTTTGAACCTAATTTAGTTGAACCATTATAAAAGTTAATTGTATAAGAATTTGCCTTCCATTTTGCTTTTACTGTTATGTCGCTGGTTATCTTAACAATATCAGTGTTTTTTAATTGTTTATCGTTATCGAAGAACCAACCTATAAATGTATATCCAGTTCTTGTAGGTGTAGGAAGAGTTCCATATGTAGAATCATATGTCACTTCTTTATTATGTGGAGCAACTGTTCCTCCATTTGCATCAAAGGTTAATAAGTAGGTATTTGGTTGCCATTGTGCGTATACTGTTTGGGTCTTATATTGAAAATCATCAATTTTTGTTCCTCCAGAAGCTTTTGTATACCATCCTTTAAAGGTATAACCTGTTTTACTTGTATCTGGAATATTTACGTCTTCACCCTCAAAGGCTGTTTCAATATAAGTTTTGTCTCCAACGATAAAAGTTATTGTATATGTGTTTTGGGCCCAATGTGCATATAAAGTTGAATTACCGTCAATTTTATAAATGTCACTTTCTGTAACTTTTGAACCATTTTCTTTATCTGTATACCATCCAGTGAATGTATAGTATTGTCGTGTTGGCGTTGGTAATGCACCATATGCTGAATCATATGTTACAGTTTTTGTATTTTGAGGTGTAGTTCCCCCGTTGCTGTCAAAATTTACAGTATATTCATTAGCTTTCCAGTTGCTATATAATTTGAAAGTTGAGTTTTCTTTTTCTGTTAATCTTGAGGTTGTACTTCCAGCGGTATAAAGAATATCTGATAAGTCAGTCCAGCCTTTAAAAGTATATCCAGTTTTCTTAATACCAAATTCATTAATATCTTTAATTGTTATATCTTGGTTATATAAATAAGGGAAAGTACCTAATAAAGCATTATCATGATAGTATGCAACATTATATTGAATAGGGTTCCAATGAGCATAAAGCGTATGATTTCTATTAATTTTTACTATGGATTCTTCAGTTATTTTAGTTCCGCCAATTACTTTTGTATACCAACCCTCAAAATTATATCCAATTCTTGTTGGTACGGGTAATGTTCCATACTTTTCGTTTGTAGAAACGATTTTAGAAGTGGAAAAATCGGGACTAATTTCACCACCGTTTAAATCAAAACTCACTTTTACATTTAAACGAATATTGTCACCTATTTCATAGTCGTCATCCTCTTCAGAATAGGTACTACCTCCTATGTTTGTTTTGATTATTTTCCAATCAGTAGCTACTATAGTTTCTGATTTCGTGTTACTTTCGCTAGTATGTTGGTATAATCCGCTAATTATTATCCCAGCGCAAAGTATGATGACTAACCAAGTAAGTGCTTGTTTAAGACTAAAATGCAAAATTCCACCTCCATAAAATATTTATATAAAGGAGTTATAGTTGATTTCGATTTTTTTTACCGTGATTTTTGGGCAAGTATACTTTATTTATGGGCTATTTTCAATATTTTACCAATAAAAAAGGGAAGTATTTGGATTGTGCATTATGTTTTGGTGATACTTAGAGTGTTTATATAGGATTCCACGTTTTTTGACTTTTTCCATGATATAAAAAAGAGGAAGAAAAACTTCCTCAATATTCTCGGATTCACCATCCTAATTCTATATCTAAACTCGAGCTCACCACTCTAAAATAATAAAAAATTATATTGATTTTGATATTACATAGCTATTTTTTCCCACGTGTATACCACATAATAAGGCATTAGGTTATTGTGTGCTCGATTCCCACCAGTTGAGGAAGTAGTGAAACTATGGGAATGACTACCTGAGTCACTTCCGTTTGTCATACTTTGTTCGTTTTCGTTATAAACAGGAATGGCATTAGTGCTCGCACTTCCCCAATATGAGTCTGCTCCAACATTCCAAGCACTTGGGGATAATCCACCATTTATACTTCCATCTGCTTTTGGTGTACTTGTGTAGTTTATTTTATGATTATGATTATAGCTGTTTGTTGTAGTTGTACCTGTATGTCCATGAATTGGCATTTCTGCAATTGTTAAAGTGTGTTCTTTTTCTCCTCCTGTATTTCTTACCTTAGCAAAATCATCATCGTCTTTGTCGTATCCTACAAGGGTTTTTCCGCTAGCAATTAATTGCCAAGAACCGCCCATTGTTGAAGAAGGATTAATGTTGGATGTGGATTGAAAAACAAAGCCAATAGGAACTGATTTTGCTTCTAGTGCCTCAATTCTAGCAATAATATCAGGGTCTTCCTTATAATGAGCATATAAAATATGTAAGTTATCGTTTACTACAATTGTATCTGCTGTAACTTTATTTCCACCGTCTTTTTCCGTATACCAACCATCGAAAAGGTATCCATCTTTTGTAGCTGTAGGAAGTTCACCATAAGCTTTTCCAAATTCGATGGGTTTCATTAAAACGTCTGTAGTTCCTTCAAGTGCATTGAACATAACATTTTCTTTTTTTGTAACTGTTTGGTTATTCCATATATAATCAGCAACATTATTACTCTCATTTACATTTTTGTTATTTAATCCAATCCAAAAATTTATAGCTAATGTCCCTACAATGAGTACAAGAAGGAGTCGAACAACATGTTTTACTGTAAAACTCATTTATACACCTCCTAGCCTATTTTTTCCCAAATGTATGCTGTGTAATAAGGCTGCATGTTATTGTGTGAAAATCCTTGTCCTGTATTGTTTGTTGTGAAGCTATGTGTATGATTTCCAGAACTTGAGGAAGTAGAACTTCTGCCCATTATAGCAATCCGCCCTGTATAGTACCCACCGTTACTTTGCACACCTTTAGTTGAAAAACCGCCAGTTAGTTCATTGTAGCTATGGGACCATTTAAATTTATGAGAATGTGTACCACTTTCGCTTGTAGTTCCTGTATGACTATGTGATGGAATTTGTTCAATTGACAGGCTTGTTTTCTTCTCGCCACCTGTTTTTCCAGCTTTATTAAAATCGCTATCATTTGAATCAATAGTAACTAAACATTTTCCGTTGGCAATTCTTTTCCATGTGCCACCATATATTGTTGAGGGGTTAGTGGCAGTCTTAGAAATATAAATGTATCCAATTGGAAGTTGTTTATTTTCGAGTGCTTCTAGGCGCTCCTCTAAGGATAGTGCATAAATTTTATTGTGATTCAGTTCAGTACAATTTGGTATTAAAGGTATAGCCAATATTATTAAAAGAAACAAAATAATTTTCTTTTTTAATTCAATATATCTTTTCATCATGCAACACGCTCCCATATGTGTACAACATAATATGGCTGCATATTATTATGTGTTTGGCTTTCACCACTTGAGTTTGTAGTGAAACTATGCGAATGAACAAATTCACTATTTGTAGTAGTATCTGCATAATTCCAATCAGTATTTACTAGTATTCGATTGTAAAAATATCCACCGCTTCCATTCCAGTTACTACCTCTAAATCCAAACGTACTAGGATTTCCCCCTTCCTGACTATTGGGGTACAAAGATGTTGAATGAGAATGAAGACCAGCAGTTGATGTTATAGCTGAATGATTATGAGATGGTAATTGATTACTAAGTAGGCGAACTGCTTTTTCTCCCCCGCTCATGCCACTATTAGATAGGCTACTATCATTTTCTTCAACTCCAACAATGCAGCGTCCTTTTGCGGTTTCTTCCCATGTTCCGCCAAAATATATAGAGGGGTTTTCACTAGTGGTCATATATATTATAGACCCTATTTTATATAGTTCGTTATTTTCTAATCTGTCAAGTCGTTCAGATATGGATTCTGCTGAAACAGGAATAATTGAATTTATAAAGAAAATACTTAGTAAAAACCACAAAAAAACTAATTTAATCCTTGTTTTCTTTATATATAAAATACTATCACCTCCAGGAATATTCAAAATACAATCAAGTTTGCTGAATTATATATTTTTTTTATATTTTTTACAACAGCAAACACATTAAAAATCTGATTGTCCTCTAAACCACTGCATATATCATAATTTGCATGAAAATCGGAACGTAGGCAGTACACAAAACCATGCACCGTAGGGATAACAGAAAAATAAGCTGTCTGAATAGTTTTCTGGTATAATATATGTACGAGGAAAGTGACAAATGAAAAACTGTGGAAGTGAAATGATAATGCACCCTAATTTTTGGTTAATGTTTTGTGCTTTTATAGTTTTGCTGGAAGATATATCAGTAAAAAAAGGAAATAGATAAAACGGAAAATTTAAATGTTGGAGAAGGGAATATTAGCCTCAATATAGGAATGCAAGAGGTTCTTGCGTCTGTTTTTTTTGATATGCAAGAGGCACTTTCTTGAAAAAAACTTGGTTGAATTATAGACTGGAAACACGGAGGTGAAATACATGGATTTTGGAGAACAAATTAAAAGCATTCGTCAAAAAGAAAAATTGACACAAGAACAATTTGCTATGAAACTGAATGTGAGTAGACAAGCTGTTTCAAACTGGGAGAATAACAAAAATCTTCCAGATATAGGAATGCTTATTTTGATGTCTGATGTGTTTCAAATATCTCTGGATTATTTGATTAAAGGAGAAAACGAAATGAACAACATGACAGAAAAAGTAATCAAAGATGGAAGTGAAACCAGAAGAGCCAAGTATAATATGGTGTGCTCGATTATAGGCAGTTTCTTGATTTTAATCGGAATTATACTGCTTCTAGTGAAGGGACTGTCGGTAGAGTATATTGATGCACAAGGGGTGCTGCATGAGAATTTCTTTCTTGCCCCAATTGGATTTTTATGCGTGTTTAGTGGTTTGATTTCTTTTATTACAGTTGGTATAACTACAATTATCAGCAAATTAAAAAATAGGAACTCATAATTATAGTTCTATTGTGAACCTCACCACCTAATTTACTTCGTAAATATAGATGGAGAATGCGTAACAATGATTTTATTCAAGGCAATTTTTTCTTGAACGTGAAACTATTATTCACATGGGTTGTCAAATCCCAGTTTGACAATTTCACATCAATACACACAAAACAGTTAGTCTTAAGATGGACTGTTTTGTGTGTACCCAAAAAGGAGTGTATCAACAGACAGGTCCCCTGCTGGATAACACATATTACTGAGGGCAAAATATAAAAAAACCTTAATTACGGTATCGACACACCAGGTGGTAAAAACAGTCTGTTGGCTGTATAAGAAAAAATACCGATAAAGCCCTAAAATAAGGGATATATCGGCATTCACCAACTGATTAACAGATAATCGGATTTTTACCCTGTTTTTACATATAAAACTTCAGCTTTAAGGTTCTAATTAACAATTAATTGATTCTAAAAATTTTGAATATTCCTGGTATTCCATCCTTGCAGTCTCTTCAGGAATTTTTTTTAAGTTTTTTTCAAGTTTGCCATAGCCTATTCCAGCAATAAAAATTAAATCATGTACAATAAGAAACTCTTTATTAGATTTTGCTTGAATTAATGCAATATGTTTTGATGGAGAGTACAAATAAATATCTTTAATATTGAATTTTTTATTATTTCTATATCCTTCCAGTTTATATGCTTTTGCTTCTTTTGCATTTTTTAAGTTTATTAAAAGTTCTTCTTTTGGGGTTAGTTTCCTTGGTTCGGGATAAAAATTACTCAGCGTTGCTCACCTCGTTGCCATCCATATCAACTGTATGAGAGATATTTGTGAAATCAAAAATATTGGCAAATTTTAATTTTGATTTGTTTTTTTCAAGTTTTTTAACTGTAAATTGTTCAGTGAATTCATCATAAATCTTATCTAATCCTAAATATTGTAGTACTTTTTGCATTCCTTTATTATTAATGTCAAAATCTTTGGTCCAAAAATTTATCTCATATACTGCAAATGGTTCTTCTTCGTCAAAGTCGTAATAAGCCATTAGCCAGTAATCCTCTTTTCCAAATTCCCGGTTTGTAGAATCGCCTGGGTTATACTTGTCTCCCAATTGTTCTTGAAAAAATTCCTGCTCAGTTTCTAAGTCCTTAATAATTTCTTTATTAGTTCTTTTATCTGATAATATTTCTTTAACATCATCTGCATATACATAACCCCAATATATATAGCCGATATTTTTATTTGTTTTTGCATCTGTTGTGTATGTTAATATACATCCATCATTTTCTTGATTATATAGTTTTGTAGATAAGTAGTTATCAGAGAAGTAATTTGCTGGACTAGGGGGTAATTCTAAAACAGAATTTATTTTTATATATCTAGTTGACCAGAGTAAACCTAAAAATAAGAAAAATGCTAGTATATATAGAGAACACGTTTTTATTTTATTGCTATCCATTATTACCTCCTTTTAATATATTAATTATAACATATAATATACATAATATCAATTATACTTATAAGAGTTTCTATAGTTAAAAAAACAGAGGATAAACTTTTTAATTCAGTCTATTCTCTGGTGTTTTAACTATAGAAGACATAGCTAATTATTTTTAATACTTCGTTATGGAATAGAATTTGGAATACCTTTATTGAGTATCTTTTTTTGTCGAAGCATGGTAAAATAAAAAAGTCCCATTAGGGACAGGAGGAGCTTTATGCCTCAAGTTTTAAGTACCAATTGCTTTAAGTTGGCAGATATATATGTTCGATTAGGTTTACTATTGTTATCATCAATCCAAGAAGATGTATGCAGAATTTTTAACACTAGTGATTATACTGCTTATTATTCGCGAATTGAAGAGATAACATGATAGTTGAACCGAAAGAACATACGAAAAAAGGAGCAGCTACCAACTGTCTCCTTTTTCTGTAGGCTTACTATGCCTCATCAATCCACCTATAGTATATCACACGCTGTAAAAATGTAAACTTAAAATATGATAGAAATGACAAAAATAATATAAAAACTTTTCAATAGTATGATATTATACTGTAGAGAAAGGACAAATATAGTAACGATTACTGAGATAAACTAATCTCTAGAAATATTATACGAAATCATGCACGAGGCACTCTTTCATATAATTGTAGTTCTTAGTCAAATGTCTCTAGTATAACTTTTCAACAAGTGATAAAAATTTAATAAAGTAGTTTTTTGCTTTTTTTATTATTCATTAATCATTTACCTTTAGATTTTTCCACTCTATTGAGCATAGTTCATACAGTAGTCTTCCAAATTCTTTATTGGTTTGGTTTTCTCTGAAATTTATCGTCCACTTTGGGGTAGTTTTTCTATCATAATATATCCAAATCCATCCATTAGTATATAATACATTTTGATAATGATGTAAATATCCTTTTGAATCGCCGTCATCACATAAACGTAAAGATTGTTTTACATCTTTATCGGCATATTTAACTTCAATACAACCGTATGCATTAGAAGTATTATCATTGAATTTATAATTTCTATCAGTAATAACGAAATCGGGAGTCGAAATAATATTTTTAGGTACTATCCTTCCATCCGCCCCTTTATTCCACGTTGATGTATCGATAAGACTAAAAACATTTTTATCTAAAATTACATCAAATACATAATCGATAATATGACTATAAGCATTTTCAACACTACTCTTATTTTCTGCGTCATTTAATTTTTCAAAAAAAGTTCTAAAATTCATTTTTTTACCTCTATTACTAATAGCACAATAATAAAAGGAAACATTAGCTTCCGTAGTCACTAATGTTTTCTTTAGTGTTTGGTTTGATTGTTGCATGCCAACCGTACGCACCCGAAGTCGTACATGCATTTCAAGTTGATACGAGCCAAACCTCGTAGGTGAACCTCACCATCTAATTTACTTCTTAAATATAGATGGAGAATGAGCACCAATGATTTTATTCAACATTCTAAAATTTAGGAAATTCTTTTCTAAATATAAGATAAAATGGCAGTCTAATAATCCACCAAATTACTTTAAAAGTAAATTTAATGCTAAAACTCATTAATTTAAATGTAAAATATAATAATATTCCAAATAAAGTCCACCAAGGGGCTAACAAAAATAAGCAAATAATTCCCTAAATCCAAGAACTTTCAAATGAATCTTCAACTTTGTTTTTAGTATATTCAAAAAATTCACCAAGATAATTCCCATCTTCATCAAATACTTTCATTTTATTGTCCTTTCTTATAAATAAAAAATTTACCCCTCATCTAATACTTTTAAGTTCTGGCTTATTTGCAGTGAAAGCATATCACCATAAAATGATTAAATTGACTTTTCCTATACTTCTTAATAATTAGTTCCAAATTTAGTCTTCGTCATATAAATCTACAATAATTATAGCATATTTAAAAAAAATAAGAGATAGGAATTACCTATCTCTTATTTAATTCTTTTTCTACTGCACTAATTACTAATTTTGTTAAATATTCATTAGCTGCTTTATTTGTTGTTTGGAAATAACGTTGATAAACTGGTTTCCCATTTTCATCAGTATCATTAGTTTTGTAACCTGGGTACGCTAAGTAGAAATCATCAGGGTCAGTATTAGATTGTCTAATAGTAATAAATGGATGAACCATTAATGGCGTAGTTACTTTTACTGTTCCTAATACACCATTGATTGGTGAACCAGAATCATCAAGAGTAATTTTGATGTCAGTAATTTGAATATCTTCTTCATTATAATATTCATCACTAATTTTACCGTCATAGCTAGGTGCATTATTAAATGCATCTAAAACTACTTGATTTAAATATTCTCTTGCTTCCTTAGAAGCAGGATAGTATCTATCAAAATAAACAGGTTTCCCTTCGTCATTTGTTTGATTAGATTTTCTAGATGGATAGCTTAAAAATGGTCCATTTTGTCCTTCAATGATTGATAAGTTTGAATATTTGAATAATGGAGTTTGTAAAAATGCTCCACCTAAACGCTTATTATCATCATTTTGATTTTTATAGGTGTATACTCTTACTTCTTTTGGTGCTTCAAAATTTACTCCTTCATTTTCTTTTGCTGCAGTATTTAAAGATGTGTTTAAAGTTGCCATGTATTTTCTCCTTTTCATTTAAATTGAAAAAAGATATGCGGCAAATTAAATATAATCTAATTAATCGCATATCAATTCGACTGCATTTTAACATCAATATCTAGAATGTCAATGTATTTTATTAGTGTTTTTAGTCTAGAATTTTTTATTCTCTCAGATATTATTTACTAAGAATTTTTATTGTTTTTTTTGTTGTAATGCCTAAAACAAGTATGATAAATAAAAAAATAGCAGGTATATCCGCTATTTTTTTCACTATTTTATTTATCAACACATTTAAACCCTGATTTCTCTAGTTTTTTCACTGTTGATGAAAAATTTAAAACAACCTTTTTTGTTTTTTGTGAGTCTATTTCTAGTCCTAGTACCTCATAAGCTTCAGGTTTTGCTTTAGATGTATCAATTGTAATTGTTTCTATTAACTCATTTTTCTCAATTTTGGAAGAATAATCTATTCCTTCAAATTCGTTATAGTTATCTTTTAATATTTTGACCCATTTTTTTATATCATCTTCATTCATGTTAAGTGTATTAGTGGTGTTTTTTTGGGTTATTTTTTGTATTTTGTCAGTACCTATAATGCTTATTTCAATATCTCGATTATTTATACTGCCTTTGCATAGTGTTGTTTTTGTTTCTTTGGAGCAACCAGTTAATAAAAACAAAGATAAGAGGCAAAATGTTAATATTTTTTTCAATTTATCACCACCAAAATAATTAAATATTTTTCTATCTATTATATATAATCTCATAGATTCTTCGCTAGGAGATATGTTTAGCTCAGATGCTCATCATCTATGAGATTAGCGTCTTCTAAGCCATCACTTCTGCACCCCCTGTACTTCTTTTGGAGACGAGGAGGAGCGTGCTGGCAGAAGAAGACGCACTTATCCCACTGCATGAGTGAGATAAAAAAAGGAAAAGTGCGCAAAAACTTCTTTTGTCGACTGAGTGTCGCTTAGCTGTATAGTTTTTTAACGACGACAATTCACCATGGACCTGCTCCAATCTGTGACCAAACTACTCTTGGCCGTCCATGCCCACTACACCTTGCCAGTAAAACGGTGTAAAGCAGCCCTTGCATATGATATCGTATCATACGCCACCCGTCCGGTTTTTATACTGAGACGACGTGCCCTCAGTTAACGATTCACTCCAGGTATTGCCGTTAACCATTCTAGATAGACTGAGCTTGAGTAGAGCTTAGACCAGTATCTAAGTGAGTGTGACCGACCACAATTGAGATAAGGAAGTGGTGAACCGAACACCTTTTTTACCGTCAGTGTGTTTCTCATTCATATACCCCTGACTATATTATTGTATATAAATAATAGCATATAAAGCATTAAATGTAAATATTGTAGTGATGTAATTCTGATAAATGTGCCTTTGATTTATTAATGGTCCACTTTTGCTTTTTGTGATTATTGATGTTATCATAGAAACACTTTTTGGTGATAAGTAATTTCTTAAATTATTAAAAAAGTTATACAAAAAGTTTATTAGTGAAAAAATCATTATAATTGTAAAGAAATTGTGAGGTGCGTTATATGGTAGTAGTGATACTGCTTGGAATTCTAATTATTCTATACTTAAAGAAAAATAAAGACTATAAAGCAGGTGCATATTATCAGATAACTAAGGTTCCTTTTTTCTATATAAAACGCGATTTAGGAAGATATGGAGAATATCTTATATATGAAAATTTAAAGTTTTTTGAACAAAATGGAGCTAAATTTCTATTTAATGTTTATATTCCAAAACAAAACGGTGAAAAAACTGAGATTGATGTGCTAATGGTTAGTAAAAGAGGGATATTTGTATTCGAAAGTAAAAATTATAGTGGATGGATTTTTGGAAATGAAAATCAAAAATACTGGTATCAAACCTTAGCTACTAGCAGAGGTAGAAGTCGCAAAGAACATTTTTATAATCCTATTATGCAAAATAGCTCTCATATAAAGCATCTTAAATCTTTAGTTGGAAACCAAATTATAATGCACTCAATCATTGTATTTTCTGATAGATGCACTTTGAAAAGAATTACAGTTGAGAATAATGATATTAGAGTAATTAAACGTAATCAGGCATCATATATTGTGTCAAATATCTATCAAGATGTATTAAAAGATGTTTTAACAGAAAATGACATTATAGATATTTATAATAAGCTTTATCCCTACACACAAATTAGCAATATCGAAAGAAATCGGCATATAGCTAATATTCAAAATAAAAAAGCTGCAGAGTCTATCAGGGCATTTAATATGATGAATGATGAAGTAAAAAATGGTAGATGTCCAAGGTGTGGTGGAATTCTTGTATTGAGAACTGCAACTAGAGGCGCAAATGCTGGAAATCGTTTTTTAGGATGTTGTAATTATCCAAAATGTAGATATACCAGAAATATTTAAGAAACCCGGCTACAATTAATCCAGAATTTTCACCGGGTCAATTAAAATAAAAAGAAAAAAATCTTATACATTTATCAACTATTTTATTGTATAGGTTGTATGGGATGATACCCATTCTATTATAGAGTATTTAGAGCCTAATAGATTTATTATCTACTAGGCTCTTTCTAGTCTTCTCTAAATTTATTTGACGCTTACATTTATTTACCTATTTTTTCAAAAATTTTATCTTCAAAATATTCAATTGTATTTTTATTTAGTTTTAAATATGGTGTAACAAGTGTACGTCTTTGCAATTCATTGGCTTGCTGAAATTCGATATCAACTAAATGTGTATTGTCATTTTCATTTTCTACAATTGTAAAACTGAAGATAGTGATATTTAATTCATCTTCTAAAATATCAATGACTTCTTCTGGCTCATAAACAGGATTAAGTATCTCTTTAATTGGATGATAAGCCAATATACCTATTACCACAATAATTAAAGCTATTCCAATAATGATTAAGTTTTTTTTAGTTGTTGTAAATATAATTTTGTTGTTCATTAAAAATTCCCCTTTTGTATGCCAAAATTTTATTTTGACAAGATATAATCTTGTCATCACTAGATACTTACTAAAACATTAATATAACTACTCTAGGGTTTTCATGTAGTTGAAAATTCAACTTTCAAACCAATTCACTTCCTGTTTAATAAAATCTAGACTATATGATATATCAGAGCGTTTATCATTGTTACCAACACCATCTTTTCTATATATATCAACTTTCTATTCTGGAGATATTGCTATTTCCAAATATTTTTTTTCATATTTCCAAATTCTAGAACAATATTTCAATTCTGCAGAGGAAATACATCAGGTTGAGTTTTTTAATTTAATAAAATATTAGAAACAAATTCTATAAATACTTTATTGGTTATTTTAACCAATTATATTATATGAGTACAAATAGATATTAACATAAATTATTCTTTGTGAAAACAAAGAAATAGAACACAATTATACATGGAAACGCAAATGTAGGTTTTCTAACTCTTGATAGAACTGTACTCCACACTCTTTCCTTTTTGAGTAACAGAACACGTTGTATAATCAATTGGGATGAATTAATATACATGGACAAATATTTATGTAAATAAAAAAGCTGCCAAAAATAATAAGTAGTTGCCCAGATTGTTAATTTTTAGTCTTATGTTATATTTATAAAAAAAAGTGATAAAATATCCAAGGTATATTCCGATTTTAACTCTTTCATGATACCTCTACCATTTTTTCTACTTAGTAAGCAATTCAAAAAAAACTATGGGGTATTAGTGACTTTTGTTTTTACTTTTAATTCCGCCATCCTCACAAATAGAAAAAGCCGAGGAATTTTCGGTTAAGAAAACTACTCGGCTATGTAAAATATTTCACTTTGTTAAATTTATTTCATTTTCGTATATCTCATTAAACACATGTATTCCGTTCCATATATAATCAGATAATTGCTTTTCTTTATCCATCGCCATTAAGGACTTTATATATTCCTTTTTTTCTTCCTGTGTTTTCGTTATAGTATCACTATCCAGCTTTAAGATTATCCGTAAATTTTGATTGAATGATTTTGTAACATCGTATTTATCTTTATGGCAATATAACCGATTTATAAGTTCTAGCGTATCAATAATATTATTGTCTTCAAATTCTAATAATTGAGCAACATTTATTTTTCCTGCATCATAGCTCCCAAGCTTAAAAGTAATTTTATCTACTACTTTCTTTAAGAAGTTAATAGACAAAATCATAGTTGAGAGTATTTTTTCGGTACGTTTTGCAAATACATTCATTTGTTCAGTGGTCATATTTTGTGACTGAACAACTTCAAATGTAGGCTTTTTACTATCAAAATAGTGCTCCCTACTAAATACTTCTGAAGATTTACTACCATCTATGTGATACAGATACAAATGATAAATCACTGGTTTCATATCGCAACCAATATTATACTTTAGGGATTTACAAATCCTTACTCTATACGCAACTGTTTTCCAAAAATCAAATACAACATATCTATATCCATCAATATCATCATATTGAAAGAAAGTATTTGTCCCTATCTGAGACAAATCGTCTATTGCTATATAATAATTTCTGTCGATTATAATATCAACAAAATTTCCATTTTTATTTCCCAAGATATATTCGACGATTTCATTATGTTCTTCAGTAAATTCTTCTATTCCGTTTATATAGCAATACCATTCATACGCCATTTTGGCAATACTATGCACTGCATAATGACCAAGAAAACTGTCTGAAGAAATCTTTTTGTGTAATGTAACATCTCTTATATCAACAGTAAATGATTTATCTTTATCAATTTTTTCTAATTTTTCCATAGTTGCCATCAAAATTTTGTTTCCTTCTTCATCTACACCCGCAACTACCTTTTTTGGTGCGTAGAAGGATTCTCTGTTACTAACTTTAACGTTATACATTTCTGTTCCATCTACTGATATATCTGCAAAATACTGAATAGGTTTTCCATCACGAGTAGTAAGACCCAAATGGTTTCTAAAAAAATCTAAATCAGAAACAAATTGTTTCTCGTACTTATCATTGGTCAGAGCGTTATGTTTTTTACATACAAATGATTTCGTTAGCTTTGCTCCCGTAATTGCATATGTTATTATATCGGATGATGTGAGTTCAGTTTCAGAATTACAATATATACATTTCATTTTATATTCTCCGTTCATTTAGATGTATTATTATGATAATCATATCATACTTTCGACTATGTAGAAACGGAATCATAGAATTGTTTCTAAAAACAATATTTCTTAAAAGTAACCTGAATTTTTATTTTCAGTAATATATACCATCTCTGCGATAATAACATCTTTATAACGACTTCTTTCGCTTTTTGACGAATGTAATCTATCTTTTTAAATTATTCCATAAGAATTACAATCTTCATCTACTCAGTAATAACCTATATTGTTTTTAACTTTTTTCCTTTCTCATACTTGTATATAAATCTTTGGAAGATATTCATTAAACATCACACTTGTAAGTAAATTAATATAGGGTTAATCTATGGAGTTCTAGTTGAAAAATGCAAATGTAGTTTGTCATAAATATTATTACAAAATACTTATAATGGTCATATTAATGACCGGTTTTTCTACAAAATATTTTAATTATGATGTCGAATTTCAACTTTTTTGATGAATTTTATACTATTTTTAATAAACTGTGATAAAATCTATTTGAAAGGAGTTTCTCTAAGAAAATTAAATAAACCAAAATATAAGAAACACCAATAAAGGTTGTCATAACAACATCGCTTTAGTAACATAATGTGACAATTTATATAATTAAAATTTGTTATGCTTTTAAATAGAGGTGTTGAGTTTGTATAAGAAAAGTAGAGAAGTGATTAATATGTGTGTATTTGATGAAATGAGAAAAAAAAATAATTATTTTAAAGATTTCTACAATGTAGAGAAAATTGAAATTATCGCTGCAGAAATTAGGGAAATGTTTGGATTAAAAGAAACTCCCACACAGATTGCTAATATTCTTAATAAAGTAGGTTTTAAAATATTTAGTCTTGATATGGATGATAACTTGTCTGGAAGAATAGGAATAGCAAAAGAATTTGAAAAAATGTTAGGAAGTAAAAAAATATTGCAAATAAATTCTAAAGACAATCGCGGACATCAGCGCTTTACAATGGCCCACGAATTAGGGCACTATATTTTTGATTACAATGGTCATGAGGAATATGCTAATGCTTATAGTTTGGCTGAAGATGATGTTAATTTACAGGGAGAAATGCGAGTTAACAGATTTGCAGCTGCTCTTTTAATGCCAAAAGATATCTTTATTGACAAATACACAGCTAGAAAAACTTTAGGACTAGATGAAGTGTCTATTTGTAAATCATTATCAGAAGAATTTGAAGTTTCTGAAACTGCTGTTTCAAAAAGAATAGTAGAATTAGGATTAAATTAATAAATGAGTAAGAGTAACCATAATACAAGCTTTAGTATAATTAATGATATAGTTCGTTCTGTAAAAGAGCAAGGAAATTCAGTAGAAGTAAATCCAATTCGATATGATAAAAATTATAGAGATGCAAACGATAATCAACATATTATAAAAAGAAATAAACAATATACTTCAATTTTAAAAAAATACACTCTGTACCTAGATAGCGCTTTAAATTTTAAGAGTAAATTAAGAAAATTTGTAGTTATATTTTTTATGATTATTTTAGGAATAGTGATATTAGTTTTATTATTGTTTATAGGATATATTATATTTAATAAGGATTTCAATATAACAACTTTAGTTGCGTTTGTTACTGCTTCAGGTACACTAATAAGTACTTTATTAATAATTCCAACTAAGATTGTGGAGTTTATTTTTAATAGAGATGAAGAGAAATATATGTCTGAAATAATAAAAAATATTCAAGATTATGATAAGAATGTTAGAAATGGCCTATGCGAAAATGATACTACTGAAACTCGCGATAAATAAGAATTTATAAATTATAGTCAAAGGGAACAATATTGCTCCCTTTTTTATTATGATTTGAATACAGTACACCATGCTTATATTTGTTAAATTTAAGTAACAGAAATCCATAAAAATTAAAATTCTGTTTCTTTAAAATATATTATTGTCCTCAAAATGCTCCATTATATCTTCAACTCTACAATGAAGAATATTGCATAATTTATCGATTGTATTTATTTCAACATTTTTGTTATGTTTTAACCGATTTATTTGAGAACGATTTACATTATAAGTTGTATAAAGGTCATATTGAGTAATTCCTCTTTCTTTCATTGTTTTCCAAAGTCTATCGTATTTTATCATATGTCTACCCCGTTCACTGTATTATTATCTTGCACAACATTAATTATCGCGTTAAAATATATTTACTAATAGTGTTCTTATAAGGACACTATTTATACAAAAACAAAGGGGAAAGATTATGAATATAAATAGTGATAAATTTAAAATATTTATTTATGATTTGATGACAGGGAACATAGAATTGAGCAGTTATTCCTGTAAGGAAAGTGAAAAAGTTAAAAACGAATTTACTATTGGGAGCAAGTGTGCAGTAGCATATCAAGAAATATTTGATGCCAATCTGCGTATTTGTAGTAAGCTTGGGGTTCAAGAAGATGAGGATGTAGAATGTATTGTTTCTAATTTTTTTGATATTCTCCAGTATTTAAGTTTAAAAATGTTTGATTATGGTGTTCTTTTTACAAATTCAGAACATGATTATAATAAAGAAAGTTAACCGTTTAATTAACTTTTCTATATATAAAAAGCTGAACTACTCACTTTTAGATGGTTCAGCTTTTACGTCTATTTTACAATTTTCAACTCGTACAGTTAAATTATCATATATATTTTAAGCTCATTCTAAAAATTAAAAAGGTAAGGAACATATTCCTTACCTTTTTTCATTGTGACACAATAATGTCCGATTCATAAGCAGTTATAGCATATAATCTTATCATTGTGAACCTCACCACCTAATTTACTTTGTAAATATAGATGGTGCTTCCGACCTCAGCTTCAGATTATAAATCTAAAACTTGCTCCTTTAGAGAGCGTCGGATTTCTGACAGCTGTACAGCCTTGACTCAGTAACTGCAGTATTATTACTGCAGCACCGCATTAAGGTTAATTAAACTGTTCAGAGTGCATGTGGTCCGCTTACCAAGTTCAGGAACTTTTGCCTCAACTTGGGATTTTATTTTACTGCTTAACCCATTCATGATATCTTTAATAAAATATCTTGCTCCGATATTATACGAAGCCGACAGGTCACAGTTATATTGTTTTCCATTACTAAAAGTACAAAGACTATAATTATCTTTGTTTCTCTTAACTTCACCGCTACCATCATAGGCTAGTTTGCTCGTATTCCAAGCACATACTCTAGCTAGTCTTAAACCATTTTTATGTGCTAGTGATTCTGTTATTCTCTGTACTTCTCTTTTGCGCCATAGCGTTATCTTCTGATTGGATTTGACACCTTTTAAATCAAGATGTTCAAACACAATACAGTCGCATCTATGTTCGACTGCAAATACAGTAATCGCTCGGGCTATTTGAATTGACAGCTGGCGATTACGGCTGTTATGAAGACGCCACAATTTATTAGGGTGTCTGTTGCCCCGAGACTGTGCTTCTCTTATCTGTTTTCTTAATCTGTTGAGATAGTCTTTGTCTTTAGCAAAATTAATAAATTTTCTTGCTTTGACAGTGCCATCTCCTGAGATTATAGAACAGACAGCATCATGATTGATGCCTAAGTCAACTGCACATATAGCATCAGATGTTTGTGGCAGTTCTACTTTGTTTTGAAACACAAATCTCAAGTAATAGCGGTGATTTATCTTTTGAATAACGGGTGCTGATGATGAATTAATATCGAATCTTTTGGTGATATAAGCTAAATCAGTTGCTCTTAGATTAACGGTAACCCATTTCCAATCATTGTCTTTAAATACTTTAATGTTACATGTCCCATCGTCATTTAAAGAAAACATATTGCCTCTATATAAACATGGCATCGATAATTGATTACGATTAAGCCTTGGCTTTTTACCAATACCTCCATTAATTTGCCAATGCTCCAGCTGTGATTTATAGCTTTTTACAATTGTATTAGCAGAAATAATCGCATTTCTTCTTAAATAGCTGGGCATTTTGTAAAACTTTTGATTAAAGCCTTTGTATTTTGCCTCTCTTGATGAAGTGGCATGAATTAGTTTTTCGATATAGTTCATAGCACTGTTTGGACTTAAGTCCTTAATGCTTTCATATTCTTCCAGAGATACGTCAATGATATATTTCACCGCTCTTTGATAAATGCATACTGTTTGATTAATTGTTTTAAATTCATTAATAATTTTTACTTTATAAGAACTGGTATATTTCATTGACATCACCTCGCTAACTACGGTATTATTATACCATAAAAACAATTAGTTGTTAAGGAACACGAGGTGATAAAATGTTAAATTATAGTAAGAATAGGCACGCATGTTTTAATCTTAAATATCATTTAGTTGTAGTGACCAAATACCGACATCCTGTATTTAAAAACGAAGAACTTAATAGTAGTATCTTAAATATAGTGTATTATATATTTGAAGAAAAGTGGGGGTGTAATATTATTTCCGTAAAAACTCAAACAGACCATATTCATATATTGTTTGAAGCACCACCACAAGTGTGTTTAGCTAATTTGATAAACAACTTTAAAACAGTATCGTCTCGAAGAATAAGAAAAGAGTATGCTGAATATCTTAAACAGTATTACTGGAAACCATATTTTTGGAACCGCTCTTATTATATAGGAGCAGTATCTGATACTACAGAAGCCGTAGTAAAACAATATATTGAAAACCAATAAAAAAAGTGCTTACTCCACCTAATTTACTTCGTAAATATAGATGGAGAATGCGCACTAATGATTGAAATATTCAAATAAATAACAAATTATTTTTATGCATTGGGCTATATCAATATATATCTTTACTCAAGTGAACCCATGTGCCAGGCATTGAGTCTTGATTTGTTCCACAGGCATCTACACCAGTTCCATTGACAATACATGGGTCAATTTTAATTACCTCCCATTTTGCTTTTAATGTTGTTGTTCCTTGTATAAATGTAAAGGTATTTCCATTAAATTTATTTTTTTCTATATTAATTACTTCCCAACCTTTAAATATATATCCATCTTTTACAGGAGTTTTGATGGTAGTAGTGCTTCCAGCATTACCAGAAATAGTTACTTTATTTGTAGAACCATCATAATTCCCGCCATTTGGGTCAATTATAACAGTTCCGCTATTCGATTGACCTTTTTTTATCCATTGTGCCTGTAATGTAGCATCACTGTAAAATTTATACATACTTGAAGAAGTTCCTTGTGAAAAACAATTAGAATCACCACTTACTACTTTCCATCCTAAGAATATGTAGTCAGTTCTTTTAGGATTTTTTATAGATTCTGAGTCACCAATTTTCTTCGTAATTGTCGTTGGCGTAGTTTTATTATTGTATTTACCACCGTTTGGGTCAATTGTTAATGTATATTTTTTATTAGTGTTATCAGGATTATTTGGGTCTGTTTCGGGTGTCTTTGCAATCCATTTTGCTGTTAAGCTTCCATCGCCAGTTCCAAATGTATATTTTTGATTATTCGGATTCCATGTTCCTGAACCACTAAATTCCCATCCACTTAGAATATATCCGTCTCTTGATGGTGTATTAACAGTGTATGATGTCCCTATTAATTGTTTTATTGATGTGATTCCGGGATTTCCATTATACTCCCCACCATTTGGATTGATTGTTAGGGTGTATTTGTTGTCTTTTCCTAGGTTTGTTGGTACTCCTGCAAATGTATATAGTTTTTCTTTTATTGTAATTGCATTTCTTAGATTTGTACTATGGCTTCCACTACCATTATTTGACCAATAATAATATGTTCCATTAGAATCAATCGTCGTATTATTCCCTTGATGATATGCTGGGTGATTACTTCCCCACCATCCTCCATTAGATTTAACTACTTGTGTATTAACGGCACCAGTTCCACCATTTTTGCTTTTTAATGTAAATGATTTGTATTTAGATAGCTCTGTTGCTGAAACATTTTGTGCTACAACTGTATTTGCTATTTCTATTGTTTGAGAATGATTTTCTATCACTGTATGATAAACATCAACGTCTAACTTTAAAGACGCATAATTCGATTGACACTCCTGATTGTATCCATGTACTGTACCTGAATATATCTTAGTTTCAATTACTTTTCTATTTCCTGAATCTTCAATTACTGATACAGTTGAGTAATTAGCTGTACTAATATTTGAAACTGAGCCATTTAGCCAGGAATCTAATTTATTGTTAATTGCATTAGTTGCCCCGATGATGGATTGTTTGCTATTGCTGTAAGTTTTATTAAATGTACTACCACCATTATGAGAACCTGATGTTCCAAGCCCACCACCACAGTTAGCTGACGTATGTGCGTTTAAACCTTTCTGTAATTCTTTTTTTTCATTCTTGTTTATTATTTTATATAAATCTTTAGCAATATTGACTATAGAAAAAGTAGTAGCAGTATGTTTTATAGAATCTGAACGTTTCAGTCTTTTGGGGTAGCCTGGGCTGTAATAATCTTCAGCATATGTATTAACTTTAGATGTATTAGCAGTAACCCAGTTAAACGTTTGGCTTGCTTTTAACTTTATTTCACTATAAATAGGGTCACTTAAATATTTATAATATCCCGCCTTTGTCATATTGGCACTGACCTGACTGTTTCCTGTTTTAGTTGGGACACCTACATTATATGTTCCGTTGGTTTGCGTTTTGTCAATTGCAAAATTTTTATTATTTTCATTATACCATGCTGTCCATTGGTAACCATTAACACTGCTACGTCCTTCAATTGATGTCGAGATACTTCCTGCAGAAGCTCTAACGATATTAGAAGTATTCCCACCTACCAGTTGATTAAAAATTGCTCTATCTGTAGCAGACATTGAATTTAAACTGCCAGATGCATTTGGTGAATATGCATTAATAGGAACTGCAATATTTGCAGCTACAGAAGAAGCAACAAATAAAGATAACAGGCATCTTTTTATATTTCTAGAAAATTTGAGCATCAAAAAATCACCTCCTGCATCGATGCTTTCAGGTGATTGTTATTTTAGATAATTTCTTTCAAATTTAATATAAGTATTAACCATGAAAAATGCAAGTGACATTTTTCATTTTTTAAAAAAAGAAGCTAAAATTCAGCTTCTTTTCCATTTATATATGTAGTTATATTACCATCTCTATCCATATACGCTACATATACATCTCCACCAACCGTTTTAGTTTTGTCTTTATCGTATTCTATTACATCTGATATCAGTTTTGTGAATTCTAGCACACAGTCATCTTTTATTTTGTTATCCATAATTTTTAAATTTAAATAATTGCACCGTTCAAAATGAACACCACTAGCAAATGGATAATTTATTTTATCATAAATTCCATTTGCATCTGAACATTTACCGTTTATTACTTCTACGCTATAAAATTTAGGTTTTTTATTTTCGAACACCCCAACAAATAGATTAAATCTTATTTTTATATTTGATGTTGAAAAAGATTTATCTTTAGTTGGATATTTTAAAAGATGTTGAATTAATATACATTTATCTCTTAATTCTGCCTGCGAATTCATAACTTCATTCACAAGTTTAATATAATCAATATTTTTATATTTACATATTCCTGTCATAGACCAGACAAGTTTTTGTTCTTTGTTTATGAAAGTTTTTTGCATACTGTCATTATAAAAAGACGATGATAAAGTTTCTCTACTATCACTGCCTATAATAATATAATCATCTGTCATATAAAGACAGTTAAACGACATATTTTTTATCCTTTCTGCTTTATCAAATTGAATTATTTTAGGTTTGTTTATCGAATTTGTTCCATATTCATAATGTCCATTTTTGCCAAAATTATTACAATATTTATTTTGACTTGCCATATTATTCAACTCCTGTAGTGGGCGCTACAACATCAATATATCATATATTTGTTTATATAAAAAGTGAACCTCTCGATTCACTAGTTTGAAGACTAAGTCATACTCTGTTGCTATTTATACATATCACCAATGATTCTAGTCAACTCCATCATCAATCATATTATTAAACGCACCTTTAAAACGACTGCCAAAATTATTTGTTGAGTGTACAAATTTTTCAGGGTCAAATGATACTGTTGCTTCATCATAACAGGCATCAAAGCCAAAATAAGATAAAACAGCCTGAAGACCAGGATTTGATATATCGAAATCATTACGATAAAATGCAATATCGTACTGTGCAGTAAGAGAATTCATATCATATGTGGCGGCCACCCAGTAATCTTCTTTTAAATCTTCTTTAATTTGATTAGAAAAATGTTCACCAAGATTTTCCTGCATAAATTGCTGTTCTTTTATTATCTCTTCTTCATTTTCATAGTTCTGATTGAAGGTAAGTTTAGTCATTATTTCTGTATTCTGAACAGGAAAATTATCTACTTTTCCTTCGTAGAAAAGTTCCCAATACTTAGAAACAGAACCATCAACAGTAAGATAATTACTCCAGTAAAGTTTATTACCGCTGTCGTATGTTTGACACACACCTACAAAATATGAAGGTTTATCACTTCTTCTTGAAGCAGGCACATCATGTGCTTCAACGGCCACATCATGAGCTATACTCTCATAAATATTAGTATTAATATTAGGACTAGGCATTTCTGGGAATCCCGGATGAGCAGATTTATTAAAAATATAATAAATTAGCCCTCCAACAAGACAAAGAATAATCCCAAGACTAATGATTTTTTTTGCTTTTGATTTTTTTTTAGTATTTTCCATTGTTTTTATCTCCGTTATTGAATCCTCCAATAACTCTGCTCCCCTCTTAAAGCATACTTCAATTGAATTATAGCATATAATAATAAAAAAGGCAAAATTGTATAGACTGAATTCTATACTGAAAAATCGGAGGATGAATTTCAGGACCAAATTTGATGATAAAGATTCATCATTAAAAACTAGCCGTTTTTATAGGCTGGTCTTTTTTTTTGTTTTTCTATAGTAGATGGATTCCTAAGTAAGAAACATATACAACCTATTTTAAGTTTGTTTCTATCTATTATCTATATAATTCGCCCCAATTTTGATAAATAAAAATGGAATACCGAATATTCCATTTTCTAAAATCGATAATATTAATTATCTGCAAGGACATATGGAATAATATGTCCTAAAATTGCTACAACAATTTTTCAAGAAAACCCCTGACTTTAGTCACGGGTAGTAGTCAGAATACAAAAAATATATAGTACAAAGTAAACTAAATATATTCAACTCCATGACTCAACACTCCATCTTTGGATATACTAGCCCATTGAATGGGACCTCCCACTCTTCTAAAATCCTTTGGAACTTCTTTTTCTAAATCTATCTGCTTATTAATGTCAGCGAATACCTTTTCTTTTATATCTATAGCATCGTTACTATAATCTTTAAAAGATTTATTAATTACATATGAATAGACTCCAAAAGAATGATATGCTAGGGAATCCGGTATATATATTACAAATGTTTGGATGTTATTTTTTATTATTTCATATGCTTTACTAATAATTTTTCTCTTTTTAATATCGTAATAGCAAATATAGTATTGTACTAATTTTTCATTTGTATTTTGCAGCGACATATCGTAAAGAAATTGTTTAGTTAGCTTTAGTAGTTTTTTGATGCATTCTTCGATATTTTTCCCATTATAATAATTGGCACAGTAAGACATGTAATCTAGTATACTTTCCACATGTCCATCTTTATATCTTGCGCTATTCTCACCGGCACTTGCAATAATCAATGGAAAATTTTTGTTAACTATTATTTTTTGTATGATATGATTATTATCCTTACTGCTACTCCAGCTATCACTAGCAATAATAGTTTGATTTTTACTTTTGGCATGAATTAAACAGGTCATTTGCTTTTCCTTTCTTGGGTAACTATAAAAATAAGATGTTGTTTGTGAAAAAGTAGTTGGATATGGCTGGGTGCTGATTGAACTGTTTTCCAAATTTATCACTCCTGGTCATTTTGACCAATTATGACTACTACCCCTGACTTTAGTCACGGGTAGTAGTCAGTTTCAATATATTATAGCGTATTTTTTATTAAAATCTACTTATCTGGTATGATGTTTATCGAAAAAAATCATTGGTGTGTATTCTCAAAACGAAAGCGTTAGATATAGAAGAGAATAAAAAGACTAGCTTATAATGGGCTAGTTTTTAATGATGAATCTTTATCATCAAATTTGGTCCTGAAATTCATCCTCCGATTTTTTAACTATAGAATAAGAACTGGCTTTAATTGACTTTTTGAGAAATTATTGTATAATTTAAGTGAAAGAATAGTAATATTTTCTTTCATAATACATAAGTATATTAATGGATATAATATCCATAATAAAATTGAACTATTAATTAGTTCTAGGGTGTGGTAGATAGCTATAATTAGAGCAATTCTACTGACTTACCTCAGCATTGTGTCTGAGATAGTCGAACCATGGGAAGGTGATTGGACCCCTAGCCTGGCACGGGCTAAGAAAATAATGTGGTAAATGGCTCTCTTGAGGATGCCCCAATCAACAAAGGAGTACTTTTCATAAGTACTCTTTTATTTTTTAAAGGAATGATAAAAAATGGATGATATACTTTATAAAAATGCGCTCTATTATAAGAAAGAAATACTACCTTATACATTTATATTGAAACTAAAAAATGAACTAATGATTATTACAGCAAAAGAGCAAGATTTTGGACATCTTGTTGGGAAACAATATTCTATGAATTTAGAAATAAAATCTTTAGGACAAAAAGAATTTTTTGAACAAGCTTTGTCTCGAAATATTACATATGAAAAACTTTTAGCTTTTGACAAAGATACATATAGGAATGAGTTTAATTGGATTGAGAATAAGAATAGTTCATTTATATTTGCTTTTAATTCCTTTATAAATAATGCAAACTTAAAATTATATCAGGCAGTTGGGAAAGAAATCTATACTAAATTAACTATGGATTATTTTCATCAAAAAGGTGAATCAGATACAGAGATAGTAATTTTAGGTATCGTTGGTAACAATATGGATGACACATTCTTGTTTAATACAATTTTAAGCAATGATGAAGAATTACAAAGACGATTTAATAAATGCAAAAGAGTCAAAATTCGTAATTTTTATAAAATTTTAAACAAAAATTTAAATACAAAATTATCTGAATTTGATTTGAATATAAAAGCATCTCCAAACAATATTAATTTGAAACAAAAAAAGAAAAACTCAATTAAAAAGAGTTTATTATCAAGTACCGATTTTAAAGAAATTAATAGTTTGCTTGATACGTCATTAAAGATTGGAAAGGGTATGAATGGTAATAAATCATTAAAAATAATCAAAGATAGAAAAGTGGTAGAAAAAGGTATCAGATTAAATCTTAAAGATTTTAAATCAAATATTGAAATTGCCGAATACATAAATAAAAAATATAAATAAAGTAATATAAACTCATCTTTCAATTTTTTAACTATAGGAACAATTATTATGATAATTGTGGTATATCATTACTGATGTTAAAATTAAAGATGGAAAGTATGTGATGTACGTAGAGGTGATTGAGTAATGAAAAATGAAGAAGATATGTTTTCAACGGAACATCCTGATATTGAAAAATATATTCATTGGACTGATGAAGAAAAGAAATTAATTGAAGAAGCAGAAAAGGATATTCTACCTGGGTTACGTGATTATCCATCATATTCAAAAATAATTCACAGCAGTATGATGAATGAAAAAGAACGCAAACAAACAACTGAATTTAGAAAGCGACTTGTTAAAGAGGGTAAATTAACACAAGAGCGCTTTGAAGAATTAGAAAATATGTAATGGAGCATTCACTAACAAATAGTGAGTGCTTTTTTTATCCAAAAATTTAGAAAGGGGTGAAAGAGATTATCCAATATAAAAATAAGTTCAGATTTTTGACTAAAGAATATACAGGATTTATATAATACGAGCCTTTTATATTAAGTAAAGGATTCCGAAATTCTAGTATAGAAAGATTTATTGAATAAAATTACTGGTGCTCATTCTCCATCTATATTTACGCAGTAAATTAGGTAGTGAGGTTCACACTCGTTTCGTTCTTCAACGCCCTTTAAATTTTTACTATCCCCTATAATTGCATTATATGGCGTGAACTACTCCAACTTATATAAGTCGGAGTAGTTCACATTAAACAATGTTGTGATATTAGCAAAAAAATTGAAAATGTTTTGGATAAAAGAAACTGTATAAAAATTATAAATCAATGTTAATCCTAGTCCAAATCGTACTAATATCATTATTAGTCCAAACATAATCAGAACAGTATAAGATATAAGACCAATTATATTTTGAATTCCTCTATAACAAGTTTTTATAATAATTTTTTCTTTTTGTGTCTCGTTAATAACCAGTTTATTTATGAAATTATGCTGACTTATTATATTTGCGTAGGCTTGTACATATTTTTGTTCTGACTACTCCCCGTCACTAAAGTAAGGGGCTTTCCTGAAAAATTTTTGTAAGGTGATACATTATTTCACGAAAAATCATATAAGATTCACGTAAAATAAAAAGAGCAATCGCTCTTTTTATTACTTTCCTCTAAAAATTAATCATTTATCATTCATTTTAAGGTTTCATTAACTATTTTTTTACCTCGTCCGGTACTGATTGTTTTTGCATAACATTTTCCTGAAATTCTTTTTCTTTACCATCTATAAATGTTTTTATTGCACCTTTATTATTAAGTATGGCCACATATGTAGAGCCGCCAATATGTTCATAATCATTGTTTTTTGAAAATTCTTCTATAGTTTTTATGATTATTTCATTTTCTCCCAAATCAGAACATTCTCTTTTTAACTTGTAAAACGTAGTATTTACTAATTGATGGTTAATTGCGCCGCAAGACCATAATTCATTCTTTTTAAAGAAAAAGGAATCAGAATCTATTATTGGATAAATTTTAGTGTTCTTAATATCAGCATATGCTTCTCGAACTATTTCGTAACCTTTCAATTTTAATTCATTGGAAGAATTTAAAAACGCAAAAATTATTTGTCCCAATGCCTTTTTATCACCAGGTAAAAAACAAATAATATCACTAATTATAGACTCCCTTAATTCATTAAAATCTGTATAAGTATTTTTTTTAAAATGATGCTCGATTATGTTATTAATCTTTATGTTTTGGCCATTCATTACTACAGAACTATCTCCTGCATATGCTATAACTAGTGATTTTGCTTTATCATAGAAAATTTTTTGTATATTAATTTTATTGCCGTTATTCATATTTAAACAGCTGTCAGCTGCTATTATGATTTCATCATTATTTATTTTTGTGCATATTAGTGTCATTTCTTTATTACCTTTCTGGCTAGAGGATAAATTATTATCATTTAATCCAGTTTTACAAATATCATAATTACTGTCCATACTGATTGAGTTGTACATAAAATCTCTCCCGGTAGAATTACTACCATATATGTGTTTAATAATATATTAACATAAAAAAAATGTACAATACTAATAATATATGTTAGAATTGGCTACGCTAAAATATTCGATAAAGGAGACTCGTTATGAAAAAAATTTTACTTAGTATATTAGCTGTGTTAGTCCTAGCAGGTTGTAGTTCTACTTCATCTTCAAAATCCAATTCTGATTCAAAAGATAGATTAAAAAATACAGAGAATTATACAAAAAATATTATTACAGATAATAATTTTGAGGGATTTACTCCTAATGAACAAAACGAACTACCACTTAACGATTCAAATAAAATCACATTACTATCTGATGGAGACGAATTAAAAATTGCTACGGAAGTTACAAAAGTAGACATCTATAATCCAATGTCTGGTGGTGTATTTTCCTCTAAAGATGAAGCTTTTGAAAACGAAAAAGCACAATTTAAAAACGAACAAAATAAATTTAAAAAATATAAATCTATTAAAATTGAGTACAAACAATATGATGACTATTATATTATAACCAGAACAGTTGATATGGATTTACTAAAAGAAGAAGCTGGGAAAAAAGCTAAAGATATTTTAAATGATATTGCGTTTATTTCCGCTTATGCTATTGACGATGAAATGAACGAGGAAAAAGCATATGATGAAAGTAATCAAACTATCAATGTATCTAAAATGATTAAAAATATGAAAGCAGAGTTATATGAAAGTAACTATACTTTTACAGTTGAGTAAAAAATCCCCTATTGGGGATTTTTTATTTGTTTTGCAAATTAAATATATCTAATGCCTCTTTCAAGGTGCATTCTAAAACCGGGGTTCCAAGTTTTGTTTTGTATCTACATAATGTATAGCTATAAAATATATCATTATCCAGATACATTTTTACTTTTTCATTTTTTCCAAATTCTATAATATCATTTTGACATTCGAGTATTAAATGTTCAGAATTATAATGAGTTGGATTATTTACATTTCTTATTAATTCTATATTGTACCCATTTTCCACTAAATATTTTGCCACGTCTTTAGTCGACATATAGTTCACCCTCCTGCTGATACTATAATTATGGTTATAATTATAAAGGATTATACAGAACTGATATATTATTGCCACATTAAAAATAAATTTTAAAGATTTTTAATAAATATTAAGAATGGGCATATCTATGTATAAATATTTATTAGTAATTTAGTTGGTTAAAATAATATTATATTCTAAAATACAATATAATTAATGTGTTTTTGCGGTTATAAATCGCAAAATAATTGATTTTTTATTGAATTTACGGTATTGTTTAATAAAGGAGTGATTATAATGATTTATAGAGCAATGTACGTAGATAAAATAATGGCATATGCAGATACACCCTTTGTTAAGATTCTCACAGGGGTAAGAAGATGTGGAAAATCGACTATTTTAAAAATGATAATGCAGGAGCTTGAGACTAAGAGAAATGTATTACCAGAAAGAATAGTTAGCTATCGCTTTGACTCAATGGAATATGAAGATATGACTGCCAAACAAATGTTTATAGAATTAAAAAAACGTCTATCAAAAGATGGAAGAACATATTTTTTCCTTGATGAAATGCAGGAAATTAAAGGTTGGGAAAAAGTGGTCAATTCTTTAGCTTCAGATTATGATGTAGATATTTATATTACAGGTTCAAATTCGCGAATGATGTCATCCGAAATTTCAACATATTTAACAGGAAGATATGTATCCTTTCGTATTTACACTCTATCATTTGATGAGTATTTATTATTCAAGTCTAGTTATACTAAAGTAGATGAGCCCAAAAAAGAATTAGTTAATTTTGTTAGATTGGGCGGGTTTCCGGCTACTCATTTACAAAAATATACTCAAGATGAAGTTTATACAATAGTAAGAGATATTTATAATTCAACTATTTTCTCTGATATAGTAAAACGAAATCAAGTTAGAAAAATAGACCAATTAGAACGTGTTGTAAAATATACTTTTAATAACGTCGGGAACACTTTTTCTGCAAAATCTATTTCAGATTATCTAAAATCTGAAAAAAGGAAGCTAGATAATGAAACTGTTTATAGTTATCTTGAAAAATTGGAAAAAGCTTATTTGCTACATCGTTGTTCCAGATATGATTTGCGTGGTAAAGAGATATTGAAAACACAAGAAAAATTTTACCTTGCAGATACATCATTGAGATATAGTGTTCTTGGATATAATTCAGATACAGTAGCTTCTAGTCTTGAAAATGTAGTTTACTTGGAACTTTGCAGAAGAGGGTATGACGTCCAAATAGGTAAAACTCCAGATGGAGAAATCGATTTTGTAGCCACAAAACAAAACAATAAACTTTACGTTCAAGTTACTCAAGAAATAAAATCGGAAAAAACAGAAAAAAGGGAATATGAACGTCTACTTGAAATCAGGGACAATTATCCAAAATATGTATTAACAACAGACGATTTTTCTGGAGGAAACTATCTAGGAATTAAAACTATGCATATAGCTGACTTTTTATTGAGTCAGGAATACTAAAGTTTTATGAAAAAAATAAGCAAGATAATCCAAGTGATAATATAGTTAATCAAATTTTTGATTGACTATTTTTTTTAAAAAAACTGAAATCCCCAAAATTATCAGGTACTTCAGTCGTTAATTATTTTATATCTAGCTTTATCATAATCATTTAATTTATAAGAATAAAAAACTGTTATCTGAGGTGTTTTTTAGTTCACTTCAGTTAACAGCTTTTTTGTATATAAACTTCTCTGGTAAGATGAATATATTCATCTACATGTCCATCGATACATGATTGAGAAATGGGAACTTTGCGACGGATACCCATTTCCCTAAAATATTATAAGAAATTATTTTAAAAAGAGAAAAATTTACATTTAATTTTTTACACCGTTTATTTTAAGAAATCCGGCGGGAATTCTCGGTTACTTGTAGCCGAGATGAAAGCCGGTCTTTTACTATATGTATGACAATATAATACATTTATATTTCGATATATATTTATATATGGTATACTATATGTATAGAGGTGATAGCTGTGACAGACTTTATTCACGGAAGAACTTGTGTATATAATATCAATTATCATATTGTATGGTGCGTTAAATATCGCAAAAAGGTACTGAGCAGTAATATATCAAACAGGCTCTATGAGCTGTTATCTCAAACTGCAAAGAAGAAAGGATTTGAGGTCGTAGAATGCAGGGTTGGAGAAAATGACCATATACATTGCTTTGTATCAGCGCCACCAAAACTGTCAGTAACTCAAATTGTTAAATATCTCAAAGGAATAAGTGGAAATATCATCCTAAAAGAATTTCCAGAACTTCGAAATGAACTTTGGAAAGGGGAACTTTGGAACGGTTCCTACTTTTGTGAAACAATAGGTTCCACTTCTCAAGAGAATATTAAAAAATATATCGAACGCCAGAAGAGGTGCCAGTTATGAACATATCAATCAAATACAGACTTTGTCCAAATGAAGAACAGAAAGTATATTTTGCCAAAACATTCGGATGCTGCAGAAAAATCTATAATCTAATGCTGTCTGACAAGATTGATTTATATAAGACATCTAAAACATTCGGGAGACATACACCTGCAATGTATAAAGATTCCTACCCTTACTTAAAGGAAGTAGACAGTCTGGCTCTAGCCAATGTTCAGATACACCTGCAGACAGCGTTCAGAAACTGCTTCAGTAAAAAGAGAAAAAGTAAAAACGGATTTCCAAAGTTCAAGTCAGCTAAAAGGAGCAGGAAATCCTATACGACCAATAATCAAAACGGAACTGTTGATATAGGAAATAACTGTATCAGGCTACCTAAAGTTGGAAAAGTTAAGGCAGTCATACACAGACAGCCGGAAGAGGACTGGACTATTAAATCAGCAACAGTATCTCAAGACAGTACCGGCAGTTATTATGCTTCTGTACTGTTTGAATATGAAAAAGAAATTGTACAGATTTCTAAAAACAGTACCAGTGCTGTTGGTCTTGACTATAAATCAGATGGTCTGTATATGGACAGCAATGGAAATAAAGCCATGGTTCATAAATACTATCGAGAAAGTCATAAAAAGCTGGCTAAAGAGCAAAGGAAACTTTCTCGAAAGACCGGTTACAGGAAAAAAGAAAACAAATCCAACAACTATCTTAAACAGTTAAGAAAAATCAACAGTATTCATAGACATATTGCCAATCAGAGGCTTGACAGTCTTCATAAAAAATCTACTGAGATAGCCAATCAGTATGATATTGTCTGTATTGAAGACCTGAACATGAAAGCTATAGGCAATAAAGGCTTTGGCAATGGAAAAGCCACATTTGACAACGGTTATGGAAGATTTATCAATATGCTTGAATATAAGCTTAAATTAAGAGGCAAATATCTGGTCAGGATAGATAAATGGTTCCCGTCAAGTCAGATATGTAACTGCTGTGGAAGCATAAAAAAACTCAGTCTAAATGACCGGGTTTACAGATGTGACTGCGGATATACCGGTGACAGAGACCATAATGCAGCAATCAACATATTAAATGAAGGATTACGTATACTACAGGTTTCATAGTATATAGAAAAAAGTAGGCTGGGGACCAGCCGAACTTATACGCTTGTGGACATCATGTAAGACCTGCACTGCGAAATGCTTTACAGGCGGCGGTGGTTGAAGCAAGAAGCTTGGCTACTTGTAGCCGAGTAGTTCACGAATTCCAAATCAAAGATTTTATTGTAATCAATTACTACTTCATCTTCATCGTCAAAAAAACCTAGTATGTATTTTTTATTAATTTTTGCTTTTACTAACATACTACATCTATCATCTATCTTACTGTATCTTTCAGCAAACCATTTAGCTTGTTTTAAAGAAGTTGACCAAGAAATACCTTTGTAAGCTTCTTCTGTTTTTTTATCAGTACTTGCTCCTCTATATACTGTTATGACTTCTGGTAAATTATTATATTTTTGATTTTCTTTTTCGTCCATTAAATGTTTTTTATTAGCATTTTTAAAAAATCTTATAAGTTCACTTTTTGAAACATTAATATCTATATTTGGCGCTTCAGATGACGTATAAGCAATGCGTAATGCATCTGCATACTCTTTTTCATTTAAATATTCTGAAATATATTTAAAGAAAACTAATTTATATGGATTAGTTATAAGTAATGAAATAAGAGTGCTAACATTAGTATATGCGTCAATATAGTCTTCATATTCAGAATATACATCTTCCATTTTATCAGGATTTTCAAGAATATTAAGTAAGCCATATTTTTTTGTATTTATAATTCCTGATTGCCATATAGGATGTATAACGACTATGGGTGATAATTCACTTTCATGTATCGGCATACGCAAAAACATTTTTGCTAATTCTTTTACTTTTTTTAAACTGTTTTCCATTAATATACTCCTCTATTTGATTCTTAATCTCTTAATAAATTACCTATTATGATTAAGTATAACATAAAAAGCTCAACTTTTGTCGAGCTTTTTTTACTGCTATATATGGTATGACATATAGCTATAAAGAGAAAAAATAAATTACATCTTTCAAGAGAACAGACTCTATAATGTTAGGATTTATAAATGTCTGCACAAAGATACTAACACAAAACAAATATAAATTCAAGAACCTAACTACTACAATCTTTTTACATATTATAATATATTTTTTCTTAATTTAGTATAGTATATGATATAATTTAACTCGTATTATATTTTTGGAGGATAATATATGATAACTCAAGATGAAAACACTTATAAAATACTAAACCTATACAAATATATATACAACTATCTTAATAATAATTACATACTAATAAAAAACGAAATAGATACAGATACTTATAACTTAGACAACTATCTAGACACGCATTATCTTTATTTGGTAAATGAAAATAATAAAAAACGTATCGATACTTTAAATAAACTCGACTGTGAAGAGCTTTATCCTCTTACTGCATCAATTCATGGTAAATACGTCAATATGAAGTATAGTGCCTTTTCTAATTTTTTAATCATTACTATCCGTTCATTTAATAAAGTAACTAAAAATAACCAACAACTAAATTTTAAAGTAACATATAACGATGAAACAAACTTTAATCAAGAACTATGTCTAATGATTACATCAAATTTACAGATTTTAGTTTATAAAGGCGGAAAATATTTTCCAATTAATGTAAAACTGCTTTTTTTATTCATTAGTTCGCACAATGATTTTAATTATCTTTTTTTAAAAAAGCTATTTATAAAAATAGGTGGAAATTTTATCAAGTATGACTTTTTTATCGATTTAAAAAAATGGCAAAAATTATTTTCAAATTCTCGGCTTAGCAATACCCCTTCTATAAACATAAGCAAAGTATTAATGAGTAATAGTCGCAAAGAAGCCCTACAAAATTTGTTTCCTAGCTATACAATTGAAAAAAAAGTAAATACGTATAATTTTTTTAGTTCTCACTATGTTTGTAGTACGTTGAAAATATATAGTATTCCATCAACTAAACTAATAGAGGTATTAAATTCTGTATATCCAATTAAAAATATATATCAAATCAGCAATAATACCAATGAAATTGCCAAAAATATTTTATTAAAATATATGCAAAGTAAGATTTTTCGTTATAAGCGTAATAAAAAATTTAAACCTTTCTATCTTAATTTTATAACACCCAACTCAACAGATGCCATAATAAGTAATAAGAAAGAATTGTTAGAAGCATACCTAACAATGTCAAAAGTATTAAATAAGCCAATAAGTTTAAATATTTCTTCTTATAGAACCATAGTAAAGAAAATCAAAGAGATGGAGGCAGCATTTTATTATCAGCATTTAAAACGAATGTCTTGGACATTTAAATCCCCAAAAAATAGCCATTATAAAATACTAGATATATATTTTAATAATATTGGAGTTAGAATAAAAAACAGTAAAGAGTTTGCTAAGATGATGACTAAAGTTAATTTGAACATGGATGATGAATTTTTCGACGATGGTATAGATGATATAAAAAATGATTTAGTGGCTTACTATTTTGTAAGAGTTAATGGAAAAAATATACTTTTAAAAATACTATTTGAAGATTCAAAATTCAAATTGGTTAATATTGCTAGTAATATTAATCAACAATATATAAATAATAAAGAAATAAGTTTTTTTACATCTTTATTAAAACAAGCTAATACTCTTTATTAAGGGCCTATTCAAAGGTCTTTTTTAATTATTTCATTTAAACTATTACCTATACGATTATTATATGCTATAATTCGATAGCATAATATGCGAAATTAAAATAGAAAGGAAGATGTTATATGAAGTGTCCGCTTTGTGGAAATCTAATTGATAGCACTAATTTAAATAGATGTGTGAGATTTCCTATATGTCCTGGTTTTATAGATGAAGAGACTTTAACAATTCAATCAATTCAAGAGTACGTTGCCTTTGACTTAGAAACTACCGGATTTAATAAAAAGGAAGATAGAATAATAGAAATAGGTGCTATTAAAGTAAAAAACGGAAGAGTAGTAGACCGTTTTTCTACATTATGTGCTCCTATTAAAGGTGGTAAGCCAATGTATATCTCGGCAAAAATTACAGAGGTGACTGGAATAAAGAATGTTGATTTATTAAATCAAATTCCGGAGAGCGAAGCAGTAAAGAATTTTATGTGCTGGCTTGGGGAATCAAAAATATCAGTTGCTCACAATGGGTTGAAATTTGATATCCCATTTTTAAAAGAAGCTTGTAAAAGGAGTAATGTGGAATTTAAATTTACACATATTTTAGATACTATGTTACTATCTAAGGCACTTAATTACGTAAATAACGGTAATATCCCTAATAACAAACAGGAAACACTTGCAAGATATTTTGGAGTAGATTATCAAGCCCATAGAGCAGTAAATGATTGCGAAGCATTACTTAAAATTTTTGATAAGCTAAAAAATGATGCTAAAAATATCAATTTCAGTTTAAAAAAAATTTAGTATAGGCTAAATTATAAAATAATTATTTAGTCTAGAGGAGAAAAATAATTAATGGCGAAAATATTTTCATTATATAATACAGATAAAAAATTTGAAGAAGAATCTTTTAAGTACTTAAAAAAAACAGAAATCTTTTATAATGATACTATGAAATTAATTTCGGAAATCAAAGAACGAGAATTTCAGAAAATGGGAATGGATACAATTTGTTTAATTAATAATCAAGTTAAAGTTGTTGATGTTAAAGCAATGGCGGGTTATATTCCTACTTTTTCTCAAGAATTATTTAATATTAACAGTCAAAGGATTGGCTGGCTATTAAATAATAGTTTGAAAACAGATTACTATTTATTAGTATATCACGTACTCGATGAGTCAATTGCAACACACAACTATTCAAAAGATAAAAAACTTCTTACCAATGAAAATATTGCTTATACCAAAGCAATATTGATTTCTAAAAAAGAAATATTTAATATCATTACAAACGAAACATCTTTGTCTTCTTATGATTTAGAGAATGTTTTATTAGACGAAATAATCCCAGAATATAAAACAAATCATACAACTAAAATGATTTATAATTCATACCATAAATGTATTGAAAAAAAACACGGACCATCAAATGTTTATTTTGTTGTAAGCGATAAAATACATGAAAAACCAGTTAACTGCATCATTAGACGAGAGTTACTGGAAAAACACGCATTAAAAGTTTGGGAAATTGAAGAAAATGGAAAGACAGCTCTAATTTAGAGTTGTCTTTTTTTTGTGGAAATAATTTTTACTCGCAAAAAAAAATTGAAGTATAATGAAAAAAATAGAACTGTACCACTAATATGACTGATAATCATAAAAAAAGACGCAATTATTTAAGAAACACGGCGGGAATTAAAGTTTAGCTTGAACCTCACCACCTAATATACTTTGCAAATATAGATGTAGAATGTGTACCAATGATTTTATTCAACAGGCTGAGTGTGATTATGAGGATAAATAGCTTTTCACTAATTCTCAGATACTGGTTAAATATATCCTGACATTAGGGAATCTAATTCCTTATCACAAAAAGATATTGCAAAAATTCAAACAATTCTATCAAACATGAAAGAAACTATGAAAAATACCTAAAATTATTTTTTATAGTTTTTTTTATTGTTTTATATATGTATTTTCGTTATATTATCTCCTGAAATTTGGAGGTGATTATTTGTATTTTAAGAAAAAAGAAAAAACTCTAAATAACCCAAAATGTAATGCAAAGAAAATAGTGATTGCATTCTTAGCTATCCTTATGCTGATAACATCAATAACACCATTACTCGCCCAGGAAGACACAGTACCAATAAATATTGTTATTGACGCTGGACATGGCGGAAGTATTGAACAAAACCTTGAAAAAAAACAGGCAGTTGGCGCAGAGTATGATGGTTTGAAAGAGAAAGAACTCAACCTAAAAGTCGCTAATTACCTAAAAGAAGAACTCGATAACTATAACGTAAATGTTTTCATGACTAGAACTGACGATTCTTATTGTTTAACTCTTAAAGAAAGAGCAAAATTAGCAAAAAAATATAATGCTACAATTATTGTAAGTTTGCATATGAATGCTTGCGATAAGCATAACGCAAATGGCTCTGAAGTATATATCCCTAATAGTTCTAAATTTTACTCTTCTATGAATCAGCTTGGTAGCACTATTCTATCTAATTTGAGTCAACTTGGATTAAAAAATAATGGGATTTTCACAAAACTATTAAAAGATAAAGAATCAAATATAGAGTATTATCAAGATGGTAGTGCAAAAGATTATTATGGAATAATCCGTGAAAGTTATCTGTTTAATATTCCTGCTATTATAGTAGAACATGCATATCTTGATAATTATAACGATAGAGAAAATTATTTAAGAACTGATGACCAACTTAGGGAATTAGCTCATGCTGATGCACAAGCTTTAGTTTCTTATTATAATTTATCCAAAAAAATAATAATGCCAAAAATGCATATAGAAACTCAAAAAAAGGGTATGATATCCTTATTAAAGGAAATAGTTAGTACTTTTATAGAATAATTACAAGCTCATATGAGCCTTATTATATCTAAAATTAAGCGTCAGGCTCATATGAGCCTGATGTTTTTATATATTTACCACCATACATTTATAATTAGCAGATATCTCTTCTTCAATACATTTTCTTGCATCCTCTGTATAATCAAATAATTTTGCCTTTAACTTATTACTACTCCAATTATAAATGGGGGTATTACATTTTAAACTTAAAAGCGTATCTTCATAAAGATATAAAGAATTATTTTCATTTATATAACGCATAATTATGTACTTAGTGTCCTCATTGCTATTTTGTGACATTGCTTTTCTCATTCTTTCTTTAATCCATTCTCCAATATTATCATAATATTCTAATAAAACTTTATCTTTTAAATCCAAAATATCGTTTTTATTATTTAACTCAATTGAATAGCATTTCTTTGCTTCCTTTCTTATCCATTCTGAAAAATTGGTTGTAATTCTTTGTGCATAAAAAGCATTTAGCAAATCTTCATTAATATAACAAATGAATGTTTTATACATTATTATTCGTTTATTTTGTCCACTCATAAAATAGAATTCCTCCATATTTTTAATAATAAATATTTTACCATTTTAGCAATTATATATCAATATAATGAACAATTAGTGCAAAAAGAACACTCATAGTTGTATAATTTTTATGTTTCACGGGAAACAAATTATGTTTCACATACAAAAAAAAGGGCACGATTGCCCTTATAAATATGATTGATATCTTTTTATTTGTTTTTTTATTTTATTATATGAGTGTTGTACAAGAAAATCAAAATTACTGGATTCTGTTTTGGTTTTTAGCAGAATCTTTTTAGTTGGGATTAAAATTTTTAATTCAGTATATAAGCTATTTTTCACTGCGCTTATATTTATTTCACTAAAGTGAATATTTTCATATTCTTTTTCCAGTTGTTTAAAGGTGTCTTTTAATATCTTAATTTGTTCTTCTGAAAAAATACCTTTTACTCCTTCGAGATTAATTTTCACCTGTATCACCCCCAATAGATAAAGTTATTGAAATAATAGCATCAAGAACATTTATGGGCTCTTGATATCTGATTAACATTTTATATAAAACTAAACAAAAATACAAGAAATGGGTCTCATAGTTTATACTATCGTCTATTTCGCTAAAAGAAATTAAATATCTATCATAATCTGATATATAATCAACTGTGACAATAAACTCAACTACTTCTGAATCCTCAATTTTTAATAAGAGTTCTCTATCTTTGAAAAAAGAGCGAACATTCTCTTCTGTATTATAATCATATCTATTTAATATATACGCTATAGGAAAGCACAACTCACTTAAAGTCCCACTAGAGTTCAATTCTAACGAACATTTACCTATAGGGTCATATTTATACCTATACTCCATAAAAACTACTCTGAGTAGCTAAAACCAGCTTTCTCAGCATCCTCCTTTGAATTAAAGTACGTAATACTCGAATCAGTTATTTTATCAACTTTAGGATTATCATTTTTAAAGTAATGCATTGTATTTCTATTTCCAATATATTTTGCTTCAGCAATTGCTTGTTTTCGAACATTAATTGCATATTGTTTTGCTTCTTTATCTGTCATTATTACTTCATTTGCTTTGGGGATTGCTATAGTAGAAACACTGATTCCTGTTTCGTTAGATTTTAATTGTATCGTACTCGATTCATTTGTTTTGAAATATGCAATATTCTTTTGTTCAAGTCTTTCTATTAGTCTTTTTGAAGGATGTTTGTAGGTGTCATAGTCTCCACTTGAAATAAGAACCCCTTCAGGTTGAATGCTATTTAAAAAGTAATCACTAGTAGCATAAGACGAACCTCTGCGACCAGCTATAATATAATTGTGATATTTAATTTCATTAGTATTGTATTGGTTAATATCATATGATTTAATTATATCTTTTTCAACTATATCAGATGCATCCCCAGTAGCAATTACAGAAAGACCATATTTATCAATATATCGTATGCACAAACTTGCATCATTTCTGTTTTCATAAGTTTTATCGGGATTTATGAATTCTATAGTCCCATCTCCAATTTTAAAATTATCACCAAAATGTGGATTAATAACTTCAATATTTTTCTCATTAATAAATTTTAAAAGTCTCTTATAAGTTTTGCTTCCATTACCAAAATCTGACATATATATTTTCTGTATATCATACTTTTCAATAACAAAAATTGCATTATTGATATTTTGTATATCGTTATGTGATAAGATTAAAGTATCTATTTTATCTGTTTTACTGTATGACATATAATCATCAATAGCAGTATTATGTAAATCATCACTACCAGCGTCATACAAAACTACATCTTGACCATTTTTTAGTACAATTGATTGAGCCTCTCCGACATCAATCATTGTAACCATAGAGTCTGTTTTTTTGCTTGAAAATAAGAACGTGGAAATAATCAATCCAAAAATTACTAATATTATTACAATGATGGATGCTTTTTTATTCTTGTCAACTTTTGTATATTTATTTTTTAATAACTTAGATTTTTGATTTATGATATCTTTTAATTCTTTCATATTACCTCCTTTATTTATATTACTATAAAAATGTTATTCGCTGCTCCTATTAAATAGCTTATAACAGCCAACAAAGAAAAAGATACTCCTGCAATTTTTAGGATATCGACAGTTTGTAATATTCTTCCACGTCTCCCTGTTCTATAAAATTTAGAAACCAATTCTAATACTAAGCTCATGAGTGATAAGCTAATTGCAATAATAGCAAATCCAATCGAAAAAATTAACACTTCGCGATTTCCTGCAGATAAGAATACGTTATATAGTTGCATTATTATTGGATTTTGATTCTTGAATATATTTATAGCTCATTCCTATTTGCTTCTTATTTAAAGAGCGATACTTTAATTCCTTTATTTTACAAAGCTTGTTTTTAACTTTATCTATATGTAAGTCTACTGCAGTGTAGTAATCTGAAGCCATTGTAGTGACTTTGAAATTACCATATTTATTAGAAATAAGTGTTTGAATTTTTACTGCTGCTTCATGTGGTTTAACTAAAATGGAAACTCTTGAATTATCAAGAACTTTATACCTGTTTAACTTTTTAAACCGATTCATTAAATATTCATTCATAGCTTCTGTCATAGTAATTTTACATCTAATTGAAATATCCATAAAATATACCTCCAATTTGATTTTTGGTATTATATCATATTGATTTTTAAAGTGAAGATAAAACATAAAAATCTCAGGCTCATATGAGCCTGAGATATAATTACGTATTATTTTAGCCTCGAAGCTCATATGAGCTTCGAAAAATATAATCTGTGTTCATTATTTTATATTTTCTAACTAGATTAGGGCACACCCAACTATAAACCAAAAATTAATCCACAGGCTCATATGAGCTTGTGGATTATAACTATTTTTTTAAAGTATGTTCATCAGTGAAAATATGATATTCTTTTTCTAATTTATCTACTTTTAAGAATAAAAATATAATAATGAAGATTATAAGTGTCAGTACACCAGAAAAAATAATTTCCGAAATATTCATAACTGAACTCTCCTTTAATAAATTTAACAGTATCAAAAGGAAATACAAAGTATTTCCATGATACTCTCGCATATCCTGTAAAAGTAATATGCGGTAGGTTCTCTTCGCCAATGTTATGGACAAGTTTTAATGAATATCTCACTTTGCCTACCCTCAGCAATGTTTAAAGATATTCCGTAGAGCAGAGGACGAGAGAAGTATCCTCTGGTACCTGTATATTTTGTCCTAACGTAGTTCAATCTTTCGATATCACTGAGGCTAATCAACCAGGCTTTTTACAAGCCCCCGACTTTAGTCGTGGGGTAGTTGACCTTTAGTCGCGGAATAGTTGACCATACAAACCCATTACTTTAATAGTGGGTTGCTACCCATTTCTCCTATACCGAATATTCTTTATACAATTGAGCACCTCGTTCTTCTCCAAACTTGGAAACAAGAATATCTCGAAGCGGAAGATTCTCTTTAATACACTTTTCAACTTCAATTACAATATTTAATTTATAAATCTTCTCACGCTGTTTTTCAGAAAAATGATTTTTGATTAGTCTATCCCGTTCCAGTTTGCGCCGTTTACGTAATTTATTTCTTAATCTTCGATTATAAGTCTCAGAAAACATAGAGAACAGTTTAATACCTTCATCATATCCATATTTGGCAATTAAATATTCATATAAATTGGTGTTTGTTCTTAGACTTTTAACTGCATCTTCGAATAAGCCAGAGTCTTTTAATGCGCCTACAAGTCGAGCATCCCCAATACGCCTTTCAATTTCTTGAAGGGGTTCAACCTTGATTCTTTGAATATTTACTGAACAAATATCAGCAATAACAGAAATCACTGAATCATAGCCCTTATCATTTGAATATATATAATAATTTCTGTTTTTAAATCTATCAGCGAGAATTGATAAATATCCAACCAAGATAAAATCTAATGCATTTTTTCCATTTGCTTCACAATTAATGAATTGTAGCATAGACTCGCTATTGCTGATTGTTTCTGCATTGATTTTTTTATTGTGTCCTAAAAAGTAAATATATAAATTATTTTTGGATGAAATAATTTCTGGATAGCAATTTTCAGTATCCACTAAATAAATATTTTTTATAGATTCGGGTATTTCAATAAGTTTTAACATGATAATTCCTCCTTTATACACATTTACCATAAAATACTATAAATGTTAAAGTTAAACAGAGTGAAAATCCTAATAGTAAATACGCTAAAACAGGCTTGTTAGAAAATTCTGTATCTTGAATATCAACATTTATAGAAACAACATACGTATCTGCCCCATCCGTAATGGTAACTTTTAATTCCTGTTCTTTTTCGATATCCGTATCAATTGAAGTGGAATCATACTTGATTGATACATTTTCGTCATTTTTTATTCTAAAACAATTAAGCACATCAATGTTTTTTAATTTTTCTCATAAATTTTCTCCTTTAAGTTGTACTTTTAATATGCAGTGTCCCCATTTATTTTCTATAAACCAATTCAAAATAGTTTCTTCGGATTGTTTAAGAATTTTATCTGCATTTTCTGATTTAAATGCTTCACCAAAATAAAATGAAGATATAACGTTGTTATTAATATCAGTAATATAATAGTCATCACAATTACTGTTCCATAGTTCTTTAACTTTTTCTATTACACTCATAAAAACTCCTTTTTTACAATTTTTCACTTCCTGGTAAATAGCTTTTTAGTTTTTCAAGTTTATAAATATAAAATAATATTTTCTTATGATTCTGTTTAGTTTTAGGAATAGTATCCAGTTTTTGTTCAGTTTCTTTAATACTTTCCTCTATATTAAATTGTAGTTGCTCCTTTAAATCTTTTGTCATAGACTCCTCCTGTTAATCGAATATTAAGCTATCTAATTATATCATATATAATACTGTTAAGAAACTTAAAAAAGAAGACTTTCGTCTTCTAATAATAGATTGAATTTCTCTTTTTGAAAAAATTAGGAATTTCTAAATCATCTGTTTGTTTATTAATTGATTCTTTAGAGGATTGCAAATCATATACATACTTTGCTTTATTTGTCTTTATGACTTCAGCAATATTTGGTTGATTTTCCACAGATTTATTTTTTGTGTCTTTTAGACCAGTCGCGATTATAGTAACTATTATTTCATCACCAAGGTCTTCGTTGATTGAAATCCCCAAATAAGTATTTAAATCATTACCAACTTGAGATGTTATTGTTTCCAAAGCTATATTTGCATCTAGTAAAGATACATTTGGTCCACCAGTTACATTAATAATTGCATCTTTAGCACCCGCTACAGACACTTCTAATAATGGCGAAGAAATAGCTTTTAATGCAGCGTCTTTGGCCTTATCATCGCCTTTTGCATGACCAATACCAATTAAAGAATTACCTTTGTCTCTCATTACAGAACAAACATCTGCAAAATCTAAATTAATTAAGGCAGGCGTTGCAATTAAATCTGTAATCGTTTCAATTGCTTGAGCTAGAACCTTATCAGCTTCTTGAAAGGATTCTTTAAGGGGAAGACCTCCAATAAGTTTTATTAATCTGTCATTTGATACACTAATTAAGGAATCTACATTCTTCATCAGTTCGTCAATGCCTTCAAGTGCATTACTATTTCTTTTTTTTCCTTCAAATGAAAATGGAGTCGTAACAACACCTACTGTTAAAATACCTAAATCTTTCGCAAGTTTAGCAATAATAGGGGCGGCGCCAGTTCCCGTACCACCGCCCATTCCTGCGGCAATAAATAGCATGTCTGTATCTTGAAGAATATTTAAAAGTGTTTTTTCTGATTCTAAAGCGGCTTTTTTTCCTATATCTGGATTTCCTCCGGCACCAAGACCTTTCGTTAGTGTTTTGCCCAAAGCAATTTTAGAATCCAGTTTACTTTGATGAAGTACTTGGACATCAGTATTGGCTATAAAAAATTCGACGTTTTTTATATTTTGTTCTAACATTCGGTTTACAGCATTATTACCTCCACCACCAACACCTATTACTTTAATTTTTGCTAATTGATTATTAATATCCATACTATCCTCCGTATTTTATAATATCCAATTATAGCATATATAATAGTTTAATTCTATACAAAAAAAGAATTAGCCAGTGCTAATTCTCTTCTTCAAATTTTTCTTCTATTTCTTGAAGTAATGATAATAATTCATCCCGATTATCAATATCTTCAGAACGAAGAAGACTTTTAAGTCTATCAATTTCATCTAATTTGCTTACTTCAACTATTTCAGAAACTTTTTTATCATGTGATGTGACCCTTCTTTTGTTCTTAGACATACCTGCAGAAGAGTATATCTCTGCAACTTTAATATCACCAACTGCTGAATATTTAGAAGCTTCTACGCGCGCTTGAGCTTCATATTTTTTATGTTTAAGTTGTACAAATAAGAAAATAAGGCTAATTGCTGCCAAGGCAAAAACCAAGAACATTATCATGGTCATATAACCTTGTGATTGTGCATAATAGTCAATATATCCTTGACCATTTTGACCTGCTTGTTGTGCTCCATTTACTAATTCTTCCATTTTATTGTTCCTCCTTTTAATACAAGTCTCATAAAATACGATAAATAAGCTTAAACCCTTCTCAATCTTTAGAGGCGGTGTTATTGGTCGATTAGCAATTATGTACTTGTATTACCCTTTTTTTACCGCAAATAAAAAAGGGATTTTTATTTTTTTTAGTTGTTTTTGAGTGTTTTTTTTTGAGCAACTAATTTTAAATATAAAATCTCTCTTATCGTTTATTATGTATAAATAAATTATTCGGGTAAAAATACACCCGTAAAATACCACGTTTTCCATTTTTGTCAATTCTAATTATAAATTTTACGCACATTTCTTTACGATATTTGTATTTGATTCTTCGTGCTGTGTTATATTATAATATCTTTGAAAGGAGGGGAAATATATGGGAGAAGACGGTACAAATCAGTATACTGGTAATTCTAACGAGGGAACTTCTGAAGATGGTACAGAAATGACGGAACTTATCCCTGATACCCAAGATACAGGTCAAGGTTATGTCAATTATTATGAACAAAGCCAAGGAATGATGGGTCTAATTTTTGTATTAGTCATTATTTGTGCAGTAATTAATATTATTTATAGAGTAAATAAAAAAAGCCAAATCGAAAATACAAAAAAGACAAATCTTATGTATTACGCAAAATCATTTCAAGAACATAATTTAATAACTCAGCAGCAGTTAACCGATATGCAAAATATGAATTTACAGCAACTGCAAATGGAAATGAATCGCATAACAGAGTCTTTAAAACAACAAATGAATCAAATGGAAATCGACCATCAACAACAAATGCAACAGCAAGTGCAGCAGCAAATGCAGCAGCAAATGCAACAGCAAATGCAACAGCAAGTGCATGAAGATGCAATAAATGCTGCTACAGGTATAGAGTTTGGTGGAGTTAATCCTGATATAAATCTTAATCCGGGATTACAAAACCAGCTAAATGAATTAAATAACATTAATGATTTTGGTAGTTTTAATGATTTCAATAATCATATGTAAAAATAGTTAGACTATCGAAATAAACTACAGAACAAAAAAATGTTTGGCACAGTAGAACTCAAGCCACGATATCAAAAAAGAGAGGATTTAAAGTGTACCCTATAAATTAGGTACTAAAAATCCTCTCTTTTTAAATAATGATTTGATGCTCCGCTAATTAATTCTATCATATATAGATATTTACCAATAATTGGGATTAATAACCACCATACCTTACTTTTATAATTAATAGCATCTAAGTATGCATTATATCTATCATTAAATAGCAAGCCTACAAGACTGGCATAATACTTAGCCTCAAATCTAAGACAGAAGTAAACCGTAATAGGTAATAATATAAATATAAAGAAACATAATGAACCAAATCCAAAATATATATTAGAAAATGATGAAATTCCTAATGTAATTCCCATATTTAAACATATGATGATAATTACAGTAATCAGTAAGCAAAATGTCTTTATAAAAAACACCAAATAATAAAGAAAAATACTACTAAACATATTACATGATTCATTAAATGCATCACTAATTGATTTCATAGTAATTTCTTGTTTTTTTAATAAGAAATTAGTTAAAAAGACCTCTATATACGTTAACAATACTGAAATTATTAAAGATAAAATCACTCCAACTCCTAGAGGAATTATACATAGAACACCTAATAATAATGAAACAAAATATGAAAATAATAGTATTTTTATAAAATTACCAATATTATTTGTTAGTATATTCCAAGCATTGGAAAACCTTCCCATAAGACACCTCCAAAAAACATTGAATCTGTTGCCACAGCATTATATAAAATACCAATAAAATTACAATAAAAAAACTTCAAACATTTTAATTTTATAAAAAAAAGACCTCTAGGGTCCAACATTTTATATGGTTGCGGAGGAGGGATTTGAACCCTCGACCTTAGGGTTATGAGCCCGACGAGCTACCAGACTGCTCTACTCCGCGATAATTAATAGACTTTACCTCAATTTGCTGCTCCTCGCTAACATTCCTTGCATATAGAAGGACTCTGTGACCCCCAACTACAGTATCGACTACAGAATTTGCAAAACTCATCTTTTTTCTCCGGGCTTATACTACTGTAGAACCTGAACCTAAGCCTTTTCATGCCGGAAGGTTCCCAATTCCTTTTTGGCGCGGATTGGTAAACCTTGCTCGTTCAGTCAAGTTATTAGCGGCAAAATTTATCTTGGAACCTGGCTATGTTATATTTCAATCGAATTTCAACAATGGGAATTACACCCACCATGTCGCACCAGTGCCTTGTCCCGTCGAAAGGATATTCGGCCATTGTCTATTATACGTATAACTATTAGCATGACCCATCGTCAACCACGAGGAGGTTGTTATACTATGACGACATGATATTGCAGTATTTCTACTTACTCAACTAATAAACATGTATTTTCAACAACCAGTTTGATGAAGCTGTACATAGAGGAGCTACCTTTATGCATTTCACCAACTCTTACGAGCTAGACTGGACGGGATTGATACCCGCAACATTTACTCACCATTCAGCATTTAGAATAATATACAACTTTATATCTAAGTTATCAAAAAACTGTCTTTTGAGCTATGTACGTGCTACTTATCTTATAACTATATTTCTACAGTTTCACGACAAACGGTTTGCTTTAGCATTCCCGAATTGTTTCAATTTCAGCTACGAAAAGGGGTCCACGGGTTATTCTCCACTGGAGCGTCTATTATCACCGCGATAAGTTCACTGTTTTTACATTCATATTAGTGATGCAACATGACTTCTTTTGATTCCATTTAGAATCTTCATTATGATTGTCACCAATCATAAAACACATCCAATCTACAGTATCCCATACATTGTCTATGACTTCCCATCAAGTTCATGGAGCGATGGCATTCGCTTTATTCACCATGATGCAATATCTAAAACAAAAGCATTAACGCTTATGTATATATATTATAGCATATATTACTCTTTTTGCAACAGTTTTTTTAAGAAAATCTTGCTTTTTTTAAAAAAATGAAACTTTTATTGTTTCATTTTCATTTAATATAGTTTATTAATATAAATACGTAGATTTATCAAGCTTTATGCCCGCCGATTTGTTCATTTCTTTCTTTAGCTGTAGCCCCGTCTTGCAAATCCATAACTTTTAACACTGCATTTTTACCATATTTGTTTTTGATTTTTAAAATAGCTTTTTGTAGAGCCATTTCTTTCTTTAATTTTTCCTGTAACACTTTTTCTTGTTTATCTTTACTCTCATAATCAGTAAATAAATCTAACTGCTCATATGTCTTTTTAGTGTGCTGTGATATATCTGAAAAGTTAATTACATTACAAAATGTAATATTTAATTTGCGGATAAGCAAATTTTTTTTTACTATGCTATCAAATAATTCAGAAACATTATTTCGCAATATATCAGTGGAAGAAGTATGAAAATCCAGATTGACTGTTCCGTGAGAATGCATAGGAACCATTCTTCCGTAACTGTCTTTTTTTGTTTTTCCTTTATAATCACTACTTGATATATTTTCTCTGTCATATGATATATGCAAAACAACTTGCTTGGTAACTAGCTGTTTTTCCACTAAATCTAAAGATAAGGAATCTATCATCTCGCACAAAACTATTTTTGCTTGTTCGTATTTATATCCACGATGAAGTACTTGTCCAGTACTAATCGAATTTTTCATCGGCTTATACGCTTTTATCTCTGATATAGTGCATGGTTCATAGCCCCAAGCATGGTCAATTAATAATTCTGCATTTATTCCAAATTCATTATATAAAACATCCTCGTCTATTATAGACTGTCTCGCAATATCACCCATTGTAAATAAATTTAATTCGGTTAACCGTCTCTCGTAACCTTTTCCAATACGCCAAAAATCTGTTAATGGTTGGTGACTCCATAATTTCTTTCTATACATCATTTCATCCAAACCTGCAATTCTTGTGCCGTTTTTATCTGGAGATATATGTTTGGCCAATATATCCATTGCAACTTTAGCAAGATATAGATTAGTTCCAATCCCGGCTGTTGCAGTTATACCTGTTTCTTGGAAAACATCTAGTAAAATTTTTCTTACAAAATCATATGGTTTTAATTTTTCTTTTTTCAAATACGGGGTTATATCTAAAAATACCTCATCAATAGAATAGACATGAATATCTTCGAATGATACATGTTTTAAGTAAATTTCATAAATCCTTTTACTATATTCAATGTATAAACTCATTCTAGGAGTTGCCACAATATAATCTAGTTTAAGTTGGTTATTATTATTTAATTCGGCACTGTTAATTGACTTGGCTATAAAATCACGATTTTTATTCAGTCTTTGACGCTCTATGTTAATTTGTTTGATTTTATTTATTACTTCAAATAATCTTGGACGTCCAGGTATTCCATATGCTTTTAAAGCAGGGGAGACCGCTAAACATATTGTCTTATCAGTTCTGCTGTTGTCAGCAACAACTAGATTGTTTTTTAAAGGGTTCAACCCTCTTTCAATACATTCAACAGAGGCATAAAAAGACTTTAAATCGATTGCAGCATATATATGGTTCTTTAACATGGGAAATCTCCAATCTTTAGTTATACTAATATTATTCTACAATCAGATAAAAATATTACATAATAGGAGTAATTATTTGAAAACCAGAATATTACCTTTAAAAAACTTTAATAAAAAAAAGTGAAGCTAATCTTCACTTTCCTTTTCCGGCATATAGCCATCATGAATCTTTTTAATTTTAGAATCAATTTTATTACAAGATGTAAATACTTCTTTATAGCATTTATCAAGTTTTTCAATAGTATTGTTTAATCCTTCAAGTCTTGTCATCATTCTTTGACTGTCATTATACATTGCTACAATTTCTTTTTCTAAACTTTTAATATGTTTATTTCGATTAAAATCTTTTGTGATATTGATTAAAGTAAATACAACACCTATTAAAGTAGTGGGGCAAGTTAATAAAACATGTTTATGATGCGCATACTCTATTAATTCTGAATATTTTGCACAAACTTCCATGTAAATTGCTTCACTAGGTATAAACATAACAGCATTTTCTATAGTTTCGCTGGTAATATATTTTTTAGAAATATCATTGATATGTTTTTTTATATCTTGTTTAAATGCTGATTCAAATTTCTTAATATCATTTTCTGCGCTTTCCACTGAATCAAGTTTCCTAAAATTCTCTAATGGGAATTTTGAATCAATTATTAATACCTTTTCTCCTGGTATTTTTAAAGCAACATCTCCAATGTATCCATTCTTCAAACTGTATTGAGTCTCAAAGATACTCTGATTGTCCCCAGCATACACACTTAATAAATTATTAAGCTGATATTCACCCCAGTTCCCTCTAGATTTTTTATTTACCATAATATCATTTAAGGCATTTATTCGTTGAGTTATGTTATTTGTCTGTTCTTTCTGGGTAATTGCAGAGTCTTTTATAACATCCAAGATAGTACCAATACGATTCAATGAAGCTACAGATTGACTTCCTTGTTTCACAGATTCAATGTAATTATCATTGATATTTTTTAGGGTATCTTCTTGGTGTTTTACATAGTATTCCATCTCATTTATTGTTTCCATACCAGCCGTTATTTTAGTAACCTTATTATTCTGTTTAGAAATCATACTCAAAAGAACTATTACAACGATAATCAATACTAATAAAAGTCCAATAATTAATAATTCCATATTTTGTCTCCTTTTGTGCGTTTTAATACATTCTTTATATCATATTAATAATTATATAACAACGAAATAATCTCCTACGGTGCCAAACCCATAGGAGATTAAAAATAAAAGATACTTGCCAGTTTTTTTATAAGTTTGTAGAGACATCTTATATTAATTTTTATGGGGAGAGCTCAGTGTCTCCTAAACTTACATCTTTATTATAATATAAAAGACCCTAAATAAAAAAAACAGATACATATTTTAAATCCGAATTTTAGGCTTTTATTTGTTTTTTAATGGGCCTTGAAATTATATATTGGCTTAATGATATCCAATACTTCAACAGAGTCCTCTATATTTTCTAAAATATCATCAATTCCTTTATAAGCCATTGGGCTTTCATCAACCGTTGACTGACATACTGAAGAAGTATAGACACTTTTCATTGTATCTTCGAAGTCTTTTAGAGTTATAGAATCTTTAGCTGTTTTTCTGCTCATTAACCGTCCAGCTCCATGAGGACCAGAATAGTTATAATCTGGATTACCTTTACCAATTCCAATAATAGAGCCATCTCGCATATTAATTGGAATAATAACTTTTTCTCCTTGTTTGGCACTTATTGCGCCTTTTCGAAGAATGTTATCATCTCCAATATAATTATGAATTGTTTCCCAACCGTAACTTCTTATATCAACTTCATTATTTTCAAATCCAAATTCAAATTGATGGGCTTGATATTCATCAATCCAAACTGCACAATTTTTATATCCATTATCTTCTACAATAAAGTCTAAAATTCTTTGAACAATAATTCGCCTGTTTAGAGAAGCATAGCGATTACAAATTAAACAATCATGCAGATAGTCTTTCATATCTTGCCCCTCTAAATAACATAAATCATGAGCTAGAAGTTTTTTTTCAGTATTTTGTTTATTGAATTCCTCTAAAGCTTTTTGTATTTCATTTGATTTACCTTGGTCTTTTAATTTTTTTATAAGTTCTTTTCTTAACGAATCTCTTTTTAACTTTGTATTATTACAATGTTCATCGGCGAGATTTTGATATATATCAGCCACCTGTTTTCCTAAATTTCTAGAGCCAGAGTGAACTACTAAATATCTTTTTCCATTATTTGATTCATTGATTTCCAAAAAATGATTACCTCCTCCAAGGCTTCCTAAAGATTTTTCGATATGTTCAATGTGTTTTAGTTTATCATAACATTTCAAATTCTTGATAAAACCATAGTAAATTCCTTTAAAGTTTTCTTTATTAACTTCAAAACCTGCAGGAATATTATCATTAATAAATTTGTCTATCTTCTCTAAGTTGAGATTAAGAGACTTTGGAATCTCTACAGCAAGCATGCCACAAGATATATCTACTCCAACTAAGGAAGGCGAAACTTTATCTTTTAATTTAATCGTTGTACCAATTGTAGCTCCTTTCCCTGCATGAGTATCAGGCATAATGGAAATTTGACACCCTTCAAGCCACTTTTGATTACATATTTCTGTTATTTGTGAAATGCATTCGCTTTCAACAACTGTAGCAAACACTTTTGCTTTATTATATTTTCCTTCTATTTCAAACATAATGTCTCCTTATTTTATCCAATAACAACTAAATATTTTCACTGATGGTAAATGCACACCAATTAATTATTTTTCTAATAATACCTTTTTCTTTATAAGATGTTTTTCTAAAATTAATTTTTTTATAGCAGGAGATACTATTCGTTCTATCATACCTATTGGGGCTTCAGCAAAAAGATTATAAAATGCATCTACTATTTTAGTATCGGGATGATAAACTTCAGAATAATTTAAGTATATCTGCCCATTTTTAATTCTAAATGATTTATATCTATTTTTTTTATTTCCAACATATATAAACAAATCCATCAAAACTGTACCATTCAGTTTTTCATTTTTCATATTAAAATCTTCAATTATTACAGATAATGGAATTTGATAATCTATTGGAAGTAAAAGAATAGTATTTTTATCAATTTCTTGTAATTTATAGTTATTCATTATTAATCCCTCCTTAAAGCATTATTTATGTAAGATTTCTTTATTCTAAAAATGATTTTAATTCATCTAAAAGTTTCTTTTTTAGGTACTGATGACATTGAAAAATTTTATGTTCATTCATCATTGATAATTTAAAATAATCATATTTTTCCGTTGGTTTATTAGCAAGAAAATAATCTAAATTTAATTTTTTATAAATCAAGCCATATGCATATGTTTGTCTGTAATATTCGTCTAAGCTATCTTCATAATTTTCAATGTTTTTATTAGAAGTCGTCTTTGCTTGTTGAACAAGTTCTTCAAACAAGGGAACACCATTCCATTCTGTATATTCGTAGTTTTGGTCTGTGGAATTTTGAAAGGTAATTGTTGTTGCGCCGTTTATATTGTATCCCACAACAGCTAATAGATTGAACTCTTTCCAATAGAGAAAAGTTTTTGTGAAAATATTTTCTATCCAAAGTTTTTCAAGATTATACAATCTCTTTTTACGATATTCCTCAATTGAAAAATAATTGGCATTATACATGCTTGCAGGGCAATATGGATAATTTTCATCAATAACTCTCTCAAAATTATCTAATTTATTTTTTGCAATTTGTTGAGCCTTTTTAAATACTTGGTTTGCCTTAATATCCGGGTAAAACGTTAGTGTTATACAATAAGACATGATAGTTTCTCCTTATCTGTTTCTAAAATATTAGTTTTAATTTTTTTCTCCGTATAAGTGTTAGTCGTAATGAAAACCAATCGCTAAGTTAATTCTGAATTACTTGATAAAACTGTGAAATCCATTCTCATCAACGCTTCCTAAATAATTGTCACTACTATTTTTTATATCAGTAAGATTGAATTCTGAGATTTGTTCAACTTTCCAATTATGAAATGGACCGCCCCTATGAAAGGAACAAGCAGCAAAAGAATATTTTCTTGAACATATATATAACTCACACCACGCTTCAGCATAATCTTCACAAATATTATCGGAGATAGGACCATTACCATAGCTAAGATTTTCTGCATCTACCATAATGTAACCTATCGGTTGAGCATCATGACGCCCCTCTGTCAAATCAGGATGTGCATATACACGAAAAAAACGACGTCCAAGAAGTCTTTTTTCATGTTTTTCTGCCTCTTTTTTATCCGTAAACAATGTTCCATCCACTGTCTCATAAATAATTGATTTAATTTCTTTCATATCATTTCATAATCTCCTTGTTTATTTCTTACCCTAATAGTGCTATCTGTTCATTATTAAAATCTTCCATACATGGATTATCCGCTCTAATTTCTTCAAGATATTCAGGGCTTGTATCAATAGTATAGAAAAGTCGATGATAAGAATTCCCTTCATCATCTGATGAAATAAATATTTTTTTATCACCATTTCCCTTAATTATTTCTTCTAATAAATCTTGAGCAAGTTTATTTATATCTAGAGTAGAAGGGGCATCAATTGCATTTTTTTTGTGTTTTTTTAGTATATTACATACTTCAGTTAAAACTGATAGTTCATTAGTGTCAAAATTATTCTTCATAATTATTACTCCTTTATCGTTTATATCTTTCAGGTTTCCAAACATATTCCTTTAATCCTAATAAAATTAAACATTGTTCTACTTCCTTGTATGTAAGTCCATCGCGTACATAAGTTTTAACAAGCCTATGTACTAAATTTCCCATATCCGAGTCGTCATCTAGTATTATTATATTGTCAATATCTATTCCTTTGTTTTTGCAATAAGCTTCTATTTCATCACCACGACAATTCATTTTCTCCGTTGATAGAATATCTTCAAATCCCAAGTTATAATTTTTTAGGTATGTTCTTAGTCTATACAAAGCTTTTGGCGAATATCTCCAAGACGAAGATACTACAACTATAGGCGTGTATTTCACACCCATCGTTGTAAGTAAATCTTTTAATCTAATTACGTTTTCTTTACTGAGATTATAAATAGATTTTGATGTTTTACTTGAAGCTTCGTTATTTAGTACACCATCGACATCTAAAAATATGTATTTTTTTTCCAAATCAAAATGCGCCTCCTTATTTTTTACTATATACTTTAGTTCTATTTCATGAAAACTAACCAGTGTGTTTTTGACCGTTTATTTCCAAATAACGGAGTTCTGTCAAAACAAGTCAAGATTTCTTTTAACTTTATTTGGTCCTCGTTCCATTTAAATATCAATATTCCATCTTTCTTTAAAACTCTCATGCACTCATTAAACCCTTTTGAAATATCATTTTTCCAATTATTGGCGTCTAATTTGCCATATTTTTTTGCTAGCCATGAATTATCTCCAACCCGAAAAAGATGTGGTGGGTCAAAAATCACAAGATTAAATGTTTCATTCGCAAAAGGTATATCACGAAAGTCTGCTATAATATCTGGAGCAACAGTTAAGTTTCTTCCATCGCAAAGAACCTCATTGGCATTTCGATTGTCCATGTATATAGTGTTCTTGTTATTTTTATCAAACCAGAACATTTTCGCTCCGCAACAAACATCTAAAATTTTTTTACCTGTCATATATCTTTTTAATCCTCTACTTTTAATTTTTGTATGTAATCATATTTAGTTCCTAGTATCATTTTTCTAACTCTTTCCAATGTTTGAATTGACTGCTCAATAGAACTCCAGTCTTGCCTTTTTTTAGTTACTAGAAGAGTTTCAATAGACAAGTCAATCGTTGTAATAATAGTTGATTCAAACTTATTATTGATGGCTTCGGATACGACCTTTGCATCGTCATACAACTCTTTAATCTGATTATTCAAAATATATTCTTTGATTTTTTCGAAAGCCTCAAATTCATTATTTTTATCTAAAATCATAATTTTAATTTCCTTTCATTATAATTTTTTAAACCTGTTTTCTGCCTCTTTCCAGAGACTTTGTATATACTTACTTCTATCATTCAACCATTCAATTACTTCTTCATACTCATCAGGTGCTATATACTCGATTTTAACTTCACTTGTATTTCCAATACGTTGTGAAAAAATGTATAAGTCCATCCCAAAAGCATTATTTTTTTCAAAAATATCATAACGTATTACAAAGTTAAATGTGTCATACCAATCCCACTCTGTAGTTCCAAAAGGTAAAAGTTGCTTTTTCCAATCTTGCCAGCTTTTGTAAGAGTCGTATGAATCTGCTCCAACACATCCAGCATAATCATGTTCTGTTTTATATAATTTATATTTGTCCATAGATTTTCTCCTTTTAATCACGCTTAGCTCGCATTTTTTCTATCCATTGGAATATTTGGTATACCGCCCATTGAGGTATTGCTTTGTTTCTTTTATACGTATTCTCAACTTCCCAACATCCAAAATCATCTTTAGTCTGATTAAGTGACAGTACTGCTCTATATTTTCTTATTAATTCGTCATTAATATATAACTCAAAAGAGAGTTTACAGTATGTTCCAAATAAATATTTATGCGTTTTAGCGTGTATGTTACGTAATTCGATATTTGTATTTATTTTAATGTAATTATTCCAGTGCCATGGGTAATCATAATAAGAGTCATAATATCCATCATATTGGTGCCATAAATATATGTGATAATTTCTTTTATTTAGCAAATGAATCATTACTGCACTTGCAAACCTGTTTCCATTTATTCTTTGTTGTTTTGTCATAATATTTCCTTTGCTTTAACATACTATTGTTTACTTTTGAGTAATCAGTTTTTTATAAGTATCTTCATGAATATAAAATATTTTTTTTGCACCAGAACTCCAAAGTTTTTTTTCCAATTGCTCTTTGTTTGTATGTTTAACCACAGTTACTCTAACGTTATCTGTAAATTTTATAGTGTTAATATTTTTTGTTTTATCATTTTCAATGACATATGTAATTTCTTTGCTATTGATATTAATTATGTTAATATTAACCTTCTCTTTTGAAAATGAAACAGTAAGCGAAAAAATGACAGTCAGAATGATGATTGAACATCCGAAAATATATTTTTTATTAAGTATAAATTCAAGAAAAATAAAAAATATAATAGCGTACAAAATAAAAATACATATTGGGAATATACTAGCGATAAAATCATTGACAATTATATTCATTTATTTAATCTCCTTATCAATCCTTACAAGTTGTACATCCATTTTTACTCCATATTTATTTGCCATTCTAAGCATATTTTCGGTTCCTTTAGATTTTCCATCCCAAAATGCAATTACCATATCCGCAACTTGAGCCATTTGGTCGTTACGAATTGGTCCAGCTGCTTTACCATATTTTTTCCAATCTGCGGGGAATCTCTCAATTTCTAAATTATGTTCTTTTGCAAATCTTTCACCTAATGAGTCAGCGCCCGCTGCTCCACCCGATACAATCACAAGTCTACTGCCCAAGACTTCTAGTTCAATTTCTAATCTTTTTTTTACCTTTTCATAATCAGTAAAATTGCGACATCCTGCTACTACTATTCTAAATTGACTATCCATTCTATAAACTCCTTTCTTAAATAATCGTATATTTAACTATTGAATTATATCATATATTATTCATTAAACATATATAATATCTAATCTTTATATGAAATAAATTTTGCTATTGGTATTTTCATTTGCGGTTAGCTGTATTTTCAAAGTATATAAAAAATATCCTCTTCAAATATAGAAGGGGATATTTTATTGATTTTGAGGGTTAATTTTTAATTGGATTCTATTAGTTTTTTTGCTGTATCTTCGTGGGGATATCAGATATTTGCTGCACCAATTATTGCTTTTTGAATCTTTTGTTTATCTTCATCTGAAATGATTTTAATTTCTGTATATTCGGTTACTTAATTTTTATTGCTGCTATAATAATCCCAAATATAATCAAAATTATTAGCAGAATAAATTGTATGTGCGGGCTTGTACTACATTGCTTTTTTTGCAGATTATTCTATGTTTCATATCAAAAATAAAAAAGCAATCCTAAGATTGCTTAGAAGTGAATTTATAATCGACTAGCCTCAATACTAAATTCCTCAAAACTGTTCACAAATTTATATGGCTCATACTCACCGTACGCAGTAGGTCTGGTAATTGCTACGATTTGAATATCATATCCTAATTTTTTTTGTAAATCTGTCGCAAAATCAGCTAATTCTTTACCACGTTTTGCTTTTAATGCAACACAACCTGATTTCTTAAATCTTTTTGCAATGATATAACACATCTTCTAGCACCTCCTCCAGCTCTTCAGCTGATTTAATTTTACCATTTTCATAATACTTACGCAACAATTGTCCACAAGAACTATCATATCCGCGTTTATAAAACTTATCGTGCAACCAGTCATTTAATTGCCTATCATAATACGTGTTAAATTGTATTTCTATTGGGTAGTGATGATTATCCCTCTGATAATAAACATGTATCCCCCTATAACCATCGTCATTAGATTTACCCCTGGACATATCAACAACTCTTATTTTATCCTCTTTCTCTAACTCTAGAACTTCATCATAGGATTTACATATAACTCGAAAGCCAAGAATATCATTAAATACTCTATTGTATGTTGCATTTGGATAATAACGCTCAAATTTCATTTTTGCTGACGAGACACTCTTTATTCGTGAATCCAATGGTAAATCATCAATTATCTCTAATGAAAAATACCAGTTATTAATTAGCTCAATTTCTTTCAATACTTCTTTTTTATTAAAATGAGACAATGTTCTTTTAAAGCTCATTCCTAATTTTGATTCATATGACAATGATTCAAGAATTTCAATATTAAGTCCTATTTTATCAAGTATATACATAAATAATTCACCTCACATAGTTTATCTCTTAACTGCTGATAATCAAACTTATTACAGATATTTTTTTATAATATATACGCCGTAAAACCACATGCCTTTAGGCGTGTGGATATAAGGCGTTCATACTATCCTTGGTTTTGAAATTACATAAACCATAAATAAGTCTCCTTATAAATACTCTACCTAATGGTAGGTGATGCGTACTTTCCTATACTGTTACCATATAGCTGTTCCGTCCTCAACTCGACAATGATATAAAGGCTTTTTACATACATATCACAGGGCTGTTCTTACTCTGACCCAACTTAAATATGTACGATAGAGCGACGGTCTGTTGCGTCAACCGAGGGTATCATGACCTAAATATCGTAGCTGATGTTTCTATCAGCTGAGTCTGGTGAACCATTTAACAGAAACTATAGACCTTTATGGTCTATGGTAGTTCACAGATTACAGTCATATCCTATCTTACCTCACAAAATTTGTTCAAAAATAATAATTAATATCACGAATGATACTATAGAAGTAGATACACTAACCATTTTACCTTTAGCTGGGTATAATTTGGCATTTAATACCAAAATCCCTAGTGTTAATATTAATAGTACTGTTAGGCCTATAATAAATATCCTTTCCATAACACAATACTCCTTATTTTGTGATTTTTTTTACTAGTTTTTCGTTTGGATATAATAAGTCATTTACTGCAAAGGGTCTTTTTCCACCACTGCCATCAGATATATAAATTCCAGGTTTTTCACCCGGCTCTGCTTTACGAACAGGGATATTTTGCTTTTTTGCCAAATTAAGTAAAAGTTCATAATTTATTTTTTCCATATTTCATTTTCCTCTTACTAGTATATATATTAGAAACATAGTAATAACTTAGCCAAGAATCTTGTAAGCTTTCTTTATCAAATACAATTTTCACTAATAATTTATATTTTTTCTTTGATTTTATGGTAATTTTGTTAGTAACAGAAAAATCACTTAACTCGTTTAAATCTAAATTGGGATTATCACAGTCAAATATTTGATTTAAATCAAGTTTTTCGTGTTTGCAATTATCTTTTTCGAAATAGTTATAAGTAGCAATTAGTAAAAGAAAAAATACTTCGCCTTTGGGGTAAAAATGGTTTAATAACTCCCCAAGATACTCTATATACTCTTCTATATTATTTAAATTTAGCGCTTGAATCTCATTATCGGATAATGGAATTCGTCTTTGATTCATTAAATACTCAACATAGAAGTAAACAAAACGTATTGCATAAAGAATTATAATTCCAATCACTATTGTCATAAGTGTTCTTGCGGCCGCTTGTGCAACAGACATGTTAAGTTTTAGATATACGCTATAAATCCAAAAACTAATTCCACATATTCCCATTACTTCTATAACAAATCTAATGTCATCCTTATACAATATAAAAAAACTGTTTTTTATTTCTGGTTTAATATTTTTTTTCTTCATTTTTTACCTCTTTTTAATCTTTAGTGAACTCCACATTTCATTAATATATAACCCATAACAATATTTACATATCCCTATAAAATACTTTTACAATCCTTGGACCAATCGTTGCCCAAGCATCTGCTTCTAATTCAAATATACCGTCATTACCATCACTTCTCGGAGAAGATAATCCAAGTATTTTATCTTTACTAAAAGCGTCCATCAAAGAAAAATAATCTTTTAAAATACTCTTAACAAGCTCATAATCTTTTTCTTCACACCAGTCACCATCCAATCTTACTCTAGCAAGTGCCATTAAAACTTCATCTTGAGTTACTTTTTCTTGTTTATTTTTAGTGTTTTCCATAATTACTCTCCTAAATAATTTTTCTAAGCTATAGATTTATCTTTTTCATAAAGTGTTCCGGTTGTTCCTGGTATGTTATTAGTTTCTTCAATACCACCGAAATCGTACCTATTATAGAAACATTTTTTATATTGTGTTTTTCGGTATCTTTTCCAGTTTCTTTGAAGTTTTGTTTGATATTCCAAATCATAACCATTAATTTTTCTTTTGTTTTTTATAGGTTTTAAATCAATGTTGTATTTGAATCTGATTTCTTGTACTTCTTCTGGCGTTATAGAACGTTTTTGCTCACTATGATTTTCCGGCCATCTCCAGCGAGATTTGCAGTATTTTCGGTATTGTCGGTGAGTTTTTATATTACGAATAAGTTCTTGATAATCTCTAATTCTTCTTTTTTCATCCAAAATGAGAAACTGCGCTGACGGCGTATACAAAGATTTAAAAGTGGTTTGTTCCAAAAAACTATTAACTGATTCTATGTACTTACCTAAAACAAGATACAATTCCTTTGCCCCTTCTGTATAACCGAGACATTCCCATTCCTTCCATCTGTACCAGTTCAGCCAATCAGACATATCACTATTAGTACTAATTGGGGGCTCTACCCACTCAGCTTTTCTTTTATAAACGTAATATTTCATAAAAAACCTCCGTTTTATTATTTATTTTTGTTTCATTTTATGTCCACATAAGCAGTGGTAAACAAGTATACTTTGACCATAGAAATCATATTCAACTTGACTAATCATAATACGTCCACACTTTGGGCATTTTCTTATGTATTTATTATTCATTATCTTCCTCCAGCAAATATCTTTTCTTTTGAACGTCAGTTATAAAGGTATATTTAATCTTCTTTTGATTTCTAAACATATTTGCTTTTATGTTAGTATCACTAATTTTAATATTGCTGTTTTCAGATTCTAAAAAGCTATTTATTCTTTCAATATTTTTGTATGATGTAAAATCTAACCAAGAATTAGGGCGGTAATTTTCGATTAATAAACAACTCAATACAACAAACGTTAAAAGAGCTGCTAATAAAAAGAAAAAAAATGTGAAGATTTGTACTAGCTCTTGTAATAAAGCAAATATAAAAAACATTAAAGATACTATGAGAATCATCATTATTTCTTTTTTTTACTTTTTTCCACATATCAACAACTTGTTTCCACGATTCAAAACTGTTTTTAGAATCTATAATAATTTGAATTAGCTCTTCTTCATTTTTAATATAGCTTAATAATAATTCCTCATTTTCAAGCTTCATAGATATTCTCCTTTAAAACCAATACATTTGTATATTTTTATCTCTGCATTCTTTTACAATTCTTTTAAAATCAAAGAACATAGCACAATCTTTTCTTCCAACATATCCGATTGAAAAATTTTCATCACAATTTTTGATTATATTCCAAATCCTTCTGCAGTGTTTAACGGACATAGTGGCTTCGTAATCATCAGCATATAAAAAATCTAAAAGATAGTGAGAAACATTCAATTCTTCATCAATTGTTGACAGTCTTTTCTCGTAATCTTTTAAAAATATTTCTCTCTCTTTTCCAAACATGGGAATTGCGTTAACTAATTCATCATAAAATTTCCCTAACTCTTTGCTATGTAAATAAGCAATCTTTGTTCGTAAACGAGCAAAACCTGTATAACTCAAATCTATCGAACTATGTTTGTTTTCAATTGTTAATCCCATAAAATTTCTCCTTTTATTTATTGTTTAGATTTTTTATTATTACTGTTTTTAACCAATTTTAAGTTTCATAAAAGTTTGCTTTTTATCCATATTCTATCGTTCCTTTCTAATCGTATATTTAGCTATCTAATTATAGCATATATAACTAATTAAACAAATAAAAAAGAGTGTTGCTAAACAACATGTACTCTTACTGTTTTTATACTTTTTAAGAAATGATATGATTCGTGAACCCCGCCACCTAATTTATTTTGTAAATACAGATAGGGCATGCGTACCGATTATAGCTTTTCTGATATATTTTATAGAATTTATTATGTATATCTTTTATCAGAACAGATAAAATATATTATATATTTAACTTATATTAAGTATAAAAAAAATACCTTATGAAATTCATTGAAAAACTTTACATAAATGGCTTTTATAAGTAGAGATATGCAAGGTAAAATAGTATAATTTTCTTAGAGGAAGGTAGATTTGTCTTTAATAGTTTCCGTTATAATCTAAGTACATATAGGGAAAGGAGGAAAATTAAATAATAAAATTATATGAGAAAAACTTAGTATTATATTTTTGGTATCATTATTGCTTCTTCTTTGTATATTTTGTTTGTATTTTATTAATAATAAGCCAACTACAGTAACAATGAAGGCAAATTCAAAGAAAAATACAGAATTAGTAATCCCTTCAAAAGAAAGTATTAAAAATAATGATTACCCAATTAACGAAGACGGACAGTCATATGGACCAGATATGAGAAATATAATTTCCGATTCACCTGATTTAATTTTAGCAGAAGGTAAAAACGGAGTTATAGGGTATAAATCATACAATAGTAAAATAACATCTCCAGATGATTTAAAAAGAGATGCTTTGGCCAAAGAGGATGAATCTATTCCTTTATATTTATAAGATGCTAAAACTGTAATTGGTGAATTTCTATTTAAATAAAATTAGGAGAGGAAAATAGGACTTTTACTATGAAAACATCAAAAATATTAAAATCTATTCTTGCATTTTCTACTGTGATAGCCGTTTTTGTAACTTCAATATTACCTTTTAAGGTAAATGCACTAAGTTATGCTGATTCATTTATGTTCAATAACTCTTTATATAGCAAGTATATTGATTTAAAAAACGATACAATATTACCTAAAAGTATTAGTGATTCTGATACGGACATTTTAAATTATGATGCAACAGATGTAGTAGGGATAGAAGTCAGGGAAGAGGATAATACTATTGGGCAAATTTCACAAGATAGTAATGGTAAATATATTTATACAGAGCTAAATAAATCAACTGATGATATTTTATTAAACTTAGATAATCAAAATTATTTGTTTGTTACAGAGGGTGAAAATATCTATATGATTGATGAAAATGGTAATAAAACAATAGTAAGTGAAATGATTTATCATACTAAACCTAAATATGATTCATATGAAAATATTCAAGAAGCAGAATCAATTCAAACATTTGCCTGGTCTAAAGAATATGGTCCATTTCGTAAAACAAACAAATCAATAGTAACTGTATTACAAATTTTAAATGCCGCACTTAGTTTATGTAAAGTATCCCATCCTATTTTAGGAGCTATTTCTGTAACTGTTAAAGGAGCCAAAATGGGATTCCAAATTTCAAAAACTTTATATATTGAATACTATCAAGCAATGGACGGTACAAAAGTAAAAGAACGTCAAGTATGGTATGAAAATTCAGATTATACTAAATATGTATCTGACCGTACAATATATTTTGATAGTGTACGACCAACAAGTAGAGTCAAAACATCATAATATAATATATTTTCACAAAGAAAGAAATGAAACTCATGAAAAAAAACAAATTAATTTATATATGCCTTGCATGTTTAATTGTATCAATTGTATTTGATGTTATATATATGATTTCTAGTAAAGACGAAATGTTTATAGCTACTAATATTGCAATGTTTATTGTTTTTATTCCAATAGCATATAAAAAAATATTTAAAAAGTAAATTATAAAACGAGCATAAAAATCAAATATGCTCGTTTTACTTATCTCAACCTTTTCACTATTTAATATACAAAAAGAGGCTATACAGCCCCTAAATAAATTAATTTAATTAAAAATTCCTTTTAATAAATTGATAAAACTCTTCTACACAAATTTTGGGGTCATAAATCCCTGGATTAGTAGGAGTAAACGTAAAATTGCAAAACAACCCATTTTTTAATTCATCATTTTTTCTCATATTTTTGATTCTTTGTTGTATTTTGTCAATTTTATCGCCTCGATTAACCATTCTATCTATCAAAATATTACTTGGAACATCCAAAAAAACACTATCAACTTTTATTTCCGGAAACCTGTCTTTTATGTATCTTTTAAGACAAATTACACCTTCAATACTTACAACTGCAAATAGAATAGTATTGTTTTGGATTTTTCCAAGGATTTCTTCTTCTGAAATACCATAAAATTCCCCAGAATATTCTGCCTCTTCTATTTTAGATAATTTGTGAAAGGCTCTCAAATCCACAAAATTATAATCTACACCATCGAATTCTCCACAACGAGGATTTCTTGTGGTTGTTGAGAGGATTTCGGAAATAGGGTTAGAAAGGGAATTATACGTCTTTATATAGTTTCTTACTAAAGTTGTTTTTCCTGATGCGCTTGGACCAACTATGCAAATTATTTGATGTGTTTTTATTGTATTTAATTTTTTCATATTAGGTTTCTTCTCCATCAATTCCACCACTTAAATTCCAGTATTTTCTTAGATATTTGACTGTTTCTTCGATGGATTTCTCACCATCTTTGCCATCATCAATTTTATAAGTACCATCTATATATTCTGGCTCAGTTCCTAATGGAATTTCATTAATATTATTTTTTACATATTCAATTGCTTCTTCAATTGTTTCAGCTTCTACTTCGACCTTGTCCCACACTTTCCATACTACTGGAATACTAAATTTTTTCATATATATTTCTCCTTTTTTATTTATATACAAGAGGTTTAAAGCCAATATCATTTTCTTTGAATACCATGTTGTGAGAATTATAAACCCTCTTCTGGTTCAGTTTCTAATGGAATTTCATCAATATTATTTTTTATATACTCAATTGCTTCTTCAATTGTTTTTATTTTACTTTTTCTCCTTATTTCTTTTAATATAATCTTCAATAACTTCTCTTTCAATATTGCCACAATCTTTAAATATAATACTTAGCACATCGTATTCAATGTTATAACAAGTTTCTTCATCTTCCATCATATTTTCAATAAGAAACTGTTCATCTTCATCGGAAATACTATTGTAACAATCTAAACAATTTCTGCCATCAAGTGCCTTATCTAAGTATCTAAAATCACTCATTTCTTCTTGTGTTAATGTAAATACTTTCCCATCTCTTTCAATCTTAAAACCATTCCTGAGCGTATCCATTGTGTTTAAATTTTTCATATTATATTACTCCTTACAATTCTACATTTTCTAACAGATAACTTATATAATATTTATGTTCATCTCCAACTAGTGAAAATATCGCATTGAAAATTATCTCAGCCAATTCTTTATTATCAAATTGAAGCCAAATCACCGATACTGGAATTGCATCATCGTAAAAATCTACAAGGTAAAACCGATTATCTCCTATAACACAGTCAGTTCCTTCACCATGAGGATTTTTAATAAATTTAACAATACCTTGTTTAATTCCATTTAATATTAATTCTTTGCAAAATTCATCATTTTCTAGTGCTTCATTATTTTTCCATTCATCTTCACTAGCCCAGATTTCAGAACCTTTAAATCCGATTTCTTCAAAAGCTTCAAATGCCTCGCTTGGCAAAGGTCTGTCTGTGTAATGATATTCTTCATCAACAATGTCGTCCATTAAATTAAATATGTCTTCTAATGAATGACCATGTTCAATCATCCATTCTAACTGGTATTTTTCATAATCTGTTAATCTCATTTACTTTTCTCCTTAATTTTATCTTTAACTGCATAATCGATTACCCATATCTTACCTTTAATTCCTTTAGTTGCTGGACTATACTTTTTTACTAAATAGAAGTTTCCTATTAATTGATAACAGCCCCAGCCGCAATTGCGCATCTTATTTATAGTAGATTTATTTGTAAACATAAAACTTACGCTCCTTTAAATTTTCCCATTAGATTGTATCCTTAATGATTAGACTTATTAATTAATCCTAATTGAATGGGATATAAACTATCTTCTTCAAAGTTAATCCATTCATCATTAAACCCATATTTGTCGTAATACCCTAATAAAATTTCTTGCTTACCGCTATTATTATAGGCTTGGCCTATTAAACACTGCCGTTGTTTTTTATTTGAAAAAACAGCCATGCCGTCATAAAGTTCATCAAATCTATAAGCTTTTTTCAAATATATATTTTTTAATTCTTCTTCATTAGAAGCCCCAAAATGTTCACACAAATTTCTTATTGTCATTTTGATGCAGTGACTTTCATATCGATAGTCATGGACATCATCTAAAATCTTGGAATATTTTTCTTTTAGTTTAAAATATTCTTCGATTAATTCTTCTAATGTGTCTAATGCCAAATCTAATTTACATTTATTTTTCTTATCTAATTCTTTATCATAGGCGATACAACAATCGCAATCAATTTCATCACAACCACGACTTGTAAATATATTGATTAAACCAAAAGCTTCTTCGTATTCTTCTTTATTAGTCATTCTCTTTCACCTCTTTACTCATTAGTCATCACTCAAATTCTATAATTATTTATTGCCTTTCTGGACAGTTTTTCGGACTATACTTTCCTTTATACATTTTCTTATATTCACAATTAAAGTTACTACAATGTTTACATGTTGGAATTTTTCTTAACCATTTATAATAATTATTTCTGCACCTTTTACTGCAAAATAAATCATTATTATGATATGGAACAAATTTTGTACCGCAATTAAAACACTTATTTTCCATCTTCAATTACCTCTTCTACACTGATTAATTTACCAGTGCTTTTTTTCTTTCTTTGTTTTTCAATTGTATATTGGAAATATATTTTTTTGCATAATCAATAGAAAAATCTTCGTTCATTACTTGGGAATATGCCATCGTCATATCAATTACATCCAATGCTTTATCAGGGAAACATCTATTACGGATTTTGGAAGTTTCTTCAATGATTTCATCAATAGTCTCTTTTGAGATATCGACACCATGAAATTTTTTCAGAATATTTATTTTCTCTCGAATCATTGCAAATACTTTTTCTTTTTCCGGTTCGTAAATAGGTACTTTCCTGAATCTTCTATTTAATGCAGCATCAGCTTCGATAATTTTGTACTCATTTTCTGTTGTAGCAATAATAAACTTAAATCGACCTCTAGATAAAATCGGCTTAATCATTTCACTCAATGGAAGGGTATTATCAGAGTTACCGGTTGCAGTTATTTGATGTCCCTCATCGATAAAGGTAATAACTTTTTTATTTCGAATTTCTTTTAAGTATTTATCAAGTCTTTCTTCAAAGTCTCCACGATATTTTGTTCCAGCTAGCATACTTGTTAAATTTAATTTTACGATGGTATATCCTTTTAATGATTTTGGAACACTTTCATATTTCAAAACTCTAGACAACTCATCTATAATTGCACTTTTCCCAACACCAGCAGGACCAGTAATGGCTATATTTGCCTTTTCTAGACAGCAAAGCCCAACAAGTATTTGTAACACTTCTTCGTCTCTTTCCATTATTACTTGTTTCTTCTTTGGATTAATTATTTCTGCAAAAGTTAATTTTTTTACCCCTGATAAGTTTTGTGGTTTATCATTATTTTTAGTGCCAAGCTTAGAAATAACTTCTTTAAAATTTACTCTATATTTCTTTAATAATTCGTGAGCTACACTTTCTTCACTCTGCAACAAAGCAATTGTTAGGATATTAAGTGTTACTGTACTTTTATTTTGTTGATGAGTGATTTCTATTGCTGCTTCTAAGATACTTTTTAAAGCATCACTATACTCCATATAAAAAGGTTGATTATCATTTGTCCCAAACAACCTTTTTATATCCTCATATATATTTTTATCATCAACATCATATTTCTTAACTAATTCCCGTAATTTGGAATCACTTATCTTTAACAGCGATAGCAGTAAATGTTCACTACCGACATTATTATGACCTAAATCAAAAGCAATACTTTCGCCTACCACAATTGCTTTTTGGGCTTGTTCATCAAATTTTGTTAACATTGTTATTCCTCCTTTGATTTTTAATAATTATTTAATATTGGTCAAAGATTTCTCATTTGAGTATAGAATTAAATATAGTCCTTTAATTAAATGTGATACCAATACTGTAGGTATCTTCTTTTGGAGTAACTCCAATTTTAATTTTAGAAAATACGTATTTCTCTTTTTCATCGTCGCTGAATGTCTTTGTAAGTTCGTTCAGCAGAGATTCTGCACTTACAAATGCTTCATTCATGTTACTTACTTCATCACATTTGATATACCACTTTTTTCTTTTCTTTTTTAAGTTTTCTTTTACTTTTTTTACAATTGTTTTATCTTCCATTCTGCTTCATCCTCTACTAATTCTTATTTATTACTCCATCAATTATATTTCCGACTACTTCTACTTCTTTATCTGCAAAATAAATACCATAATCAAATAACTCCTTTACGTCATATTCATAATTACGACCTATAGTATTCTTAGATTCATCATAATATTTGGCACCAAAAGAAAAGCCATCCCATGTAACGACAAATTTGCTATATCCGTTTACAGTTTGATGAATATCAATGATATCTCCACTAAAAATACGTTGATTATTCATATCAACATCATTGATATAGTATCCTATTGATTCTTCACAAACTTCATGTATATCCATAGAGCAGGGAAGCCCCCAATCACCGCAGCCGTTACAAATTATGTAGTGCTTATAGCTATTTTCAGTTCCGTCAAATGGCGAAGCTAAACTAATAATAGATGGAAAATAACTGCCAATAATCCAATGTCCAGTCTTATCTTTTCCTCTTGCTAAAATATTGAGTTTATTCATGCTTATCATCCTCTCTTTTCTTTATTTTGGGTAATAGAGTTTTTTATGATGTTTGGTAGTTTTTTCAATCTCCGTCATTTTTTGTCACATAATTTTTTGAATACCAATTATCAAATCTAAAAATTTGTAATATTCCTGCAGTTTTACTGTAACTCCAAAAAATCTTCGAAAAACTCTTTGCAGATTGTTATATAGGTTGTTGACGGTTTCTTTGGTGTCTATAGTTACCAAAATGTGTGTTTCTACGTCATATAAATAATTTATTTTATCCCTTCTTTCTAATCGTATATTTTTCCATTTAATTATATCATATACTATACTTTTTTGATATTTTATTTTTGCATAATTAAAAGCTGTTCTAGTGAACAGCTCTATTTTCGATTATTCTATAACCACCTGATATAAAATGATTTTTACTATATTTATATTGCCCATCCCACCAGATTGTTATTTTCTTATATTTTCTTTTATACAAAGTTACTTTGTATCCGTTTAACTCTGTTTCAATAACTGAGCCAACTGGGAGTTTGTCTAGTATTTTGTTGTGTTTATTGTAATTATGACATCGCTTCCTCCAGTCTAAAGCATATTCATTAACAGTAGGCGACAATAACGATAAAATGCTTTCTGGGCAATTGCTTTGATACGGACCCATAGATTCTATCATATCTTTGTAATAAAATTGTCCATCTTTTACACTAGTAAGGCAAATAAGGCCATGTATATCACTAACATCTTCATTTTTACTATTTTGCCAGCAACATGCAGCATAAATCGTGCTGCCAACTTGTCTGGCTTTTTTTACAACATACACATTGTCATTGTAAAAATTCTTAGAATTATGAAATATGTCTAAAAATTCTTTCATTCTATCAATTTTATTATTTTTATAGTGTTTTGCTACAATACCTGTCCAACCCATGTTTTTATCCTCGCTTTCTTAATTAAAAACACATACCTTGATAATAGTATGTGTCTGATTATTATCTTTTTTTATTTTTGCTTACCCAAAATATGGATTTTTGCTATTTCTATAGCTAACTTATACTCTTTTGCGTAATTGTTATTCCCATGTGTTTTGATAACTTTTTTTTGAAATGCATCAATGTCTCCAGTAAAACCATTACATGCAACTTTAATAGCTTTATCCTTATCCGACGTTTTGAAAAAGGTTGTTGTACCACTTTGATAATCAATTGGACCAATAATTAGATAATCACTATTACTACGCACTATAGCATTATCGCACACAACAGCAGCACTGCGTACATTAGCACAATCGTACACCTTTGCATTATCGCACACAACAGCAGCGCCGTGTACCTTAGCATCACCGTACACCTCTGCGTTACTGTATACCCAAGCATTACCGCATACGTCTGCGTGACCGCATACTTTAGCACGACCGTGCACATTTGCACTATTGCGCACTTTAGCATGACCGTACACCTTCGCATTCTCGTACACATCTGCATTATCGCATACTAGAGCATCACCGTACACCCTGGCATTCCCACGCACAACAGCAGCACCACGCACCTTAGCACAATCGTACACCTTTGCATTATCGCACACCTTTGCATCACCATACACCATAGCATAATTGTATACCCAAGCATTACCGTCTTGTGATAAATTACTTTTCTTTTCGATAAATCCACCTTTTTGTCCTTTAGCGATATTACCGAATTTTTTTACAGCTTCAATTTGATATAGTGTTCTACCTAGATAGTCTATTTTTTTATTAGTTAATTTGTATTTCATATCTTATTCTCCTTTTTTTACTCGATGATATCTATTATCTCTACTAAGTGTGAATTTGCTAATATTGACATGGGTATAAGCATAGTTTTCATAGTTCGCTTATTATAGGCAAAATATTTATCATTACTACTCTTTACTCTTATAATATCTCCAATATTAGAGACATCAGTACACACAAGCATTTTAGCAACTATATATTGAAATTTTTTTGGTATTTTATTATTTTCTTCTCTATACATATTAATAATCTCCTTTATACTTGCTCTTTCTCGTATATATTTTTTTTGATACCTTTACATGACTCATAGACCGAATAGCACCTTCTTTAAATAATTTCGTTTTTTCTTCTTCGGTGTATTTTGTGGTTTTTCTTAGGTTAGGTTTAATGGTTATTTTTTGTCTTTTCATAGTCTATTACTTCCTCATTTTTCAGCATAAATCATTATAATAATCCTAGAAACAATTGTTAAACATCCTGTAGTAATTGATAAACATCCTATAATTGAGTGGATTAACATACGAAGATTCCAAGATATACCAAACAATATAGTAATTAGTATTAAAAATCCGAAAAGAATCATAAAAGTACCACAACCAACGGTGATTAGAGAATTTTTTATATTTTTTTGTAAATCTTTTGTACTATCCATATTTTTCTCCTTAGTTAATCTTTAAATGCATTCTCTAATTCCCACTTACCGTATGCATAGTTATTTATTTTGAAGCCACATTTTTGACATACCAATGTATATTCAATTTCTCCATAAGGAACTTCATAATATGAATTAGTGTGCTGTGTTTCTATGCATCCACATTGAGGACATATAAATGTTTCAGGTTCATTAATTTCAAATCTATTTAAAAGTCCTAAAAACTCCTCCAAATCCCCATTTGAATCAACCAATTCGTATAATTCAGAAAAGAAATTATTATAAGACATTATGGCTAAAATGATTTGATTAAAGATAACGTCATTACATTCGTATTTTTTTAAGAACTCTTTCAAATTAATTTTTTTTAAATTTATAGTTTCCAGCCCATTTTTAGAAAATTCGTTACATAGAGAGCTATACTTGATATCAATGCTATTTTTATCGCCATAACTCAAACAAATTTTTTGTTCTGAATCATATAGTATATGTAAATCCATTTTATTTTCTCCTTAGTTTGTATTATTTAGTAGTGTAGTCTCACATAAAATCCACAAGATGATATGTTTCATATATGTAAGAACCATTTCGATGAATTATTTTTATTGCTTTTTTTGAACATGTACCTCTATTAATTTGTCCAATAAGGTGAAAATAATATTCCGCGGTTATTTGATTTGATATTGATGGTGGATAGATTTTATATTGCATCATAATAATTCTCCATTTTTAATAAGTTTTCTTCTTTGTAATATTTTGAATAGCTTTAATTACAAAATTTTGTATATCTCTATTTTTGTAGGAAACATGTGTTTTGTAATCGTATTTTTTATCATTAAATGACTTAATATTTTTTCGACACATATAGAATCTCCTTAGTATCTTTCAAGTGTAATATTTGTTGTCGGTTTGAATTGAAGTTTTTCATAGAAACAGCAACTTATGCACAATTTAGCCTTGTTTAATGGCATATTTAAATCTGGAGCTAAAAATTCTAAAACTGTTAATTCCAAAAATGCATAAAAGTCTAGCATCTCAATAGATGTCTGTAAAATTGGATACATTTGAATATCTTCTGTATCATTACGTTTTCGAAAAGCGCGATTGTTATTTACAATTCTTTTAAACGTCTCACTTCCGCTAAAAAAATCTTTTTTAAATCTATTGCATTGATTCAGACGTTCATTACATGAACCTTCTAATGCCTTAAAAAAATCATGAAAATTATCAATTTTAAATGCACTGAAACAAAACTCATCATCAATTTGGCATCCATTCTTTTTTAAGTATGTATATAGTTTTTCAGGAAACTCGTAATTTCCAAAAAGTTGCATACTTTCACCATCTGTTCTTGTTAAATAAATTCTATCTGACATATTTTTCTCCTTTAAAAAAAGTTGCAATTATTAGCAGTAAGCAACTTTATTTCTACTTTTTCTTCTTTTGTTGGTTTTTCTAAGAGTTTTAACATTACTACATAATTGACAATATCCCTATAAGATAGAGGATAATCAGTAAATCGGTTACGTAAATTACATAAATATTGAGATAACGTAGGTGTAATACAAACTACCTCAATTTCTATATCCGGATATTTATTTCTTAGTACGCTAAAATAAAATTCTTCACGTCTTACAGCTCTCAAAAGTGTATGTTCCAAAATAACAGTAGAATTATTTTCAAATAATTCTAATAGTCTATTAGATGTTTCATAATAAGATTTTAAAACTAAATCATATGTAATAAATGGATACTTATTTTGCATTTCTAAAATATCTACATAGGGGTAATTATTTAAAAACTTTTGTCGATAAAATGTTTTACCAGCATTGTTAATTCCCATCACCACTATTAATTTTTTTTGCATATCTATTCTCCTCTTTGTTAGTCTAATAGCTCTAATACATCCCATGAATTCATTTCCATTAGTTCATCTAACGTATATTCTTTATTAGCATATTTTTTACATACACTATTTGCCAGTTTTTCAATATTAGGTTTTTCGGCTTTTGCGTCTGCATATATACAAACTGTTGCAATGGTCTCATATTCTGTTAATGTTGGCTCCTTAATAAAACTGTCCAATGCTCCATAACATATTAATTTGTAGGCAACATCATGATATAGATATTGTTGTTTTAAATGTTTATATAGAGTTAGTGCGTCCATAATCATTCTCCTTTTTTGTTAGTTATTTATTTATTCTTGCAAATATTCTTTCCCAGAATATATTTTTTACCAAAATTGTCCCAGTTATCGGATAACTCATCATATCCAATATTTGAGGTATCATAATTTTGAAATTTGTATTTGTCTAATACATATTTTATTATTTGCTTCTTTTTTAATACTATTTCTACACTTTTCATTAAATTTATACCTTTAAAAAACAAGAAATTCTTTTGTAATATCTAAGCATTTTTCTTCAATAACTTCAAACTCATTTATAGAAGTTCCATCAACAAACGCTCCCTGCATCCAGTCTACTTGATAGGTCATTGTTCCATAAAAGTTAAGTATTACTGATGAATCTATTTTTACTGGTTTTTTTAAATCATATCCATCATGTCGTAATTCTTGTCTTACCCATCCACACGGTAGGTCTTTTCTTGAGATTCTTTCTCTACTAACCCATACTTCTTTTCCATTAATTTTTGCTCTAAAAAAGTTATGTTTACCCATTTTTATTTATTCCTTTCTATATAATCGAATATTTGACTAATTAATTATATCATATATAATACATACATACTATAAGCAGGAGGAGTATTAATGAAAAAAATTATAGTTTTACTTCTTGGTATTATTTGTGTTTTTTCAGTGGTAACACCCACTGCTGCAATTGGAGCAATTACGCAAAATGAACAAAAAATATTAAACGAACTAGAAGGTGGGGTGGTCGTTGAAAATATTACTCTCGGACTAGATGATTCGTCTCTTAATGCAGCTAAAACATATTTGCTAAATAATGATTTATCTGATAACCAGGTAACTACTGTTTTAAGCCAAATTGTTAGCGCTAAAGAATACATGGTCAATAACAAAATTACGGAACTAAATTCTGTGAACAGTAAGGAATTATTAGACTATGTATCTAAAGCTGCAGAAGCATTAGGAATTACTTTAAAAATTGGTAATTCTAAAATAATTACATTTTTAAAAAACGGTGAGGTGCTTTTTACTACTGATGGACCTATTAAAAAAACCGGGTATAATTTTTCAAAATCATTCGTAACATTTGGAGGTTTAATTGCAGTATTAGCATTGTGTACTATTGGAGTATATACGAATATTCAAGAAAACAAAAAAGAAGAGTAAGCTCTTCTTTTTTTATGATATTTTTTAGTTAGTTATTACAGTTTCTTGTTAGTATTTTATATTATGATAAATCCGTTTCTATTGAAGTATATCTAGTCCATATCCCTGTCTAGCAGCACTTACTCTATTTGCAAACACTTTTGAGTCAACTAGTTTATCTAATTCCTCCGAATACTTCTTACAAAATCTATACAACTTATTTTCCTCACGAATCATTTGTAAATATTCAACTAAATTTAATGCCCCATAAAGAAAAATTACCCCACTAAACACAAGTGTCAAAACACCTATTTTAGTTACTTTTAAATGTTTATAATCCATAATTCATTCCTCATTTCTTTTTATATTTTGTAAAGGATTTCCATTTAACTATTAGTATTTTATTTTGACAACTCCACACCAAATGGAATATATTTTAGATGCAGATTTTTTTGTACGAGTTTTTCTATTTCTTTATTATTAGGATTATTTTCTAAGATATTTGCTAACTCTTTTGTTAATTCCTTTGAGGTGGTTTCTGCTTCACTATACATAAGAATACCAAATATATATGTCTTTCTACATACTAATAATGCTGAAGTATAGTTTTCTTTTATTAGAGTTTGTAATAAATAATTTTCTTTTTCTAAATGTTTATACTCGTCTTTCCAAAAATGATATTTCTCATCAGCATCAGTTGACTCAAGTTCAAAACACTTATCTTTTAATTTCAAATATTCATTTTCAATTTCTTCTAATGAATCTATCTCCTCTTTTGTTAAATTTTTATTATTTTTTATCATATCCGAAATATTGCAATAATATCTCACTATGCTGACCTCCATGTATTATTTTAAATATTGTTTAACTATCTTTGAATATTCCCGTAAGTATTTTATGTGATAGGGGATTTGCGTATTTTTAGTGTTTACTTGAACGGGGATTCGCGCTTCTCTTATTCTTTCGTTTTCATCAATAAACATTCAATGCCTTTTGAATAATGTTTATCAAACCAGTGCCATATATTTTCCTTATATTCTCCTTTATCAAATATAAACCAATCATCACTAAGAACTAGATTGTGATATTTATCTTCAGTGAATAAAACATCTTCAAGTTCTTTCCATTTTCCTTTAATGTAACTATCAGTTAAACGCTGATAAGTAACATCATGATACTTATGTATACAACCATTATCTATATCATATTTTGCGGAATAAACTTTCATATGAACGAACATCATTAATCCATCATCGACTTCATCTTCCATAGCTTCGTCTAATTCTAAATAATCTTCGTCATTTTCTGCGATATTTCTTACTTCGTCTAGCATTTCATTCAATGACATTAGATGAAAATCACCTTCATGTCCTTCAGATATAATTATAATATTTTTTTCCATAAGTTTTGCCTCCGTTAATTATTTCCTCATCTTTATTTCTCCATAATCTCATCATATTCTTCTTCAGTACATCCAATTTCTTCAATCAATCGCTCTCTATCGTACATCTCGTCTAGTTGTTCAAATGTAATTGCATTATAAGCAATAGTTATCTCATTGCTTTCTCTTTATAATCAATTTCTTCTTTTTCATTGCTAGATAATTCATCTATATTATTATTTTCCATAACCTTGTCCTCCATTTCATCCTTATTCAAAATTATTCATCAACTATCTAATACCTTTTGAATGATGCTTATCAAATAAATGACAAATATCATCCCTGTATTCTTTTTGATTGAGTATAAGCCAGTCACTAACAAGAACTAAAGTTTTATCTTCATCTTCAAAAAATAAAACATCTTCAAGTTCTTTCCATTTTTCCTCAAGGTAGCTATCATTTAATTCACAAAATGTTGCACCATGATATTCATAACAGTATCCATTAAGTATCATTTTTTTTGCCCAATCAGACTTTTGTTTTCCATACTTTTCTAAATTTATATCATTGTCTTCTAAGGCTTCCCACTCAAGCCAATCTAAATAATCATCATCCTCATTCATAGCAATATTTTTAACTTCTTCAACCATTTCATCCAGCGACATTAAATGAAAATCGCCTTCATGTCCTTCAGATATAATTATAATATTTTTTTCCATCTTTCTTTTCCTCTATCTTTCTTTATTTTTAACTAAAACGCAGTTACGACTTGGGATAAGATAAATCTTCCCATCTTTTGTCTTGATTTGAAGTTGGTCGTCATCATATCGTACTGAATCAATCTTCAACTCTACAACCTCATCATTTGGCATTCTCACTATTGCTTTATCATAAGAGGTATTGAAGGACGTGGCACAACCTGTTAAACCAAATAATGTCACCAAAGTAATTCCACATAATACTAATTTCTTCATATTTCTTTTCCCCTGTAAATTATTTTTTAATCTTGTATTTCTTCAACATAACTAGGTTCCCATCCAGAAATATCCCCAGATTCTATAATTTGTTGAGAACTCATCATTAAAACCTTATCAAAAGCTTCTCTTTCACTTTCAGCATTTACATGTACAAAACCTGTAGCGGTTACAGTAACCATATATTCACGACATTCTTTTTCGTTCATACATAATTCATCTATAGTCAGTGGTGCAACCCCATACCAAAGAGTAGGTTCATCAGCATTGTCATACCATGTTAAGCCTTTTGCATTATCATATTCAAAATAAAATACATTTGGATTACGACCATTAATAAGCGCTAAATTTTGCCACTCTCTATAGGTTTTTTGTTCAAACATATCAAATCCCAAATCAAGTAATTTACTTTTTAACTTTTCATATTCTGCTTCATTTTTTACTTCTACAACATTTTTGGTTGATAAAAAATCAATAATCTTATAATCGCATTTCATACTAATCAGTATCCTTCTCATCTTTATTTATTCTCAATACCGCCTTTTTAAACGATTCATAATTGTCTTTATCACGAACTAATTCTGATGCTACTCTTAAGATATTTTCAGAATACCATCCTTCAGGTTCATTATCGCCAGCCATTCTATAAACCAAGATATTATTGTAATTATTTATATCTCTAACCAATAATCCTTGTTTCACTGCAGTATCAATTTCTGAAATAATCTTTAAGAAAAATGTATGCTTATCTTCATTTCTTTTTAAATCTTCAGTTTCCTCATATTTTTTTAATATATCATTTGCTAAGGCAATATTATGGCAATCATAATATTTTTTACAGTTTGCTTCACACCAACTCATCGTATTGTTAGTGCATCCACAAATGTTAGACATATCAACATCTGTTCCGTTATTTAAAACTGCTTCAAATTGATAATTAAAGTACTTCATAATAAATCATCCTTTCTTTATAATCGAATATTTAGCTATCGGATTATAGCATATACAATTATTTTTACAAATATTTATTACATGCATTTTATATACATTTGTTATATTTTTCTAACTTTTTTACACCAACAGCATCGACGACTTTATGTCGTCTAATTAAGTTGGTTTCTTACAAAAAAAAGAGCGTAAGCTCTTTTTTTTTATCTAAGTAAAATATTCCAATTCTGCAATAATCTTCTAATACTATCTTCTATATTATCATAATCTGACCCAAAAATAATAGCTGGGTTATCCGAATGATTATCCTCTGTTTTTTCATGATTTTTTATTGATACTTTTTTCTCTTCCAGAAAATCCTCGAAAGAATCTATTATCTGCCCTAAAAATTCCATTTCCAAATAACTTGGAATTGGAACCACTTTGACAAAACTATTACAAGACTTTGATTTTTGAGAATCACAAAACATTCTAACAATATCCATATCAGTATACTGATTTTTTATTTGCAGATTATTAGTTTTTTTGTTTCTAATCTTCACAAATTCGTTACTGTCTTTAAATTGTGCAGTAGGGGGCGGTGTTAGTTTCTTTTGTGGTGTAGCTGTTTTCTCTTCCATATTTATAATCTTTAACATACATTCTTTAACTGCATCATCCCAACCTCTAGTGTATTCATCAGGAGAATGGACTCCTCTCATTCCATCTAATAAGTTTAAAACTTCGTTTTTTTCTAGCATCTTATATGTCTCCTCTAATTATTTTTTAAATAGTTTATAATCTTGTCTTTTGAGTAATTCCTTAGCACTATCTTTATGTATGAAACTAAAAAACCAACAATTCGACAATTTCATCATATTGTCCAATATCTATACGACTGTATAAATCTAACGCTTTGATAATTTCGTTTAATTCATTTAGTGTTACTATTTTTTCCATATAATATCCTCTATAACTTTTAGCTATTTCCAATTTGTTTTAACTTTACCATCCGGATGAATGATAATATTAGAGTAACCATCTTGATAATTATTATTAATTTGCTGATACATATCTCCTAATGTAACTCGTGCGTGTTTTCCATGATAATCAAATGTAGCATAAACAAAAAAATCTCCAATGCGGAAAGTTTTTATTTGAATTTCTTGGTCTTTTTGTAGTTCATTCCAGATGGTAATATCGTAATTATGTTTCTTCAGACTGCTCATGAATCTGAATGAAAATTTGCCACATTCTTCAGTATCCATTATATTTTTGATATATACAAGATTCATTTTTGAATCTGAAAGAACGGTCTGATATGTACTGTGGGGAAATAATAATATCTCCGGTTTGACATAATCATTTATTGACAGATTGATATTTACTCCGGGTATATATGCGATTGCAGGGTCATAGCCGGATGTATTAACACTAATAAATATATTTTTGCTATGTTGTTTAAATGTATCTACAAGTGCCACAACATGGTCTGTATAAAGCCCTGGTTCTCCGCCTGTAATCGTTAGGCGAGCATTTGGATGTTCGCTTAGGACTCCTTTAAGGGATTCAATTTGTTTTTTAAAATCTTGATTTCCTTCCATAGGATTTTGACGTTCCAGACAAAACGGGCAGTTATAAGGACACTCTTGTGTTGTGATAAGCTGAATGTTAATACGTTCATATAGTGGACGCCCTAATGATGTTTTATATAATCGGTTTTTTAACCGGTATTCCAAATCTGCTTTCATCTGCTCTCTTATCCATTCATAATTTGGTATAAATGGAATAAAATCAAATTTTCTTGTCATAGGCATCTGCTCCTTTTTTGATGTTTTCTAGTTTTGTAAAGTAATCTTCAGATACTACTTCATAATTGTTTTTAATTTCATTTATCGTTAAAGATACGTCTAATATTCCCCTAAAATGCCCAAGAGCTTTCATCGAGGTATAAAAATTAGAGCTTTGAAAAGAGTCATGTTGTGAAAAAAATGGCCAAGATTTTAGACAGTCGATTTCTACTTGAGTTAATTTGTTAGTTTCTTTGTGGTCTCTTAATAACCATTCAATAAAGTTTTCTGATTTACCGTTAAACTCCTGTAAATGTGCATTGGAAAATACTCTAAAAGCATCCGAAATCCGGTCCACAGAATAAGGGGATTCATTGTCTTTTATTAGGTTATTAATTTCATCTTTATAAAATTCAAGATTTGTCATTGTATTCCTCCTAGTTTTTTTAAAGTTTTTTACAAAAATTGATTCGCATATTGCACTGGAAAGAAACGGTTTTCTTCAAATTCAATCTTTAATGTTATTTTTTCTAAATTACAAATTCCTAAACAAGTAAAGTATTTAACCCTAACGCCTGTGGTTATGAAAGGTCTAACAACGTATAAACATTCTTTTGCTACATTATCCCAAACCCACATATTAGGCTTTAAATCTTCAAATTTGTATGGTTTATTTAAATAGATATTTTGCAATTCCTTTTCACTTTTGACTCCAAAATGTTCACACAAATTTATCACTGTCATTTTCATGCAATGAGTTTCATACCTATAATCATGAACATCATCAAGAATTTTAGAATACTTTTCTTTTAGTTTAAAATGTTCTTCGATTAATTGGTTTAAGACGTTCCAATCCTTTTTAATAATTCCTGTATCTACTGCATTTTCTAATGCTATTTCACATTCTTCCTTACTCAACATCTTCTTTCATTCCCATTAATTTATCTTGTATAATTTCTAGTTTTTTTATAGCAACATCTATATGACCCATTGTCACAATTTTACTATTTAATAAATCAATTATTGTTTGAATATCATCCGATGCTTTGTTGATTATTTCGTTTGTTAAATCTATATGATTATCAATTATTTTAATTTGGTCTTTAAATAATTCATTAAAGGGAATTTTTTTAAATTCGTCTTGTTCTTCATTTGTTGAACATGTTATTGGATAATGTTCTAATGACTTAATACAATTCCAAGCAACAATCACTTTTTCGTCCATTTTTTCTCCTCCAATCCTCTATAAAAAAATTTTCCTTTCATTTCCAATATTCATACATACTCTTTCACAATGAATCCAAGTAGTTTAATTCTTCCTGTAAAAGACACAGAAGTCCCACATATTCATCTCTAAGGCTTTCATCATATTCAATTTCAATTTCGTTTTTTAAATATTCAATCTTTTCCTCAAGATTCTGCTTTCTCATTTCCTTTTCGTAATCCTCTTGCGATTGATAATAAGGATAGTCTCCAATAGTCATAGGATTTTCAACATATTCCATTTTTATCTCCTTTCTAATCGTATATTTTAGCTATTTAATTATATCATATGTTATATATTTTACAAATATAATGTGAGATTTTAGTATGTTCTAAAAAATAAAAAAGCTCTTTAGAGCTTTTTTAGGTATCACAAGGACTAGTAATTATTTTTCTTTACACTCCAATCCATATGATTTCATATTTTTAATAGAATCTTTTAAACTTATCTTTATAATTTCGTTATCCTTTAAATCTTGTTCGTTTATAGAGAGTCCTATTAGGGTCAATGTGTCTGAATCCGCTTTAGAGCAATCAATTTCTAAAGTTTCAACAACCTCGCTATTTTTTTTATTGTATGAGTAATTGTATTTTAAACCTTTGTATTTTTCATAGCTTTTTTTAAGTTCCTTCGATGCATTTTTAAATTCCTCATTTGAAATATCCATTCCCTCAAGTTTCGTTGTTTCCTTTTGTTCAACTTCTTTAACATATCCATCTTTAGATACAAAAGTCATTTGCAATGATGAGGTTAATCCTGATGAATTTTCTTCAGGAATAGTACATACAGTTTCCACTGTTTTTGAACAACCTGTTAAAAATAATAAAGGCAAAATCACTGCTATTAGTTTTTTCATAAAATCCTCCTAATTAGTAAGTATATAAACCACCGATAAGATACAGCCAACAACTGTTACTAAAATAAATAGTGAATTAACTGCTTCTGAGACAGCATCTTGGCGCATCATATAAATTGATATAAATGATAATACGATAAAAGATGTAAGATAAATTATCGGACTAGCCAACATCTATTAAAATACTGGAAAACATCTTTTATATATACTTTTATTATATAAATAATCTTTTATCATATATTACCTCCGTATTTTATGTGCGCGTATTATAGCATATCATTATCAATTTTCAAAGTTGATTTTCCAGCATTATAAATAAACAAAAAAAAGACGATTACTCGTCTTCTAAGCATGAAAATATTTATTTGTCCATCTATAAAAGATATTATAAATTATATCTTTTATATATCTATTACATTGTGGAGTAATTAATTTTTTTGTTTTAATATTCCAAATAAAAACACCTTTTTTGGTATTCCATTTAAATTCCACATCATTAAATGATGCATCTAAACTTAAAGCTGTTACATCCTCAATTTTTAAGACTGTAATTTGGGCATGATGTAACTTACTGCATAATTCTTTTACTGCGTGTGGAGTATTTTGATACATTTCTGGGATTGTCATGATTGCTTTAATTCTCCTTTCTTTATAATCGAATAATATGTGCGCGTATTATAACATAGAGAGTCATAGCTTCAAGTTTATTTTTTATTATTTTCAAATTACTATAAATTGAGATTAAATATATACTTTAACGGAAATACTACGAGCGAAATTAAAGGGAAATAAAAAGTATCTTTAAAAAATACAAATATAGACCACATGCTAAAAATTAAAAAAGAATATTTCAAATTTATAAATATATTAATTCATAACAAATATGTGGAGGAGGGGGAATTTGTTTTTTCTTTGTTTACTGCAGATTGATTATCAATCCTTGTAACGAAAAAACTTTAAAACACCTTTTAAACATTTTCTAAAAGATTTTTTAAAGAATTTTCGTCGATAACTTTAAAATTTTCTAGGTCTTATATTTGTATCTTTACAGGTTAGTAATGTCCTAGAAATTTAAAAGGTGAATCCAAGTTTGTTATGGTTATAGGTATCTGACTTTTGACATTGTCAACGCAACTAAATAAATACTTTAACGAAAAATAAAATCCATAAACAAAACTCAAAATTTTAAATTATTAAAATTTTTTAATATACTCTTAAAAGTGTATTTTGAGTTTTTACAATAAGAGACTTGGAAAAAACAAAAAAGTTCATGGAATATGGGTGGTAATTGAGATTTCTCTCTGTAGTATAATTATAAAATCTCGTCTAAGAAATTCCAAACTTTATAAACTAAATTTTAAGTTTGTATCTTATAAGGGGTTGCCAGGGTTCTTTATAGGTGTTAATGAGGAAAGATTTTTAAATCCTGATTTGTGGAAATAAAACAAAATATACAAATAAAATACCTGGAAAAGAAAAAAGCTCAAAACATAAAGTTTGAGCCATTAAGTAAATTTCAAAAATACTTTAATTTTTTATATTGTCGGAATTTGATTTTTTAGTTTTAAAAATGTTGTCAATATTTCTATAATAATGATTTACTTCTTTGGGGTTATTATACTGTACCTTTTTAATTAATTTTACAGCTTTAGTCCAAAACTCCTTTTCTTTTTCATATTTAATATACTTTATAGAAAACCGCACTAAAATGAAGAAAGATAATAAAAATAAGAACTGAGAGGGTAAAGCATAAACTCCATAGCGAGTTTCCGCTGAAAAATATCCATATGTTCCAAAAGCTACAGAAGTAAAAATAATCAAAGCAAATAAAAATGTATTTATTTTGTTTTGTTTATTATTTAAATAAAAATCAATTTCATCATCGGGATTATCATAAATATACTTTACAAGTCTAGTCTGATATCCATCAATTTTATCACAATCTGATACGATTCTATCTTTTAATTTTTTTTCTGAATAAAACATTCTATTTCTCCTTATAAATTGTACATCTCCAATCCTCACTATACCAATTATAACATATAATAGAGAAATTGCAAATTGTCATATATTTATTAAAGAAATAAAAACTAAAACTTTCTTGTTATAAAATGCCATTTTAAAGAAAGTAAGAAAAACAAAGAAAAAACAATATAAAAACAAGAAAAAATCAATTTTAACCATAGTATTGAAAAATCCTCAAAAAAGACCAAAAAAATTTAAAAATATTCGTTTTTTTAAATATTCTTATAACCTTATCTCTAAGAGGAACAGGGTCGTATGTCTCAGAAAAAAAGAGGATATTTAATCCTCATTTTGAATCATTGAAACCCATTTTTCAAGTTTTTCATATTCACTTTTAAGATATTCAAAAACAATTTTGATATTTTCTTTTTGGGCGGTATTCAGTTTGATATTCTCGTTTATCTTTGTCATTTCTAAGCCATCAGAAGTAATTTCAGTTATGGTATCATAGAATGATTCTACTTCAGAAATACGTTTAATATTTTTTGCTGTAGATTGCAGTTTTTTAATTAAACTAGTGTAATCAATCTTAGTTTTTTCTTGTTCAGTTTCTTCATTATGCAGCTTTTTGTCTTCTTTAATTGCATTTAAAACTTCTTTATCATCAGAATTTACTGCTAAATATTTATCAATAATATTTAATTTTTTCTTCTCTCTCTCTGTTGGAATTAAAGAAGAATCATTAAGAACATTATTAATTTCATCAGCAATTTCATCTTGTTTTCCACTTAAAACATCAGACTTTATATTGTATTTTTTTATAATTTTACTAATACTAGTCATGCTTATTTCTCCATTTTGGAAAAGGGTTAACAGCTTTTCTGTGCTTTTTTCATACACCATGACGTACCTTTTAACTTGAGCAGGAGATAGATTTATATTAATTTCCTTAAATTTTTTTGATATAAACTCTCCTTTATTAGTACCTCGAAAAGATGGATTAATAAGCTTTTCTTGTATATCATTTGCTTGAATCTGGTCTAAATAGTAGTCAATATGTAACAAAACATCTGTTACGGAAATATTTCGCGTTTCAAAGTTGGTTGCTTTATATAAAGAATCTATCTCATCTTCAGTAGCTCCTTCGGGTAATAATTGGGATGGAATACTACTATATCTTCTTATCTTTTCTTCATTATTTAATAATTTGTACTTTGATAATAAATATTTGTATGCAGCAAAACGTCTATGTCCAGCAACGATTTCGTAGGATACATTAGATATTTCTGTCACATCATCTCCATCATGAAGATTAAAACTCTTTTTTAGTGGTCTTAATATTATTGGTTGACCTAGTCTGACTCTATCTATACTTTCTGCTAAACTTTCTATAGAAACAAGTGGGAACTTATTATTTTTCATTTCCCTGATATCTGATAAATCAATTAATTCTTGTTCCAAAACATCAAGTTCGCTTGCAGTTTTATCGTCATTATTAATTAAACCACCACTAGTACCATTGAACAAATTATCAGTGACAGAAGTTTTCTTTTGGACGGCACCAATTGATTTAGTTTTAAGAGCCATAATTATTCTTCCTCACTTTCTAAACAAGCTATACGTTTTAGTAGTTCTTGTGTAACTTTTCGATATGCTATTGCAGCTTTATCTTTTGGTTTTTGTGATAATAATCTTCCTTCGATAGAAGATTTTCTTGCTTCAATTGAATCAGGAATAGGGGTTTCAAAAATATATCCAATGTCATCAATGTCAAAATCATTTTCTAATATGCCAGAGATAGCAGTATCAACCATACGTTTTGATTGGAACATTTGTTTTAAAACACCAATAATTTTAAAATTTGGAGTAAATTTTTTAATATCTTCTAGTCGAGAAATGGTTTGTTTAACACCGTTAATAGCAAAATAATCCATTGAAGTCGGAATAATTAAATAATCACTTGCATTTAAAGCATTCATATTAAGTATTCCTAAACTTGGACAACAGTCAATAATAATAAAATCATAATCAAATCTTTTTTTAATTATATCTACTACACTTGCTAATAAAGCACGCGAATTGGGTAAATGTTGATTAATAAAGGCCGTATCCATTGTAAAAGACAACTCACATAATGATAAATCCATACCAATAGCAGGTAAAATATCAAAGCCAAATTCTTTTTGTTCTTCTCCCCACTTACCAAAAATTACTTTACCATTTTCATCTTTTTGCATCTCTTTTACTATATAAGTAGGACGTTGAATAACTTTAGCAATATGAGATGCAGAGAAAGTGTTAGTTCTACCTTTAACTAAATATGGGAACAAAATAGAACCAATATTAGGAGTTCCATCAATTGGGTCATCAATTTCTCCTAGTTGTCCGTAGTCTACATTTAATGCAATACTGGCATTATTTTGGGGGTCAAAATCAATAACTAAACACTTGTAACCAAATTGTGATAGGTTATAAGCTATATTAGTAGAAGTAGTTGTTTTACCTACACCGCCTTTACTTGAAAAAACAGAAATAACACGAGGTCTTTTTTCTAGCTCTACAGTCTTGTTTTCTTCCATATTTTATCTTCCTTTCTTCGTACAATTTCACAGGGTAAATTATACTATAAATTCCTTTTAAAAGCAAAAAACATAAAAAAAGAGATGCCTTGCATCTCAATATAACATTTTCCTGGCTAAATAATTCCAAAATAAAACTAGTATTGTCGTTATTGCTCTTGCCAAAAGGGCATTTAAAGCAATTAAATCAACAAAAATAATCATTAAAATAGCAGTTATTACCAAACCAATCAATCCAATTATTCCATAAATTATAAATTCATGTTTATACTTAGATGCTTGTGTAAAAACAAATTCCTTAGATAAAATAAAGTTTGTTATTAACCCTATAATAAATCCACAAGTAGTAGCAGGTAAATAATTTATGCCTAAACATAAGTATAATAGAGCGTAAGTGCACCAGTCTATAACTGTTGAGCATCCGCCCACCAAACAATATTTAATGAATTTTTCTATATTATTTTGTTTCATGATACTCTTTTTCGGTATTAACTGCCCAAATTCTCTGTTTATTATTCGTTTCATCCAAGATTTCTTCAGCACAATAGAATCCTGTCAACATAGAATGGTCCATATTGTTGTATCGATGCTGTCCATTTCTACCAATACAATATAAGTTTTCGACGTTATTAATATAGTCAATTACTTTATCAATATGTTCATAGCTATCAAAATATGCTGGATATGCCTTTTTAACTTGTTCTCTATGGGAATCTAAAATATCATCTGTTGAATCTATTAATTGCATCTTGGTTAATTCCTTACTAACAAATTGTAGCATTTCTTCTTCGGTCATACTCCAAAATTCATCATTTTCATTACAAAAATATTCCAATCCAATCCATATTTTGTTTTTATCAGAGACTAAATAGGGAGACCAATTATTAAAAATTTGAATTCTTCCTAGTTTGATATCGGGTTCTTGGACATATATCCAACAATCAGGGACTATATTGTTTACTGTTTTGATTTTGGTTTTATTTTGAATTTTTAATTTATCTACTAAAATTCCCATTGTTACAAAATCACGATATGGTAGTTGTTCGGCTATCTGAAAAACGTCTGAAGGGATATTACTCATATTGACAATTAAATCTTTTAAAGGCATAGAGCTAATAAAAATATCTCCTTTTAATTCCACTGTCTGACCCAAGTATTTACATTCTAAACGAGAAATACGGTTATTCTCTTTTATAATTTTTTCTACTTTGCAGTTAAGATAAATTTCTCCGCCCATATCTGTTATTTTTTGAGCAACTTCATCCCACATTTGTCCTGGTCCATATTTTGGATACATAAATTCCTCAATTAAGGATGTTTCTTTTTCTTTATTTATATTTAACATATTTTTTAACAAGGCAAAAACTGATATTCCTTTTACTCGTTGCGAACCCCATTCTGCATCAATTTGTGTTGGATGCCGTCCCCATAATTTTTCAGTATAATCTTTAAAAAACATTGAATATAGCTTTTCCCCAAAACGATTGATATAAAAATTTTCAAGGTTTTTTTCTGGCTTTTTTGATATGCATGTTTTTAAATAATCTATTCCGACATTGAAGGTTGTCTTAAATCCCATATTTTTAATGGTATTATAATTTAAGGATATCGGATAATCAAAAAACTTTTTATCATAGTAAATTCTTGAAACTCGCCTTCTTATTAACGAAACCTTGTCTTCTTCTTCAGGATTTGGGCCTTTTTTATAATCTTTAATCCTATGTAGAAGAATTTCATCACTTGCTAGAGCCCCTTGGATAGGAAGAATTTTATTCCAAAAATCATTTACCTCCTGATTTTTTGAAAAGAATCTATGTCCTCCTAAATCCATTCTATTTCCTTTATAGTTTATTGTTTTGGAGATTCCTCCAACTTGTTTATCTTCCTCAACAATTACAACTTTATAATCTTTTTTTGCTTCTAATAACCTATACGCAGCGCTCAAACCCGCAGGTCCAGCACCAATAATTACAATTTTTTTCGTCATCATTCCTTTCTCTCCGTGATATTTTAATATTTTTTTATTTGATATAAGATATATCCATCATCTTCAACAACAGCCTCATATCTTTCATCTTGCATTAAATGTTTTTTCATATATTTATCATTGTTATTTTCCACTATTAGATGTGTAAATCTATATTTATTCATGAAATCTTCGTAACTTGATTTATTACTTATCAAATTTATATATTCAATATATACATCTTCGCAATTATTATTAGCTTTTAAAAACACTTCAGCACGTGGGTCAATAAATGGGTGGAATCCATAAAACTCAGCATGTCCACCAGTATTATAGTCAGTATATAAAACGATATTGGACTCTTGATATTGCTTTATATAATTAAATATTTTTTCATACTCGGGAGTTGTATTTAATAAAGAATGATACGATATTCCCCCCATAACTCCATGTACAAAAATAAAAATATAAATAATAAAGTTTAATAAATAATTTTTTTTACAGTTTCGCGAAGAAACTTCAACAGAATTTATTGATTTTAAACAATATCCTAGCTCGCAAACTATACCAATTATAAAGAATATTAGGTTTCTACGATTTAGCAACAACATAATGAACGTTCCCAAAACCATATAAATATATCTTAATTTAAAATTTTTAGTTTTAGTAATAGCTCTTGTAAAAAACACAAAAATCACTAACACAAAACTAATTATTATAAAATTCCAAGCATATGGGGAATAAAATAATGCTTTCATTTCACCTACATAGTTTGATATTTCAGGTATTCCGTATGATTTAAAAACATAAAACATTGCTTTTGTTCCATAAGGATTTATAATCCCCATAAAAAACATTAATAATACTGCTATAAAAACTGGTTTCTTGTTATATTTATCATGTATGTAATACCTTGTTTTAATAAAAGGAATTTGTATCATATCTACTAAGTAGGGCAAGAACAAAACAAATAACATAAACCATATCGAAGCATGAAAATTAATCAATAGTACTGATGCTAAAGGGAGTAAATATAAATATTTTTTATTATTTGTGGCAATATATGCCTCTAAACCATATATGAACAACAGTAAAAAAACAGTTGAAAACACATAAGGTCTTGTTGTTATGAATAAAGAAAAAAATACAAATAATATTGCTGTGTACACTATAGATAATTGTTTGTTTTTGCATATTAAATTAATAATTTTAAAAATTAAAAAAGCAATTATGCATGCAGTAAAAGATACAACTATGATGACTCCCAACATACCAAATGTATCATATAAAAAACTAAACAGCAGGGCAACTGGCCACTGCTGTACAATAATGTCAAAATTTGTATGGAAAGTTAGCATCTCTTTTGTAATAAAACCAAAGTTTTGAACTACTCTTCCACTTGATATTAAAAACCATAAGTCATTATTGGGGGAACACAATGCTATTGCTGTTGCTATGATGTGAATATAAAAAAATTTTATATTTTTTTTAATAGTTTCTATATAGTTTTCCTGCTTATCTTTCATACAGAACAGAATTAGAAAAATACTTATTAATAACCCTATATTAATATAGAATAGAATTGTTGACCTCCCTAATAAATAACTTATTATTTATAGATATTTATTAAAAAAACAATTATGTTTTAACTCTCTGCTGAAGAAGAAGCTAGAATTGCTCTTCTTCTAAAAGAACCAACCGTTCTTAAGATTGTGGCATAGCCACCGACAAAGAACAACTTCTTTGCATAATGCACGGAACACCTCCGATACATAAACAGTTTTAACCTCCATTCCACTTAGGAATTTTGGACTACTCGTAATCATATCCATAACTAGAACTATAAATAAGATTTCTCTATAAACGTTTTCTAGTATGTTTCCACTCACCAGCTGTATCGTCGTTATATTTTTACTTACAACGAAGAAAGATACGCCTTAGAAAGTTCTTCATGGTATCCTCAAAAAGAATCTCATAAAAGAAAGCAATCCAAACAAATAACTAACCAGTGCCAGCCTTGAGTGAATTGCTTCCCAAATATAAGTCTTTTGCGGGAAGACTTAATGCATTTGCGACCTAATATCTTAATTTGGGTTCCGCATTCCCATTTTAAGATTTTCGGTCATGCGGTGTGAATTTCATGATTGCGGTATCACTAATTCGCGCGTATTATAGCTTAGTTTTAATTCAAAGTCTATATGATTTTATCCGTTTTTTCAAAAAAATAAGAGGCATTAAAATGCCTCACTTTCAAACAATTATATAATCAATATTATACTCTTTTAAAATAACCTTTGATTTCTCAAGATTAATTTTGAAAGGCAAAATCCTGATTTTAGTTCTTTGCGTATCAACCACAATAACTTCACTTATACCGTTATTTGATGATAATTTCTCTACAAATTCTTTATTGATATTAGAATTATTGTGTATATATACTTTTGTCGGTGAATCTATAATTTTAATGCTTGATATTATTAATGAAAACTTATCCTCACCATCTTTGTTTTCATGTTGGAGCTTTCCATCAAAAATTACTGGCAAATTCACAAATTTCAAATAATTATTTTTTATTTTTTCAAAGTCTTTTGGAAAAATAACTCCCTCTAACTCACCTGTCTCGTCTTCAAGAGATAAAAATGCCATTTGGCTACCTTTTTTTGTTGTTATTTGTTTAATATTTTTAATAATTCCTAATACCGATACATAACTATCATAACAACTTTGGTCTATCTTTATATCGGCTATAGCCGTTTTTTCTTGATATAAATTTCTATATCCATCTAAAATATGTCCGCTTAGAGAAAAATGTATTGCTTCTTTTTCATTTGAAACTAATTTATCTAAAGGGTATTCATATCCGTCAAAATAATTATTTGTAGGTAGTGACAGTACAAATTTATAACCTAATAAATTAATTCTCTTTTTTGCTTTTTCATATTCTAATAATTTTTCAAGTTCTTTATTTAAGGCCAGTCTTGTCCCATAATTATCAAAAGCTCCAGAATTAATCATAAAAGTAAGAGTATCTTTTCTTAATTGAGAAATATTTAATTCATTTAAAAATTCCTGAAATGATGTTAAGCTCTTTTTGTTTTTTCTCGAGCACTGCTTAGCAAATTGTTCACCAACATCTTGAATAGCATTAAAACCAAAACGAATACACATTTTTCCATTTTTATTTTCAAGTGTAAACTTATCTTCGGATTTATTGATATCTGGGGGCAATACTTCTATTTGCATCTTCTTACACTCTGATAAAATTGCAGCTACCTTATCTTTGTTTTGTGCTGCTACAGTTAAATTGGCGGCCATAAAAGCTTCTGGAAAATGAGCTTTCAACCATCCAGTCTGATATGAGACATAGCTATAGGCACATGAATGTGACTTATTAAAACCATACTCTGCAAACAATTCTATTGTATCATAAATTTTACTACTGGTTTCTTCTGCAACATTTATTTTTTTACATCCATCAACAAATTGTCTTCGTGCTTTATCAAGATAATCTTTTTCTTTTTTACTAATTCCTCTTCGTAAAATATCTGCCTCTCCAAGTGAAAAACCAGCCATTTTTTGTACTAGTTGCATAATTTGTTCCTGATAGACAAGAATACCAAATGTTTCTTCTGCAACTTCCTTAAAAAGTTCATGAGGATAATCAATTTTATTTGGAAATTTTCTTCCTTCAATATAGTTTGGGATATAATCCATTGGTCCCGGCCTATATAAAGCACAAGCCGCATTTAAGTGTTCAAGAGAAGTGGGGTGCATTTGTTTTAATAAGTTTTTCATGCCAGCCCCTTCAAATTGAAAGACTCTACCAGTATTTCCTTTTTGAAAAATCTCAAACGTTTTTTCGTCTTCTATAGAGATATCATTAATATGAATTATTTGATTATAATTTTCTTTAACAAGTTCCTCTGTCTCTTGAATAATATCTAAGGTCTGTAATCCAAGAAAATCCATTTTCAGTAATCCTATAGATTCAGATGCTTTTTTTTCAAACTGTGTTACTAGAACACCGTCAACTTCCATTAGGGGAAGATAACTCTGTAATGGTTGTCGCCCTATAATAACTCCAGCAGCATGTTTCCCTGTTGTAGAAGGTAATCCTTCTAATACTTTTCCCATCTTAAAAACAAGTTTTATATCATCATCTTTATTGATTAAATTAGAAAAATAATCAATATTTTCAATTTCACATAACAATTCCGGTTCCTTTTCCACTATTTCAATCGTTCCATCCTCTTTTTCGGTACTAACGCATATTTTCCCAGGAATCATTTTTGTCATTTCATCAGTTTTGCTATATGGTATACCATATGATTTTGCAACCTTTTTAATAATGGATTTCAATTTAAGTTTTTGAAAAGTAACAATTTGGGCAACATGAGAATAGCCATATTTATTTTGCACATACTCAACAACTTTTTCTCTATCACGATTCGAAAAATCTATGTCCACATCTGGCATACTAACTCGTTCAGGATTCAAGAAACGTTCAAATAATAAATCATATTTCATTGGGTCCAAATTTGTTATTTTTAAACAATAAGCTAGTAAGGACCCTGCAGCACTTCCTCGGCCTGGACCAACCTTAATTTCAAAATTTTTTTCAATACACATTTTTGAAACCTTGGATAGCTCTATATGTGGGAAATAGACCTCTGGATGCTTATATACTTCCGTATCCTTAGACCAGTTAATAAAATCTTGTACAATAAGAAAATAATCAACAAATCCCATTTTTACAATTGTATCAAACTCATGTTCTAATCGTTCTTTGTAATCTTCTAATGTGAATCTATTATCAATTGCAGATTCATTAGGAAATTTTTCTTTAAAGCCTTCCCATACAAGTTTGTATAGATATTGTTCAGAAGAAAAACCATTAGGAAGCGGAAACTCTGGTAGGGCACGTTCAACCGGAACTTGTGCATTACATTGATTCACAATTTTTTCAGAGTTTGTTAATAAGTCTGGATATTTATGTAAATACGCAGAAAATACCTTTTCCATTTCTTTTTCTGTTTTAAAATAAAATTCTGAATTATAATCTACATAATTAGAATATTCGTCAATACCATCAGGATTTGGATTCATTGATAAACCAATAGAGCGATGAAGTGCATGTTCTTTATTTAAATAATATATATCATTTGTTGCAACATACATATATCCGTCATTAAAAATTTTTGATTGCAGCCAATTAGAATTAATAAAATCCTTTTCAGACTGGATTCCATGTAAGCTTATTTCAATAATGACATTGTTTTTCCCAAAAATATTTGTATATTCATCTAATAATTTATCAGCATCATAAAATAAACCAGATGATACTAATGAATTCAATTGTCCACTTACTCCTCCGGTCATACAGTAGATATCATTACTTTTTATTTTTTTTAGATTATTAAATTCTATATACGGAAATGACTTTTCACCTACATTAGTTTCTGTAACAATCTTTGTTATCTTTTTATATCCTTGCTCATTTTTTGCCAATAAACCAAGAAGTTTATAGTTGTTATCATATTTTACTACTAGATTAACACCCAGAATTGGTTTTAACCCCGCTTTTTTGCATTTTTCTTCAAAATTATAAACAATATGCATATTGTTTATATCTGTGATTGCTAATGCTTTCATATTATTACGCTTTGCCTTTTCTATAAGTCCATCAATTTTTGCAATACTATTCAGCATTGAATATTCTGTTTTTATATTTAAATGTGTAAACATACCTTTCTTGCCTCCTTATAATTAATCTAAATAGGGGATTACTTCATCCAAAAAAACTTTAATTCTGTCTTTAATCATCTTTCCTAATTCTATATTTGACATATTAACCAAACTATCTAAAGTAGCAATATCATTTATAACAAGCATCTCAATTTCTTTCGTATACTTGTTAACCGTACTAAACAGTGAATAGACCATAGCATTACAAATTAATGCTTTCTCATAAGGAGTATAATTTATATTTTGATTGATATATTCATAGGTTTTTTCCTTTAAATGAATAAAATTATAGTTCAAATCATCCGAGACATCGTATTCAAAAATATTTGCCAACTTACTCAATAATTTTGTTTCATCCGTAACAATATTTATTTGCTCCTGCATCAGTTTTGAGAGGTCGCTTTCAGTGGCATTAGTTTGAGATATGTCAAAAACACTAAAAACACCAAAACCACACATTTTATATGTTGTTTTGATGTTGCCTTTTTTTATTTCCTTTTGTTGTTCTAGTGTAGCTTTTTTTAATGTAATAAATTTTCCATCTTTATCATAAAAGCCTTTTATATTATTTGGTCTTAATAAGCTTATGCTTTTTTCATTTTTATTGACTTGGAATCCAAGTTCTTGCCATTTTTTATAATTAGCAACATATTTTGCATTTGGAAATCTATAATATATTAGACTTTGGTTGTTTGCACTATACTTTTTAAATTTTAAACCTTGCTTCACCCAATTAATATATTTATTTGGATTTTGATAAACTTCATATAAACATTCATCTAATTGTTTAATTGTTTTTTTTGCTTTTTCGGTTAAATATAAATTATAGTCCATAGTTATTTTCCTTTCGCTTTTTTTATTGACAAAATCAATGATAATCTATTCTTTTGAAGAAAATCATTCACATCTTTATATTGTCGTAAGTCTAAGATGCTTACTCTTAAATTTCTATTTTTTAATTCCATTTCGAGTTTTTTTGCATATTCATGACCAGCTTTATCATTATCTGTTGCGATAATAAAAATTTTATTTTTACATTTTTCAATATTTTTATCTATCTCTTTTACTAGTTTTTTATATTTTCTAACACCAGGTAGCGACAATGCATCCACATTAGGGTCTACATCTTTGATACTTAAAGCATCATAAACTCCCTCAGTGATAAAAACATATTTTTCTTTATTGATTAGCGCTTTAATATTCCAAATTTCTATACTTCTGTCTTTTAATTTTAGCTGAATTTCTTTTTTCTTTTGTTCTCCTTGTTCTTTGCCTCTTAATAGTATTCTTTCAACCTTATTTTCATAATTTAATATTGGAATAAAAATATCTCTGTTTTTATATTCTTTTATCCTGTATTTGTCAGAAAAACACTTTTTCCCCAAGTTCGAATCAACAATGGATTCAAATTTCTTAGAATAGTAAAAGATACCATTATTTTTGAGCGTTTCATTAGAGATGCCTCGAATATCAAAATCAAAGTCTTTATAATTACAGTTTATAGAAAATAATGAGTAGTTAATAAATTTTTCTATCAGCTCTATTCCGCGATTATTTATCTGAATACTTGATTTTGGAGTTGGTAAGTTTAATTCTTTTTTTTCTGTTAAATTCAACAAATCATTTAAATAAGTGATTTCTCCACACTTATTTAGGCGATTACATCTTATTGCAACTTTATGAGTCGAATCCTGCTTATATTTATATAAATCATCAAGATATAAAAAAGCTTCTTTTTTTCCACATTTGGGGCATATAAGAGTGTAATAATCTCCCAATAGAGTGGCATTTAGTTTTTTCAATACTTCCTCTAGATTCATAAAAAACTCTCCTTTCTAGTCGTATATTAAGCTATTTAATTATAGCATATATTATTATTTTTATAAATATTTGGTATTTATAAAATAGAAATTAAAATGTAGTGAACCCTTAAAGTAAGATAACTTTAAGGGTTCAGGAAAAACTTCTATTTTTGCAAAGTTCTTTTAAATATTTTTAATAATTCCATTGGTAGTTCTTCTACATTAGGAACAAGACAATGATTCTCATAAATTTGGGGAATATGTCCAATATCAGAGCCAATTCCGACTCCGATTGTTTCAACACCATAAAAATTTTCAAAAGTTTTATATATGTTTCTTATATCGTCAAAGGCACATTGTCCTTGATAGCCATTATTCCCTGCAGGGGCTCCATCAGAAATAACAATAAATATCAATTTTTCATCATGCTTTCTATTTTTTACTAAATCTTTTAAACAGTAGAAAATTGGAATTGAGTCATGGTTGCATCCGCCATTTTTCACAATATTGACTAGATTATCATAATATTTTTTACTATGTTTTTTATAATCCAAATAATGATATAATAGAACATCAGAAGTGTTATTATGTCCGTATACTGCAAGTGGAATTGATGTGATTTTACATGCTTCAGCCAGCATTGCAGAAGCATAGTACGCATTTTTTGATTTAGAACCACCCATTGAGCCAGATTGGTCAACCAATATACAGAAACGAGCTTTGTGTGCTTTACCGTCAATCTTATTATAAAAGCAATTATCGTCTATAACGATACGATGTAAATTTCTTTTATCAATTTTACCCCTATTTAAATTAGGAATTTTTTTTATTCTGGAGTCTCTAAAAAGTAATCTTTTCATATCCTTTGAAAATTTTCGAGCAAGTTTTTTATATGGAGTAATATCCTCATATAAATGCTCGGTATTAGTCATAGTGGCGTATATTTCATCTGGTGAAAAATAACGAATTTTAACCCCTTTATGCATGTCGGATAAACATTTTTTATCAGTTTCATTTAGGTCAGGCGTATGTCCTTTATCATTAATTGATAAAGCTAAATTCTTTTGTTGTGCATTAAGCTTTTTTTTATTTAATTCCTTATAAGATTTACCTAACTCACTTTTTGATTGTTTATCTAGTATTGGAGCTATGTTTTTTTTGTAATCTTCTAAAGATGTTTTTTGTTGTTTATTGTCATTAGAAGTTTCACTATGTTCTTCGCTGTTCGAGTCCTGTGAATTATCAAAGGTTTTTTCCTGGTTTTTGTTATTATTCGTTTTTTTGTCTCCCGCAGAATTCAAAGTATTGTTATTTGTTTCTTTACCGGCATTATCAATTTGTTCTTGAAGATTATCAGGAATTTCAAGTGTAAATTCTGGGGTTTTTTGTGGGGGAGTACCAGTAGATGCATTAGCCATTTTTTTAGCAATTGCAAAATCGTTTTCTTCACTAGAAAAATCATTTGTTATATCATTAGCTGTATCGCCATCAGTCTCATTTTTTAATTCATCAATATATTTATTAGCATATTCATTAGCTACATTCTTAATTTCATTTTCGATAAATTTCATTGCGACTTTAGACGCACTAAAAACTTCCGAAGAATTCTTAGCATTAAATCTCGCATATAATGCTAAATAATTCATTTCTTCAAATTCATCAGCAGTATAATTAGCCAAACCGGTATACCTACACGGATAATTTCTATATCCCGCAACTGCCATATGTCTGATTTCTGTAATTACAGTCTCAATGTAACTTTTAGTATATTTTTCCTTATCATTAAAATTCTTTAAAATATATTCATCCTCATTATCAGTTATTAAATTTCTCAGCATATTAATGCCTGAAGAAACAAAAGGAATTCTTCCATAATTTCTTAAACATGAATCTTCAATTGAAGCATCCTCAAGTGAGTTAAACATCTGAGTTAAAAACATACCGTATACATAATTATAAGTTTCTTGCTTGATTTCATCAAATAAGGAATCATCTTTAGTTTTAAGCCATTCTTCTGCAATTTCTTTAACATTATTTTTTGCTTTCATAACTTCTTGACTATGTTTTACTAAAACATTAAAATCTGTAAATCTTACATGGGATGCTTCGTGAGATGCTGCACCAATAATTCTAATTAAAGTATCGTCATACGTTATATCTGGGAAATTTTGACTTGATATAACACTTTTAATTGTTTCTTCATCCATAGCAACAAGTAATCCTAAATTAATAAAATAATTACCATCAATTTCCGTACAATAATTTGATGATGTGTTTGGGTCATACTTTAAAGAAATATTCTTACCTGCAATTCTTCTAATAATTCTAGGAATTCTATTTTCATTTTTTATATTTGACACAAAATTTTTTATATCCATTTATTTCTACATCCTTTCATTTATTTTAAATAAAAACAGGGAAATTAACCCTGTCTTTAATCAAAATCAGTATCTAAACAGTCCTCATCCTCAAACATATCTTTAATTTCCGAAACTGCGTAAGCAACAAGTTCATTGTCACAGTCATTCATTAAATAATCGATATTTTGTGAATATATGCTTGAGTCTTTTAAGATTAACTTTCCAATAATTGTATTTATTGCAGATTCAACAAATTCGCCAGTAATAAATGATTGATTAATCCAGTCAATAACTCCACGCAATGAAGTCCGAGAAATTGCTTCTTCCTCACGTGCTTTTTCATCAATTAAAGTTTTAACATCCCACATTTTATTAATAATATCTTTATTTGTATACCCAGTACTATTTGAAATAATTTCAATTGCTAATTCTTTTTTAGGGTCCTGAATATATTTAACAATATTAAATCTATCAATAAGAGATGTATCTAACTCTTCTGTTGAATATCCAGCGCCTTGATTCATTGTACAAATAACTTTAAAATTAGGATTTTTCTTATACTGAATACCATTTGGTGCATCGTAATATTGCCGAGTATCAAGCATTGCATTTAATGCTGTAGACATTTCTCCCTTAATACGAGTTATTTCATCAATCACAACAACACCGCCATGAATATAGGCAAGTAGTGCCGGCTTTTCAATTGCAAAAGTAGTTCCATTTTTAGCACCATAATCTAAAATCATTGAAGCATAGTCTGTATCATTGTTGCCGTTAATCGTAATTAATGGTAATCCTAAACAACCCGCAATTGCACTTGCAATTGTAGTTTTTCCACCGCCAGCTTCACCTGTTAAACAAATAACATTCATTTTCTTCAGTGCTTTTACTAATGGAAAAATATCATCATCCATTGTTGAAGCATATTTTTCGAATGCTTCTTGTCCAGATTTATACCTAATAACAAGTTCTTCTGGTAAACCTGCTAGTTCTTTTTCATCTTTATAGATGAAATAATTTTTATTTAATACTTCTTTTTTATATTCAGACGAATTTTTTCTTTTAGAAACTACTACTGGAACCTCATATAAAGGAATATCTCTATCAATATTTACCTTTAAAGAAGATGTAATCACTACCATATTTTCATTCAACAATGAAGTAATATTTGATGTTAAGTGAGGAACAACTTCATTAATGATTTCAATGATATCATCTTTAGCTGTGTTACTATCCAAAACATTGATTCCATCTAACTCTTTTGCAGTCCAATAAATATTGTCATTTAAAATAAACAGTTGCTTTTGTTGGTCAGAATCAATCATTCCAGTAGTTGTATCAATTTCACTATAATATTTAATAGCTTCTTTATCTTTATAATATAAATTATAAGCAAGTAGCATTGTATATAAATAATGACTATTAATATTTGTAGCTGCTATCTTAGTAATCTTTTTCCTATCTGAAAACATAATAATATAATTACTTCCCGGAACAGAAGCATTATCAAAAGCACCAATAAATACGTCCAATCCATCCTTTTGACTAAAGAAAATATTAAAATCAAGTTTTTGAGCAGACACGATTGCATTGACGATTTTATCGCTCAACACACTCTTTTTTAATGTTGTAGAATTATTTTTTCTACTATAAAATTGAGTTGAAATTTCTCCTTTTGAAAAGGCGGTATCAGGAATTCGTAAGTTTTTTCTTCCTTTTCCCATAATCATTTTTTCGAATTCATACTTCATCCAAAATCATCCTTTCTTTTATAATCGAATATTAAGCTATCGAATTATAGCATATATAATTTATTTTTAAATAGAAATTAAAAAAAAGTTTCTTCCAATTTTGGAAGAAACACTAAAAGGGGAGGGTGATAAATAAAAAGTACAAAGTGTTATGGGATTTATAATGGCACGCTTTTAAGGGGAGGGAGGAAGATTCGCACAATTATTATCATTATTATATTTTTAAAGTAATTGTTATATCCCATAACTATTATTCGCTTAACAATTACAATCGAAATATATCATATATTATACATTTGTCAATTGTATTTTTAATTATTTACTTTTTATTTTTTGCGTGTTATATTCTATATTATGAATTATACGACTATAGGAAGGAGCTATATATGTATATAGATTTAACTAATGAAAATATAGAATTATACTCTAATAAACATAAACAAGTTTTATACAATAATTTAAAAATTTCTAATGAAGAATTCAAAAAGCAATTTAATATCGATTACTCACTTTTTATGACTAAAGATGAACTAAAACTGCATGAAGAGGAAGAAGAAAATTCAATTTTACAAACAGTTGAAGATGCTTTCAATATCAGTAAATGTAAAAAACATAAATTTGTCTTACCTAATTATGATTTTGTTTTAGAAAAATTTCCTATATTCAAAGCAATTACAAATGAAAATAGGGAATCTTTATGCATTATTGAACTTAACAATGAACAAGTTATAGATATTCATAAATTTGTTGGAACAGAATGTTCTGTTGGTATTTCTATTCAAGATATATTTAAATACTTAATAAAAAAAGGTATTAATAAATATGCCATAGTACACAACCATCCAAATTCTATTGTTGCAAATTTTACAGAAGATGATATTAAAAATAACTATATTTTAGGATTTTATTCCAATACCTTTGGACTAGAATTTATTGATTCATTTGTTATTACACCATTTGATTGTGAATCACAATATCAAAGTGACATTGAAAACAAGGAAAATAACCTAAATCCTAAACAATTTAAAGATATATCGAAATATAAACAAATTAATCCAAAATTATACCCAATTTTATTGCATGGTCTAAAAACTAAATAATATAAAAGGTGGATACTTTATTGTAACCACCTTTTATTTATAATATTATAAAATCAAGAGTATCTGTTATAGTGAATTTTTGAATATACCAATCTAATTGATTACTTAAAAATTTATGTACTGTTTATAACAAATATTTTTTGATTTTTATACATTATATTAGCTTATATAGAGAAAAGACACAATGATGTAAAAGTATAGTGATATTTCAGATAATTATTTCATTTTTTCTTTTAAAAAAATGAAATAAATTTAAAGAAAGGAAAAAATATATAATTGTATAATTGGTAGTCAAATAGTCAATTATGTATCAAGAAGAAATTATATGAGTTCTGTAACACAAAGAATAAAAAAAATCAAACAACCACGTGGAGGTTATATAAAACCTTCACAATTTAAACTACAAAAAATAGATGATGGAAAAATCTTAAATGAACAGGAAAATATTCATGCTTCTGTAATAGGTATGGCTGTTGATTATTTAACTAGATTTATTATGGGAACTGATATTATAGAAGCTTTTAAAATATCTTGTATGGGAGCAAAGGTTGCTGAAGAAATTTTTAACCAAAAATCCGCTTTAAAAACTGCCCAAAAGTTATTATCAGATATTACAGGTTTAGACGATAAATCTATTGTTAATGCGTGTAAAATGGTAACATACGATGTATGGTATAGAAATCCTATGGGAGCAATGATGGCAAAAGGTATTAATGAAACAAATCCAGATACAGAAACAATTCAAAATATTAGAATAATGGTTGAAAGAAGTATTAAATTTTGGAATGAATTTGGTCCTATTAAACAAGATGGATTTACTTTTGAACCAAATGGATACACAGAAACAGTCAATACAGGTGACGGCGATTATTTAACTGCTGACACTATTTGGGATTTTAAAGTAAGTAAATCAAAATTAACAAACAAGCATACTTTACAATTACTAATGTATTGGATTATGGGGCAGCATTCTGGACAAGAAAGATATAAAAATATTACAAAATTAGGGATATTTAATCCTAGATTGAATTCTATTTATACTTTAAACATAGACAATATAGCATTCGAAATAATTGAGGAAATAGAGAAGCATGTCATTTGTTACTAACAATTTTATCAACAAATGATTAAAACTTAATAAATGTTATAAAAAAAATGAGCCTTTATTTTAGGCTCATTAATAATTTATCATACTGCTTTTCAAGAGACTCCATTTGTCTTTCAATAGAAGCAATATTTTTTGCAACATTGTGATGTTGTCCTGGAATATTAGAACACTCTAAGTTTGTTCTAACTCCTTTTAAATTTTTTATCTGATTATAAATACCAGACATTTTTAATAGTTTTTCATTGTTATTCATTTTTTCTTCCTCTTTCTTTCCCGCAAAAAAAGAGAATCTATGGAAGAAAAGACTATAGTTTCTCGCATAAATTCTCTTTTAATCGCTTATTTTGTTGGCAGTATAATAATACTCTCTTTAAAATAATGCAATACCTTTTTCTTAAATTTTTTCTTTTTATTGACTTTATTTTTTTTCGGTATTAAGATTCGATAGCTTGATTTGGAGGTAAAAAAATGTTTATAGCTGAATTATTTATAAGAGGGGATTCTCCATGGGAAAATTTTGGAAAGTTTTACTTGTCGCAAGAATTTATAGAATTGACTCCTGAAGAAACTAGTAAAATACAATCATATGACTGGTATGATACTTTATCCTACCTTGAAAAGACCTATGAAAAACTTGAATTCTTTAAAATTTTAAGAGAATGTAATATTCATGACAATGGAGATTATCTATTTAAGGAAGGGGATGTATATGATAACTTTGAATTAAACATAGAAGAATCAAATAAAAATATATTAAATTGTAAGGAATTTATTGAGCAAGGTATATTTATGTCTCAAAACGGAAAAGTTCTTGCATACATAAGTATTTATGAGATAGAAAGAAACACCAAAATACCAAGTAATAAATTTTTATATATTTGCGATAATCTAAGATTATAATAAGATTCTTAATGATGAAAAAGAAAAATGTTAAATAATATAATTTTTGTCAGAATTTTAATTATTAGTTTGCGGGGTTTTGGAATTGGTATTATTAGTTATTTGCATTATGATATGACAGGTTTACGTAATATTGATTATAGATTTTGCTTTATTTGTTTTGCATTATATTCCTTATGTCCGTGTTACTAAGATTGAACCAATTAGGGGTTGTTTTAATGTTAATCGCACCAATACACTTACAACTTCGCATAATATATCTTATGTAAAAAAATACAACAAAAAAGTGGGAAATTTAACCCACTTTTTTCTATCCATATAAAATTTTAATCATTTCTTCATGTGTAACATTAACCGAACCTACATTATAAGTTATTGAAAGCGAGTAACCATTATAAGATTTATATCTTACTGTGTGGCTTCCTGAGAATGTTGTATGATAAGATTCTGGACCTGGAGTTTGAACGTACCACATAGATTCATCAGCAGTAAACCATAATCCTGCTGCTATAATAGCATTATCTCCTGGATTGTTCCATACTAATCCATAATTGTTACCCACAGTAATACTTGCGGTAGCTTCTTTTCCATTTTGTTGAAAATTTAACTCTTTCACTGACTTCACTATTTCTCCGCCAGATGGAGTTTTTATTTTTACTTTAACTTTATTAAAATCAACATCTTGGGATACTTCAACAGTTTTAAAAGTCACGTTAATTGAGTTAGATACTCCATTTACAGTACATGTAAGTGTATAAGTTCCTGCTACATCACTAGTAACTATAACATTTGCTAATCCTTGGCCTGCAACAATTTTTAAATTTCCTGAATTTGTCGTCCATTTATAACTTCCGTATCCAATATTAGAAGCATTGTTTGGATTAACAGTTGCATTAAAATTTAAATTATTAGAAACATTTCCAGTAGTATTTCCAGAAATTGACACACTTTTAACATAAACAATTCCACTGTTGTCGGTGTTTGAATTATTGTTATTTCCGCCAGTGGCTGGATTGTTGTTATTGTTACTTCCTGAAGTAGAATTATTATGACTACTATTGCTTGACGTACTTTCAGAATTTGTTTTATCAGAATTAGTGGTTTTTTTGGTTTCAGTTACAGTAGATTCCGCTTGTGTAGTATTTTCAGTATATTGAATTTCTGTTACTGCTGCTGTTACAGTAATTGTAAATGAATATTTAGTGCTATTCCCAGTTTTATCTTTTGCTTCAGCTGTTATAGTGTATACTCCTTCTGCGTTGGCATTATAACCGCCATTATCAATTTTTAATTCATATTCATCTGCATCGGAAACCTTAAACATTTCTTTCAGTTGTTCATCAGTATATTGTGTCCCTAATGGAACAGTCATATTATCAACAGTTTCAAAAACTGGAGGGATAGTATCTACAATTTCTACCTTAGCTTTTACACTATCATTTTTATAAGATAAGAGCACTTCGTATTTACCGAGTTTGTCATATTTTTGAGGTAATTTTACAATAGTTTTATTCAATAATTTTTCTTTTTCATCTTTCTTCAATTTAGAAGTATCTAAATAAAATTCTGGGGATTTATTTATTTTTTCACCAAGTTCAAAAATAAAGTCCATCTTTTTTAATTTTAATAATGAAACTGTATTCGAAGAATAAAAATAGTAAGTTATTGAGGTAATCACAAAAACAATAACAAGACAAGTAATGCCAACTTTTACTTTATTGTTGATTAAAAATTTTTTTATTTTATTAATATCCATATAAATCTCCTTTACAAATTAATTAGCTTTAACATCAAGTGGAATTCTATTAGAAATATCTTCTAAAATTCCTCCAAATTCCAATAAACTAATTGGGATAGTCATATTACTTCTTGAAGCATTTTCCTTAAAAACATATCCGCCAGTTTTTGACTTTGTTCCTTCACCATACCAAAGAATCAAACAACAAGAATCTTTCATTTTACTAGCGCTTATTTGTAATGTTCTAGCATAAATTTTTCCTTCATAAACGCCACCGCCTTGAAAAACAAAGGCTGGTTGATTGGTTTTTTGGGATTCTTCTAATTTTTTAAAAAAAGCACCTGATTTAAACATTGAATTAAGTCCTTTCCATAATACTGAATCAATAAAAAAAGGACAATATTTGGTTTGATGAAATTGTTTATCAAATTCTGAAAATTGAATTGATACCTTACAGTTCAATCCATTTAATTCACCATTAGAATTACGGTTTTCAAGAAAAAATCCTTTATCTGAAAATTCAATAATATTTTTGTTTGTTGTATACTTATATAATTTGGTGAATTCCTTTTTTTCTGTCACTTCCTTTTTTTGAATTTGTTCGTTAGTAGCTATTTTAGTTTCTTTAGATGGTTTTAAATTTAATTTCATAGTATCTCCTTCCATAATCGTATATTTGACTATCGAATTATATCATATAAAATTAAATTTAGCTATTTTCACAAGTAATAAAAATAAAAAATTGCTGCATCCATTAATAATAGTATAACAGAATATATAACATTTGTTCTACCGACTTCAACCTGTGATTCTTTTCCAAGTTGAGAAATCCCCTTTGATAAAAAATAAAATCCTATAGCCCCTAAAATAATAACAACATAAACAACATTATGAGTGGAAACAAAAGGTAAACCATGAAATTTCATAAAAAACCTCCATATTAAATATTTAAAAAATATGAGCATATTATATAAAGATTTTTCGTTTCATCAAGAAATAAATTATTGTTCCCACCATTTATAGTTGCTAACAGGGATAGTACGTTCTTCAGCACCCTCATATGCATGTGATATAAATCCTTTAGCCCAAGACGCTTCAATAATATATTCGTCGACTTTCTCTTTACCTTGAAGTAAATCATTAAGCATAAAAGTCAGAAAACAGTTAATAATATTGTCGGGTGATTTAAATTTATATCCGGAATTTTTTATTCTTGTTATTAATAAATCAAAATATTCTAGTAGTTCCTCATCACGATATGTGAGTAAAATAGATAGCATATTAGTTATAGAAATATAATCATATGTAACTTTTTTAATAGTATATGTTTTAAAACTGGACAGTCTTTTCAAGCAAGTTTGAATCATCTGCCTGTTTGTTTTATTATGCATATTTTCAATGGACAATAATATACTATTAATGATTCTGTTCATTTTTTCATTATCTTTAATTAAAGAATTAATTTTAGTATCAGTATAATTATTATTAGTTTGTCTTTTAGTATTAATAATGTTTGTATCAGATAATTTTTCTACAGTATTACTTTCTTCAATTAAAGTATGTTGCGTATCATGATTATAGTTAGTTTCATTTTTATTGTTTATAGAATCATATTCCAACTTTTGCGTATCAATTTGCAATTTATCATGTTTCAAATTTAGATTTATATGGTCTCTTTTATTGTTTTCCATGTTGCAAATTTCAATATTTGTGGTCTTTTTTTCGTTTTTTATAAATTTTGATACATCATCTGCTGATAAACTGTCTTGTTGCAAATAATCTAAAACAAGATTATATATTTCTTTTGGGAATTTTCTCGTACCATCTTCGTAACGATTATACGTTCGCGGTGATACGCTGAAACCATAGTTTGCTAACATTTCAATAATTTCTTTTACTTTGATATTATTAGCTTTTCTAAGTTTTTTTATAGATTGTTTTGGTGTAGTTATTACACTGCTATTTAAAGATTGTATATTTTTCAAGAAATTTGATTGCTCTTTTTTATCTAATAAGTTATATCTAATCAATTGGTCTTGATTATAATTATCCAGTTTTAAAAGATAATAATTTTTTTCTTTACCAAAATTTCTATATTCGATTAAAAGGTCACTTGCTTGTAACATTTTCTTTGCAGTAATAATGGTCGTATTATTTAATAATAAGTTAGCTTCCTGGTCTTTATTGCTCTCCCTGAAATAGATACGGTCATAATCATCAACAATATAATTCATTTGGCTCAAACACATCCAGTCAAAATAATATGTATATAGAAATTTTGCATTCAATGTAAGTTCATCAAACTGCTCATCAAAGAAAACCCTTGGAAATCTATAAAATGCATAACTGTCTAAATCTTCCTCAGTGTAAAATTCATTGTTATCTGGGTTTCTATAATTCATTAGATATATTTTATTATAGCCTGTTGTTTTTTTTATTTTTATTAAGTTTAAATTAATTAACTCTTTTTTATTGCGAATACAAGTGGCACGGCTTATTCCTAAAAATTCCTGTAATTCTGCATCACCAAAAATTATGTATGGTCCTTCTGAATCTCTGTATTTGGTATCATTATATCGATTTAAATATAATGAATACATTATACGTCCTGTAAGTGACAGTTTTTTATATTTAGGAATTTTAAAAAGAAGTTTCGGAATTTGTAGAAAAGAGTCTATTTTTAGCTTATCGTTTTGTATAAAATATTGTTTATTATTTCGATTCTCCATAAAAAAATCCCTCCTTCTTTCAAAATCAAGACGAGGGATTTATTTATATGAATTACAATTTGTGTTTAGAAAAAAACCATAAAAAGATGTCAAAATGGGTTGACAAAAACACATAAAAATTGTATTCTATTCATGTAAATAGATAAGCCCCGCCAAGGGCAGTATAAAAACATCTAAATTGCCAGTTTAGATAATCAGTTTTCAAAACCTCTCGCCAAAGAGGTATTTTTTTTACCATTTTTTATTATTTTAATAAACAGACTGCCACATCTATTTATCTTAGTGATGCCACTCACTCTAAGTAAGAAATGATAAAATAAAAACCTTTATTAGAAAAATCAACCATGCGTATAATTGTAGTTTTGTCGAAAATACAATTATCAAATCAATGGTGAGTAAGAACTGACACCTGTTGCGCACATCGGGTGCTTATAATACGCCACAGTCAATTCTTCTAATAAAGGTTCTTATAACTAATATTAAGTTTTCTGTACAATAAAATTATATAACATCTAATTAATAAATTCAAGTACACTGAAACAAATATACATAAAAATACTATGCATAACAAATGGTAGTTCTTTATTTTTGATAATTGGGAATAAAAATTCTCCATAAATATTTTCGACACATACATTATTGCATAAATTTTAATAAAAAACAACTTTTTTTTATCAATACCAGTAACATAGCCCAAAATTTATATAATATTATATCTAAAAAAGTAAATAAGTTATTATCGCTTATTTACTCTTGAAATCATTAAATAATGTGTTTGATAATTTGGTGTAATATTTTTTGTTTTTTTATACGTAACTTTTAGTGATTCACCTTTATTTTTGAAATATGAGACAAATTGGTTTGGATTGCCTTTAATTTCTAAATAATTATTAAATTTTTCTATGCTTTTTAGGTGGATATCAGCAGGAAAAGATATTAAACAATTTGGGTTTTTGCATTTGTAATAAATCAGTCCCCCTTTTTTTTCTAAAACGAAGTGATGGTCGCTTTGACCATCACCGCCACAGGAACATATAAATTTAATATTTCCCCAATTATCTACTTTTTCCACTATGCTACTAATTTAGTATGAATTTGAAGAAGAACTCCATCAACTTCAGCGCCATCTTCACGAATCATATGTTCAGTTTTAAAAACAAAAGAATCTGCGATTAAGCCTAAATTTTCTTCTTCTAATAAATTTTGGGCATGAGCAATTGCTTTAACAGCATTATTTGTTGCTGCACCACCCATACTTTTAATGTTAATTTCTCCATTTTGTTTTAATAACTCACAAAGAGATTTCCCGCATCGAGGGGCATATCCTCGGATTTTTTCTCCATTTTTGGTTCCAGAACCAATTTTCATTTCTACAATATTGTCAGCTCCTTTCATATTCTTTTTTACCTCCAAAATTTTATTGTATTCTCAGAACTATTCTGAGTGATTTGTAGTTAAGGTCCATATTTACCTTTTGCTTGAATATTATCATTTCTCAAGTATGTTTAAATAAACGATGGTCAATAACTGAGCGAATTATAACATATAATATACATTATGCAAGTATAAAGTTACAAATATTATATTTCTTCTATATATGCACATATCATACCTGCATTATCTAGTTTATTGTTCTTATTACTAATATGAGATAGAATATTTTCTACACCGCTTTGAGGTGTTGGAGATTCCCCCTGACCTAGTAATTTTATTAAATCATTTGGATTTAATAAAGTAAAAATTCCATCGGTTGTTAAAATAATAATATCATTAGGATTAAATTTACCAATACGCAAGTCAACATTGATAGATTCAAATACTCCATATGCACTAGTTAATATTCCTCTCTCTGGACAATTATAAAAATCAGATAATAATAATGATTTATTTATTAACATTTCATAGGCCTTAGATTGTAAAATGTTCATTCTATTTAATTCCCCGCTTCTAAAGAGATGTATTTCTGTATTACCTATGCTGGCAAAACACATGTCTAATGTGTTTTTATTTATAATTACAATACTCTGTGAGGCGTAGACATTTGAAAACTTTTCATCAATAGAATTTATAGATAAAAAACACTTAGAAATAGTGTACATGCCTAAATTTAATTGATTAGCAATTTCATTAATAGAAGACATTTGATGAATTATTTTAGTTAGATAATCTATCATGAGATTATTTGCTAAAAGACCAGTATTAATCATGCCGGCAGAGTCGGCACCATTTCCATCGGCAACTACTAATATCACAAAATCATTTATTTCTTTAATCAGTACACTATCTTGATTGTTTTCTAGTCCATTGGCTATACTTCTACCATATGCTGCAATATTAAACAATATAAAATACCTCCTTTTATTAATTATAAAAATTCTTTAGAAGAGAATAACATATAATTATAAACAAAACAAATATTATATGATATAATTCAATAGTTAAATATTCGATTATTTAAGAAAGGAGAAGTTATGAAACTTATTTTAAAAAAAGAAAGTTATGTGCCACAAACGTTTGTTTCAAAAGAATTACTGTTAAAAAAATATATGCAGTCTTTTTTAAAATGGATTTATTTTCAAAATTCTAATTATACTAAATATTTAACAAGAGAGGAAATTTCTAACTATTTTTTTAATCAGATTAAGCATCCGTTATGGTATGAACAGCCGAATTTTAAAAAAATGGTTGAAATAGACAAATATTTGAATAAGCATTCTAGTATAGAAGAAGTACAGTTGTTTGATTATTTCTATTTTATTTGTCCTAAAGTTAATTCTAAATATTCAATTGCTAAACCCAATATAAAAAAAATCAATCTGACTCAATTAAATATTTTGAGGAAATATTATAATTTAAATGACTTGGAGAATTTATCTGAAGAAGAAGCGGATTACTTAATAAGTTCGTTGGGAATTTTTAGATATAATCAGGCAAGTAATTCACAAGTTAAGGTATAGTTTAGGTAAAAAAATATGGAAGGAGTATGCGAGAATAGTTATTCTTGCTTTTGATTATGAAGAAAAAAATATTTAATCCCGTATTAAACATGAATCTTGAAAAAGAGGCTATAGTTACTTTAATCCCCTATAAATATACAATAAAAATAATTGTAAAAAGCCAAAATTTTAATTTTAGCTATGAATGTGAAGAAACAGATATTGACAAGGAATACACTTTAAATCTTTTGAGTTTTCAAAAAGCGTTGAATGAGGTATCAGGAAAAATAAATTTTAAAATTAATAGAGGAAAAGTAATTGATGAAAATGGCCAAGATTTAACAGTCCTTGAAGAGACAGAAGAACAAAACTTTTTAATAAAGTTCGAAGAAAAGGAATTATTTATAAAAACAGCATTAATACAAAATTTATCTAGACATCAAAATGTTAGAATGAAATTAGCATTATATCCAGCTTTAGGAGACTTGGTAATTGCAAATACAAAAAATGGAGTTGCATTTAATTCTAGTGACGGAATGTCTGTTTTACAAACTAGAATAGATTGTAATTTAAAATTACAGTATACCTATTTATGTCCATTTGAATTAATGAAGAATACTAATCTTAAAAAATTGAAAATAACTAAAGCTGATGAAGATTCTAAAATTATATTTAGAGAAGAAGGTAATTATTTATATATTAAAAATATAATTGATAATTCAAAGAATTATTATAAAAATATTAGCTGGACTGTTAAACTTACAAAAACAGATGCTATTTTAGAAAACTTCGATAATTATAATTTTAATAAGGAATGCAGCTTTAAAATTGATGAAAATGTAGATTATAAGAAAATTGGAAAATTGGTTACCCAAAAAAATAAAACAATTGGTGGAACTGGAAAAAAATACAATGTTTCTTATAAGGTTGCTGATGGTTATTTATTAGATGGAGAAAATAAAATCATGAAACTATCTTCTGATATACCTGATATAGAAATAATTAATGGTTATGATTTTATGGCTATTTTTAATGATAACTACGAATTTGATTATTATAAGTCTAATAAAGGATTTTTTGCAATAGAATCGAATAAACAACGGCTCATTATGAAATTATAAAATAATAAAACCCACGAAATCGTGGGTTTTATTTATTAATTTCCACTTACAGTTTCTAATGCTTCAATAAGCATCATATCAGCATATTTGTAAGAATTTAGCTCCTTTATTGAGGAAATATCACCTATTTTTAATAATTCTTTGAGTGTATCATTATCTTCATTATAGAAATCAGCATAGGTTGATAGATAAGCAATATAGTCGATATATGTATCGCTGTATTGATATAGCAAATCCATATCTTGATTAATTCTATTAAGACAAATCATGTATAAATTTTCCATTGAATTTGAAATAATGATTGCAAGTTTTTTATTATATTCGTTTACAGGCAGATTTTCTGAATAAAGTTTAGCGCTTGCCATTGTTGATAAATCATACTGTTGAAATATTAAGGAATAATCTGATGCAATATGTGTCTCTTCTAAATCATGTATTTCTTGTGAAACACTTGTTTTGGCTATAGATGAAGAACAGCCACAAAAAATAAATAGACTTAGCATGGAAAGAATAATTTTTTTTAACATTTTGGCTACCATGGTTTTTGATAAATAGTAGATTCTTTTTTACAGTATTCTGCTATTTGTTTATCTGTCAAAGAAGTATTAGCTTTTTTAGCCCCAGTAGTACATCCTGAATAAATTGTACTGCTTACTGGGTTAGATTTATCTTTGTTTATTGCTATGTTTGCATTTGCGGAATAGTCTTTATATTGATTTTGTAATTTGGCTACAGCGTTTTTATACTCTGATTTATAATCAGTAAGCTTAGTAAAATCTCCTGATGAAATTTGTTGAGAATTAACTTTGGATACTGCATCAGAATATCCTGATGCTACTGAATTATAGCGTTTTGTTGCTGCTTCTTTTGCTGAAGTGGTTATAGAAGATTTTTTATTAGTTAATTCAGCTTTTAAATCATTTAAACTAGAAGCAAAAGACGAATATGAATCTTCTTGATTTTTTGCAGTAGAGTTAAGTTGCTTTAAAGCTTCATTTTTTGTAATTTGATATGTTTCTGCAGCCTTAGACGATACATCGGTTTTAGACTGTACTGCTTGTAGATACTCACTTTGTATTTTCTCATAAGCCGGGATATTTTCATAAGTGTAGTTATTAAAATCTTTGAGTTCTGAAGCTAAAATATCAGAAGAAACTGCTATATTATTTAAATATGTTTTATATCCAGGGTCTACATTATCTTCTCCAAGTTTTCCATAATTGGCAGCCTGTGTTTTATAGTTTTCTTTTAAACTTGAAAAAACATCATCTTCAGCACTAACTTTTCTGAGTGGCGAAAAAGCAATACAGATTGAAAAAATAGACGAGAAAATCAATATTTTTTTATATTTAAACATAAAAAAACACCTCCATTTGCATGGAGGGAGTTTAACATAAAGAAATAAAATTGTAAAACAAATATCTAATAAAAAATATAGATTAGTATTTGATAAAAGATAGTACCAATACACATAAATAAACCGAAAGGAATTGTAAACTTAAATGACTTAAGTCTTATAGAATTAATTATGGCATAAATTGCGCAGAAAATACTAGACATAATTGTGGCACCGATACAGTAGTAGAAATTCATAATTGAGGCTACCATTATGAGAAGTTTAATATCCCCTGCCCCGAATTGTTTTAAGAGATAAGGCACAATAAAGAGAACAAAAACAACTACTATGGATATCAATGATGATAATAATCCAGTATAGCCATACAAATAAGTATTAAAAATTACTCCAAATAATATGCCAGATATAGTCAGTATATTAGGTATTTTTTTACTTTTAACATCTGAATATCCACAAGCTATCAATATTATAAGTAGAATAAAAGGAGCTAAAATAGAATGAAAAGAATTAGAATTAAATATTTCCATAAGTTACCTCAATATTAATATTAATGGGTATCTGGAAAATAAGTATACCCTTTCAATTTCATTACATCTATCAATTTGGCGAAATTGGTTATTTCCATTATTTCAGATTTATAGGAAGCCGTATCAGAATCAATTTTAGAAATGTTAGAATTCAATTTTGCAATATTATTTGCGTAAAAATAATTTTTTGAGGTTTCATAGGTTCCTGCAAAAAAAGAAAATAATATACTTAAAATCATAAAATATTTACTTGTTTTATACACCGAAAATTTTTTCATAAGTAAGATTCCTCCATATACGGCAAAAAGAAAAAGGATTCCTTTTTCTTTCGCACAATTTTACATCTCGGATAAAGGATGAACTATTGAGAGAAACTTTCCGATAATTGAAGCATTAAAACTGACCTGATTATTGTATTTATATCCTATTTTTCCATTCTCTAGTACAGAATGTGCTAAATAAGGTTTGTTATTATCAGAAATTAAGTAAATATCTCCAACTTCAATACTATTTATTTGTTTTTTTATTAAACAAAAATCACCATTAGATACTTTATACGTAGGATTATTGTTTAATATTTTAAATATATCCACTTCCCATGGATTATGGGGAGGGGCAATAAAAATAAGTAATTTCTTTTTTTCTATATAAGTTTGAAGTGATTTTCCTTCTTCAAAATACCCTATTAATGGAATATTTGCGGAATAAAAAACATTATCTTTTGCTAAATAATCGACAGATACTTCAAATAAATCAGAAAGTTTTGTTAAATCATCTATCTTGATTTGGCGTTGTGAAGATTCCCATCTTGATATAACGCTAGTGTCAACACCAATTAAAGTTCCTAATTCCTCTTGCAATAGTCCTTTGTTTTTTCGTAATTCATGAATTTTTTCTCCTGTATTCATAAAAGATTATCCTTTCTACTAGATATTCGTATACTAGTCTTAGTATATTAAACATCAAATTTGCTAAATTGTCAAATTTTACAAATTGTAAGAAAATAGAATAAATGAAGTTAAAAAAACGGATTTATAAAGTAATTGTAATTAATTTTAGAAAAAAAGGCTTGAAAAATTAAAAAAATGTGCATTATTGAATATTAAAGCAGATAATGTATAATTAAAATACATTAAAATTAATTTGCTAAAATGTCAAATAAGCTAATAGGAGGGATAATTATATGGGGAAAAAAGAAATTATCAGCAGAATTATTGGTACTGGATTCAATGAGGAATATCAGAAAAATTCATCTATTACATTATTACAATGCGCTTTAGAGAATTATAATTTAAAATATGAGCAAATTTCAGAAGAAATAACAAAATTATGTGGAGAAGATGAATTTGCTATAGAATTACAAAAGTTTTTCATGAATAATAAACATCTAAGATATAGCGCAATAAATAAATTAAATAGCTTATGTGCTAAATATTATTAGGTCTACATTTTTATGTAGACCTTTTTGTATTCTTCAAAAAATAACTCATCAGGAGTTGTGTTAAACATTAGAGCTAATCTAGTAGCATAATCATACGATAAAACATTAATCCCGCGTTCAAGCTGTGAATAATATTGAGTAGTGCATCCTAGAACATAGGCGATATCTTTTTGCCTTAGATTATTTTTTAAACGTGTTTTTCGTAGGACTGTTAATGGTAATTTTTTGCTAGACATTTATAAGCCTCACTACTTCATTATTAATTGTATTCATCATTAAATCAAACATTTCATATGCTTCTTTTTCATATTCTTCGACGGGATTTAATTTTCCATATTGGCGAAGGGTGATTCCTTGTCGTATGATATTCATATCTGATAAGTACTTAGTCCAATTTTTATCAAATATATTGTAGATTTTTTCTATAATTTCTTTTATATCTGTAAAATTTTCGGAATTATTTATTGAGATATTGTTTAGTTTAAATATTCTGATTATATCTTTTAGGTCCCTTATTTTAGCTATTTCTTTTCGTAGAATATAATACTGTTCTCTTTGAATGCTATTTATACTGTCGTATTTTAAAGTAGAAGCTCTTTGGTCATAGTTAATGCCTTCTATTTGTTTTTGTGCATTTTCTATAGTTTTAGACAAAATTTTTGATTTAATCGGTTTTGTTTCATCAAATACATTCAGATTCATAGCTTTAATTTTAGATAGTCCAAAACGAATCATTAGGTCATCTTCTAAAGATAAGAAAAACTTTGTATATCCGGGGTCTCCTTGACGTCCTGAGCGTCCTCTGAGTTGATTATCTACTCTACGAGATTCATGTCTGCCTAGACCTAAAACAGCTAATCCACCGGCTTTTTTGGCTTCCTCATCCAGTTTAATATCAGTCCCTCGTCCAGCCATGTTTGTTGCTACTGTAACATTACCCGCTATTCCTGCTTCTGAAATTATAGAAGCTTCATATTGGTGATTTTTAGCATTTAATACGTTGTGTTTTATTTTTAAATTATTCAAAAGATTAGAAATAATTTCACTATCTTCAATGGATAGCGTTCCAATCAAGATAGGTTGTTTATTATTATGTCTCATAATTATTTCATTACATAAAGCCGTATTTCGCATTTTAATTGTTTTATAAATTACGTCTGTGTCATCTTCTCTAATACAAGTTTTTTCGGTTGGAATCACTCTTACAGACATATTATATACTTGTTTTAGTTCTTCCTCTTCTGTTTTAGCCGTTCCAGTCATTCCTCCAATTTTTTTATATAGGCGAAAATAGTTTTGATATGTAATTGTTGCATTAATTTGATTTTCTGGTGTTACCTTTAAATGCTCTTTTATTTCTATAGCCTGATGCAAGCCGTTAGTGTAGGATTTACCATTCATGATTCTACCAGTTGATTTGTCAATCAATTTAATCATATTGTCCTCTACAATGTAATCATGGTCTTTTTTTATTAGGAAATTGGCGCGTAAAGCTTGTAATATTCTATGGTTAATCGGTGAATATTGAGGGAGATATAAGTTACTGATATTAAAGAATTTTTCTGCTTTATAATTTCCCTTTTCAGTTAAATATATATTAAAGCTAGTATAATCAATTTCATAATCTTCGTTTTTTATTAATGTTTGAACAAAGTTATTTGGTTTTTCATATTGTTTGTTTTCAATATCTTCCAATGAGGAAAGAATAAGTGGAGTTTTGGCTTCATCAATAAGAATGGAATCTGCTTCATCAATTATTATAAAATCATGACTACTTTGAACCCTGTTGTCTTGCAGTAGACCATTTTCAGAATATTTACACAGATTATCTCGTAGATAATCAAAACCTAATTCAGAATGTGTTGAATATAATACTTGATGTTGATAAGCATTTTTTTTGAATTCTATTGATAAGTTTTTTAGATTAACTGCTGTTGAGATATTTAAGAAATTGAATACTTTACTGTTTAATTCCATATCTCTTTTTGCTAAATACTCATTTGTTGTTACTACGTGGACTGAATTACCGGTTATCACTGCTAAATAAATAGCAAAAATTGAAGTTAATGTTTTTCCTTCACCTGTTTTCATTTCTGCTATATCGCCATTAAATAGTATAATAGCACCCATTAGTTGTACTTTGTATGCTTTAAGCCCAATTGTTCTAAAAGCTGCTTCACGGATATTTGCGAATGAATTGATAAGTAGTGTATCATTGTATCCATTTTGTTTAAAATCGTTAATATATTTGGAAGTATTTTCTTGCAATACTTTGTCAGGTAGCATTTCAAATTCTTTCTCTTTATCTAGTATTAAATTTGCTAATTTGGCAACTCTATCTAAATATTTTTGCTCTGTATATTTTTTTAAGAAACTAATGTTAAAACCTCCTAAGATGTTTTAGGCATCTTCGAGGGTTATTATATTCATTGTTAAAATAATTTCAATCAAAATAAAGTATTAATTTATAATTATTAACTGTACATTGATTTATAAAAAAACTGTAACTTATCTAGTTACAGTTCACTTTCAGTGATTTTCTTATTTCTCTTTTAAATTAATCTATTATATATAATCTCATAGATTCTTCGCTAGGAGATATGTTTAGCTCAGAT
>OLPB01000001.1_pt1 | contig 196547 bp, 222 predicted proteins | sample 1672001 | NCBI WGS metagenome assembly OLPB01 (sample SAMEA3136635, study PRJEB25190) | human gut metagenome | biome: human gut; feature: human-associated habitat; material: faeces | place: Austria | collected 2013 | reverse complement strand
TCCACCTCTTTTTCTAACTATCTTCTAAAACACTTTTTAGTATCGAACGCACATAACCATATGCTCTCTCACGTTCCTTCTGTTCTTCTCTTGTATATCTGTCATAAGAATAACCATGAGTATTGGTTTTTCCATAACCACGATAACACAATTTCCTGCTTATTATTGAATAATAATACGTAAATTCAAATTTAAACTCTTTATATGTGACATATATACGATCTATATCATTGCCATATATGCTTATTTCAATGCTTGAATCAATTTTGTTAATTTCCTCTTGAATATGCTCTTTTATCAATAATGCATATTTTTCTTCATATTTTTCCAGTTCAGTTCTAAATTTCTCGATTTTATTCATTTCAATTCCTCTTTTTATTCAGCCTCATCATAGAGTTCACTAACATGATAAACAACCATAGCATCATTAAATGCTTTATCTATTTTATCGCTGTTTTTTTCCAGCCAGGCTTGTCGTTTTTCTTCGTTCCATTTCATCCACGATTTTGGTACTTCATACAGCATTGAAAGTTTTCCATTATCATTACAATTATCACTATCATTTGTGAATTCGTAATTAGCATATACTCTAATTTTTGGCATACTTCATGACCTCCTAACTTTTTTCATATTTTCAATTAACCATTTCATCTCAATTAAATTAATCAAAAAATAATTTCAAAATATTCAACATTTTTATAATCGTGTTTCATACGTTCATAAAATTCTTTAATAAGGTAAAATCAGAATTATCTTGATACTTTTTGTTGACATCACTAAGGTCTCTTTTATCTCTAAAGAATATATCTATATCCTTGACACGCTCTCCATTAAAAATATTTTTGAAACAACCGCCTGCAATAATTCCATTTGTTCCAAGTAAAAATCTTTTTAAAAATGATAATTTAAAAAATTCATCCCCATCTCTAAGCACCAAATCCCCCATATTACCCCTCCTTTGCCAACGCTGGTAAATTTACCAGCGTTGTAATTGCTTTATACTCATATTTCATCTATGCTCATCTGACCATCTAAAACATTTTCATCATTATTTTGTTCATCTATCTCAATTGATATTTGAATACATCTACTAAATTTACCAATCACATTATGAATATTTATTAGAGAATCTTCGACAGTAATATCCCTATCATCAGATTCTGCAATCTTTTTATGATATATAGAAGTATTCTCAACTTTTTTATTAATCTTATCGATCTGCTTTAACAGCTTATTGTAATCTGAAAAGAGTTCACTTAATCCATACTCTTTATTTTTACAGCTATCTTTTTTATCTTCATCATACATTCCTATATCGATACATTTTTCTTTCTTTTCAATTGCATTTATATATTTTTGTACCGTTTTACCAGATTTTGCACCAATAAAAGGTGCAATCCAGTCTCTTTTATTACCTTTAGGTTTAGGATCCAATTGTTTATATATATCTAACAGTTCAGCAACAATTTTTATTTTATCTAGTTCCGACATTATTCTTGTTCCATTCCCTAAAATCAAGCGCAAACGATCATTTAATTCGCTTTCCGGTGCTTCATAAATGATACAGTATACTTCCGGTTCTATTTTTCCCTCATCAACTAATTCCTTAAGTGCTGTATACCTACGTTCACCATCACTTATTCTGTATCTGTCACCTATTTTATAAACATCCAACGGTTTCCTTAATCCATATTCCAGAATTGATGATTTAAGCTCATCAATTCCATTAATATCAAACTGATTATGCTGATTCACTTCTATATCATCAATATCAATAATTTTTAGTCCTACAGGTTTCTTATTCATCTTGCTAACTTTATCGGCATTGATTAAATTTGTAAGTGCCATACCTTTACTCCTCCTCATAATCCTGGTAAATTTACCAGGATTTAAATTTCATTATCAAACTCTTTAATTAATTCATCTACAAGATTACGATAATCCTCACCAACACCAGTTTTACTGTTATACAGTAATTTACCGCTCATAGTCGATCTTGACGCAACTGCATCCTGATAGCCTACCGTTGTCTGTAAAATAGTATCGCCATAGAATTCTCTGATTTTATTGATAAAACTGATGTAAGCGGGTCTAACACCACGAGGAATCATATTCATCAATATTTTTATTTTATATTCACATTCATAATCGTCTTCAATATCAAACAGTTCCTCAAGTGTATCGATCAGCCCCTTTAATTCAAATCCACCTGGTTTAAGAGGAATTATAATTTCATTCGAACAGAATAGACCATTTACAGTAATATTATTAAATGTTGGTGCATGATCTATAATCACGATATCATAATCATTTCTAATTTCTCTCAAAGCCCTTTTTAAAATCACATGTCGTTGACCTGTCGATGCGCCAAGCAACTTGTCTGTAGCAATAAGTTCAGTACCGATTGAAGGAATAATATCCAACTGCTGATACTGTGTTTGATGAATACACTCCCTAATAACCCCTTTGCCCTCAAGCAGAAGTTTATTTAAATCATTTCTTTCGCCAAGCATACTAATTAGTGAATTTTTTATAAACTTAGTTGAACTTCTAATATCGCAGTTTTCCGGTACCTCCAGCATATTAAACTCTTCCAGTGTAATTGATTTAAACTCCGGCAGAAAAAATTTAGTTGCATTGCCCTGCGCATCTGCATCGATTAACAAAATTCTTTTTCCGTCATTCATTAATCTTTCCACTAACCCGTAACTTATATTTACTGATGCGGTAGTTTTTCCAACCCCGCCCTTTTCATTGATAATACTTATAACTTTCATCTCTCTATTCTCCTTTTTTCTTTTATTAAATTTCGATTTTTTCATATTAATTCCAACAGTAAAAACATTCAGAAATTAATAAGGTTAACTCATTTTACAGAATGGAATTTGAATATTTGATGTTAAACATCTACGCTGCATCTTTCACCCCAAACACCGCTTTGACATTCTTAACAGTTTCTTCAGTTAGTTCAGTATCTTTGAATATCTTCATGCGTCTTGACCAGTTTAAAAAATCTTCATAATCTTTTAAACGTATAGTCCCGTGCGTTCCATTCTTAGCTACATAGTTTACTGGGATTCGCTCTTTACATTCACTTTCTTTTACAGTTTTTGTATTCTCGCCCCTTATATTTTCGTCTTCATAGACCAGTACATCATCAATCAGATAAATAAGCTCTGCTAGTGCATTATCACGAAGCTTATATACCTGCCAGATAGGTTCATACTCAACATCATCTACTGGATCGTAGTAACCATAACGTATTTCATTAAATGTAGCGTTATAAAAATAACGTAGAATAATTACATTTTTTTGTTCTTCATTTTTCAGCATATTTACAGCCTCAAGAATTCTGCATATATAATCTTCATTACTATTTGATCTGCATACACTTTTTATAAACTTATAATCCCCGCTTTCTAAACCGCCGTCAGCCATCCTTATTACAGAGGCAGAAAATGATGAAATATTTGTACAGACTGAATAGGCATGATCGAGCATCAGATCACTTACTCTGTTTAAAACAGCCTTAACATTTTCAATAGATAATTTTATATTTACTTTTCTTTTGCAGTTATTAGATTTGTCATTATCATTCAGCATCGATCATTACCCCTCTCCAGTAAACTCTAAGCATTGTGTCAGTTATTCTAACAATATAATATGATTTTTGTATGTTAATGCTCTTATAATCTAATTTTTACCAATTGAGACATTTCACCTTTTCTGTTTTTTAATATTCTGTACAGTATATTTATCTATTCCGTTATAGAAACATCCTATTTTAAGGCTTGAAATTTTTCTTGTTTAGAATATGGAATTCATCAAATTCTTCCTGCGTTGCTTTTCTGGATATCTTATATGCTCGCTGTAAATTTGTTCTTGGAATAAACAGGTTCATATTAGCCTTTTCAAACTTTATATCAATCTTCTGTTCCAGATCTTTAAAACCTGAAAGATATGTTTTTACCACATCCGATAATCCTTCACTGTTTCTTATTTTTGTATACTTGTCTGCTCCCTCAAAATTGTAAAAAATCGTAACTTCATCATAATTATTATCTATCGCATATTGAATTCCTTTCAAAACCCCTATCAGATATCCTCCAACCTGACAGCTCTTTATCTGCCATGATTCTTCTGTAAAACCGCTTATAATATCAATTGGTCTGCATTCTTCTTTCATAATTACTCCATATCCGCATTTTTTGTTCAGTTCATCAAAACTTGATGCAACATAGCATTGCAGTTTTTTCATTTAAGCCGCCTCTCTTTCTTTCAAATTTAGATATGTATTTATTAAGCTGTCGTCCCAGTATCCATTATTTGAAGGTTTCTCCATATAATGGTGCTGATCAGTTGCCCTGATACAGAAAACACATCCAAAACAGTTACAGCATCCAGTGCAGCAGCTGCAGTCTATGCAGTCAGTGCAGTTTTTACAGTTTCGGCAGTCAAGGCAGTTGATGCAGTTCCTGCAGTTTACAAGAGTTCTTGAATACTCAAGAGCCTCCTCATAGCTGTAACGGTTCTTGCTCCACTTATTGTTGTTGAAATCTTTCCAGTATTTATCGGTTTCAACTAAAGATTTAACCGAATCAGCTTCATGTTCCGTATATTGGACAGCTGTAAAATCATCATCGCTGTATACTTCATCAGCCCACCACTGCGTTAGAAGCTGTTCTATATGCTCCTCTATTAAAGAAATATTGTCTTTTAAACATGTGACAGACTGTTTTGTTCCGAGATAGATTGAACTGCCACTCACCGGGTCGGTCCATCTTGTTAGATACAACAGACTGTTAATACAATGAATCATCCTATGAAAGGCTTTTTCAATATCCGGTGAAGTATTCCAGTACCTGCCTTCCTGTAATGCAGTCTGCAAAGAATTAATACGGGAATTCAGCCTGATTATCAGCTGATTTTTTATATCTATCTTTTCTTTATTTTTAAAACCAGATTTTTTTATTGTTATCCGTGAAAAATATTTTATTTTTTTATTCCAGAAATCCCGGTCTAACAGCATAGCAGCATATTCGGCATTCTTTAAAAGACGTTTATGAAATCGGATAAAAGAAGTATATTTAAATATTTCCTGCTCTGTTTTAGAAACAAAGAAAGTTTCTTTTACAGGAGAGCCGTTTTCATCTTTTTTTATATCACCTTTCTTATGAACAAGTACTGCGTTCGGATCATCCATCTTACATAGCCTTTTTGTCTTACTGCTGTAAATATAATCCTTTTCATAGGTAACGGTCATTAACCGCTGTCTTTTGAAATACTTTCTGGTAAAACACAGAACACTAATGTAGCTTCCTTTGCCTTTAGTGATAAACTTATAGCAGTACAGGAAACTGTTAAGCTTATAAAGCGGATTTACTGCACACATAAATTTTTTGATAAAATCATGTTTAAGTGAATCCGTCATAGCAACTGGAATCATAACCTCCATCTGATGGGCATAGATGTTAGAGTAAACCTTTTTATTCTTCTTTCTGCCATAGGTATAAGAATGCATGTCCTTATAATCACACTGATGTGCTATCACTGTCTTGTAGTCTGAACGGTTGCTGAAGATATCATGACCGGTGTTAAGCCAGCTGTTTATATCCTCTCTGGAACCGCATGTATCGTAAGACACGTAAGTGTTATTGGTAATCATCTGATCGTTGTCCTCCTAAATAGACATTAAAGCTCCGCTTTAATGTTTTTTTTATTTCATACCGTATTTTCAGTACTGAAATCATTGAAATAGTCTATTAATCTTGCTATAATCATCTTGTATTAATTAAATACATTTTTTTACAAAACACGGTTTGCCACACGGTTTGCCACACGGTTTGCCACACGGTTTGTTATACAGTTTGTTATACAGGTTACACTGGTTACACTGGTTATACAGGCTATACAGTTGTGTTGATTGAACAGTTTCTAACGGTTTTTAACAGTTTCTAACGGTTTTTAACAGTTTCTAACGGTTTCTATTTTGAAATTTGATACAATCCGGGTATTCGTGTTTTTGCTTAAACTTAAATTAATAGCCCTTGTCGCCAAACAGAGTTATTATTAATTTAAGTTTTTTTCTTTTTTATATTATTTTTTTGTTCGTAAAGGATAACACTGTCAAGAACCTCTCCTGGAGATTTATCTAAAACTATTCCCATTTTTATATAAAACTGAATTGACGGCTGATAATCACCTCTCATAGCATTAGAAATCATCCTTTTCTTTTTATCAAACATTTTTTCAATGTCGCTGGGCTGCATTTCATTTTCTTTTAACAGATCCCGTATCCACGGAATAAGATTAACTTTCATCAATTCAAACAAACGCTCTGCTCTACGGTTGTTTTCTTCCACCGTATCGCTTTTTTTAGTATCGACTATCATTTTATCTCACCTCCTTGAAATATCATTTAAAAACGAAAAAAGTGGGTAAGCTATCGAACGATAACTTACCCACTTGAGTAAATTTTATAAATAATGGTGCGGGTGACAGGAATCGAACCTGCACGCCGAAGGCGCTAGATCCTAAGTCTAGTGCGTCTGCCAGTTCCGCCACACCCGCATATTTAATGGTGCCGGCTAAAGGACTTGAACCCTCAACCTACTGATTACAAGTCAGTTGCTCTACCAATTGAGCTAAGCCGGCCTATTTTATTTTAAATGGTGGAGGTTAACGGGCTCGAACCGCTGACCCTCTGCTTGTAAGGCAGATGCTCTCCCAACTGAGCTAAACCTCCAGTGCCTTGGTGCCTAAATATATTATCATTTACTTTTCAATTAGTCAATAAAAAAAATTATAATAAATTAATTTTTTTATAATTAGTTTAATATAATAAGCACTTCTTTTACATTTTGGCCATATTTTAAATATTTATGCAAATGAAAAGACGATCAAAGATCGTCATAATAATTAATAGCCTGGTTTACCAAGTAATTTAAACATATTTGCTTTGTACACTTCAACACCTGGTTGATTAAATGGATTAACACCAAGTAAATATACAGACATAGCACATGACATTTCAAAGAAATATACCATGTAACCAAAACCATAAGCATCCATTTTATCTAAAGTAATCAAAATGTTAGGTACATTACCAGTATTAACATGAGCATCAACAGTTCCTTCACAAGCTTTTTTATTTACATAGTCTACAGATTTACCTGCTAAATAATTAAGACCATCTAAATCATCTTTATCACTAGGAATAGTGATATCTCCAGCTGGTTCTTTAATTTGCATGATTGTTTCATAAAGAACTTTTGTACCTTCTTGGATAAATTGTCCTAAAGAATGTAAATCAGTTGAGAAAGTAGCACTAGTAGGTAAGATACCTTTACCTTCTTTACCTTCTGATTCACCGTAAAGTTGTTTCCACCATTCAGCTACCATAGCTAGTTGTAATTCGTAAGTTACAAACATTTCAGCAGGGTATCCGGCTTTGTGTAAAATCTGGCGAGCAACACCATATTTATAAGCATCATTTTGATCAAGATCAGCATTACCGTATTTTTCCATCGCATCTTTAGCACCTTTTAACATTGCATCTACATCAATTCCAGCCATTGCGATTGGGAATAATCCTACTGGTGTTAAAACTGAATAACGGCCACCAACATCATCAGGAATTACAAATGTCGTATATCCCTCTTCAGTAGCCAAAGTTTTTAATGCACCTTTAGCCTTATCTGTTGTAGCAACGATTCTTTCTTTAGCTCCAACTTTACCGTATTTAGTTTCGCACATTTCTTTGAAAATTCTAAATGCGATAGAAGTTTCTGTAGTTGTACCTGATTTAGAAATTACATTGATAGCAAAATCCTTATCTTTAATATAATCAGCTACTTGTTTAATATAATTTGATGAAAAAGTATTTCCTACATAAATGATTTCAACATCATTAGTTGGATATAATCCGTTGATTGCTTCAATTGCTGCACGTGCACCTAAGTAAGATCCCCCAATACCACAAACTAGTAACACTTCTGTTTTTTCTCTTAGACTAGCAGCTGTTTCTTTAATTAATTCAACTTCAGCTTTATCATAATTTTCAGGTAATTCAACCCACCCAAGAAAATCATTACCAGCTCCAGTTTTGTTGTGAATCATATCATGGATTTCTTTTACTTTGTCCTTGTATGATTCTAAATCCTCGCTTAATTTAGCTTTAGATAAATCTAATGTAATCATTTTAACTTTCCTCCGTGATTCCTTGTTTAAGCCATTTTTCCATGGCAAGAGCTAATGGTTTGAAACCATTAGGCGTTTCAACGATTAATCGTCTAGGATTCTTATAGTAAACACGTTTATTGCGTCTACGATAACGATTATCAATGGCTTTCAAGCTAAGTTTAGCATGGTTAGTTTCCTGATCAAAATCAATAACTTTTACTTTGATTGATTCACCCACCTTAACAAAACTATCGATGCTTTTAACGAATTTATCAGATATTTCGGAAATATGTATTAATCCTGTTGAATTATCTGGTAAACTGGCAAAAGCTCCATATGGCTGGATACCAGTAATTTTGACATCAATGATATCACCGCGTTTAATCTTTTGGCTCATTTAATAATCACTCCCTGCGTGGATATTATAGCACAAAATAAATAAAATTATTTCATTTTTTATAAATAATACAAAAATCATTGATAAGGCAATAGATTCAATAAATTTAGTATATTTTTTTATTAAGTAAAAGAATACATTTTTAAGGTTGTTAAAATTAAATTTAAGCTAAGAATAAAGTATTACGCCATCTAGAACCAGGAATAACAATTTAAAGAATGTAGTAGAAGAATAGTTATTCTAAAATTATGTGAAAAGGAAATGAATGATTTGCTGGTAGAAGTAAGATGGCTTTACTAGTTTTAAAAGACGATTAGAGAATTAATGAATATAAATAGGCTGGAATTATTGTCCAGCCTATTTGTGTATATAAGATTATTTTCTAAATATCTTTAAATTACTGATATATTTTATTTATTAGTAGTCTAAAACAATAACTAGATTACAATTTTGATACTTGGTCACTTAATCCTTTATGCTTTAGAAAGATTGATATAACTTGCGATATGAGAGTAAGCATTCTAAGCTCTTCTTTTGTCCATATTCGTTTTCCTGTACATTCATCAAAGCCAACGAAACCGGCAATCATTTCCTGCTCATAGTACGCACACTGTAGTGTAGAATGAATTCCTTGGGCTTCAAACAGTTGTCTTTGTTTTTTGCTTAATGACGTGACATCATGACAGTAGAAGATAGAATTTTCATCGAATACTCTTTCATATTCATCCATATCATGATAAGAAATATTTTGTAGTTGTTCTTTTACAGCGGTGATCCCTTCATTACACCATTCATATGTATTGGAGCAATGTTCTTTGTCTGTCATGGTTTCGAAAATATAAGCACGGCTTACGTCATAGCGTTTTCCAGTAATTTCAAGAATCAGATTAACAGCTGTTTTTAAATCTTTGTTTTGAAATAGAATACGAAAGGCGTAATCTGCTAATGAAACAGATGTTTCACTATAAGATTGTTGTGAATCGATAGTTGCACCTAGTGAGGAATATGCGGTAATACTTTGCTGATTACAAGATTTTTCATTATATACGATATATGTATTCTTGCCTTGGATTTTGGCTTGGTAAAGGGCTTTATCAGCATTTGCATACAATTCCAAAAAATTATGTCCATCTTTTGGATATAAAGCGATACCAATACTGCTTGTTACCTGAATCTTACTTTTCTCTTTGTCAAATAGATGGGCAAATGTTTTTTGTAGTTCTTCAGCTTTCTTTTCTGCATCTAAGTGGCTAGTAATATTTTTCATGAAAATAATAAACTCGTCACCACCAATTCTACCAACGACATCACTATCACGTACTTTCTTTTTCATAGCCGTTGCCATTTCACCTAATACCATATCTCCAGCAATATGTCCCAATGTATCATTGATTTGTTTAAAATTATCTGTGTCAATCATGAAGAGTGCTCCCTTAGAGTCATGATGTTCAATAATAAAGTTTTTTATTTGATTTTCGGTTTCAGAGCGGTTGTATATCCCAGTTAATGCATCTTTTTCTGCTTTATGCTGTAATGTCTTTATTTTTTGTCTTTCATCTGTAATATCTAGACCCATACTATAAAAACAAGGGATACCATCCCAGCTGTCCCTTTCATCTACGTAGCATAATGTCAGTGTCCAGATACGTTCTTCTTTATTACGGGTATAGACTCGTCCCTCGAATACAACGCTCTCTTTTGAATTTCTTAATTTATGAACAATCTGCTTGGCTCTTTTTAAGTCCTCAGGATGCATATAGCTTTTTAACTCATAACGTTCACTTTTAAATTGTTCTTTTGTATAACCAATCATTTTAAGAAAAATATCATTGCACCAGAGAATTGAAGAATAATCCCTTGCATCAACACGTACCATCGCGGCAGAAATGGTTTTTAAAATTGCTTCTCGTTCTTGATCTTTCTTTGCTAGCTTATATTCAGTACTATAAGTGTCATGGGAAAGCTCAATACGGGCAGAGTGGCCATGCCAATTCAACATACGATCCTTGATAATAAAATTTCTTTTTAATAAAGGGTTATAAAACTCCCATTCATAAGTTTGATCCTTTTTTAAATATTTATTTGTACAGAAAGGACAGGGGGAACTTCTACCTTGTATGATTTCATAACACTTTTTCCCTATTGCTTGTTCAGCTCTAGTACCAAGCGTTTCACATGCAACTTTATTTAAATATAGAAGTTCATATGTGTCAATATCACTGATATAAACATTTCCGGCATTTTCTGCCATCATCCATTGAAAGTTATCTATATATACATTTTTAGTTGAAATGAGTGTATTCTGTGTATTGATCAAATTACTAATATCGTTATATGCAATTGTTATTACTTCGAAAGAAAGTGAAATAGATAATTTAATCCATTTTATTTCATCATGTCTAAAAGGAATTCGGATTATACATTCTTGATGTAAATCACGATGCTCTTGCAACTTTGCTAATTGATTTTCAAGAATAATAAAATCATCTGTATAAGGTTTGTAGTATGTTTTTAAATCCTGCCAAATCATTTTAAAATCTTTTTTTTCATGCCCGGTCATTTTATAAAAAGCATCATTTGCCCATATAAATGAGAGTTTTTTATCAGGTTTGTGTTTACTAATTGGAGTTGCCAGAGTATTTAAATATTTTTCTAAAATAGCATTTTCATTAATCGACATTTTCTTTGCAGTATTTTTATTGTTCATCATAACCACCCCTCCTGATATATCACATTTATATCACACATATCATTCTTTTATTATAACATAGTAATTTGAAAACGCTATCTTTTCGTTCTGCTGAATAGTTAATGAAGTTAAAATGTAATATTGAAATATCTAATAAAAAATATTTTACAATAAATTTTTGTTAATTTTGGTAGTGGTCAGATAGTATAATGATTTAATAGAGAGACTAAAATTTGATAGAAGCGAAGGTATTATAGTAAAGTTTTGTTTTGGTAATTAAGTCATAGAGGATTTTTTATGAAGAATGAAATATTTTATGAATATGAATCATTAGAACAGAGTAGGAAATAGAGGGATATTTTTGTTATTAAGAACAAAAAATCAAAACATAATTAAAAAGATTGACTTCATTATGAGTGAGAAATCAATCCTTATATTTAAATTAAAATATTGTGTCTAGCTTTGTAATTTTAGCATATATGTACGTAGTTAGAACATTTGTCAGACAGATAAAGAACCTCAGTTTAGTGGGGCTCTTTATCTGTGTTACATGTCCTTTTGCATGTTTGAGAAATGAGAGTTTTGGGACTTATACTCATTTCCCGGATATATTATATCAAAATAAAAAGAAGAATGAAAAAATAATGCACTATTTTTTATCCCGTAATAGCTGATATATTCTTGCAAAAGAAAAACAGTCATTTTTTTATATAAAAAAAATAAAAAAGTTAAACAATTAATAGTGATGAAGAATTAATAGTGATGAAGATAGGATATTTAGTAGTAATGGTCTTTATTAAGTATCTTGTTTTACAACACCGTCATTACAGTGTTTTTCATCCGACAGTTAGTCGATTATAATATAGATCATCTAAGTGATTTTTATGGTTTTTAGTTAAAATCATATTATCCTAGTAATTTTCTTAATTAAAGTGTATATTTATTTAAAAATAATTTTTTTGTGGTAAAATAGATAAGTGCTAAAGGAGTGAAGGACAATGGAAAATACAAGTACAATTGAAGAAGTAGAAAAAGTAATTAACAAATTAAGACCGTACTTAAATCGTGATGGTGGTGACATCGAATTAATAGATTTTAAAGATGGCATTGTTTATGTGAAGATGTTAGGTGCCTGTGCGGGTTGTTCAATGTTAGATGAAACTTTAAAGGATGGTGTTGAGCAAATCTTAATGGAAGAAGTACCAGGAGTTTTAGGAGTGCAAAATATTTTAGAAGGAACTGAGTATTAATTTAAAACAAAGTTGAGACAAAAAAAGATTCATTCCATGCTAAAATATTAGTATCTAATAAATTGCTTGCAATAATGTCTTAGATATATTATTATGTATTTGTTGTTTTAAGGAATATTATTTTTTAATTTATGCAAACTAAGTTAAGGTGATAATATGAAGAATGTAAGGCAACAAAAAATGATTGCCAGTATCTTATTAGATATTGGACTCGATGACGATATTATTGAGGTAATAACGTCACTAACTAAAGAAGAAATAGAACAAATAAATAAAAAAGACTCTTATTAAGAACTACTAGATGAAGATCGATGATGTAGTGGCAACCCTATATTAAATTAGAAGGTGCCTAACTGAGCAAGTTTATACTTGAACAATGAGAGAAGGCTTCCTAACTATGTATGCTTTCTCTTTAGGAAGCTTTTTTATTTGTAGAAGGAGAAAGAAAAATGAAAGAAAAAGTATTATTTACCTCTGAATCAGTTTCAAAAGGGCATCCTGATAAAGTTTGTGATCAAATTAGTGATGCTATCCTTGATGCGTGCTTAAAAGAAGATCCTAATTCACGTGTGGCCTGTGAAGTTTTTGCTACTACTGATCTGGTAGTTATTGGTGGAGAAATCACAACTACTGCAGAAGTTAACTATGAGCAGGTAGCTCGAGATGTTTTAAAGGACATTGGATATGATGATAGCGATAAAGGAATCGATTATCGGACTTGCAAGGTTCAGGTAGTAATGGATTTACAGTCTCCTGATATTGCTTTAGGAACAAATGATGAAGTTGGAGGAGCGGGGGATCAAGGAATCATGTTTGGTTACGCCTGTAAAGAAACAAAAGGGTATATGCCTTTGCCGATTTCAATTGCTCATCATTTGGTTCGTTATGCAACTGAAAAAAAGGATACTGGAGAATTTAAGTCAGCCCGTCCTGATATGAAAGCTCAAGTAACGATTGATTATACCGAAAGTACTCCTAAAATTGATACTATTTTAATGTCGATTCAGCACGATCCTGATTTTGATGAAACTGAATTCAAACGTTATATTAAAGAAGAAATAATGGATGCAGTTGTAAGAAAATATAATTTAAACACTGATTATAAAGTGCTGATCAATCCAACTGGTCGCTTTGTTATTGGAGGACCGCATGGTGATACTGGCTTAACTGGGCGAAAGATTATTGTTGATACATATGGTGGGGCTGCTCGCCATGGTGGTGGGGCTTTTAGTGGAAAGGATCCATCCAAAGTTGACCGTTCAGCTGCCTATATGTTGCGTTATATTGCTAAAAATATTGTTGCGGCAAATCTTTGTGATAAATTAGAAATTCAGGTTTCTTATGCTATTGGAGTTAAAGAACCTACTTCAATTTTTATTGAGACGTATGGAACTGAACATGTTGACCATGATATAATCCTAAAAGCAATCAGAGATAACTTTGATTTAACTCCAGGAGGAATCATTAAAACGTTAGATTTACGTCAACCATTGTATCTAAAAACAGCTGCTTATGGACACTTTGGTCGTGGGGATAACAATCTTCCATGGGAAGAGTTAGATAAAGTAGAAATTCTAAAAAAATATTTATAGATAAAAATGCTCGATTTATTCGAGTGTTTTTTGTTTATGTTAAATTTAGGGAAATTTTATCAATAATTTGAGTGTTATTTTACAAATATATATTGTATAATATGTTTATACAAAGGAGGAATTCTTATGAAAATCTCAGTAAGAGGAAAAAACATTGAAATCACAGAGGCTATCGAAGCAAAGATTTCAGAAAAACTATCTAAATTAGATAAGTATTTCATCGTAAGTGACAATGTTGAAGCAAAAGTTTTATGTCGAGTTTATCCTTATGGACAAAAACTTGAAGTTACGATTCCTACTGAATATGTACTTTTAAGAGCAGAGGTCGTAGATGATGATCTATATAATGCTATGGATCTAGTTGTTGACAAATTAGAAGGACAAATCAGAAAGTACAAAACTAGACTAAGTCGTAAATCAAAAGATAATAAACTTGCGTTCAACCTATCTTCAATTGAAGATGTTGAATCTGAAGAAGATGTCTTGGTAAAGGTTAAGTCAATTACCCCTAAACCAATGGATATGGAAGAAGCAATCATGCAAATGGAATTGATTGGTCATTCATTCTTCGTTTATCGTGATGTTGAAAGTGATTCAATTAGTATCGTATATCGTCGTAATGATGGTGATTATGGTTTAATTGAAACTAGTAATTAATAATTGAATAATAGAAAAAGCCCTAAATGGGCTTTTTTATTTTACAACCTTGATAATAATCTTTAGCAACCATTAATTTATCAATATCATTTAAGATAGTTACTTTACGAATTGACCATAAGGGAGCGACTAAATCTGAAATATTTCCATCTCCGGTTAATCTTTCAATAACAATATTTTCTGGGATGTAACTTAATTGTTTGACAACTAAATCAATATATTCGTCACGACTCAGGATTTTAAAAGGCTGTTGTAAATATAACTGATGTAATTTTGTTTTTTCAATGACATAAAGCATATGGATCTTTAAGGCTTGAATGTCCAACTGCCCAACCGCCTTTGCTGTTTCAAGCATCATTTCATATGTTTCACCAGGTAGACCATTGATAATATGTACACAGACATTAATTTTTAATTTTCGTAATTTATTCAAGCCGTCTAGGAAGTCTTGATAATTATGGCCACGATTGATTAGTTCACCTGTTTGATCGTGAATGGTCTGTAAACCTAATTCGACCCATAAATCGCAGCGATTATTAACTTCTGCTAAATAATTTAAAACATCGGTTTCCAAGCAGTCTGGACGAGTTGCGATGCTGATTGCAACCACATTTTTTTTATTGATAAATGGTTCGATACAAGCTTTGATTTTTTTTAATGGGCCGTATGTATTAGTATTGGCTTGAAAATAAGCAATATATTTACAATTTGGCCATTTATTTTGAAGAAGCAAACTAACATTACTAAATTGTATTTCTAATGAATCCTGGATATTTCCGGCAAAATCACCTGAACCAGTGCTGCTACAAAAAATACAGCCGCCCGTGCCTTTAGTACCGTCGCGATTTGGACAAGTAAAGCCCGCATTCAAACTAACTTTGGCAACTTTACTTTGATATTTATTTTTCAGATAATAATTAAAAGTATGATAGCGTTTATTATCATCACTATATTTAAATAAGTTCATTTTATCACCATTGCTATTATAACATAAGGAGGACGTTATGGCATTACAACTTATTAATATTACTAAATTTTATAAGTATGGAAAAAAGAGACAACGCGTTATTGATGATCTAACAATTAAATTTCCAAGTAGAGGGATGATAGGAATCATTGGTCAAAGTGGTACAGGGAAATCAACTTTGTTAAACATTATTGCGGGAATTGAGCGTCCATGCAATGGTCAGGTATTAATTGATGGGCATAGGCTCAACTATCAACAAATTAGAATGTATCAACGTGATTATATTAGTTATGTTTACCAATTTTATAATTTAGTCAATGCTTTAACAATAAAAGAGAATTTAATCTTAATTACAAAAATAAAAGGTATTGATTTAAAGCAAGTGTCTGGTCAATTGGAGGAGTATTGTCGAACTTTAAAAGTAGTTGAATTGTTGGAAAGATATCCCGATGAACTATCGGGTGGTCAAAAGCAGCGAATTGGATTGGTTCGAGCTTTCTTGTGTAATACACCAATTCTTTTAGCAGATGAACCAACTGGAGCATTAAATGATAAATTAAGTATTGAAGTGATGAGACTTTTAAAAAGGTATGCCAAGGAGCATTTAGTGATTGTTATTTCGCATAATTCTCGATTAATTAAACAATATACAAAAATGATTGTAGATCTTGATAAAAAAAAGAATTATTATAATTTTAGTAATGAACGATATCATAAATATTCACCAATAATCATAAAAAAGCAGCCAGGTCGACTGCTTTTTTATTGTAAAAGGCAACTCAAATATCAATTTAAAAAGATAATAATGATGTTTGTATCACAAATATTTATTATTCTAGCTTTTGTTTTATTATTAAGTGCTTTTAATGGTGGATGGCAATATTTAGAAAAAAAATTTGAAGAAGACCCATTAAAAAGAGTTATTGAAGTTTCAAAAAATGATTATATTAATAATATCTTTGAACGCAAAGAAATTAAAAAATTTGAGAAGAATAATAAAATAGCAAATGTTGCTTACAAATTAGTATTTAGTAATGGAATTTTAAGCAGTTATGATGAAGAGTTAGACGTTGAGGTATATCAGATATTTAAAACTAAAAAGTTAGATTATATTTCTGGGAAATATCCTTCAAAAGAGAATCAAATATTAATTAATCAGACAACGGCAAAGAAGTATAAATTAAAAATAGGCGAGAGAATTAATTTTGAAATTAATGATGATGAATATGAATTCACTATTAGTGGAATCATTAATGATCATATTAATATAGGGGTTAATCTTTATTTAGAACAACAGTATTTAGAAGAAGAGTTAAGTGATGATTGCCTGGATAAAACAGTTTTAATATTTCATAGTGATCAAGTAGATGCTGTGATAAAAGAATATCAAAAAGATTATTTGCTGATTAATCTACACGGTGATTATATTGACAACTATCGATCAATTTTTGATATCACTAGATTTGTGATTTTCTTATTTATTGTAATTAGTTTTGCTATTTCATTAATTTTAATTTCAGTTATTCTTAAAACAATTTTTATTGAACGAAAAAGAGATACTAGTCTTTTATTGGCTAATGGTCTTGGTAAAGGTAAAGCAATTAATTTATTTTGTCGTGAAGCAATTTTGATAGGAGGGCTGATTGGAAGTGCGGGAGCAATCTTAGCAATGGGCGTATTAAGATTAATTGAGCTATTTGATTTAAGTGATTATTTATTTAACATTCCAAGGTTGTTTGTCTTACCGAAATATATTTTTACAAAATATGATTTATATGTAGTGTTGATTGTTATTTATATAATTGCATGTTATTTAGCAGGGTTACAAGCTAGTCTTAAAATAAACAGAATGGATATTAGCATATTGTTAAAGGAGAACTAAAATGCTGGAAATTAAAAATTTAACTAAAAGATATGATGAAACTATTATTAAAAATTTAAACATAATATTACCAAGTACGGGATTGATCATAATAGTAGGAAATTCTGGATGCGGAAAAACAACATTATTAAATCTAATTGGTGGAATAGATCAAGATTATGAAGGAGAAATATTATTTGATCATCAAGATATTCGAAAAATTAAAAAGTATTGTCGTAGGCATATTGGTTTTATTTTTCAGGATTTCAATTTAATTAATTGGCTAAATGTCAAAGAAAATTATTTGTTAGCAAAATTTTTTACTAAAATTTCATATAAAAGAGCAGTTGAAGATCAAGAAGAAAAATTAGAACTCCGAAAACTGAATAAAAAAAGGGTCAAAATCTTATCTGGTGGACAAAAACAACGGGTTGCATTACTTCGGGCGATGATTAAAAATGTTGATATTTTATTGTGTGATGAGCCAACAGGTTCTCTAGATGATAAAAATGCAAAGATGGTTTTTGAATTATTACATGCAGAAGCTAAGGAACGACTTGTCATTGTTATAACGCACAATGAGCAATTAGCTTATCAATATGCTGATCAATGCTTTTCTATGCAAAATGGACAATTGATTGGGAAGTATCGCCGGGATAAAAATAATCATTTTTATTCGCGTTTAGTCAAACAGCATTCACCATTAAAATTATATCAACTGGCATTGTTACAATATCGTGCTAATTTGGGTAGAAATTTAAAAATATCATCTGGTATTACAGTAGCTTTGATTTGTATTATGATTACCTTTACACTGAGTGGATCATTACAAACCCAAATAAAAAGACAGCTTGATTCTATATTTCCAAATCAACTAATTTCGATTCAGAATGTACATAAAAAATTACTTAGTTATCATGAGTTACTTTCATTATCAAATTTAGATATGAATGAATTTATCTATGGGGAACCAGCCGATTATGAATTTATGGGAGTATCACTGCAAAGTGATTATGAAGTTGAAAAAACAATTTATATCAGTGATATGACTAAACCAATAAAAAGTAGGAATTTGGAAATAGGACGTGAAACAAAAAATAGTAATGAAATAGTTTTATCAAAAACAACGGCAACACATCTTAATCCTGATTATCAAAAATTATTGAATCAACAATTATATGGATATTATTTAAAGGACGATCAAATTAAAGGAGTCTCACTCACTGTTGTTGGAATAGGGAAAGATGTAACTGCTTTTGACACAATCTATATTAATGAATTAGCTAATCTCGATCATATTAGCCAAGCTTTTGCGATTGATAAGAAACAATTATTGTTTCAATTAGCTATGATCAATTTAAATAGCAAAGCGGATCTTGATGATCTTTTAATGGATTTAGAAGATCAGTATAGTCAATTTGAATTTAAAGTTGCAGGAGAAAATATTAATGAAAGAATAGATACATTTATGTTACAAATTCAAAGAGTTCTTTTACTATTTTCTTTATTGGCTATAGTAGCAGCATGTTTCTTAATTGGGGAAGTGTTATATTTGTCTGTTATAGAAAAAACAAAAGATATCGGTATTTTTAAATGTATGGGTGCGAGTAAATTACAGATCATGAATTTAGTTTTATTAGAAAGTTTTACTTTAATTAGTGGAGCGTTTATCTGCTCTTATGTATTTTTTTATCAATTAGTTAATTTAATTAATCAGCTTGTTGAAAATGAGCTGCAGCTTGATTTATCAGGAGCGTTTATTCAAATTGATTATCAGTTAGTAATTGTTATCTATTTAGGAGCATTATGTTTTGGATTGTGCAGTAGCTATATTCCCGCCTTTTTGGCAGGCCGGTTAGATCCTATTAAAGCATTAAAACAACCAAATTATTAGTAATAAAATTTGTTGCATATCAGCCTTTTTATGTTATAATATTCTAGTATTTGAAAGTCGATGAATAGGACTAGTAGTAATTGACGTTTTTTATAGAGAATCAGTGGCTGGTGGAAACTGATAAAACGGGTTATGAACTCACCTAGGAGATGCAGCGGGGAATTAAGTAGTCGTTGTCGTTAACTGCGTTAAAGTTTTGAGGGCTAGGTCTTTTAGACTTGGAACTAAGGTGGTAACGCGATTAAAAGTCGTCCTTAGATAGGATGATTTTTTTATTTTAAGGAGGAATTATAAAATGCCGTTTGATCACAAACAAATCGAGCCGAAATGGCAAAAATATTGGGATGAGCATAAAACATTTAAAACAGACTGCTACGATGATAGTAAACCAAAATATTATTGTGTGGATATGTTTCCATATCCGTCAGGGAATGGTTTACATGTAGGGCATCCAGAAGGGTATACTGCAACAGATATTGTTTCAAGAATGAAAAGAATGCAAGGATACAATGTTTTACATCCAATGGGATTTGATTCATTTGGACTTCCTGCAGAGCAGTTTGCTATTCAAACAGGACATCATCCAGCTGAATTTACTAAAAAGAATATTGAGGTATTTAAGGGACAAATTAAATCTTTAGGTTTCTCATATGATTGGGATAGAGAAATCGCAACTAGTGATCCTGAATATTATAAATGGACACAATGGATTTTTACAAAACTTTATGATGCCGGTCTTGCTTATGTAGATGAAATTCCTGTAAACTGGTGTCCAGAACTTAAAGCTGTTTTAGCAAATGAAGAAGTTATTGATGGAAAAAGTGAACGTGGGGGATATCCGGTTATCCGTAAGCCGATGCGGCAATGGGTTTTAAAAATTACTGAATATGCTGAAAGATTGCTTGAAGATTTAGATGATCTTGATTGGCCTGAAGCAACAAAACAAATGCAGCGAAATTGGATTGGAAAATCAGTTGGAGCTAATGTTGATTTTAGGATTGATGGAACAGATAAAATATTTACAGTCTTTACAACTCGTTGCGACACTTTATTTGGTGCAACTTATTGTGTTATGGCACCTGAGCATCCATATGTAGCTGAAATCACTACATTGGAACAAAAAGAAGCTATTGAAGCTTATAAAGAAAGTTGTGCAAGTAAATCAGATTTAGAAAGAACTGAACTAAACAAAGATAAAACAGGTGTTTTTACAGGAGCGTATGCAATTAATCCTGTTAATGGTAAGAAAATTCCTATCTGGATTTCTGATTATGTACTAGCAAGTTATGGAACTGGTGCAATTATGGCAGTACCAGCACATGATGATCGCGATTGGGAATTTGCTAAAAAGTTTGGAATTGAGATCATACCTGTTTTAGAAGGCGGAAATATTGAAGAAGCCGCTTATACTGAAGATGGATTACATATTAATTCTCAATGGTTAGATGGACTAGGAAAACAAGAAGCGATTGATAAGATGATTGCCTGGTTAGAAGAGCATAAGTGTGGAGAAAAGAAAATTTCTTATAAGTTAAGAGACTGGTTATTTTCTCGTCAACGTTATTGGGGTGAGCCAATTCCAATCGTACATATGGAAGATGGAACAATGAGAACCGTTCCGGTTGAAGAATTACCATTAGAATTGCCAGCTACTAAGAATTTTCAACCCCATGATAGTGGTGAATCACCATTAGCTAACTGTGAAGATTGGTTGGAAGTAGAGATTGATGGTCAAAAAGGTCGTCGTGAAACTAATACAATGCCTCAATGGGCAGGATCTTGCTGGTACTATATTCGCTATATTGATCCACATAATAGTGAAGTTATTTGTGATCCTAAATTGTTAGAAAAGTGGTTGCCTGTTGATTTGTATGTAGGTGGTGCTGAGCATGCTGTATTACACTTACTATATTCTCGTTTTTGGCATAAAGTATTGTATGATGCTGGAGTAGTGAAATGTAAAGAGCCATGGCAAAGATTATTCCATCAAGGAATGATTCTTGGAGATAATAATGAAAAAATGTCTAAATCACGTGGTAATGTTGTTAATCCTGATGATATTGTTGCTTCTCATGGTGCAGATTCATTAAGATTATATGAGATGTTTATGGGACCATTGGAAGCTGCTCTTCCTTGGTCAACAAATGGATTAGACGGTTCACGTAAATGGTTAGATCGGGTATATCGTTTATTTATCGAACAAGATAAATTAAGTGGTGAAAATGATCATAGTCTTGACCGTGTATATCATCAAACAGTTAAAAAGGTTACAGATGATTTTGAAACATTAGGATTTAATACTGCTATTTCACAAATGATGATCTTCATTAATGAATGCTATAAAGCAGAGACAGTATATAAAGAGTATGCATTTAATTTTATCAAAATGCTTTCTTGCATTGCTCCTCATATTTGTGAAGAAATGTGGCAAATGTTGGGACATGATAGTTCGATTGCATATGAAACTTGGCCAACATATGATGAAAATATGTTAGTGAGCGAGACAGTTGAAATGGGTGTTCAAGTTAACGGGAAACTTAGAGCCAAGATTCAAGTGACTAAAGATACTGATGATGAAGCTGTGAAGGAAATTGCGTTTGAACAAGAAAATGTTAAAGCTCATACTGAGGGTAAAAATATTGTAAAAGTGATTGTTGTAAAAAATAAAATTGTCAATATTGTTGTTAAATAGTTATAAATAAAAGAGACTGTAACGCATTAAAATTGATATGCTTCTTTCTGGGGAGACAAGTGAAATAATAAAAACTTGTCACTTAGGAGGAAGCATATTTTATGTCTAAAAGAAAAATATCCATTGAGGATAAGGTATATGCTGTAAATTTGTATCTAGATGGAAAAGAAAGCCGAAATCGAATTGTATCTATGTTTGGTGTCAGCAAGCTGTTTTAGATTATTTAGATGGTCGTGGTTCCTTGGATGATATTTGTAAAAAATACGGAATTTGTCAAAGATTGAAGTTACAACTCTGGATAAAGAAGTATAATAATCATGAAGAGTTAAAATCATCTGAAATAGGAGAACACACTATTATGACAAAAGGAAGAAAAACTGCATTTGGAGGTTGTACAGAGAAAGCTCTGAAAACGAACAAAAAAACAGACGGATTACTGATGAGATTGAAAAGCTCCATACAGAGTCACCAGATAGAGGATAATGAAGAATTAGAGATGATCTAGAATGTTATCATGACATTGATGTTAATGATAAACGAGTACTACGTACTACTTAATATCAAATCAACTATTAAATACTCTACTAATGGATGTACAGGACAGGCTGTAAATCCTCAATATATAGCTAAAAATTTACTTAATCGAGAGTTTACTACCGATGCACTAAATGAGAAACGGCTCACAGATGTAACAGAATTCCATTATTATATTAGAATCGAAAAACATAAAATTTATTTGCAAATCGCATAAAAACTGCCAGTAGATAATCTACCGGCAGGAAAAATTTTATATTTTTTCAATTGTCTACTTGACAGGTTGCAGTTCACTTTAGACGTTACAGCCTTTTTTAAATACATTATTAATTTTATTGTATACTAATGAGAATTATATATAAAACAATAATATATAGTTTTTAGCTATTTTTCATATAAGTCACTAATTGATCAACGGATATACCATGTTGAGCTAATAATTCATCAGCATTAAAATCAGTATGAAAGGCCTTGGAGATACCATAATTCTTGACTTTCATCTCTGTCATACCGTAGAAACTGCTTATTCTGTGCCCATATCCACCTTCTAATTCACCATCTTCTAAAGTAATAATAAGACGATGATTATTAGTCAAGTCATTTAGTAATTCTTCATCTAAACCTGTTAGAAATTTTGGATTTATTACAGTGATATTTTTACCGGTATCCTCTTTGTATTTTTGAGCTGTTTTTAAGGCTAATGGAAGCAGATTACTTACTCCGATAATAGCAATATCATTACCTTGTTGAACAATTTGAGATTTATTATGGATAGAGTAATCAGTTGTGTCTTCTTGACCACTTTCAATCATTTGTACTGGGACTCTGATTGCAATTGGATGATCTTTTTGGGTAGTTGCATATTTAAACATTTGTAAATACTCTTCTTTAGTTGTCGGCGCTAAATAGATTAAATTTGGAATATGTGCAAACATTGCAATATCACATAAAGCTATATGAGTATTTGAATTCATCCCATAGACTCCAGCGGATAGAACAAGAATTGTTGCTGGATTATTGTTCAGACATAAATCGTGAGATAGCTGATCATATGTACGTTGTAAAAAAGGAGCAAAAGTTCCAAAGACAGGTATTCCGCCATTTTTAGCAATCCCGCTAATCATTGCCATAGCATTTTCTTCAGCAATGCCAACATCAATAAATTGTCCACGTTCGACATATTCTTTTCTTACAGGTTCGATGAATCCTAGCCCCATCGGTGTACCGGCATTTACAACAATAGCCTTTTTATTTGCATTTAATAAGTTAGTCAAGCTATCGAATAGGGTTTGATCATCTTCATCAACAAATTTATATGTTCCATCAGCAACATTAAATGGACCACCAGCATGCCAAGCTTCCTTGTTTACCTCTGCATATGGTAATCCTTTTCCCTTGATTGTATGGATATGCAATACGATAGGGTGATCGATATTTTTAACACTTTCAAATAATTCAATTAATTTTTCGATATCATGCCCATCATCTAAGTATTTATAATCAAGACCAAATGATGTAAATATATTGTTATTACTTGTTCCGTTAGTGTCTCGTAATTCTTTAAGCGTTTGATAAATACCGCCATGATTTTCGGCAATACTTTGATCATTGTCATTAACGATAATGATCAAGTTTTTATTATATTCGCCTGCATAATCGATAGCTTCTAGTGCTTCTCCACCTGATAAAGAACCATCGCCAATAATAGCGATAATATTTTCGGCTTTTTTATTCAAATCTCTTCCAATTGCTAACCCAAGAGCAAGTGATACAGATGTAGAAGTGTGACCAATTGTAAACATGTCATGTTCACTTTCAAGTGGGTTGGTATATCCTGTTACGTCATGGAAATGTTCTTCATCTAGAAATGCCTCTTTTCTGCCGGTCAATATTTTGTGTGGATAAGACTGATGGGAAACATCAAAAACGAATTTATCATTTGGTGAATCAAAAACATAATGTAAAGCTACTGTCATTTCTACCATCCCTAAATTGGGACCACTATGTCCGCCGGCTTTACTAATCTTATTAATCAATGCTGCTCTAACTTCGTTAGCAAGTTCTTTTAATTCTTTTCTATTCAATTTTTTAAGATCGTTTGTATCGTCTATTTTTTCTAAAAACATATTTACCTCCCATATAACTAGATACTATAAAAAATACTTTTTATAGGTGATAATATCATACATCTTGAAGTTTACTTCAAGTCAAGAGAAAAATTAAAGTAGTTTATGAGATGATAATTAGAATTACTGTACTGAACATATTTATTAATAGAGGAAAATAAGTATAATAAAAGAATGAAGTATAGAGTAGATTAATTAGTAATTTTATGATAAGTGAAAAGTGATAAGTAAAAAAGGTGATTTTTTGATACAATGAAGTTCACTACACAAAGTCACCTTTTTCATTTGATTAATATAATTTTAAGCAGTTATAATGCATTTTCGAGGACATTTTTCTTTGCAAAGTCCACAATTTGTACATTTAGTATAATCAATCCGTGCTAAAGAGTTTTCAATAATAATTGCATTATTAGGACAATTACGAGCACATATACCACAGCCAATACAACTAACAGCGCAATTTTTACGAGCTCGGAGAGCTGGTTCATTTGAATTACATTTTACTACTGCCTGTTTTTGATATGGAATCAAAGTAATTACATTATTTGGACAGACTCTAAGACATTTACCACATGCTTGGCACAAGTCTGGATTGATAACGGCAACCCCATCAATAATTGAAATGGCATTATATTCACATTCTCTGACACAACTGCCGTATCCCATGCAGCCGTGACTACATTGTTTATCTCCACCACCAGGGACGATGGCTGCGTTATTACAGTCTTTGATACCGTGATATAAGTACTGAATCGTTGCATTTTCGCAAGTACCACCGCAACGAACAAATGCTGTCATTCGCATTGTTTCTTCACTTTCTACTCCCATGATCATTGCAATGGCGTCAGCTACACTTTTTCCTCCAACAGGACATTGATTGATCTTTGCTTCACCAGCAACAATTGCTTTGGCTAGCCCGTCACATCCGGGATAGCCACACCCCCCACAATTATTTCCAGGAAGTTCTTCACGAATTTGAATTTCTTTTTCATTAACAGTAATGGCAAATTTTTCACTAGCAATTGTCAGAAGAATACCAATAAGTAAACCGATTGCACCTACAATAATGGCCGCAATTATAATTTCATTCATCTTATATTCTCCTCCTTATATTAGACCTGAAAAGCCAATGAATGCAATTGCCATCAGTCCTGCTGTGATTAGTACAATGGGGGAACCTTGGAATGAAACAGGAATATCATTATCAGCGATTTTTTCACGTATCCCAGCCATAATAACGATGGCAATCGTAAATCCAACAGCTGTTCCAAAACTACAAACAAGACTTGTCAAAATATCATAATTATTTTGAACATTTGTGATAGCAACTCCTAAAACGGCACAGTTAGTTGTGATAAGAGGAAGATATACTCCCAAAGAACTATATAAGCCAGAGCTATATTTTTTTAAGAACATTTCAACTAGCTGCACCAAAGCAGCAATAACTAAGATGAAGGTAACAGTGTTTAAATATTCTAAATGGAAGAGTACTAGTATTTTGTAAACTAAACTTGTTGCAATTGAAGCAATAGACATTACAAAGATGACAGCACCACCCATTCCTGCTGCTGTTTCAATTTTTTTTGATACTCCTAAAAAAGGACATAGACCTAAGAATTGACTTAAGACAACATTATTTACTAAAGCGACACTAATTAATAATAAAATCATTCCCGTCATTTATTTTTCCTCCTTTAAATCACAAAGTGCCTTTTCATCACTGCTACGACAATGAAGACAATCATGATTACAATTACCATCTTTGTTTTTATTAGTTGCACTTGGCAGTTTTAAACGGTTTTGAATAGCCGTTAGACCAGCTAAAACAAAGAAAGCGCCAGGTGCCATTACAAAGATAGTTACAGGTTCAAGATGAGCAAAAAAGCTATAAATATTAGTGCCAACTAAATCTTTAAAAAGTGGCGCAAACTCAATTCCAAAAAAAGTACCACTGCCCAACATTTCTCTAATTAAACCAATACAAGTCAGTGCAAGCGTAAAACCTAGCCCCATACCAACACCATCAAATAACGATAAAACGCAACTATGTTTTGAAGCGTAAGCTTCAGCTCGTCCTAAAATGATACAATTAACCACAATTAGAGGAATATAGATCCCTAATGTATCATATAATGAAGGCAAATATGCTTGTAATAGTAATTGGACAATTGTTACCATTGAAGCGACAATTACGATATAAGAAGGAATTCGCATTCTTTCAGGGATTATTTTTCGTAAGAACGAAATCATAAAATTTGATGCGGCAAGGACAATCATCGTTGTTAAGCCCATTCCTAATCCATTGACAGAAGAAGTTGTTACTGCAAGAGTAGGACACATTCCTAACATTAAAATCAAAGTTGGATTTTCTTTTATGATTCCATTATAAAGACGTTCAACATATTTATTCATGATTAGCCTCCTTGATTTCCTGGTTGATTGCTAAGGCTCCGTTAATAGCATTGTTAAAAGCTGATGAAGTAATTGTAGCTCCGCTTAGAGCATCAATTTCATCTTCATTTTGCTTACCAGTTTTGGTGATTTTAAAATCAGTTACTGATTTATGATAATATTGATTTTTAAAATTATCATTTTTAGCATTCATTCCTAATCCAACCGTCTCATCAATTGAGAGGACTTCAATTCCCGTAATTTCATTATTAGTATCAATTCCAACAACTAATGTGATATCACCGCCATAACCATCTTCAGTAGTGACTTTGACAACATGTCCTATTAATTCTTTTTTATCATTTGTAACGACTAAAACGTCGTCTATCACAATGCCATTTTCACCAAAGTTATATTTTTTGTCTTTTATAACATTAGGAAAATTTTTAACAAGTTGATTTATTTGTTTATTATTATCAAAATTTTGACCTTCTTTAAAAACACTTCGATAAGAATCTTGTATGATTTTTTCATTTTGTCTAGCAATTGGGTCTTTGGTAATAGAATTAACCATAGCTAGAGATAAACTAGCAGCAACTGTAATTACAACAAAAACGAGAATATCTTTTAGAAGATTTTTTTTCATTATGCTTTACCTCCACTACCTTTTATTTTAGGCACTGTTACTTTTTCAATCAAAGGGACAAGTAAATTAGTAATGATAATAGCAAATGACATTCCCTCAGGAGTATTACCATAGAGCCTAAAAACAGCAGCTAATATTCCAATAACCAGTCCATAAATAATTTTACCGGTTGGAGTAATCGGACTTGTCACATAGTCAGTAGCCATGAAAAATGCCCCAATCATTAAACCGCCACCACAAATTTGTTGTAATAAAAATAGACTGTTAAAGTTATTATTGATCAAAATGATTAAAGAAAATGAAAATAGGATACACAACGGTATTTTAGGACTAATTACTTTTCGATAAATTAGGTAGACAGCGCCTAAAAGCAGAGCAATTACTGATGTTTCACCAATCGTACCACTAGTATTTCCTATAAACATTTTGAGAAGATTGACATTTTGTCCATTTTGTATCATTGCCAGCGGAGTAGCACTAGTACTTGCGTCGATGCTAACAAAGCTGTTCATTTTTCCGGCAAATGAAATTAATAAAAAACATCGAGCTGCTAAAGCAGGATTCATAAAGTTCTGACCAAGTCCACCAAAAAGTTGCTTAACAATTATAACTGCGAATATACTTCCCAAAGCAACCATCCACAATGGCAATGAGCTTGATAGGCATAACGCTAATAATAAGCCTGTGATGGCTGCGGAGCCGTCTTTAATCGTGATTGGCAGCTTCATCAATCGTTGATACAAATATTCACTTAGAACAGCTGTAATAATAGCAGTTGTAATAACAAGAAACGCATTAAATCCAAATTGATAAATTCCAAAAAAAGTTGCTGGTAATAAAGAAATGATTACGTCATACATAATATTTTTAGTTGTAATTGAACTACGAATATGGGGAGCAGTAGACACATTAAATAAATTATCCATTATTTTGCTCCTTTCTTGCGATCGTCATTAATTGCTTTTTTTATTTTTTTAAATGATTGTGTCATGTTTCGCTTTGCAGGACATGTGAAGGTACAGCAGCCGCACTCCATACAATCGTTGCCGTGAACCTTTAAAAAGTTTTCTTTATCGCCTGTTCTGGCATAACGGTATAGTAATTGTGGAATAAGACCGATAGGGCAAACATCGACGCATCGGCCGCAGTGAATGCACGCAGTTGGAGCGGTTTTAGATACTTCATCTTCACTTAGGCAAACTAAAGCAGAAGAAGTTTTAGAAACTGGTACATCTAAATTAAATAAAGCAGTACCCATCATGGGACCACCAGAAATGATTTTTTGAGGATGTATTTTAAAACCTCCACAAGCGTCAACAAGGGTCTGATATTTAGTTCCTAGGCGAACCTTAAAATTTTGTGGTTGAAAGATTGCATCACCAGTTACCGTTACAATCTTTTCAATTAGTGGAATATTTAAGGCAACGGCCTCATAGATAGCAATAATAGATGCAACATTGCTGACAATACAGCCAACATCAGCTGGCAACATCCCATCTACAATTGTTTGATTAGTTAATACTTTAATCAATACGCGTTCACTTCCTTGAGGGTATTTTGTTGGTAAGGCTGCTATTTCAATTTTATCTTCATCTACAACGACTTTTTTTAAATGAGCTAATGCTTCTGGCTTATTATCTTCAATAGCAATAATTGCTTTGGCATTTTTAAATAACTGTAATTGAATTTTGATGCCAGCGATTAATTTATCTGTTTCTTCTAGCATTAAACGATAGTCAGAAGTTAAATAGGGCTCACATTCTGCACCGTTGATAATTACATATTTAATTGAGTCATCATCTTTAGGGGTATTTTTTATTGCGCTGGGGAAGCCGGCGCCACCTAAACCAACAATTCCTGCGTGAGCGATAAGTTCACGAATTTGCATACTGCTATAATTATGATAATCATTTGTTGTGTTGTATTCTGGAATACTTTGATATTGGTGATCGTTAGTAATAACGATACAATCAACAAAAAAACCAGTAGGGGCAAGTCGTAAATCAATTGTTTTAACGGTTCCAGAGACAGAACTAGCAACATTGGCAGAAATCATACCGTTTCCATTAGCAATAATTTGGCCAACTAAAACATGATCACCTTTAGCAACGATAGCTTTAGCTGGAGCACCAATATGCTGTGATAATGGATAAATCAGTTCATCACCAGGATTTAATAGTTTGATTGGATGATTGGCGGAAAGACTTTTATTATCATGGGGATGGATTCCGCCTTTAAAACTTAGTATTCTCATTTGAATTAAACTCCTTTTTTGGACTATATTTTAATTATAGACTTTTTATAATTAATATTAAATAGTTTAGACAAGTTAAAAAATTAACTTAAAAAGCAATCCTTTCAAGAGGATTGCTTTTACTAGTTTATAAATGAAATTGAGATTCATCAAGACGTAGACTATAACCTTGTGGGTGTTTACAAACTGGGCAGATCGTTAGTGCATCAGTACCTTCATAAATAAAACCACAGTTCATACACATCCATTTTACAGTAGACTGGTCATTAAATAATTTACCACTGGTTAATAAATTATGATATTTTTTAAAACGTTCATGGTGATAGTGTTCAATCTCACAAATCATGTAAAAAGTTGTTGCAATTTCAACATAACCTTCTTCTTTAGCTTCATCACCAAATTGCTTGTAGATAGATGTTGCTTCATCGTATTCGTGTTGTGCTGCTTGTTCTAATAACGAACTTAAATCCTGATCTAGATCAACAGGATAATTAGCCTCCATTGAAACATTAGCATCTTTAAAAACATCTTTAAGATAATTGTAAAAAACTATCGCATGCTCTTTCTCTTGATTTGCAGTAAAATAAAGCATATCTTGTAAAATAGCCATTCCATTCTTACCTGCGACTTTAGCAGCCATTTCATAACGCATTCGAGCTTGACATTCACCAGCAAAAGCTCTTAATAAATTTGTTTTGGTTTTTGTTTCCATATATAAGTTACCTCCACTTTTATTTTTAACAAAATAAAAGAAGATTAAACTTAATCTTCTAAGAATCAAATAATCTCTTTAATAATAATTAAAATATTATAACGCTGATATAGATACTGCTAACAAGACAAATAATCTAGTTGATCATATCTTTATTCATTCCAGTTAATTCCATATATTCAGTTTTAACATTTTTCAATAATTGCATAAATGTCCAATTTACATTTGTTTGAGTTACAATTGCCTTTAACGGAATGAAAGGAATGTTTGCTTCTTTAAAAATTTGTAATAGCAAATCAACTTGTTTATCTTCAAAACCAGCCATAACCATCATGTCATCTTGTGGAATCTCTGTTAATGCTTCAGTTCCACGTTCAAAATTATCAGCACCTAAAATATACCCAATCGGGCTCATTAAATCACTTGATTTAACAATGATTACTTCAACATTCAGTTTTTCAAGAATTGAAATAATTGCTTTACCAGCATCAGTTTTATCAATATTGTATAATAATACAGTTTCTTGCATATGTATTGCCTCGCTTTCGTTTAATAGGTTATCATATTTATGGTTAACGTTCAACTAAGTTGACTTAATGTGCTATAATTTATTCGGGTAGGTGAGATAATGCGGTATTATTTAGAAAAAGAAATTACAAATAGTTATAAAGAAGGAAGCTTAGTTATTGATATTCTTAGTAAAGAAGATTTCATAAACCAGTATCAAAAGGAAAATCATGCAAACCATGTGATTAGGCATATTGGGGATATTATGTACTGTAAAGTAGAATTATTTTACGATGTGATTTGCGGAGCGTTTGTTATACCTGACAAAAAGGATTTAAAAATAAAACATTGTTTTAGTTTTTATTTAACAGAACAAAAAATGATTTTTATTGATGATAACGATTATGTGATGAAACTTATTGAAAAAATGAAAGATACATATACTAATAATCGTCTAAGTTTGAACAAATTTTTTCATGATTTGATTTTCTTAATAACTGTTGATGATGGAATGTATTTACAAGAATATGCTGATCGTTTACAGGTCATCGAAGACAAAATAGCTTTTAATTTCAATAGTCAAATAAATAATGAGATAATCTTGCTGCGTAAAGAACTATTAATTTTAAATTCCTATTATAATCAGTTGGGGGATATGATTGATATTTTAAGTGATAATGAATCAGATTTCTTAAATGATTATGAATGTCATTTATTCAGCATGCAGGCACGTAGGATTGATCGTTTGGATAACCAGTTAAATGCTTTAAAAGATTATTCTTTGCAAATAAAGGAAATGTATCAAAATAAAATTGATACCCACCAAAATAAAATTATGACTGTTTTAACAGTTGCAACAACTATTTTCTTCCCGTTATCGATTATCACAGGATGGTATGGAATGAATTTTAAAAATATGCCAGAGTTAAATAATCCTTATGGTTATATTATTGTTATTGGAGCAAGTATTTTAGTTGTAATTATTGAAATGTTAATTTTGAAAAAGAAAAAATTCTTTTAGAAAAAAATGTTGACGTAGTCAATAAAAAAAGGTATAGTAAATAAGCAACAAATGATAGCAGCACATAGAGTTTTGAAAAGAGCGTTTATAACTTAAGTTTGTAGAGTAGCTAGCTGCAAAGTGAAATACTTAATATAAACACAATTCAAATAATCTATGCAATGTTATTGTTTTATGCAAATAAAACAATAAATGGAGGAAGACAAATGTCACGTTACACAGGACCTCAATGGAAATTATCTCGTCGTTTAGGATTCTCTACTTTAGAAAATGGTAAAGAATTAAATAAGAGAGCTTATGCTCCAGGTCAACATGGTCAAAAAAGAAAAAAACAAACAGAATATGGTTTACAATTAGCTGAAAAGCAAAAAGTAAGACATATGTATGGAGTAAATGAAAAACAATTCCATAACACATTCAAACAAGCAGGTAAAATGGAAGGTATCCATGGTTATAATTTCTTCTGCTTATTAGAAAGAAGATTAGATAATGTTGTTTACAGATTAGGATTTGCACCTACAAGAAGAGCTGCAAGACAATTAGTAAACCACGGTCATTTCTTAGTAAATGGAATTAAGACTGATATTCCATCATTCCGCGTTAAAGTTGGAGATGTTATTGAAGTTAAAGAAAAATCTAAAAATTTAGCAATCATTAAAGCTAGCTTAGAAGCTAGAGTACATACTCCTGCTTTTGTAGAAGTTGATGATACTAAATTAACTGGAAAACTTGCTCGTTTACCAGAAAGATCTGAATTAAATCAAGAAATCAATGAGTCATTAATCGTTGAATACTATAACCGTATGGGTTAGTAAATTAAAGAAATTTAGGTATATCATAACTATATTGCAGCTATGTTATACCTTTTTTCTTTATTTCCTAAAAAATCGTCAATTATGTAGTAGGTATAGCACAGCTATGTATTTGCTTAACTGCTAAATTCCTGCTAAAAAGTTCATAATCAATTTTACGGAAAATCTAAAATATAAAAAAAATAAGTAATTGTATTGGCTATTATTGATAAATCTATGCTATACTTTATTTGACATAAATATAACTACGGTATACATATGGCATAGTTATGCGATAGCTGTAGTGTTTTTGATTAAGGAGTGATTAGATATATGGCAACAGAAAACATAAAGAAGGGACAGATTGCTTATCCTGATAACTACGAGCTTAAGTATGTTAATGGGGCATTTGGTGGCAGAACAGCTAAAGGGGAAATGATCGTCAATTTCTTTTTTGAAACGATGCCCTATCCACAAGGTTCAGAAATTAAATTTCTTAGTAACGATGATACGGCCACTGAAACTTTTATCGAAAGCGACGTAACCGTAGTTAAAGAAGTTAAGAGCGGCATTATTATGAGCTTAGAAACAGCAAAATCTATATATGAATGGTTAGGACGTAATATTGAATTTGAAGAAAAAAAAGAATCTGAATTAGAAGCAGGTGAATAATATGGAATTAAGTCTTAGCACTGAAACAGGTATTGGCGGATACTCTTCTTTTGGATATTCATCAAATTTTACAGGAAAAGAATTAGTAAAAGAAACGATTTCTTTAGTTTCAGGTTATAAATCTCGTAAAAAAAGCTATACTTTAAATAAAGAAAACACTAGTGTAGCAGGTGAGAGATATTTGGAAAACGAGATGAAAGGAATAGTTAATGTCGAATCAGGTGATTTAAAGCTAAAATTCAAAGTCCCATATAATTTTTTATACACATCTGAGGATGGCGTTTTTTTCTATCAAATACCCGAATTAAGTTTATTTGGATATGGCAACGATTTGAGTGACATGTTAAATGATTTTTATGAGAATGTTGTCATTGACTGGAAACTGTATGTTAAAAACGATATTGAAAAATTAAGCGAACAGGCGATAAGTCTTAGAGAAAAGTTGTTAGAACTTTTAGAGGAATGTTAATCTGTGACAGTTTTTAAAAGCCGTAAAGTAGTATCTTCTCTGAAAAGAAAGGGCTTTGTAGAGGAACCAAGGGATCATATGACATATACTTTATGTGATGAAGATGGCAAGTTAACTACAATTTGGACAAAGGTAAGTCATAACGGTCAAGATATCAACAAATATTTAATTAAGCAGATGAGCAATCAAACAAGACTATCGAAAGAGGATTTTGAAGATTTGATAAATTGTCCTCTCTCAAAAGAAATGTATTATAAAAAGTTAAGGGATAAAGGTTTGCTATAAAGCAGTTCTAGTACTAGAACTGCTTTTTTGTTATGAATACACGTTATTAACAACATTGTTTAGATTTTCGTTTTCCAAGGATGTATAAACATCCAGTGTAGTCTGATAGCTTTCATGTCTTAATAGCCTTTGCGCAATTTTTACATCTACTTTATTTTCCCACAATCTTGTAGCAAAAGTGTGCCTGAACATATGGCTGCTTATATGAACCCCTGTACGTTTGCTGTATCGTTCTAAAAAGGTTTTTACAGTCTGCGGATCCAATAGGTTCATATCGTTGTCGGGAGCAACTAAATTGCTTTCATTTTCAGAAAACCATGCTTTTAAAATTGGAACAAGTAGTGAAGGTAATGGAACAATCGCACAGGATGCGGGAGTCTTTGTCTCTTTAATCTCAAGTTCTTTTGTTTCGTTGTTTTTAAATATATTTTTGGTAATCATTACTCTTTCATTTTCAAAATCTACATCATTTTTTTCAAGTGCTAGAGCTTCACTTAGTCTTAATCCCATATAATATCCAAGCATAAACACGATTTTATATGAGCGGTATCTGATAGACCTGTTTTTATCAACAACGCTTAGAAGCTCTTTAAATTCATTTTCAGCAACTGTTTTTTTCTTAAACAAATCATTTTTGGCTTTGCCGGTTATTTTTAACCGCGCATATGGCAGACGGTCTATATAATTACGATTATAGGCAAATTTAAACACTCCGCTAAATACCTTCACTATATTTTCAACTGTACTTTTGGAAAGCTCCTTTCCTTTTTCTGCAACAAAATTCTGAATTATGGTGTAATCAAGAAGTGTAATATCAGCATCCTCAAACTGTGGTCGTATATGTTTATTATAATATGAACTGCGAATCTGTTTTGTAGTCAATGAAGTGTGGGGATCAGTTTCTATATATTCCTCCCAGACATCGCCAAACGTTTTTTTAATATTTATCAACGATCCATCAACTATTTTAGAATATATAAGTCTTTCATGGTTTTGTGCATCTGTTTTTTTAACAAAGCCACTTTTTGAATAATGCTGAGGTCTTCCATATTTATCTTTATAATCGAAATAAACTCTATATGTAACTCCTTTTTTTGCTTTTTTTGATTTTACTTCTCTAATTGACATTTAAAACAACTCCTTTATTTGATATAATAGGAGCATAGTTATAACAGTGCATAATTGGAATAATCTCGTTATAACTATACTACTATTAGACCACCTCGTAAAAGGTGGTCTTTTTTATTTATTTTCTTATTAACAAATACATCTTTACAGAATAATTCACTGAACTTTTATAATATTCTTTAGATTTATCTGATTTTTTAATGTATTCACCTCCGCTTATTTTTAAATTTATGTTATATATTCTTTTTTCATCCATCAATTTTCTAAATTTATATGCTCTTTCGCTTGGTATATATCCAATTTGTGTATTATCAACGATTATTTTAACCGCGTTCTTATCATGTTCATTTTTATCATCTTTTTCAAATCTTACATTCTTTGGATAATATACATTATATTTCCATACAGTTGAGATATTTTTTGGAAATTTCTCTAATAAAAATTCATTGTTCATGGGCATTGATTTTGAAATAACTTTTTCTAATTGTGGTTGAAAATATGATGTGCTATAAATTTCTTCTATTTTTGTAAATGTTAATTCGTCTTTAGTTGGTTCTCTCAATGCTTCTTTAATAAAATTCATTATACCCATTCATATCACCGCCTTTAAATAATATCACCTTGAAATTATAATTTTCCTATAACTTTTCCAATACAGTCTATACGCATTGATTCGTTAAACTGAATCGGTGCGTATTTTTTATTATGAGATATCAAACATTCGTTACCAAGCTCTTTTATATATGCCTCACCATTAACCATAAATGCCCCAATTTCACCGATCTTAATATCACGTTGTTTTTTTATCATTACTTTATCGCCGTCATGGTAAGTAGGCTCCATTGAATCACCACTAATGCTTATAACGAAATCTATATCTTTAAAATCAATTGGAACTTCTATCTGCTCTGTTGGTACATCATCAAATGCATATAAACCAGTACCTGCGCTTAGACCACACTGATAAGCAGGTTTTAATACTGTTTCATATAGTGGAGCAGGCTCTTTAATACATCGATCATATATATCGTTTAATACAAATTCAACTGTATTTTTTCCGTTATCATCAATTAAACGATATTTTTTTATAACTTGCCGTTCACTAAAAGATAGTATCTCATTACTTGCCATATCATCAAAAAAATAACTAGCAGTAACATTTAAAATATTACACAATTTAGCAACTATTTCTACATCAGGATTACTAACGCCTTTTTCCCAATTGCTTATAGTTGTATTTTTTAAGCCTAGTATCTCACCTAATTCAGATTGCTTATATCCCTTTTCAATTCTTGCTTTTTTTAATTTTTCACCAAACATATTCTTTACCTCTCTATAGTTAAGATTATAACAAAAAATAATGGAATAACAATATTATATTCCAAGAAAATTGAAATAAATTATATAAATCATATTGACATTCCATGTAACGTGGAGTATATTTTAATTGTAATCCAAGATTAATGGAATTATAAGGAGGTGAATCCATGACAGTAGCAAAAAATATAAAACTGTACCTTGTAAAAAACAATATAACTCAGAAATGGTTATCCAATAAAACGGGGATTGGTGTTGAAAAGCTGAGTTTATCTTTGAACGATAAAAGAAAATTAGATTCTGAGGAATTTGCAAAAATTATTGTTGCTTTACATGAACCTGCTGAAACTTTTATAAGAAAAAATTGAATAGGAGGATTTTATGAACAATTTACAAATTATCGAACATGAAGGGATAAGAGTTTTAACAACTCAGCAACTGTCAGAAGTTTATGAGACTTCAACAGAAAATATTAAACAGAATTTCAAGAGAAATAAAGAACGTTTTAATGAGGGACGTGACTATTATTTATTAAAAGGTGAACAGCTTAAAGAATTTTTGCAGGTGACTAATAGTCACTTACAAAATCAATCAAAAATCAGAAGCATGTATTTATGGACTGAACGTGGAGCAAATCGTCATAGTAAGATTTTGGATACTGATCAAGCGTGGAAGCAGTTTGATGTATTAGAGGAAACGTATTTCAAAGTTAGATCTATGTCACCGATGCAAATGTTAAAACTTCAAAACGCTGCACTAATGGAAGTAGATGAAAAAGTTGAACATATTGACAGTCGAGTAACTAATCTAGAAAACACAACTACTGTAGACAGTAGAAAGCAGTACACACTAAGAAAAATCGCGAGTGCAACAGCAGTTAGAGTCTTGGGAGGTAAAGACAGTCAAGCGTATTTAGAGCTCCATCATAAAGTGTTCTGTCAGTTATGGAGAGATTACAAGGATTATTTCAAGATTCCAAGTTACCGCGATACCCTAAAGATAGACTTCGAAAAGGCAAAAGAATACCTGCAGGGATGGAGACCTGATCATAATCTAGAGATTGAAATTTCAAGCGTGAATGGGGGAATGTAGAATGAGTTATATATTAATTAGTATAACAATAAGTGTAGCAATTTCCTATTTGATAACACATTTGTTATTGATAAAGCACTTATTGGATATTGAAGATAAATTTCACAAAACGTGTGATTTTACAATTAATGAGATTAATAAATTAAAAAAAGGGTGATATAAATGAGACCTACAGCAATGCTTACATTCGAGCAGGTTAAGACAGATTTAGGAATTTCTACTAAACAACTAAACATTTTTATTGATTTAGGCTTACTTAATCCGATTTTTTTAGGAAAAGGTTGGAAATTTAGCCAAGAAGAAATTCTGGATTTTCAAAGAGAATATCGTGGTGAACGCATGAGTAATTATGTTGAAACAGTAACAGCACATGAAAAACACATGAAAAAAGCTGCTATGTCCAGTAGCAGCTAATCAATGAAACCACGTTAATTATAGACTATAAAAAGGAGTGTGTCAAAGGTGAATAAAGAAATTATTGAACGTTTAAATGAAATAAAACGCGTTGTTGATTCTAACACTTTAGAGGAGCTTATCGAAGCGTATCCGGATGCTGCGGGATTTTCTCTTTGTAAAGAATCTACATTTATTTCAATCGTAGGCATAAGCTCATTTCTTGTAAATAAGCTGATAAAGGATATTGAAAATGGAAAAATACATTAACAGATTTAATGCCAGAGGCTTTTATACAATCGTTTTAATTATTATTTTGGTAGGTTTTATAGCTGCGGGAGCTTCAGGTATCATTTTTGATTTTATCGTTAGGATAATAAAAAATATATAGGTTTTTAACAGTGTTTTTAGGGTACTGTTTTTATTTGCATCATTTTTAGGAAAAAGGAGGATTTTATGGATATAAAAATAGAATTATATAATGATCACTTTGAAAATGCCAAGCGCTATCAGATACCACGAGCGCAGTTAATTATCGCTGATATTCCCTATAATATCGGGATAAATGCATACGGCTCAAGATCTGACTGGTATATCAATGGCGACAATAGAAACGGGGAAAGTGAAAAAGCCGGAAAGACGTTTTTCGATACTGATGATGATTTTAAGATATACAACTTTTTTCAGTTCTGTACCCGTCTTTTAAGAAAAGAGCCTAAAGAAAAAGGAATGGCTCCATGCATGATCATATTCTGCGCATGGCAGCAGTTAAACGAGATTAAGGATTATGCCAAGAAATTCGGATTCAACCATGCACAGCCTTTATTCTTCATTAAAAAATCATCATCGCAGGTTTTAAAAGCTAACATGCGGATATGCGGGGCTACGGAGGTTGCTCTGGTGCTGTATCGTGATAAACTCCCAAAGTTCAACAATGACGGAATGATGATTCTTGACTGGTTCGAGTGGGACAGGGGGGGAAGCTATCCAAAGATACATCCAACTCAGAAGCCTGTAAGCGTATTGAAAAGGCTTATCGAAATATATACCGATCCGGGCGATGTTGTTATTGATCCGGTAGCTGGAAGCGGAAGCACATTAAGAGCCTGCGCAGAATTAAACCGTTCATGCTACGGGTTTGAAATAAAAAAGAAGTTTTATAAGGAAGCAAAGGAAAAAATGCTTTCAAATGTAAATATGACACTGATTATCTGAAAGGAGAGCTATAGATGTTAAAAAACAATAATGAAAGAAAACAATGGATTGAAAATGAAGACAATTATGAAATCATCACTGTTTCACAATTTGCCAGATACAGGAAGTCAAGACCGCTCGACGACGGTTCATGCATAGTTATTTTTGAAATAAAAATGAAGGCATCGGTATGGAATCATGAGACTCGTAAAATAAATGAAAAAATCAAGTGGAATAAAATCGGCATGTTTATTACATATTCTTATGAAAATGAAACGCTTCTAGAACAGACCTGCATAAGTGACATTGTTTCAAGGATGGCGAAAATGAAATGATAGAAAATCTTAAGGGAGAACTGTGGAAGCAGTACCGCGGTACAGGTTATTATTTTTCATCATACGGACGTGTAAAACGGATATACAGGCATAAAGAACGCCTTTTGAAGCCGTATAAAGTCAGTCACAGGAAAGGCTCAGAACTGTGGGTTGTAAAGGTCTATGGTAAAGAAACATCGATTTCAAGAACTGTATATGAGCTTTTTATCGGTACGGTTCCCGAAGGATATAACATTATCCATCGTAACAAGGTACAGAGCGACAATGCAGCGGTTAATTTAAAAGCAGTATCTAAAAAAGAACTTGGCACACTGTACGGCGGAAGAACGCGGATGCAGAGACTTATATATGATATGGAAAATAAATGCTTTTACAAGGGGACCAGAGAAGCAGGAAAAGCCCTTCACATAAGCAGGCAGACAGTTTCGGACTACTGCAACGGAAAGGTCAAAAAGCCTATGTTTAAGATAAGATGGGCAAGAGATGGAGAATAAAACTAAATTGAATATCCGGAGGTGTGGAAATGGATAAATACAAAAGTACAGAAACCTATGTAATGAATGAACTTAAGCAGGCGCATACACGCATTGAACAGCTTGAAAATAATCTTGATGAAGTGTTAAAAAAACTGAGAGCAGCTGAATGCCAGATTATCAACAACAATGAATATATTATCGAGCTTGAAGGCAGATTAGGCATAGAAGGCGATGTTTAAATATTATGTCTACATAGAAAGTGAGGTAATTGTACTACCTTTAGTTATTTATGCAGAAACAAGGGAAACAGCCTATAAAAATGCAGTAAAACAGTTTAGAAGGATATTTAAAAAGAAGAAAATTACAAGAGTTACTATCCACAAAGATCACTACTGGTTCGGTGGATTTGAATATTAAAAAAAGAAAGAAGAGGAAAAGAAAATGAGATTTATTAGAAAAATTAGAAGAGAACAAGAACAAAAGGCGCGCAAACAAATGCTTAAGGAAAAGCGCCAACAAGGATTGAAGCCGAAATATGAATATAATCCAGCAACACATAAAAATGATATCGAATGGGTACCTGTAAAGATGCCGACTGTAAAGCACAGCAGTAAAGTGTTTTATTAAATGCAGAAAAATAAAAAAGCTAATGTGATAGATATTTTGAGTTTAATCATATCCACAATAGCAGTTCTTATATCGGTATTTTTATAACTAAAAAATTGAAATAATTAAAGAAATTATTGAGACAAAAAGCGCTATGATGCTAATGAGATTATTTTTTAAATAATTTTTGAATTGAATTCTTTTAAATTCTTTGATATGTAAGCTAGGATGCGATAATTCGATATATTTAATTCCGATTCCGCCACGACTTTCTTTTAAAGTTCCATCATTTCTTAAATATTCTATACATTTCAGAAATTCACTTGGATCAATATTTAATTTATTGGCAGCTTTATCAATATCGGGATTAGTATAACGTAATTTTTTATTAGGTAATTGATTAATATATTCAAATATCATTTTACTTGTTTTATCCATAATAAACCTCCTTAAAGAGATTATATGGCAAAACAGTTAGTTAATCAAACAAGGTAGAAAAACTACAAAAACTATTTTAATAAAAAAATCTCTCTAATCCGTTGGTACATATGGGATTAGAGAGGAAATATAAATGCAATATAATATTTAGGTTATATTGCAATGGGGTTATTTATTTATTAAATTATATGCATTTTTTAGTATAGTTTGATCATCTATAAAACGGACAGTCACTTCTATGAAGGCTTTTAAACTATTGCAATCATAATCATGATGCTTTCTTACATAATGAGTTTCGTCATTGCCAATCCAGGTTGCAGCTTTAGCAAGTGTTTTTATATTTTCTGAATCTATATAATTTTCAATTACAAATGACAATGGTGATTGTTCGATTTTTGAAGTATCAGAAGGGTTGTTTGAAATACAGTAATCTTTTATTAAAAATTCTAAAGCTTTTCTATAACCAACACCAGCAATAGAGTTTAAAGATTGTGCCTCAGCCTGCTCAGCTTCAGCATATATTTTAATAAATTCACTAGATAACTTTTGAATTTCTTTACTGAAAACTATCTTATTCTTAATAAACGGATATGTAGCATTTATATGGATTTCATCTTCGGAATCGTTGATGATATAGTCCACTATATAATGTCTTTTACAAATAGGACATCTTAAAATAGCGACATAACAAGTGAACATATCATTCTTGTCCACATTGATATTAAAAATCGATAAAGGTTGTATCCCTTTATTACAATGAGGGCAAATAGTGGATTTATTTACTATATCAGGCATATTATTATAATCAAATATATTTTTCATATTTATGGCTCCTTATCTAACTTTAGAACTTAATTATATCAAAAAAAATCATAAAAGAAAGGGGAATATTTATGGCAAGACGTGTAAAGAGTTATGACGGTCAGCATGAGACACTTCCAATTAAGGATACAAGACAGCTGCAGGAATTTATGTATAACCTGCTTAGAAAAAAAGATAGAGCAAAGACACCAATAAAGAAATATCAGGCCGATCGCAACTGGATGATGTGTCTGCTTGGATTTAATACGGCTCTCAGGGCAGAGGATTTGCTACAGCTGAGAGTATTAGATGTCAAAAAGGGATATATACATATAAAAGAAAATAAAACGGGTAAGATGCAAAATTTTCGTATGAATAAGCAACTTCATAATGATGTTCTTGAATATATCGAAAGAAACGGATTAGGCGATTATGATTATCTTTTTAAGGGACAGAAAAAGAAGCAAAACGGCAAACCGTATTATTTACCGATTACCCGGCAAAGAGCATATAACATTGTTGAAAAAAATGGCGAAGAGGTCGGGATTGATTTTACATTTGGCGTACATAGTCTAAGAAAGACATTCGGATATATGTATATAAATGCAGGTGGGAAATTAAATACATTAATGAAGATGTACAACCATGATGATCCAAACGTCACTATGAAATATATCTGCTGGGGGCGTGAAGATGCTGAGGCAGACCGTCAGGCAATATATCTAGGAGGCGTACATAAATGATAGTAAGTGATTTTTGGTTAGGTGTGATCCTAACCATTGCAGCAGAAGCAGTAATAACAATCTTAGTTGTTGATTATTTAGGACAAAAAGAAAAGGATGATGAAGATGAGTAAATTAACAAAAAAAGAGCGTTTATTACATTCTTTAATTGGAATAAAACAATTATTTAATGATCTAGGCGTTGAGGATTTAAAAAATGAAATAGTGCTAAAAGATGGTACAACAGAAACAATAGATTGCTATAAAGAAATAGAGACATTTGTTGTTGATTTTATTAATCATGAAGTTGATGAAGCAACGCCTAAAAATCTAATTTTAGTAACACATGGGAAGGTAAAAATGACCGCTAAAGAAATGTTTGACGAATTAGGATTTGAATATAAAAAGTATAACAGAGGATTTGCTTATGAATATGATGATGGTAATAAAATAAAATTCATTCATTTTATAATAGATAGACAAACATATTGCACAAATATATATCATGTTTCAACACAGTTACATAATGCAATAACAGTACAAATGAAAGAACTGGGGTGGATTTGATTGGAAATAAAGAAGCAATTTACAAATGTGAAGTAATGCATGATTTGAAAGCACTGTTTGATAATGCTGGAGATTATTTTGAAGATGAATATGAGCTTGTAAAACAATATATCGAACAGTTGGAACAAGCATTAGATAAAGCGTGTGAAGAATTAGAAACATTTGATATGACATTTAATGATGGTGATTTTATTGATGTAAAAAACAAAGAACAGTGGAAAGAGTGGACTTTACAAAGTAGAAAGTAACACCCTGAAAGTGCGATTTTACGTAAATCAGGGGTACGGTAACTTTTTTTAAAAAAATAATAATGAAAAATCCGCTAAAAGTGTTGATGGCTATAGAGTTTAAACGATTTATGTATTCTAACAAAAAAATTGACACTCTTAGGGATTATGTAACTTTTTTTACAGGTGTTGAAACCGGAAAGGTGAGGATAAAAAAATGTTAAAAATTGAAAGAATAAAAGATATAATTAAAAATTTTGATACGGTGAATTCCGGTGAGGATTTGCAATGTTATTTATCTCGGATTGCAACAAATCAGAATTACGATGATACCTGTTATAGAATAGGTATAGATTGCTCAGATTGCTTAAAGCTGTCACTTATGGATTTATTAGAAGAATATAAAGAACCATATGAGTTAACAGTGCTTGAATTCAGAATACTCAGATATGCAAGAGAACTGGGATACAGGTTTGTAGCATGTGATTTTGATGGGGAGATTTGTTTTTATAGAAACAAGCCGGATAAAAAAGAAATTGCATGGAGTGATGGAGGGGATTTCTCATTAATATTTAATTTCGGTTTATTCAGTTTCATTAAGTGGGAAGATGCAGAACCGCGGGAAATTTATGAAATTCTAGCTAACTGTACCATTGTGGGCGGTGATGAAGATGATTAAATTATTAAAAAAGAAAATAAGAAGAAATTATTATAAACCGCTTGATAGACATGCAGAGGTTATTGACACTTTAATACAAGGATTTAATCTGCTGAGTGAAAAGCTGGATGAGGTTATTGCTGAAACTAATGAATTAGAAAAAGAGGTTGAAACATTAAAGATAAAGTTAAAGGAAGTAAAAGAAAATGACGTCTAAACAAATAGCATTCGTATTTTTTCTAATGATGCTTATTGCGTTTATTTTGTCGCTCGTTTTGGGAATTAGATATTTATTTAAGGAATGGAGAAAGTAAAATGCTAACCCTACCAATTAAAAGAAAGTGGTTTGATATGATTTTAAGTGGTGAAAAGAAAGAGGAATATAGAGACATCAAGCCTTATTATACAAGCAGATTTGAAAACGAATTAGATTTTTGTCAATTTTTCTTTGGTGAAGATTGTTTGATTATTATTTTAAGAAATGGTTATTCAAAAAATAGTCCTTATATAAAAGTTAGATGTACTTTGACTAAAGGTTACGGTAAAGAGAAATGGGGAGCAGAAACAGGTAAAAAATATTATATTTTAGAAATAGTTGAAATCATGGAGGTAGGCAACAATGGATGATATTATAGCAAAAATAAAAAAACTTATGAATACCGCGAATGATCCTAACGCTAGCGAAAATGAAGTTTTTGTAGCAGTTAAAAAGGCGCATAAATTAATGGCTAAACATAATATAGAATTAAATGATATTGAATCTAAGACTGAAGATGATGTAATTGAAGCTGTATTAGACATCACACCTAATTTTATGATGAGTATTTTACAAGTGGTAAGTGATGAATTTAGGTGTGAATTTCTATATATTTCAAGAAAAAATAGATTTATTCCTAAAATATACGGATTGAAAAATGATGTTGACGCAGCTGTAGAAGTAATAAAAAACATTACAGTGTTTATTAATAATGAATTACCTAGATATGTAAAAAAATATAAGAAAAAAGCAAGTTATGATTTTACTTCAATTTTACAAGATTATATTCCGTGTGATGCAAGAGTGCTAAAAAGAAGTTACTGTCTTGGATTTGCGAATCGTTTAAATGAATTCTTTAATGAAAATAAACTAGAACTAAAACAGGAATTCGAAAAATATGAATTAATTTCTTTAGGTGTTCCCAAAATTGTTAGAGATTATGTTAATAACGTTGTAAAGCCAAAAAAAGTTAAAAGTAAAGAACTTGCAGTATCTAGACGTGCTTTTAATGCCGGCGTAATAGCTTGCGACAAGTATAATGGAAGGTAGTTATAAAATGGAGACTAAAGTTAGACAAAGCAATTACATAACAATTTTAGGATGGATGGTTTCAGAACTAGGATTAAGTGGAAGTGCACTGCTTATTTATGCAATTATTTACGGCTTTTCACAAAATGGCGATGATTCTTATACTGGGAGTAGACAATATTTAGCGGATTGGACCAATACTACAAAAAGAAATGTAACTAAAGTATTAAATGTTCTTGTTGAAAACGGATTGATTATCAAAGAAGAAAAAGAGAAAAATGGTGTTAAATTTTGCAGTTACAAAGTAGTGTCACAAAGTTCACCAGGGGTGAAAAAAGTTCACGGGGGTGGTGAAAAAAGTTCACCCAATAATATAGAATATAATACTAGTAATATATATAGTGCAAAATTTGATAAAAATGATGCATTTAAAAGATTCTGGAGTGTATATCCAAGACATACAAACAAGAAAAAAGCATTTGATGTTTTTGTTAAAAAATGTACCGATGAAACTGTACTGCAAAAGATGTTAAGCGCAGTTGTTGATTATAAAGAGACAGAACAGTGGCAGAATGAAAGATTTATCCCTCACGCTTCCACATGGCTTAACGGCGAAAGATGGGAAGATGAAATCAGTACAGTTTCTAAAAACAATACAAATGATGATAATGAATGGATGAGCGGATATGAATAATTATCAAGACGATCTAATCGGTATGTTTCTTGTTAAACCGCAGCTTCTGGATTTAACTATTCTAAAACCGTCATATTTTGATAAAAAGCATCGCGATATATTTACTGCTATAAAAAAGTCGTATAAGGAAAATAAAACTATTATTTTAGAGGATATCCTGGCAGTAAAGGGAATTGATGTTGATCTTGTTATTGCCTGTTCTACAAGTACCGCAACAACTGCTCTGTTTGAACAGTATCAGGATTACGCGATTAAGGAGTATAAAAAGAAAGCCTTATTAGCAACTGCTAAAAAGCTCCAGAATGATGAAATTACAATTGATGAATTTTACAAGGATACAAACAATTTTGCATCTTTGGGGTCTTATTCATCGACTAGGCTTACTAAAGAACTGCTCAAAGGTTCGATTACCAAGCATAAGAACAATATCAAATTTACAAGGTTTAGTAATTTAGAAAAGAAGCTTAATTTAAAGGAAAATGACTTTGTTATAATTGCCGGTGCTACCGGAGTAGGTAAATCAGGTATAGCTATAAATCTATTAGATGATCTGTCTCGCAATTATCCTTGTGTATATTTCAATTTCGAAATGGTAGAAGAGGAGCTGTATCAAAGACTTATTTCTATCAATTCAAAATTAAATCAAAAAATGCTTGAGCAGTATGAGACACTGCCACAAAAAAATATGAATGTTGTTAATGATGCAATTGATGATATTTCAAAAAGACATATTGACATTATAAATCATTCATCGACGTTGGATAAATTAAGATCATTTATTATGAGCTACAAAAGCGATAAGCATTTTATAGTGTTTGTGGACCATGTAGGGCTTATTGGTGTACGAGCTAAGAACAGTTATGAAAAAATGACAGAAGTAGCCAAGGAGCTAAGAAAAATGAGCTTGGACAACAACTGTACGATTATTGGACTTTGTCAATTAAACAGAGAAGCAACTAAAAATGCAAAACAGCCTAATTTATCAATGTTAAGAGATTCGGGTGAGCTGGAACAAAGTGCAAGCAAGGTTATATTTGTCTGGAAGAACGAAAAAGACTGCGCAGAAGATTATTATCTAGTTATCGAGAAAAACAGAAGTGGTCCTAAATCAATCATTCCAATAGGCTACAACAAAGAAAATCAGATTGCTTATGAATTAAGCAATAAAAGAGATTTAAGGACATAGGAGGATTTAGAAAATGAACAAAAGCGAAAAGCATTATAAAGTTGAACTTATAGACAAAGAAGATGTTTTAAAAGAACTCATTACTCATGATTATAAATCATCGTTATTTGCGGTTTTATTAGATGATAGTACAATGATTAAAGACCTTGAATATCAAGTTATGTATGATATTAGATCAATGATTAAAAATGACGATTATACATTTATAAAAAGAACAGAAATTTAATAAAAACTATTTTGATTAAAAATTCTCTCTAATCGCATATGTAACAAGGGATTAGAGAGAAAATATAAATGCAATATAACATCTTGGATATATTGCGCGGTTAAAGGAGCAGAATAATGGAAAATCTAAACAGTGCTGAAAAAATTTCGAAAGGAATTGAGTTGGTGGGTGAAGGAGTATTAGAAACATTTCAAAACGCAATTAACCTTTTTTGTGATGCTCTTTCTAATTTTGTTGATTGTGTTAATATGATAAATAAAGTCAATCATAAGAAACCGAGATTACCGAGAAAAACAAAAAAAAAATACAAGAAATTAGGAATTTATGAAGATTGGAAATATGTAAATAAAAATAATAATTTGAGTAAATAGCATGAATGTAGATAAAGATGACTGAAATATCATTTTAGAGGAAGGAAGATAATAGCTATTGTATAATGTTTTAAACAGCACGAGGAGGGAAGTAAATTGAATAATTATATTTCTGATAAAGAATTAGGAAAGTATATTGGAATGTATGAGAAAGCATTAAATCATTATTTTAAAGATTATCCTAAACAGCCATCAATTTACAGTCATGAACGACAGGAGTACAGTGGATTGGATATAAATACATATATCTATATTGCAGATAATTATTGTCACTTGAAAAAAAGACTGGAGGAGCGCAATGCAAGAAGCAAAATACCAAATAAAAAACTGGAAAAAATGGAAAGCAACAAAATATCTTCTTATTCAGACAAAGAATGAGCTAATGAATGATATAAAAGCTATTACATATACTGATGAACTTCCGGGAGGATCACATAAAAGTATTGCTGATAAGTATAATAAGTTAATAGAAGATGTAAAGATTTATGATGATTATATTAATGCATATGGTTTCTTTATAAACAGATTAGAAAACGCAATAGCAACAATGCTGAATGAAAATCAACGTAAGGCAGTTATAATTTATTCTAATAATCCATATAAAGGTGGTTATGAAAAAAGAATAGAGGAAGCCTTAAAAACAGGCTTCTCAAAAAGTTATTTTTATGATTTGTTAACTGAATCTTATGAAATACTTGGTAGTGTTTTAGATATAGAGTGCGATGAAAATAGAACCATAATTGAATCCGTGGACAAATCACGGACAAAAAACGCCTAAAAATGTGTTATTATGATATTGTGGAAGTTTTTTAAAGAACACCACATCAGCAGCCAATCAACACTTTGTCAGGAAGAAACTCGAAAGGGTTTCTTTTTGCTTTTGTGAAGAAGGAAAATATTTATGTATGAAAGCGAAGGTTTACAAATGGCAATTAAAAGATTAGATCGTGATGGGTCTCACCGTAAGCAGTTCGAAAGAAATAAAAAGAAAATATACGCAACTCAAACAGTGTGCGGAATATGCGGAAAGCCGGTAGATTTTAGTTATAAATATCCGCATCCTTTATCACCGTGTATCGATCACATCATACCGGTTGCAAAAGGAGGACATCCAAGTGACATTGATAATCTTCAACTGGCACACTGGACATGCAACAGACAAAAGAGTGACAAATTATTTTCAAGTAGTGGGATGCACAAGGCGAAGGTAGTAACAAACAGAGACCTTCCTCATACAATCAACTGGATTGCTTATAAATCGTCAAAATAAGCCATTTGAGAGGTGTTTTAAATATGGGTCATGATACCCCCTAAAATCTTTTTTCCTTACTTCACGGCGTACTGTGAATATTTTCTCACGGATAAATTAAGGCGAAAGGAGTGAAAAAATGACGGCATATTTAGGAATGAAATATTTAAGAAATAAACTGATATCAAAAAGACCAAGAAATGAAGAAAAGTATCTGTATTATGAAATGAAGAATACCATGAGGGATTTTAATATTACTATGCCTAAAGAATTCATATGGCTAAAAAGCTGTCTTGGATGGTCAGCGAAGGCAGTTGATTCAATCGCTGACAGGCTTTCATTTAGAGAATTTTCAAATGATAATTTCGGAATAAATGAAATATATCAGTTAAATAATCCTGATGTTCTTTTTGACAGTGCGATTATCTCAGCACTTATTACATCGTGCTCATTCATATATATTTCAAATGATATAAGCGGATTTCCCCGCATGCAGGTAATTGACGGTCGAAACGCCACAGGAATAATTGATCCTATTACTTACATGCTTAGCGAGGGTTATGCTGTTCTTGAAAGAAATATTCATGATGAACCGGTAAAGGAGGCTTATTTTATAAAAGAGGGTACATGGTTTTATGAAAAAGATAAAGCACCTTATTTTATTTCAAGCAAAGCCCCGTATCCACTGCTCGTTCCGGTTATTTTTAGACCTGATCCAAAAAGACCGTTTGGACATTCAAGAATATCTAGAGCCTGCATAGGTATTCAGCAGAGCGCAATGCGAACGCTCAAGCGTTCAGAAGTATCAGCAGAGTTTTATTCTTTCCCGCAAAAGTATGTACTAGGGTTAAGCCCAGATGCTGAGGCTCTGGACAAATGGCGCGCTACTGTCTCAACTATGCTTCAGCTCGATAAGGACGAGGATGGTGATTCACCAACAGTTGGACAGTTTGAACAGCAGTCTATGGCGCCGTATGTAGAACAAATGAAAATGTTTGCTAGTCTATTTGCAGGCGAGACAGGTCTTACCTTGGATGATCTGGGATTTTCAACTGATAACCCGTCAAGTGTTGAGGCTATAAAAGCGCAGCATGAAAATTTAAGGCTTATCGCTAGAAAAGCGCAAAAAACTTTCAGTGTAGGTTTTTTAAATGCCGGATATCTTGCTGCATGTTTAAGAGATAATTATGAATATGACAGATACCAGATTTATTTGTCAAAAGCTAAATGGGAACCGTTATTCGAGCCTGATTCGTCTACATTATCTGTTATAGGTGATGGTGCTATTAAAATTAATCAGGCGGTACCGGGATTCTTTGACAAGGATACTTTAAGAGATTTAACAGGTATCGATTATAGTGAAAATGCTGGAATCGGAAAAACTGCAGGAGAGATCGTACAGTAATGGAAGATATTGCACCTGAATTGTATGAGAGGATAAAAAGTACATACGAAAATGAAAAAGCATCAAGTAAAAAGCTGGATGCTTTTTTAGAAAAAGTAAAAAAGGGCAATGCCACATATGAAGATGTCTATGATTATGCAGGTGAACTGGGCAGATGTCTGGAAAGTGCATTCAGTCACAATATAAGCGACGATGTGCTGCCCGACAGCAGGATGTATTACAATATAGCAAAAAGAATAATCGAGCCCATGCTTAAGAAAAGTCATGATGATATTGCAGCACAGTGCAGTGCTGTACAACATTCATTAAATAAAAAAGCCGGCATAGGATTAAATGCTGTTAAACCTGAATATGATCAAGCGAGAACAGAGGCAATCATAAATTATGTATGCACACGTGATAAATACAGCAGTGTAGAAAAAAGTTTTTTAGACGGATTAAGCAATAACTGTCGCAAGACTGTAGATGATTCTGTAAAGCAGAATGCTGATTTTCATTACAAAAGCGGGTTAAGTCCGCGAATAGTAAGGATTTGCAGAGGAAAAGCGTGCAAGTGGTGTCGTGAGGTCGAAGGCAGTTATAACTACAAGGATGTAAGGAATACCGGTAACAATGTATTTAGAAGACACGCCAACTGCACCTGTACAGTTTCATATGATCCTGGTGACGGATCAAAAAAATTCAGGATGTATATTCGAAGAGATGGCAGAACCAGGATGCCTTTCAGGAAAGAAAAAGATTTTACCTGGAAAACAGAGTTGATAAAAAAAGATTAACAGATATGGAACAGTATGCGGTAAACAGTCATATATCATCTGATTTTTATATTATCAACGACTGTTTAAGAAATGGATATATATTAAATCAGGAGCAGAATGCACTGGTGAAAAACCTAGATTCCGCATTGGAGAAACTAGACAGCTATAAAGGGAGGGTCAGCAGATCAGTTCAGTTTTACAGTTCATCAGATTTAGATAAGTTTTTATCTGATCATGAGCCGGGGCAAACTGTTACGTATAAAGATTTTACATCTTCCACTGCTTCAAAAGAATTGTATAATCCCGACGGACAGGTTCAGATGTTCTGGACTAGTCGTCGAGGCAGAAATCTGATAAAATACAATAAGAAAGAACAGGAAATATTATATAAAAGAAACAGCAGTTTTATAGTCTTGGAAAAGAGACATATTAAAGGTGTTTATTATATTTTCATGGAGGAACTGTAAAATGACCTTAAGTCTAGAAGAATGGAGAAAGCTGTCAGAAGAACAGAAAGGAATACGGTATAAGGAACTGAGCGATCATGATAAATTTATTGTTCGTACCAGTACTCCGCCGGCTTTTGAAGTTACCGGGCGCAAAGAGCTTAGTGAAGAAGAAAAAAAGAGCGCAAAAAAAGAATTTGATGAGTTTTTAGTATATTATGGAATAAAAAAATAGGAGGTTAAGGTATGGAGCCAAAAAGAATTGGCCGTCAGACTCCTACAACCTCGTTAGTGCTGCCTTATAAAAAAACAAAAGGCAAAGAAGCAGTTGAAATTTACAACAAAACCGGCAGAACTGCCCGGGAATGGCAGGAACTACTAATTTACGATATTATGGCATATGATGATGAAGGCTTATGGGTTCATTCTACCTATGGATATGCGGTACCGCGTCGTAACGGTAAAACTGAAGATGTGATAATGCGTATTTTATGGGGACTTAAAAATGGTGAAAAAATCATTTATACCTCTCATCTTATCTCAACGTCTCATTCAGTCTGGGAAACAGTTACATATCTGTTAGACAGTATGGATATTAAATATGCTTCGGTAAAAGCCAAGGGGCAGGAAAATATCAGACTTTTAGATGAGAATGACAAGCCCTATAAACTTGATCATATGATTAATTTTAGAACCAGATCAAATAATGGCGGGCTGGGTGAAGGATATGACCTGTTAATTATCGATGAAGCACAGGAGTACACTATTGACCAGGAATCAGCGTTGAAATACACTATTTCAGCGAGTTCCAATCCTCAAATTATTATGCTGGGTACTCCGCCAACAGCTATTTCGCATGGTACAGTATTCCAGAAAATAAGAGAAAAGGTATTAAGCGGTTTTTCGAAAAATACCGGATGGGCGGAATGGTCTGTTGATACGATGCAGGATCCAAAGAACAGAGAAGCATGGTATGAGACAAATCCCTCTTTAGGGCAAGGACTTACAGAAAGAGTTATTGAAAATGAAAATACGACTGATGATGTCGATTTTAATATTCAGAGGTTAGGTCACTGGCTGTCATATTCACAAAAATCCCTGTTTACTGAAAATGAATGGGATTCATTGAAAATAAGTAAAATACCGAATTTTAAAAACAAACTGTTTGTTGGAATAAAATTTGGAGCTGACGGACGACATGCTGCATTATCTATAGCAACCAAAACAGATGATAAGATATTTATTGAATCCATAGACTGTCAAAGTCAGAGAAACGGAAATCTGTGGATCATAAATTTTTTAAAAAATGCAGATATAGAAAAAATTGCAGTTGACGGAGCAGGAGCTCAGGACGTTTTAAAAAAGGATCTTAAGGAGTACGGTATAAAAATAAAAATTGTGCTTCCTAAAGTAAAAGACGTGATAGTAGCCAACAACATGTTTGAACAGAGCATAACTTCATTAAAAAATATATGCCATAATGGGCAGGAATCATTAAGACAGGTCGTTACAAACTGCATTAAGCGTGCTATTGGAACGAATGGCGGTTTTGGATATAAAGCCTTAATTGAAGAACATGAAATAGCACTGATGGACAGTGCTGTTCTTGCACACTGGCTATGTGCATCAGCTAAAGAAAAAAAGAAACAACGTGTTAATTATTAACGAAAGCATCTATTTTATGGATGCTTTTATTATTTTAAATTTACGTACACTAAACGGTTAATTAGGAGGTTATTAGAAATGTCAGAATTTAAAGCAATTACAACACAGGAAGAATTTGAAATGCGTTTAAAAGAGCGCCTTGAACAAAAAGAAAGAAATGTATTAAAAAAATTCGAGGGATATACTTCGCCGGAAGATTTGGAAACTATCAAAAGTGATTATCAAAGTAAGATTGATACATTAAATCAGTCAATCAGCGATAAAGACAGTCAGTATAGCAGTGAAATCGAGGGTTATATTCAAAAAATTGCTGATTATGAGACCGACTCAGTAAAAACGAGAGTGGCAATTGATATGGGTATTCCTTTGAAACTAAAGGACAGACTTAAAGGAACAACGGAAGATGAAATAAGAGCGGATGCGGAGCTTTTATCCGGTCTGTATTCCCCTGCTCCGCCTTTAGCATCGTCAGAACATACTATGACAGCAGAAGATGAAAAAAAATTAAAATTAGAAAACGGTTATAAAGAAATGGCCAAAAAATTAGGAGGTTATTAGAAATGTCAGAAGGAAAAATTTTAGAAGTTAAAAATTATAAAACAGTTTTTACACCAGAATTAGTAACTGATCTTTTTTCAAAGGTAAGAGGTCACTCATCATTAGCTAATCTTGCTAAAAAAGAGCCGCTTCCTTTCAACGGTAAAGAAATGATGATCTTTACAATGGATGATGAGGTGAATATCGTTGGTGAATCAGGAAAGAAAACAAGAGGATCAGCAGATATCAGCACTAAAACAATGGTTCCAATCAAAATCGAGTACGGTATCCGTATTTCAGATGAATTTATGTATGCTACTGAAGAAAAGAAAATTGATATTCTAAAAGCGTTCAATGAGGGATTTGCTAAAAAAGTTGCACGAGGATTAGATATTATGGCAATGCATGGAATCAATCCAAGAACAAAAGAAGCATCTAACTTGATTGGTGATAATCATTTCGATCATGGTTCGCTTACAGTTACAACAACTGCCGGTGAAGAAGATAAGGACATCAATAAGGCAATTGCCTTATTTGATGAATCAGACGATTTTGAAGTTTCGGGATTTGCAATAGCAAAAGCATTCAGAACTTCATTAAGTGAACTCGAGTATAAAAACGGAGCTGCCAAATTTCCAGAATTAGGATGGGGAAGTAATACTTCAGCATTACGCGGTTTAGCCGTAGATGTCAATTCAACAGTTGCATTTAATGATTCTAAGGATTTGGCAATTGTTGGAGATTTTGCAAACTATTTTAAATACGGTATTGCTAAAGAAATCCTAATGGATGTGATTCCTTATGGAGATCCTGATAATACAGGATTAGATTTAAAAGGAAATAATCAGATTTTTATCCGGTCAGAAGTTTATTTAGGTTGGGCAATCATGGACGAGAAAGCTTTTGCCAGAATTTTAAAAACTGAAGGATAAGGAAGTGAAAGATGATGAAGCCTTTCGTTACATTAAAGGATATTTCGCTGTTGTTCAGAGATCTTAGTAGTTTAGAAGAACGCAAGGCCTCAGCACTTTTGGAGGTTGTTTCTGACTCTCTTCGCCAGGAAGCTAAAAAAGTCGGAAAGGACCTTGATGAAATGATAAAAAGTGGCGAAGTGTATGAAAATGTAGTTAAATCAGTTGCAGTTGACATTATCGCAAGAAATTTAATGACCTCAACTGACAGCGAACCTATGGAACAGTTTTCACAGTCGGCATTGGGATATACCGCTTCAGGAACATATCTTGTACCCGGTGGAGGGCTGTTTATTAAAAAAAGTGAATTATCAAGACTGGGACTTAAAAGACAGAGGATAGGAGTACTGGACATATGGGGATTAAAGGAATAAATGTAATCTTAGTTGAAAAGATTGAAACCGGTAAAGACAGTTTTAATGAGCCGGTGTATAAAGAAATCGAGAAGTGCATAAAAAATGTTCTTGTTGCCCCGTCAACTTCTGATGATATTGTCACTGCTCAGGATCTGACTGGAAAAAAAGCCGTGTACACTTTAGCAATCCCAAAATGTGATAACAGCGTTTGGGAAGATAAAGATGTTATATTTTTCGGCAAGAGATGGCATGTACTCGGTTTCACTATTGAAGGAATAGAGGAAAATATTCCGCTTTGCTGGAATAAAAAGGTAATGGTGGAAAGATATGGCTAAAACCAGAATTGTTTTAAACAGAAAAGGGGTAGGAAGTCTACTGAAATCAAAAGAGATGATGGCAGTGTGCCTTGAACATGCTAATGCAACATGCCAAAGTGCAGGCGGTGTGGGTTACGAAGTAACAACATTTACCGGAAAATCGCGTGTGAATGCCTCTGTAAGAGCAAATACCAGAAAAACAATCAGTGATAACTACAAAAACAACACACTGCTTAAAAGTCTGAGGTGAAATCTGTGATTGAAGAAACTGTATTAAATTATCTAAATAAAAAGTTAACTGTTCCTGTCTTTTTAGAAAACAGGGATATCGAAGAATATGTCGTAATAGGCAAAACAGGAAGTGGAAGAGTGAATTTTGCTAACTCAGCCACTTTTTTTCTACAGTCGTATGCATCTACCAGATATAAAGCTGCATTGTTAAATGAGCAGGTAAAAAAAGCAATGGACGACTTGGCTGAACTCAAAGAAATATCATATTCCCGGTTAAATACCGATTATGATTTTACAGATACAGCCAAAAAGAAATACCGGTATCAGGCAGTATATGATATCGGTTTTTATTAACTTGTGAAGGAGGAAAAATAAATGTCAAGTGATGCAAGTAATGTAACATCTTCAAAACCATCTGTTGGCGGTGCTGTTTGGGCGGCACCGTTAAAAACAGAAATTCCAACCGATGCAAAAACACCTTTAAATGAAGCTTTTAAATCATTGGGGTACTGTTCTGATGACGGATTAACTAACTCAAACAGTCCGGAAACTGATAATCAGAAAGCATGGGGCGGTGATGTAGTACTGGTTTTACAAACAAGTAAAGAGGATAAATTTCAGTTTAAATTGATTGAATCGCTTAATACAGATGTTCTAAAGACAGTGTACGGCAGTAAAAATGTAACCGGCACCCTTGAATCTGGATTAAAAATAGCTGCAAAAAACGATGAGCCTGAGCAGTTCGAATGGGTGTTTGAAATGATTTTAAAAGGCGGGATTTTAAAAAGAATTGTAGTTCCGTGCGCATCGGTAACTGAAATTGGTGATATTGTTTATAAAGATGATGAATCAGTCGGTTATGAATGTACTATTGCAGCCGTTCCGGATCAAAACGGTGCAACACATTATGAATACTTAGTAAAAAATACTGAATAAGGAGAATGCTAGATGATCAAAGGTGAATCAAAAACAGGGTTTAAGTTTAATATCAATGAAAAATTTATTGACTGGGAACTTCTTGAAATGATGGCAGAAGTAGATAAAAATCCGATTTTAATGATTAGTATTGCTAAAAGACTGTTAGGGATTAAACAGTATAATCGTTTAAAAGACTACTGCAGGACTAAGGATGGAAGAGTTCCTCTTGAAAGAATGGAAGAGGAGATTTTTTCGATTATTGATTCAAGCAAAGAAACAAAAAACTAATTATCCTCGCCGACATGATAAATACTGATGAATCAGCAGTTATTTGTGATCTGGCTGAAACATACAGTATATTTGATTATAAGTCGCTTCCGGTATTAACGGTCGCGACTTTTTGTGTTGGTCTGAGGGAAAATTCAAGAATAAAAATGAAAAAAAACAGGCTTGCTGTTCCTTTTGAAACTGTACTTCTTGGTGTGATTGCGGACAGCCTTAAATTATTAGTCTGGACAAAGTCTAAAGATGCTCAGAAAGGATTTAACAGGCCTAAATCGATCGTTAAGTCACTGTTTGAAAACGAAGCTAAAGAAAATATATCTTTTTCAAGCGGTGAAGAATTTGAAAAAGCAAAATTGAAAATTTTAGGGAAGGAGGCAGATGTATGGCAAGCGGAACAGAATTAGCAAAAGCATATGTACAGATTGTACCTTCGGCAAACGGCATTAAGGGTTCGTTAGAAAATGCGATGGGAAATGAAGCGGATCAGGCTGGAGAAAAGGCCGGAAATTCAATCGCATCTAAAATTAAAGGGATAATCGTTGCTGCTGGAATCGGGAAAGTTCTTGCATCGTCATTCACGGAAGGTGCAGCGCTTGAACAGTCCATAGGTGGTATTGAAACACTTTATAAGGGAAGTGCGGAAAAAATGAAGGCTTATGCCAGTGAGGCATATAAGACTTCTGGAGTAAGTGCTAATGCCTACATGGAAAATGTAACGTCATTTTCTGCTTCTTTGATTTCAAGCCTTAAAGGTGACACCGAAAAAGCTGCCGCTGCTGCTGACCGTGCAATGCGTGATATGTCGGACAATTCCAATAAATTCGGTACAAATATTCAGGATATCCAAAATGCATATCAAGGTTTTGCAAAGCAAAATTATACTATGCTTGATAACCTGAAATTAGGATATGGCGGAACAAAAGAAGAAATGCAGCGGCTGTTGTCTGATGCTCAGAAATTGAGCGGACAAAAATATGATATAAGTAATCTCGCGGATGTCTACACTGCAATAGGGGTTATCCAGGACAATCTAGGAATCACTGGAACCACTGCTAAGGAGGCTGCAAGTACTTTCAGCGGATCGTTTGCTTCTATGAAAGCAGCTGCACAGGATTTCTTAGGCAATGTTGCTATTGGCGGTGATGTTACCGGTACTCTGTCAAATCTTCTATCAACTGCATCAACTTTTTTGTTTGATAATGCAATTCCAATGGCTTTTAATATTGTTTCGGGATTTGGAACTGCTCTTGTTGCCGCAGTTCCTCAGCTGGCTCAAAAGGGATACGAATTGCTTAGCGGGCTTGTTGATGGATTTGTAAAAAATATACCTGTGGTGCTTCCACGAATTTTACAGTTTGTTCAAAATTTTGGTGTCGGTTTAGCTCAAAAAGCACCTGAATTTATTAATATGGGCTTTGACCTGTTAAGCCGGCTGGTAAGTGGAATAGTGAGTGCTGTACCTATTTTAATACAGTACGTTCCTACTATAATTTCTACTTTTGCAAATATAATCAATGAAAATTTTCCAACTATATTAGCCAAAGGGGCAGAAATATTATGGCAGCTGATTACCGGGCTGTTAAGTGCGATTCCTACTTTAGTTGCTAATATACCGCAGATTATACAGGCAATCTGGGATACTTTTATGGCTTTTCAGTGGCTAAATCTAGGTGGGCAGATAATGACATTTTTAGGCGATGGTATTTCTGCTATGTTTGGATTTTTAGGTGAAAAAGGACTTGGTGCGGTTCAGAGTATTGTAAATACGATACTTTCTCTTCCTGGTAAGCTGTTTACATTAGGGAAAAATGCTATTTCTCAAATGGGAAGCGGTATTTCAGGAATGGGATCATGGCTAAAGACAACTGCTGGAAAAATTGTAACATGGGTAGTAAACGGTGTTAAATCACTTCCATCGAAAATGATAGATGTCGGTAAAAATTTAGTTAAAGGATTATGGGAAGGAATCAAGAACGTTAAAGACTGGATACTAGATAAAATAAGCGGATTCGTTGACGGTATTGTAGGAGGAATAAAGAAATTTTTTGGTATACATTCTCCATCAAGAGTAATGGCCGATGAGGTTGGTAAGTATCTCCCTAAAGGAATGGCAGTAGGTATCGAAGCAAGTGCTGATGAAGTTTACGATGAAATAGATAAGCTGTCTAGAAATACACTAGATATCGCAGCTGATGGGTTAGAATTCAGTAACATTAATATGAGTGAAAACAGCAGCGAGCTTAGCGGTATGCTTCAAATAATCATTAAACTGTTGAAATTAATCTTAAACAAAGAAGATACAACTGTTTTGAATTTCAACAATAGAGAAGTTGCCCGTGCTTTGCGTGAACTGGGGGTTGTTTTTGAATGACGGTAAAATATATAAATTCAAAAAATGAGGTATTGGAGTTTATTGGTGCCGATATACTTCCAACAAGCGGTTATTTGCATCAGAGAAAATGGAATACAAACAAGGAAAATGATATTACAGTTATTGATAAGGGTGACTGTACTTATACTATAACCCTTACATTGAAAGGCAGTTTGGAACAGAGAAAAAACATGCTTAATAAAATATGCGATATATTTGAGTATGATTGTATAGTTAAGACACCAGGAACGCTTCATTACGGGGAATATAAAATAAAATGCTATGTAATATCTTCTAATACAAGTGTTGCGGGTATTCAGACAAGAACAAATATTGAATTAGGAATATACTGTCCAAAACAGCACTGGATTAAAGAAAAAACATATAATCTGGTAATGTACAGTGATTCGAAGAATGACACAGGTATAAAGCAGTACAGCTATTGTTATCCGTATGTATATTCATCTTTAAAAGGTGCAGTTCAAATAATCAATGATTCCCCGGCAGACAGTGATTTTATCATAAGAGTTTACGGGCCATGCAGTAATCCGTTTATTAAAATAGGAGAAATACTTTATCAGGTAAATACTACATTAAGTGCTGGTGAGTACATGGAAATAAACTCAGAGGAAAATACAATATATGCCTTTTCAGATTATGGTGAAAAAAGGAATCTTTTTAATTTCAGAGATAAATCGCGAGGCGATTTTTTTACAAAAATTCCATCCGGTCTTAGTATCGCAACATGGAATGGAACATTTAAAGCTGAAATAGTTATATTTGATAAGCGTGGTGAACCAAGATGGATATAATGAAATTTATATATACGGATTCCAACTATACGGAGCTCGGTGTTTTGAAAAATACGTCTATTGATTTTGAAGTTGGAAAATTCAAAACTGCGACTAATGATTATTCTTTAGAAATTTCGATAAATGCATGGGATAAAGCATTTAATAAAGGTTCTATATTTTACTCATCGGAAAGTGAATTCGGTGGAATTATTGACAGTAAAAAGGTCGATACATCAAAAAATGTAATTGTCTTTACTGGAAAAACATTTAGAGGAATGTTGGAAAAAGAGTACATACAGCCCCCGGAAGGTCAGGCGTATTTTGTAGCAAAAGGCGAGGCCAACAGTGTGATAAATGAGCTTATTGGAGACAACTTCGATAGTCTTTTTACTGTAGATAATGTTGGCTTAAGTGATATAAATGTTAATTATCAAATTAGAGATCTGAATCTTTTAGATGCGCTTGAAAAAATGCTTTATAAAGCAGATATTCCATCAAGACTTGATATTGTGTTTCATGATGGAAAAGTGCATATTCAGGCTATTCCAATTGTTGATTTATCTGAACTGCTTCAATATGATAAATCGTATGGTATAACAATGATCGCACAGACTCCTGAAAGCAGTTATAACCATATCATCGCTTTAGGAAAAGGTGAATTGACAGAGCGGTTAAGGGTTAATCTGTACCTTCAAAGTGATAAAACGTGGTCATCATCAAAAAATGATGATTATAAAGGGCTTTGCAGAAAAACATATCTGTATGACAATTCGAGTGAAGATGATGAAACTTCACTTATTGAAGGGGCTGTAGAGGCAGTGGAAAAAGAAAATGGAAGCAGTACCGTTCAAGCTGTATTTTCAAGCGATGATGCTTCATTGTTTGATATTGTAGGTGCAAAAGAGGAAATTACAGAGCTTTCATTTAAAGAACAGATTACTAAAAAAATACTAAAAGTAACTGTTAATGATATTGCAGCAAACTGTAAATTTGAATACAAGGTGGGTGAATAAATGTTAGAAAGTATAACACTGAACGGATTTAATGTTCAGGCTTCGGTAGATGCTTATCTTCATCACTGCTGGTTTGGCTATGAAGGAGTATTTAAATATGGAGAAGAAATAAGATGCGAAACTGTAAGCAACAACATTTTAAAGTTGTACGATGGACTTTTTGTCAATCAGGGCAGATTTTATCGTATTGTTCCCGGATCATATGAAGAAGTAAACATTTCAAATGGTATAGTTGGTCAAAAAAGATATGATCTGATAGTTTCACATTTTGAGACTAATGGAGTAACAGAAACACATGATATTAGAGTTTTAAAAGGCGGAAATGATGGGAAAATACCCGAACATACTGTGAGTGATACATTTAACGGTGGAACGGTGAATGAATTTCCTCTTTATCTAGTTGAAATTGATGGAATAAACATTACTAAAGTAACCAGGCAGTTTAAGTATATTATTTCATTTCATGAAGCTTTAGAAGCTATAATTAACCTTTTTAATGCAGCAGTATATACCGGAGATATAAATATTAAAGATTTAATTAGAAAATTAGATGTAAACAGAGAATAAAGAAAGGAAAATTTAAATGAGTTTAAAAACAGTACAGGTAATTATTAACGGTGTCTCAACGATACTGAATTTAAACAGTCAAACTGGTAAATATGAAGCGACCGTAACAGCGCCGAACACTTCCAGTTTTAATCAGCCAAACGGGTATTACAATGTAACAGTAAAAGCTATTGATAATGCAAATAATATTACTACAGTAGATGCTGATGATCCGACTTTGGGAACAAAACTTCGTCTGTTGGTTAAGGAAAGAACTGCACCTGTAATTACTCCAACCTATCCTAGTGCTAGTGCTACATTAATAAACAACAAGCCTACGATAACATGGAAAGTTACAGATGCAGACAGTGGGGTTAATCCGGATTCTATTAGTATTATTATTGACAGCAGTTCTAAGATTACATCCGGAATAACTAAAAATAAAGTAAGCGGAGGCTATGAGTGTTCTTATACTCCAGGAACTGCCTTAAATGATGGAAGTCATACAATTAAATTTGATGCGAGTGATAACGACGGCAATGCAGCAGTTCAAAAATCTGTATCGTTCAAGGTTGATACAGTACCGCCTACATTAAATATTGCAAGTCCTGCTGTGGGATTAATTACAAACAATCCTAAAGCGACATTAAGCGGTACTACAAATGATGCTACATCAAGTCCGGTAACAGTAACGGTCAAATTGAATTCTGGAAGCGCTGCAAATGTTACTGTAGAAAGCAATGGTTCTTTTACTAAGGAATTAACCTTGGCCGAAGGTACAAATACTATTGTTATTACCGCACGCGACAGTGCCGGCAAAGAAACAGTTATTTCAAGAACAGTTACCCTTGATACCAAAGCACCCGTAATTACTGATGTAGTAATTACTCCTAACCCTGTTGACGGCGGTAAGACATTTACCATCACTGTAACGGTTACAGATGCTTAAATATGGCTGTAGAAAGAGTAATTGGAAAAACAGACAGTTTTGAAGTGATTTTTGACAGATTGAATGATAATAACTGGACGGTCAATGTGCCGTCCAATATTATCGGTGAATATGTAATGGATCTGTATGCATATGATGAAGCTGGAAATCTTGGATTTTTAGCAGCTGCGATGTTTACGGTTGATACATCAAATTTGTGCTTTCATCTTTCAATCATAAAATATCGCTCTGAAATCTGTTTTGAAAGTGACTATATATGCATAGTCAAGGAGGTACTTCCATGTGTGATGAAATAGCTATGCTGAAAGGCGAAATAAGAAAAATAAGACTGTATGTGCACAGCAGAAAAAATGATGTCTTTGTAATAAGAAATGCATATATAGAGATATTACAATATGGTGAATTAATAAAGACAATAGAATGTACCATTGATGAACATGATCTTACATTTATGCTTGCACTTGATGAAGCAGGAAGCTACAGCATGTCAGCAGTATATGAAATTGCTGATGAAATAATTAAAAATAAATTTAAAATTGAGGTGAGGTAAATGGCAAAGTACCGTATATATGATGTAACACTTTCTAAAAAAACTGTCGGTCCTGGCGAAAGATTAGTTGTTCAGGTTGATATAATCACATGGGACTGGATTAAGAAAAATTTAACCTGGGGAAGTCTTAAGGAACGTTTCAAATGGGGTGATTTGATTGGCAGTTAGCATCCCTACAAAGATTACAGTTCCGCCTGACCTGAATATGAGTGACCCAGGCGATATCGCAAAAGTATGGAGTGAAATTCAAACGATTATAACACAGTTTAACAATGTTATCGATGTGCTCAATGAACACAATGAAAAGCTGAATAAAGCGGTATATTATGACGAGAGTGTTGGATGATTTAAAAAACAGGAGGGAATATGGGTAAACTTATAGATTCAACTGGTAAAAAAATTTTGTTGGGAACTGTTTTATATAACGGTGATACAACAAGCAATTTTACTTTAAATGATGATTACATCAATTATGATTATATAGAAGTTGTGTGGCGTCCGCATCCTACTTTGGGGCAGTGTTCGGATACAATGATTCCATCTAAAGACAGTAAGCTGCATCTAGAACGCACACAATCCATAAACGGAGTTACTACTATCTATCGCTGCCAAATGACTTTTAGTGGCAGAAACGTGACTCTTACAGGTCGTACACAGGTTATTAACGGAGCATCGGTTGATGCTGTGGAAGAACATATTTTAAGAGTAATTGGTTATTAGGACACTGAGGTATGTGTCTTTTTATATTGCCTCGGGATGGCATAAAAATCGTCTGGAAAGAAGGTAAAATATGGATTTAGGTTTTATTTCGAATTATTTTGTACCGGTCGTAATGGCCGGATGTCTAGCAACCGGATATGTTGTTAAAAAATGGATAAAAGATGTTGATAATAAATGGATTCCTACAGTTGTGTTTTTCGAGGGTGCTGCATTAAACTGCATCGTATCCGGGAATGTAACAGTAGAAACAGTTGTAGCCGGTGCAGTATGCGGTTTAGCTAGTACCGGATTGCATCAGGCTTTTACTCGAGTAATTGAAAATAAAAAAGAGGAGTAACAGATTCTGATGCAAGAATTTTTAATGAGTACATGGTCTATTGTCTTAACTGCTGCAGTTGGTTATCTTGTAACCAATTCCAGAGACAGTAAGAAAAGTCGAAAAAAACTCGAAGAAAAAAGAGAGCAGGAGAAATTAGACCAGGCTAAAAGACAAATTGTTATGGAAGAGGCGCTATGTGCAATGTTACATGAACGTATCGTGAGGTTTTGTGAGCGGTTGCTAATAATCGGTTATGTTACCGCTGATGATCTAAAGGAACTGGATTACCTTTATAACCCCTACAGGGCTTTAGGAGGTAATGGAACAGCAGAAAGATTATATAACAAAGTGCAGCAGCTTCCATTGAGAGTAGAAAACGGAGCGGAGTGATTCCGCTCTTTTAAGTTAAATTAAGGAGGAAAATAAAATGGCAGTATTTAATATTCATGGAGGACATGCCCCAGCTGGTAAAAAAGGAAGTGGAGCAGTAGGAATTGTAAACGAAAGTATTGTAGATAGAGAAATTAAGGATGCGGTTATTGCTAAATTAAGAGCATTAGGGCATACTGTTTATGACTGTACTTGCGAAAATTGGGGAAGTGCAACCGAAGTATTAAAAGACATTTGTAACAAAGCAAATGCACATACAGTTGATTTAGATGTATCTATTCACTTAAATTGTTACAATGGGTCAGCAAAAGGCACAGAAGTATTAGTATATAAATTGGGAGGTAAAGCCGAACAGTACGCAAAGAATATTGTTAATTCAATTTCAGAATTGGGATATACTAATCGGGGTGTAAAAGTGCGTAATGATCTGTACTATTTAAAACATACTAAAAACACAGCGTTGTTAATCGAAACATTCTTCTGTGATAATCAAGAAGATGTAAACCGCTATAATTTAGATGCTATGGCAAATGCAATTGTTAAGGGAATTATAGGCGAAGTGACAAGTTCAACAGAAGTTCCAACACCCCAACCATCTGAACCGGTCAAATCAAGCGGTTATGATGAATGGGTAGCACGTTTACAACAAGAGTTAAATTACCAATTTAAGCGAGGTTTAACAGTAGATGGATTAAAAGGACCTAAGACACTAAATGCTTGTCCTACGGTTAAAAAAGGTGCAAAAGGAAACGTTACACGCTTAATTCAAGAACGATTAAATAGTGTTGGCTTTAGTCTAGGGGTAGATGGTATTTTTGGAACAGCAACATATAACGCTGTAAAAGTTTTCCAACGTAACCGTGGATTAAGCCAAGATGGTATTGTTGGTAAAAATACATGGAATTGGCTTTTAAAAGGAACTAAGATGTAATTATGTTTAAAATGAGATTCAACACTATCAATATTACTATTTTTATTCTCTTTCTAACTGTATTTGGTCTAAGTTTCACTACTCTTTATAAGGACTATCAAAAACGTAATTTAGAGGTTAGGTTAGAATTAACAAAACAGGAATTACAAGATACTCAAGGCGATAGAGATTATTATCAAGGACAGTATAAAAAATATTACGAACTGTCCGAAGAACTTCAAAATCAATTAGGCATCTACTATGAATAAGATTTATTTAAAAACAGGTGCTGAAGATATTCACGGCAGTAAATTAAATACCCGAATAGAATACATCCTTATATATAAGGGTCTATCTCATAGTGTAATCACTTATGGATATGGTAAAAAAATATATATCAATAATAAATATATAAAAAGCGAGCCTAGATCTAATTGATCTAGGCTTTTTTGTATAAAGAAAAACACAGTGACATGGGAATGAACACTGTGTTTTTTAGCATAATTTTGGGATGGGTACTATGCTTATTAAAAGTATATAATAATTTATTATTATTTTCAATAAACTTTATATAAAAAGAGTACAAGCCCAAAAACGGGAGAGGTGAACTTGTACTCTTTGTATAACTATGAATATTGTTAATGGGAAAGGAACAATATTCTATTGTACAAAAATATTATCTGTACGCCATTCATTTTACTGTTTTATACAAAATATGCAAGTATAATGAATTATTAAATAAAAGAGCACAAGGCTCTAGTGAGGAGATATCTCTTTTGTGTTCTTTGTCTAGCAAGGCTAATGGGAAAGGAAAGCCATGCTCTATTGTACAATTATTGGAGTTATAGTGGGGTTTAATAATTGTACAATATCAATTATAATTATTTGTCATTTTTTATCAACTTGTATACTCGATATTAATCATAATTTGTACTCATAGTGTTATAAGTAACGGTTACCAGAATTTTTGTATCAATAAAAGAAATATAAAGTTTAAGCCTAGGTCTAATTGATCTAGGCTTTTTTTGATTTGAATTCATGGTAATACCATTCTAAAAAATCATCAAATAAGGCTTGCTCAGCATTTTTTCTAACTTTCAATGCTTCATCAAAATCATGGTATCTACCCAAATGGTAAATCTTTTTTTTAAATGTTATAGTTGCTTTCCACATTTTCCGTGATTTATCATAGGTAACGCCACTATAAGGATTTTTTTTAGATTGCTCCAATGCTTTAACATCAGTGTTATCTATTCTAAATTCATTACGTTTAAAAGCTGCTTTCTTTATGTTTTTGCTCATCGTTTCTTTTTGCAGGCATCCACAGCTTTTAACTTCACCTCTTGCTAAATTTTTATAACTTACATCAACTATTTTTCCGCAGTCACATTTACATATCCAAATAACAGAACCATTGTATTTATCACGATTTTTTGTTGGTTTTATTGCAGTTAATCGACCATAACGTTTGTTTGTAATATCAATCTGTTTAATAAAATTGTTTTCTTTATTATAGCAACCGCAACTTACTACTTTAGGATTATTTAAGCTATCGGAACGCAGCCACTTTTTATTACCGCAAACGGGACATATTATATAGAAATATGTCCGATTGTTTTCTCGCCTATAATCAATTATTTTAAATCCTCTAACGGTTGTTCCTACACGGTCTTTTGCTAAACTCTTAACCATTATTGTACCTTAGTATTTACAATAAATATCAAATTCTTCATCATCAGTCGTCTTAACAGTAAACCATGTTGTACTGCTAGTGTATTTGTTGCTGGAATGTCCGTTATTAACAAATTCAACAATTTCTTCATGTTCTTCAACTTCCGCAATCTCATTTTCTGTTAATAGTTCTTTTTCTAATAATTCTTTTAATCTTGCATCCATTTTAATTTCCTCCATTTTTCTTATTATATAGCGATATTAAAGCCAAGTCATTAATAAAATTACTAACAATACTATAACTATAATGTTAAGTATCATTTTAATCTTTTCATAGTGTTTCATGATTATCGCTCCTTTCGTTTGTGAGAAAGATATGATATAATTTTTAAGAGAGAGGGGAAGTCATTTCCCCAAACTCTTTATGATTGCTAATATTAGAGTTATTATCTCTAGTATTAACTTGAGGAGTTCCAAGACTTGTTTGACGATTGGTTTGGAACTCTTTTTTTGTTTCTTCATATCTTTAATCTCCTTTCTTACTACACTTATATTATAACACTTTTGTTATAATAGTCAACACTTTTATATAACATATTTGTTTTCTTTTTAAACAAACATTGATTTATATATAACATATATGTTATATTAATGTTGAGGTGAATAGAATGATAGGAAATAAAATAAAAGCATTATTAAATTTAACAAACAAAAACACAAGCGATATTTGCAATGCATTGGGAATTTTAGAAGCAGCATATTATAGAAAAATAAAGAGAAATACATTTAAGACAGAAGAGTTGATAAAGATTGCAGAATTAACAAATTCTACTTTAAAATTTTGTGATAATGAAACAGGTAAAACGTTAATTGAATTTAGTAAGGAAGATTTATAGGCAGAGATATACACGTAAATAATAAATATATAAAATTCAAGCCTAGGTCACACATGTTGATCTAGGCTTTTTTACGTAATAAAACGTTATTTTACGTCATAACTATTGAATGCGTTTACAAAACATTTTAATATAAATCATAGGGAGGATAAAAACATGAAAAGAATAGGTAAATTTTTATTGGGGCTAGTTATATCGTTAACAGTGATAGGAGCTATTAACATCGGTACAGTAGAGGCTAAGAATACACTTAATTTAGGGGTTATGGATAAGTTTAATTATAACTCGCAAAGCAAAATCCTTAGGTTAGATGGATGGCATGCTGTAAACGTTGGAACATTTGGATCTTCACAAAAATACTATCATTATATTTTTTTAATGGATGCTAGTAATGGTGCTGAATTAACAAGAATGCGAGTTGATTTTTATAATAGAGATGATGTAGTTGCACATTGTAAAAATGGGTATGGTACAGATGTATATAGAGATAGTGGTTTTAGTTTGGGTATTGGTTCTCTGGAAAAGTACAAAAATAAGACAATTTACATAAAATCAAGATATACATCCGATTCTCATGGCGATAGCTTGGGTTATTCGTGTGTCGATTTCAATTTTTCAAACAGAGTAAAAATATAATAATGTTAAAATAGACCTAGGAATATTCTAGGTCTATTTTAATAATAACTTTCGACATTTCGTATTATACGTTTTTGTTTTTCGATTGCATGCTTACAGTCTATTATTTTTTCTTCCTTATCCTGTAAATTGGAGAATTCCAAGAATTTTAGTTTTTCTTCCAGTACTTTTAATTTTGTTTTTGCCTCTTGCAGTTTTCTGTCTTTTAAATTCATATTTAACACCTCATTAGTATTATAATAAAAAAAGCAATAAATACTCAAGATTATGTTGAATAAAAGTGTTTTGTACACTAAGATACTAAAGGAGGTTATATAGATATGTCAAAGAACAATACATTATTTAGAAAAAATACAAATACTTTTTTTAAAGTTTAGTATTTAAATATAAATATCAACTGCTAAATTACTGCTAAAAATTAAATATAAATAAAAAAAACGGCTCTAAAATGCGCGTTATAGAGGACTGTATATAACCGTATGGGATAATCCCTACGGGATTAAACTGGTATATCTTAACTATGCAGAAGTTAGGATATACTTTTTTTTGAATTTGATTCTTCGTTAGATTATTAATTGCTGGTTTAAAACGACAGTTTTGCCATCCTGTTTAAAGAACGAGCGCACAGGTTGATAGCAATTATAATTATTTATAAAATGGTAAGAAAATTATTTTTTATTGGTTTAAATTAAAATAATTAAAATGATATTCCGGATAACCCTAAGAAAAAATCATATAAAATTGAAAAAAGTATTTGCATAAAAAATTAATTTAATAATGTATTAATTTTGATAATTTGATATAATCAAATTAATGTGGAGGTATGTATGACAGATAGTAGAATTTGTATTGCCTTGGATTTTCAAAATAAGGCAGAAGTAAAAGAATTTTTGGAAAAATTCAATGATGAAAAACTATATGTAAAAGTTGGAATGGAACTATTTTATGGTGAAGGTATTGAAATCATCAAAATGATTAAAGAAATGGGACATAACATTTTTTTAGATTTAAAATTACATGATATTCCTAATACTGTAAAAAGTGCAATGAAGCAACTAGCAAAATTAGAAGTAGATATGGTCAATGTTCATGCTTCAGGAAGTATCGCAATGATGAAAGCTGCAATTGAAGGATTAGAAGCAGGCAAGACAGGTGATAAACGACCTTTATGTATCGCCGTTACATGTTTAACGTCACTTGATCAAGAAGTGCTAGATAACGAGCTTTTAATTAACGATACATTAGAAAATGTCGTTTTAAAGTGGGCTACTAATGCTAAAGAAGCAGGACTTGATGGTGTTGTTTGTTCACCATTAGAATCTAAAGTGATTCATGATAATTTAGGAATGGAATTCATAACAGTAACGCCAGGAATTCGTTTAGCTGATGATAGCGTAAATGATCAAAAACGGGTTACTACTCCAGCGATGGCACGCGAATTAACATCTAGTTATATCGTAGTAGGTAGAACGATTACTGGATCTGCTGATCCATACGCAACATATAAAAAAGTATATCAAGATTTTCAAGGGTAGAGGAGAAGAATAATGAAAGAATTAATTGCTAAAGATTTATTAGATATTCAAGCGGTTTTTTTAAGACCAAATGAACCATTTACATGGGCTAGTGGAATTAAATCACCGATTTATTGTGATAATCGTTTAACATTATCATATCCAAAAGTTCGTAAAGATGTAGAAACTGGACTAGCTAAATTAGTTCAAGAAAATTTTCCAGAAGCAGAATGCTTAATGGGAACAGCTACTGCGGGAATTGCTCATGCTGCATTAGTGGCAGATATTTTGGAATTACCAATGGGATATGTCCGTGGTGGGGCAAAAAGCCATGGTCGTAACAATCGGATCGAAGGAAAAGTAGAACCCGGCATGAAAGTTGTTGTGGTAGAAGACCTGATTTCAACGGGGGGGAGTTCATTAGAATGCGTTGAAGCGCTAAAAGAAGCCGGTTGCGAAGTAATTGGAATGATTGCTATTTTCACATATGGATTACCAAAAGCAACAATTAATTTTGAAGCGGCTGAATGTAAATATGTAACATTGACTGATTATGATACATTGATCGGTGTAGCAAAAGAAAATGACTATATTAAAGAAGCTGATATGGAAAAATTAAAGGCTTGGAAAAAAGATCCAAGTGACGAAAGCTGGATGAGTAAATAGAAGGTAAAAACACCTTCTTTTTTTATATTTTCCCCCTAAAATAAAGATATTTTAATTGCATTATCATTGTGCTATAATTATAATGCTATTGTTGTAAATAAAAGTAGCTTTGGAGGTAGAAAATGCTAAAAAGTATTAAATATGTTCTAAAAGAGAATTTCTCAAATTTATTTAGAATATATTCAATTTCGAAATATGAATTATTATCTGATATTCGTGATTCCCGTTTGGGGATTTTTTGGAATTTTGCTAATCCATTGATTCAAATTTTAACATATTATTTTGTTTTTGGTTTAGTAATGAATCGTAAAGATGTAGATGGAATTCCTTTTATTCAATGGATGTTGGCGGGAATGGTTGTTTGGTTTTTTATTAATCCTTGTATTACTCAAGGGGCTAATGCCATTTTTTCAAAGACGGGTGTAATTACTAAAATGAAATTTCCAGTTAGTGTTTTACCAGCTACGGTAGTTTTAAAGGAATTATTTAATCATGCCTGTATATTGCTTTTAATGATTATTTTTTATTGTACTCAAGGTGTCTATCCATCAATCGAGTGGTTGGGAATTATATATTATTGCTTTGCGGCCTGCTGTTTTGCTGTGAGTTTAGCGATGATTACATCTGTGCTTAATATGATTGCTCGAGATACTCGTAAGTTGATTTTAGCGTGTATGCGTTTGATTTTATATTTAACACCTATTTTATGGCCGATTTCTCGTTTTAGTGAACAGACGTTATTGTTTGATATTATTCGTTTTGTCATGAAAATCAATCCAATCTATTATATTGTATGTGGGTATCGAGATTGTTTTTTATATCACCTTGGATTTATGCATTATTGGAAACAAATGCTGGCTTTCTGGGGGATTACTGGAATACTGTTTGTTGTTGGCTGTTATATGATGTATAAATTCAAACATAAATTTATTGATATGATCTAGGTGGTAGAAATGGAAAATTACGCAATTAAATTTGAAAATGTTTCAAAAATATATAAATTGAAAAAGAAAAATGATGGTAATACTAAAAGTAGTGAAACAAAAAGATTTTATGCTTTAAAAAATATTAGTTTTGAAATCCCACAAGGGGAAGTAGTAGGGATTTTAGGAACTAATGGCTCAGGAAAATCAACTCTGTCACTTATCTTGGCGGGAATTAGCGAAATCGATGAGGGTGTCATGCATATTAATGGTGAACAATCATTGGTTGCTATTAATACCGGTTTAAATAAACAGCTAACAGGTTTAGAAAACATTAATGTTAAAGGTGCTTTATTAGGACTATCAAAAAAGCAGATTCAGGAGATTATTGATGGTGTTATTGAATTTGCGGAGCTAGGAGACTTTTTATATCAACCTGTAAAAAAATATTCTAGCGGGATGAAATCACGACTTGGTTTTTCAATCTCTTTATATTTAAATCCAGATATTATTATCGTTGATGAAGCTTTATCGGTAGGTGATAAAGGTTTTGCACAAAAGTGCATAAATAAAATGAATGAATTAAAAGATGAAGGTAAAACGATTATATTTATTTCACATTCATTGCCTCAAGTTCGAAATTTTTGTCAAACAGCAATGTGGATTGAGGGAGGAATGTTAAAAGAATATGGTGAAGTCGGGGAAGTATGTGATCATTATGGTGAATATGTTGATTACTATAACAGTTTAACGAACAAAGAAAAGGCTAAAATAAGAGATAATAAATTTAAAAAACGAATTGTTCAAAATCCTCAAATTGGATTTTGGGAAAAAGTTTTAGATCGGATAAAAGGATAGGTGAAAATAATGAAGAAGGTTATTACATACGGAACATTTGATTTATTTCATGTAGGTCATTTGAATATTATTAAAAGAGCAAAAGCGCTGGGTGATTACTTGATTGTTGCGGTAAGTAGTGATGCATTTAATGCGCAGAAGGGGAAAAAGGCATATCATAGTGATCATGATCGAAAATTGATTTTAGAGGCGATTAGATACGTTGATGAAGTTATTTTTGAGGAATCTTGGGATCAAAAAATTAAAGATGTTCAAGAACATGATGTAGATGTATTTGTAATGGGTGATGATTGGGAAGGTAAATTTGATTTTTTAAAGGATTACTGTGAAGTTGTCTATTTACCAAGAACTGATGGTATTTCAACAACAAAAATCAAGGACGATCTACATAAATAGGTGTAAAGATGAAACTTAGTATAATTATCCCTTACGATCGTTACAAACAGTATTTACATGATTGTCTAGAAAGTATTTATGAACAGCGGTTAAATGATTATGAAACTTTACTTGTTGTAAATAATAAAAATGAGATTGATCAAGATATCAAAGCGTATGATATTAATTTAAAAATCCTTGAAGCTGGAGAAAATTCTAGTGTTGCTAAAAAAAGAAATATTGGCTTAGAACAGGCAAGTGGTGAATATATCTATTTTATTGATTGTGATGATTATTTGATGCCAAATACTTTAAAATTATTAATTACTTGTGCTAATCAAAATGATTTAGATTTAGTTGCAGGAATTAGACGCTTTACATGGTTTAAAAAGAAAGTTTTTGAGACCATGGGTGATGAAAAAAATAATGAATTAAACTTAAAAGATAAAGATCATGATTATGATGATAAATTTATTGAAAAAGTATATGACCAAAATAATGTTGATGAATATATGGTAGATGTTTTAATTCGGAGCCGACATGCTATTCGTAATATTTCTGTCTTAAATGTTTTAATAAAAAAGAAACTGATTGATGAGCATCAAATTCGTTTTAACGAAGATTTTTTCTATTACACTGATGTTCCTTTTGTAATCCAATTAGTTAATTACGCAAAGAGTTTTGATCGTGTTGAACAAGCAATTTTTGTTAAAAGAAAACATAATGATCCAATCAATACACCTGCTTTATCACAAATAAAAGATTCTGAAAATAAATTTGATGAATTTTTGATGGCTTATCGCTATAGTGCTTCTTTAGTAGCTCCAGATAGTTATATTCGTTATTATTTAGATTCGAAAATGCTTAGATATTACACAAAGTTTTTTGCACGAAAGATTCGTCGCAGTAAAGATGATATTTGGCGTAACGAACGATTTAAAGCAATGGGAGAAATATTAAAAAATATTCATCCTCGTTTATTGAATAAAAGTTCTCGTTATAGTAAAAAAATGATCAAAGCTGGTCTAAATGGTGATCTTGAGTTAGCAAAGAAGACTGTAAGCCGGCATTTAGCAAAAATAAAGTTTAAAAAGATCTTAAAAAATAAAAACGAGATGAATAAATATTTATATCGTCATAAATATATTAATAAACCGCTTGAAGAAAATACGGTTATGTTTGAAACTTTTATGGGAAAAAGTTATGCAGATTCACCTAAATATATTTATGAATATTTGGCGAAGAATTATCCAGGTAAATATAAGTTTATTTGGGTATTAAATGATCCTAAAGAAAAATTGCCTTACGAAGGTAAGATTGTTAAAAGATTCACAAGGGAATATGCTTATTATTTAGGCGTTTCTAAATATTTTGTTTTTAATATTCGTCAGCCATTATGGTTTAGAAAGCGGGAGGAACAAGTTTTTTTAGAAACGTGGCACGGAACGCCACTGAAACGTTTAGCGTTTGATCAAGAAGAGGTTACTGCTGCTTCGCCGACCTATAAAGCTCAATTTTATCGTCAAAAACAAGAATGGGATTATTTGATTGCACCGAATAAATTCTCTAGTGATATTTTCAAAAGTTGTTTTATGTACGATGGTAACATGCTGGAAACAGGATATCCAAGAAATGATTTATTATCGTTACCAAACCGTGATGCAATAGCTTTAGAATTGAAGAAAAAATTAGGGATTCCTCTAGATAAAAAGACTATTTTGTATGCTCCGACATGGCGTGATGATGAGTATTATGGAAATGGTAAATATAAGTTTAAATTGAAATTAGATTTAGATTTATTAAAGCAGCAGCTTGGTGATGAATATGTTGTATTGTTAAGAACACATCATTATATTGCTGATGCATTAGATGTTACGGGACTAGAAGAGTTTGCGTATAATTTGAGTAAGTATGATGATATTACAGAAATTTATTTAATTAGTGATATTTGTATTACGGATTATTCTAGTGTGTTTTTTGACTATGCTAATTTAAAAAGGCCGATGTTATTCTATACGTATGATTTAGATAAATATCGTGATGTATTAAGAGGTTTTTATATTGATATGGAAACAGAATTACCAGGACCATTGGTTTATACTACTGAAGAAGTTATTGATAAAATCAAGAATCTGAATAGTTTGAATCAAGAATATCAACAACGTTATGAACAATTTTATGAACGTTTTTGTTCATGGGAAGATGGGAATGCTGCTATGCGAGTTGTTGAAGCAGTTTTTAAATAAGGGGTTTACCCCTTATTTTTATGGGAGGAAAGTAAATGAAAATATTAAAGAAACTACTCGGTAAGTTAATCAGAATTTTATATCGATTCGTATATCGATTTATTCCTTGTCAGGAAAAAACAATTCTTTTTATTTCTTTTCATGGTCGCGGTTATTCTGATAATCCAATGGCAATTCACCAATATCTTTCAAAACATTCACAATATGCTGATTATCGTTGCATTTATGCAATAAAAAATCATAAACAAAAAAAATTAAAAATTGAAAATGCTAGAATTATTGAGTATTTTAGTATTGCTTATTTTTTCTATCTAGCGCGTAGTAAATATTGGATTGCTAATTGTAAGCTCCCAAAATATGTTTTGAAAAAAGATAGCCAAGTTTATTTACAAACATGGCATGGGACACCATTAAAAAAATTAGCACATGATATTGAAGTTCCAGAAGGAACAACCTTTTATCGTAGTGAAATGAGCGTTGAAGAAATGCGTTCAACCTACGATAATGATGTAAGTAAGTATAATTATATGATTAGTCCTAGTGCTTTTACAACTGAAGTCTTTCAAAGTGCTTTTGCGATTGAGAGAGAGCGCTTGATTGAAACGGGATATCCACGAAATGATATTTTATCAAATTATAATTCTGATGATATAAAAAAAATAAAAGATAAATTAAATTTACCTGAAGGTAAGAAGATAATTTTATATGCGCCAACTTGGCGTGACAATTCATATAATTTAAAAGGGTATACATTTAAATTAGAAGTTGACTTTAAAAAGTGGCAAAAAATTCTAGGTACAGATTATATTGTTATTTTTAAACCCCATTATTTAATTGTAAATGATTTTGATTTAGAGGCAGTTAAAGAATTTGTCTACTACATTGATCCTAAAGAAGATATTAGCAGCTTGTATTTAATTGCCGATGTCTTAGTTACAGATTATTCAAGTGTATTTTTTGATTATGCAATATTAAAACGACCAATTTATTTTTTTATGTATGATTTAGACACTTATCGTGATGAGTTAAGAGGCTTTTATTTAGATATTTATCATGATTTACCAGGCGATGTTATTGAAAGTGAGGATGAATTGATCCAAAAAATTTTCTCTGAAAAATTTGACTATAATCGATTGCAAATATTTAATGAACAGTTTAATAATCATGAAGATGGCAATGCGAGTAAACGGGTTATTGAAATTTTATTAGAGTAGGTGATGAGATGGGAATAAAGAAAATTATTATTAATATTATCTTAAAAATAGCCAATATATTTGTTTTAAGATGTTCAATCAAGCAAGGACAAATAGCCTTTATTTCATTAGAGTCGAATCAACTTAAAAGTGATCTTGAACTTATTTATCAGGAGTTAAAAAAAGAAAACAAATATAGTTTAAAAATGGTATTAATAAATTATAATAAAAAAAGTTTAATTAACAATTTTTTGTATATGTTAAACTGTATTAAGCAAATTTATGTAATTAATACTTCTAAAGTTGTTTTGATTACAGACAATAACTATGTAATTAGTAATTTTAAACGACCTGGCGTTAAAGTTATTCAGGTATGGCATGCGACTGGAGCAATCAAAAAGTTTGGAAATGCTATCAAACGTGAATATCCTATTAAAAATTATGACTATGTGATTGCAAATAGTGATTATTGGAAGCAGCCTTATCAAGAAGCTTTCAACGTTTCCGAGCAGGGCGTTATTATTACAGGAATGCCACGTGTGGATCATCTTGTTGATCCATATTATTTAACACAAGCGAAAGCACGTATGTATAGTAGATATCCGATTCTAAAAGGAAAAAAGGTTATTTTATATGCACCGACTTTTAGAGGAAATATTTATCAGGGTTTTAAAACAGTTGACTTTGATGCTCAAGCAGTTTTAAATGCACTGGGAGAAGAATACGTAATAATCTTTAAATTTCACCCATTGTTATTGAAAACTACGCTATCAGACGATTCTAGAGTGATTAATATGAATCATGAAAATACTCATGATTTATTCGCAGTTTGTGATGTCTTGATTTCTGATTTCTCATCAATTATCTTTGATTATTCCTTATTAAATAAACCAATGTGTTTTTTTGTTCCGGATTTAGATGAATATATTGAAACATTAGGATGTTTTGTGGATTATCGAAGGGTCATGCCCGGAGCAATCTGTTATAATGAAACGCAAGTTATTGCAGCCTTGCAAGGTAATAAAAAATATGATATTAAGGCATTTAGAGATATGTTTTTTAAATATCAAGATGGTCATAATACACAAAGAATTGTTATGTTTATCGATAAATTAATAAACACCAAGAATTAATTCTTGGTGTTTATTTAATGATTTTCATTCGCCAAATAATCACGGACATTTGATAAATTGTCCATGATCTTATTAGTCATTATCGCAAACTTATGATCAGGGTATTTTAAATCAGGAATACAAATTACTTTAATGCCTGCACTATAGGCAGCGTTAATTCCGGATTCAGAATCTTCGAGAACCAGAGCTTCATCGGGCGTAATTCCTAATTTTTGGCATGATTTTAAAAATACTTCAGGATCAGGTTTTCCTTTTGTTACTTCGTCACCACAAATGGAATCATCAAAATATTTTTGTAAACCAGATAATTCTAAAATATGATCAACACGATGACGCTGTGAACTGGTTGCAACAATTGTTTTATAGTCGTTTTCTTTTAAATACTTTAGTAACTCAATTAATCCTTCTTTTAAAGGAACCCCTTCATTTTCAAATAAGTCAGCCATATATTGATGAACTGCTTTAATTGTTTCCTCAACATCAAAATCGTCGCCATAATCTTTATGGAAAAGCTCATAGACTGCTTTAACAGACTTTCCTAAAAGAGTTTTATAGGCTTCTAATGATAATGTTAAATTATGTTTAGCTAATACATGCTTATATCCCTCGAATGTAACTCTCTCACTATCAATCATTAAACCATCCATATCAAAAATTACTGCTGTTATCATCTTTTTACCTCCACGCAAATATCATATCATAATTATCCGATTAGTAAAAAGATTTTCATAGAATAAAAAAAGTTCTAATTCATATACTGCACTAAAGGAGTTGTAGATATGATACATAGAGGGGAAATTTATTATGCTGATTTATCTCCGGTAGTGGGGAGTGAACAAGGAGGATATCGACCTGTGATTGTTTTACAAAATAATAAGGGCAATCGATATTCGACAACAGTGATTATTGCGCCAATTTCTTCACGATTAACAAAAAATCCGTTACCAACCCATGTGATGGTTGATTGCAGTTCATTGGAAAAAAAGAGTGTAGTTTTACTAGAACAAATTAGAACGATTGATAAACAGCGAATTAAAGAAAAAGTTGGAATGATTGATAGCCAAGTAATGAATCTGATCAATCAAGCAATTAAGACAAGCTTGGATATTAAATAGTTTCCTTTTGAGTCAGATATTTGCTATAATAGCCCCATGGAGGTAGAGGAAAGATGAATGTTCGTGATATTAAATTAAAGGCTAAAAGTGTTTTAGTTAATCGTAATAATATAGTTACAGTATTTGTGTTTATTAGTGTAATAACAACTTTGGCTAATTATATTGGTTCAGAAATTGGCGGGGTGATACCATTTCTTTCATTGATTGTAACTATTATAATGTTGCCCTTTGGTCATGGGAATGTGGTAACTGCATTAAAAACAGTCAATGAACAAGGTGATGAGGTCACTATTGAACAAGATGGGGTAGTCGGATTAAGACGTTTTAAAGATTTATTTGGCACATATTTTATTAGAGAAATATTATTATTGGTGATTATGATGCTGCTTGGATTAATCATATTCGTAATTGCTAGATTTACAGTAGACAGTAATGTTTTTTCTCAATTAGGAGCAATTATTGAGCAAGCTGCTGTATACTCTACTAATGTAAGTGCATATTTAAATGATCCAACTGTAATTGAAGCATTAGGAACACTAGGAGTAATCTTTTTTATTGGTATCATCATTATTGCAATTGTAGCGTTTATTTATAGTTTGGTATTTGCTTTAACACCTTTTGTATTAGAAAAATATAATATACGCGGTGCCAAGGCAATGAGTGAATCAGCTCGTTTAATGAAAGGACATAAACGAACTTTATTTATGCTGTATTTGTCATATTTAGGATGGGCTATCTTAGTATTAGTACTTTCTGCTGTTGTTGAGATGATTTTACCGATTCCATTAATTTTGAATATTATCGTGGCGGCTTTGACTACTTATTTGTTTGGTGCTGAACTAAATACTAGTTTAGCAGTATTTTTTGAAGAAATTGATTTAGAAGATAAAAATAATATTTAACGAGGTGTTAATTTGAATTTGATAAAAAAAATTAAATTAAATAGTAGGCAAAAGGCGATAGGGGTCATATTGATTTTTCCCTGGTATCTTTATTTTGCACCAATTGTAATTAATTATTTTTTGAAGCTATATACAGTATATATAGCTAATGATTTTTCAACTAATAGTTTAAATGCATTTTTTAATTTATTCATCGGAATTGCAACTGCTATTCCTTTGATTATTGTGTTTAAGGGTTTTATTAAAGAAAACTGGCTTGTTTTTAAAAAAGACTTTTTGGAAAATATAATATGGGTGCTTACGATCGGGATTGGTTTAGCATATTTATTTTCAATTGCAGGGGAACTGATTGTCAATCTTGTAGCCCCTCAATCAGGCGAAGCAGCTAACCAGACATTAGTGGAAACTCTTGTGCAATCTAATTTTCTATTAATGTTTTTTCAATCAGTAATTATTGCACCATTTATTGAAGAGTTGTTATTTAGAGGTCTGATTTTCAACAGTTTACGGCAAAAAAATATGGTTTGGGCTCATTTGATTTCAGCATTCCTATTTGGCTTGTTACATGTTTACAGCTATATTTTAGCTGGTGATATGAGTGAATGGATTAAATTGATTCCATATATGATGGCAGGTTTATCTTTTTCAATCGTATATGAAAAACGTCAAACAATTATAGCTCCGATCATTTTACATGCTGCAAAAAATCTAATCGCAGTATTGTTAATGGCGACGATGTTTTAAACACTATGCATGACATAGTGTTTTTTATTGTGAAACAAAAAACACGTGCTATGCGCGTGGTAACAATAAAGCTTTAGCGTCTGGGTAAAAACCTCCTCGTGATATAATAATTGTAGCCTGGCAGCTGCAAATAAAATAACGAGGAGGTTAGTCTATGAAAGACACAAAAAGTTTATCACATACATCATATAGATGTAAATATCATATTGTAATAGTACCAAAATTTAGAAGGATGGCAATATACAATAAATTAAGACATGATATAAGATTAATTATAAAGACCTTAATTGAAAGAAAACCGGGAGTAGAGCTGATAGAAGGAGAGTTATGTCCTGATCATATTCACCTTCTATTAGAAATACCACCAAAGTATTCTGTGGCGGAGTTCATGGGATACCTGAAAAGCAAGTCAACGCTTATGATATTTGATCGTCATGCAAGTATGGAATATAAATATGGAAATCGAAAATTTTGGGCAAGAGGCTATTTTGTAGATACAGTAGGAAAGAACGAGAAGACAGTGAGAGAATATATTCAAAATCAGTTAGCGGAAGATAAGTTGAGTGATCAAATGAGTATGGAAGAATTTATTGACCCGTTCACAGGAGAACCAGTGGAAGGGGACAAGAAAAAGAAAAAAAGTAAAAGACCCTTTGAGGGTCAGTGAGCAAATGACGTTGCGGTTGTCAAGGCGTTCAGTGGTCGAATGACTAGCGCAACAGCATGCCCTTACAGGGCGGGTGCATACCACGTCTTTTAGGCGTGGTTATGATTTTATAATAAAAAAACCGTAAAACTTATATAAATAAGAATTACGGAAATTTATTAATGGTCTCCCCTCACGGTCTCGAACCGTGGACCCACAGATTAAGAGTCTGTTGCTCTACCAACTGAGCTAAGGAGAGAGGACAGATATTATAATACACCTATTTAAACATAAAAGCAAGTTAAATTTAATGAAAAATGACATTAGCTATGCTATAATTACTAGGTGAATGGAGTGATCTGGCAATGTTCTACAAACAAACTATTAACAATATAAAAGTAGTTATTTTATCATTGGATGGAGGATTATTAGATCTAAATCGGCTTAGATTTAATTATTTTAAAAGGATTTGTAAAACTCACAATTTTGAATTAACTAAAGATATTTTCGAGGAAGCCCTTGGAAATATGAAAACAATGTATAATGATTTTCCAATTTCTAAAGATATTAATCCCGATGATATTAATAAGTTGATTGAACGTGATTTATACGAGTATGCAAAGTTAAAGCCTGAGACAATAAAAAAAGAGGGAACGGATGAACTGTTACAATTTTTTAAACAAAAAGAGATTAAAATTGCTGTGGTTTCAACTCATAAAACAAAACGTGCAATTCAATATTTACAATTAACAAGATTGTATGACAAAGTTGATTTTGTTATTGGCGGCGATAGCGATAATCTACCATTACCAGATACTGCTGTTTTAAAAACAACTCTTGAACAAATGAACTGCAAACCAAGTGAGGCAATTGTAATTGCAAACTATCCAAATCTTCTTTATGCAGCTAATCAATGTTTAATCAATGTAATTTATCTAAGTGATTTATGCTTGGTACAAGAATCGATTGGTCCAAGGGTATTTAAAATTGCAAGAAATAATTTAGAAATTATTAATATTTTTCTTTTTGCACGTTACGATACAATGGAAATATTTTCGCCGTTATTAGGGATGTCTAGTGATATGGATATTGAAACACTAGATAAAACATACGCTAAGCTGCTTGAAGAGTATCAAAATGATCAGCAGTTGATTGAACTAGTTCGCAATACATATCATTATTTTTTGGGAGAAATTGCAAATCGTGAAGCTGATACCGTCAATACATCGTTATTTGAAGATGAAGATGTTATTGTAGCGCCAGTGGATGATGAACATTTTTCTAATCCCCAAAGTATTGCAACTTTGGAAAAGTCAATTGAAGAGGTTTTAGAGTCAGAAGAAGTTTCAGAAACTGACAACGAAATTGCCGATACTGTTTTTAAAAGAGAGAATTTATATCAGGATGATGAATTTTCAAAAACAAGAACAGCGATAGGATGTGATCCTGAACGCGTTAATGAATTGATGGATATTATTAATGGTAATTCTGGAACCAAGTTGGAAGAGGGAGAATTATTTGAAAAGTCAAATGATGAAATATTATTAGAAAAACGGGGACTATTGTCTTATTTTATTAATTTTGTCTATACTGTTATCGTGGTGGGACTGATATCATTTTTAGGATTAATAATTTTTATCGGTTTTGAAGATTTTATTCAGAGGCCAGGTATTGTTGCTGGAATAATTAAAAGCATTATTGATTTTTATGTTAATCTAGTTTTATCCATATATGCGGTTATTTTTAACAGCTTAAATGCTCTACTAAGTTTTATTCCTGATTATTCTAGTTTAATTGCGGGTAATGATTTATTATCGACAATGGCAGTAAAATTAGTATTGTTCATTATTTTTAATGTAATAATAGTCTATATAGTTAAAATGATTTATTTATTAATTACAGAAGCGGAGGAAGATGATGCGAATTTTGCAGAAGATTAAAGAAATAGATGTTAAAACATCGCACTTTTTTCCGCAGTTTTATCATCATCGTTTTTTTAGTGGTGCGATGAAGTTTATTGCTGGAATTGGTGATTTTGGAATGATTTGGCTTGTTTTAATTTTACTTTTAAGTCTTAATGATAAAACACAGCTGCTTTCTCAAAAAATGCTGGCAGCGCTAATATTAGCAACAGTCATCGGTCAAGTGACAATTAAGTCGATTGTAAGGCGTAAGCGACCATGTCATACATATCATGATGTTGAAATGTTGATTCCAGTTCCGAGTGATTATTCATTTCCTTCAGGACATACTACTTCAAGCTTTGCATGCGCAACGACTGTATGTTTCTTTTTTCCTAGAGTCGGCTTTATTTGCATGATTTTTGCTGCATTAATGGCTTTTTCAAGATTGTATTTGTTTGTCCATTATTTGAGCGATGTTACTTTTGCAATTGTTTTGGGAATTAGTGTTGGAATAATTGTTATGTTATTTTAGTGTGATAAAAGGAGCAAGGGTCTGCTCCTTTAAAAAAATAAAAAAATTATTTTTTAAATAAGACTGATTTAAACGAAATAATTTGCTTTTTTATCAGGTGGAGTAAGTTTTTATAGAAAAAAAGTTGGCTAAAATTATTGCAAAAACTTTTTACATATGATATTATGTTTAAGCAATAGACGGAGACATACTCAAGAGGCTGAAGAGGCGCCCCTGCTAAGGGTGTAGGTCGGGAAACTGGCGCGAGGGTTCAAATCCCTCTGTCTCCGCCATTATATTGGTCTGGTAGTTCAGTTGGTTAGAATGCCGCCCTGTCACGGCGGAGGTCGCGGGTTCGAGTCCCGTCCAGACCGCCAATTAGATTGTTTAGTTTCACTTTGGTGAAACTTTTTTTATAAAAACAAATCATTATGATTTGTTTTTATTAATATAAGCATGCAAAATTGCAATCATTGTTTTAGAATCAAAGATTTCGCCATTAACTACTTTGTGATAAGCGGTATCAATATCCATTTTAATTAATTCAATTACTTCATCTTCATCACACTCTAAAGGATTTTCGACTTTGTAAACATCATGAGCTTCGTATACATAAAGCCATTCATCACTATAACCAGGAGTTGGTAAAAACTTAGAAATTAAACTTATCTTTTTAGCACTATAGCCAGTTTCTTCTTCTAATTCTCGTAAAGCGCATATAGCAGTATCTTCATTTAATTCTAATTTACCCGCAGGAATTTCTAAAGTATCTACAGCATTAGGATACCGATATTGCTTTACTAATAAAATTTTGTCATCAACAATAGCAAGAACGCCAACTCCGCCGTGGTGTCGAACTACTTCTCGAGTTGCGAGATTCCCATTTTCACATTCTACTTTGTCTTTATAAACAGTGATAATTTTTCCATCATAGATTATTTCTGATGATATTTTCTTTTCCATTAGTTTCACCTCATTAAAAGTATAACAAAAAAAGTATGCGGGGGTGCATACTTTTTTCTATTATTTCACGTAAGGGTGATAATAGGGGGTATGTAAAGCGAAATACTTCACTTAACAAAGTCAATTATAGCATCAGTTTCATAAAATGTAAAGGGTTACAATAAAAGTATTAGGCGTTTTTAGCAAATTTTGTTATAATGTTTCAAGGTGATATAATGAAAAAATTAAAAATAACAGAAAATGATGCTAATCAAAGAATTGATAAATATTTAAAAAAGTTACTAGTTAATGCTCCAAATAATTTTATATATAAAATGTTTCGAAAAAAAGATATCAAAGTAAATGGGAAAAAAGTGGATGAAAAATATATTTTATCATTAGATGATGAGGTCGAAATGTTTTTATATGATGATAAATTCAAAGAATTTACAGAAACCAAAAGTATCTATGAGGTTAATAAAACGTTTAGTGTTCTTTATGAAGATAAACATGTATTGATTGTTTTTAAACCAGCAGGGCTTTTAGTTCATGAGGATGCAAATGAAAGCATTAATACTTTAACAAATCAGGTTTTAAGTTATCTTGCTTCAAAAAATGAACTAGATCTAAGTCGAGAAAATACTTTTATGCCAGGACCAGTTCATCGTTTAGACAGGAATACTAGTGGAATTGTAATTTTTGGTAAAACTTTGGCAGCTTTGCAAAATCTCAATGAAATGATAAAGCAACGTCATTGCATTGAAAAAAAATATTTAACGATCTGTCGCGGACAATTGAGTCATCAGCGAAATTTACACGGATATATGGTCAAGTTAGAGAATCAGGCTCAAGTTAAATTAGTAAAGAAAGACTATCCTGGGGCTTTAACGATGGAAACGATTGTTAGGCCGTTAAAATATAATTGTGATTATAGTCTTGTTGAGGTTACATTAATAACTGGACGGATGCACCAGATCAGAGTACATTTATCAAGTATTGAACACCCAATTATTGGTGATCGTAAATATGGAGATTTTGAACTGAATAAATATATTAAGAAGACTTTTGGTTTAAATAATCAATTGCTGCATGCTTATAAAATAAAATTTGTAAAAACCTTTGGTGTACTAAATTATCTTCAAGATAAAGAGATAATTTGCCCTGTGCCGGCTTTGTTTGAAAAAATAGAGAAAAGTTTGTTATAGACACCTTTAAATAAAGAGTTGTTTATTGTATAATTATTTACATAGATTATAGGAGGAAAGATATGAAATACTATATTGGAATTGATTTAGGTGGGACTAATGTTCGTACTTTGCTGGTGGATGAAAATGGTAAAACTTATAGTGAAGTAAAAGATAATACTGAAAGAGAAAATGGTCCTGACTATGTATGTGCTAAAATCATTCGTCAAATTGAAAGTTTAGATACATCAATTTGTGGTGGTTTACAAGGTGTAAGTGGAATTGGTATTGGGGTACCTGGACCTGTTGACACAGTAAAAGGTACAATGATCATGGCAACAAATTTACCTGGATTCGAAAATTATCCAATTTGTGATAAATTAGCAGATCGTTTTAATTTACCAACTTTTATTGATAACGATGCAAATGTTGCTGGATTAGCAGAAGCTTTATTAGGTGCTGGAAAAGATTATCCGACATGTTATTATGTGACTATTTCAACAGGAATTGGGGGAGCCTTTATTGTTGATGGTAAATTAGTTTCTGGTGGTCGAGGACATGCTGGAGAAATTGGGAATATTATTGTTAAAAACAATGGTTATAAATTCGGAGGTTTAAATCCAGGGGCTGCTGAGGGAGAAACTAGTGGTACTGCAATTACTCGTAAAGGTAAAGAACTTTTAGGAGAAGATAGAGTAAATCATGCTGGAGATGTTTTTAGATTGGCTAGCGAAGGTGATTTAAAAGCACAAAGTATAGTTGATGAATGTATTTCAGAATTAGCAACAATGTTCGCTAATATTGCTCACACTGTTGATCCGCACTGTTTTGTAATTGGTGGTGGTGTAATGAAATCTCGTGAATATTTCTATGATCGCTTAGTAGAACAATTTAACTCAAAAATTCATGTAGGAATGCGCGGATATATTCCGTTATTAGGAACAAAATTAGAAGATTGTGGAGCAATCGGAGCAGCAATGTTACCAATGTCAAGATTAGGTTAAGAAAGGATATTTCATCCTTTTTTTTTTGATTTAAAGTAGTAGTTTTTTAAATCGAATAATGGTATTATAGTACGGTGAGGTGACGAGAATGTCAAAAAGAGTAGTATTAGGATTAAGTGGTGGTGTCGATTCAGCAGTTGCTGCTTATTTGTTAAAAGAACAAGGATATGATGTTATTGGTGTGTTTATGCGTAATTGGGATAGCCAGTTAAATAATGATATTTTAGGTAATCCTACTAATGATAATGATATCTGTCCACAAGAAGAAGATTATAATGATGCCAAGGCTGTAGCTGAATGTCTTGGGATTCCTATTAAAAGGGTGGATTTTATCAAAGAGTATTGGGATCATGTATTTACATACTTTTTAGATGAATATCGAAAAGGTAGAACACCTAACCCCGATATATTATGTAATAAGCATATTAAATTTAAAGCTTTTTTAGATTTTGCTAAAACTTTAAATGCAGATTATATTGCTACAGGTCACTATGCCCAAGTTAAACATTATCAAGGAGCAGATTCGGTGATGTTAAAAGGCCTTGATAATAATAAGGATCAAACATACTTTCTATGTCAATTAAATCAACAACAGCTACAAAACTCATTATTTCCTTTAGGTGAAATAGATAAAACAGAAGTTCGTCGAATCGCTAGAGAATTGAACTTACCAGTAGCAGATAAAAAAGACAGTACCGGAATTTGTTTTATCGGAGAACGTGATTTTAAAGAGTTTTTACAAAATTATATTCCAGCTCAAGCTGGAAAAATGGTTGATATAGAAACTGGGAACGTGATTGGTGATCATTCAGGAATCATGTACTATACTATTGGTCAGCGTAAAGGATTAGGGATTGGTGGTCCAGGTGATGCATGGTTTGTCGTTGGGAAAGACTATGATAAAAATGTGTTATATATTTGTCAAGGAGATCAAAAAGATTGGTTATATTCAACCGGGGCTCTGATTACTGATGTGAACTGGATTCCTTCAACTAAACCAATAGATAAAATTGCATGTAACGCTAAGTTTAGATATCGTCAGCCAGATAATCCAATTCAACTTGAATTTATTGATGAAGATACTGTTTACTTAACTTTTGATAAACCAATAAAAGCGGTGACTCCAGGCCAAGCTGCAGTCTTTTACGATGGTGATATTTGTCTTGGTGGTGGAACGATTGAAACTGTCTATAAAGATGGGCAGCCAATCAAGTATTTATAATGATTGAATATACAGGTTATATTAAGAAGATTCGTTTTTATAGCGAATCTTCTAATTATATCGTTGCTTTAATTGAAGTTGAGCAGGAAGATAAGTTGATCACAATGAATGGTTATATGAATAATTTTAATGATTATGAAAAATATGCTTTTATTGGTGATTACGAAATTCATCCTAAATATGGTAAACAGTTTAAATTATCAGAATATCGTATCATTTATGCAAAAGAAAGTGAAGAAATTATTAAATATTTATCTAGTCCGCTATTTAAGGGGATTGGTAAAGCTTTGGCAACACAAATAGTAAATACACTTGGTGAAGAGTGTCTTGAAAAGATTAAAGAAGATAAACATAATTTAGATTTGGTTAGAGGAATGACTGAAAAACGGCGGGAAATAATTTATGAAGCATTGACTAACGGTGATTATGATCAAGAAGTAATGCAGTTTTTTATGGGACATGGTATCAGTCTGAAAAACTTGGGCTTGATTCAAGCATATTATCAAGAAAAAACATTAGAAATACTTCAAAACAATCCGTACCAACTAGTAGAGGATATTGATGGGATTGGATTTAAAACAGCTGATGAGTTAGCTTTAAAAACAGGTGGGACACTTGATAATCCTAATCGAATTAAAGCTGGGATTATTTACAGTATTAAGCAATATGGGTTTAATACTGGGAGTACATACTGTTACCTTGATGAAATCAAAATAATGTTTTCTAAAATAATATATAATATTGAAGAAGTATCGTTTAATGAATATCTTGATGAATTGATTGATGAAGGATTGATTATTCAACGTGGTGATAAGTATTATTATTTTGAAATGGATGAGGCTGAAAAAAATATAGCTGAATATTTAAAAATACGGATAAATAAACCCGATGAACTTTTTGATGAAAAAGAAGTAGAACGATTGTTGACAAATTATGAAAAGACTCAAGGTATATGTTATGCTGCCAAGCAGAAAGAAGCCCTAAATTATTTTTTAAAGTCTTCTTGCATGATTTTGACAGGCGGACCTGGAACTGGGAAAACGACAATTGTTCAAGCACTTTTAAAAGTGTATTCGGCATTATACCCAGATGATCGAATTGGTTTAGTTGCGCCAACTGGTCGGGCTGCAAAACGATTGACAGAATTAACTGGAATTTATGCTTGTACAATTCATCGCCTATTAAAATGGGATCTTCATAGTAACACATTTGCTATGAATAAAAGCAATCCATTAGATTTAGATGTTTTGATCATTGATGAGTTTTCAATGGTCGATTGTTTATTGTTGAGTAAACTTTTTGAGGCGGGTCGAGGAATCAATAAAGTATTATTTATCGGTGATTACCATCAATTGCCTTCGGTTGCACCTGGAAATATATTACAGGATTTGATGGAAGCTGGAGTGAAAACGATTGAGCTAGATGAAATCTTCAGACAAGCTAAGGATTCAGGAATTATTCAATTGGCTCATCATATTATTCATAATGAAATTGAAAATATGGATCTTTTTGAGCAATATCGGGATATAAACTTTTTTCCTTGCATAAACTATGATGTCGTAAAAAATGTTAAGATAATAGTAAAAAAAGCAATTGACGAAGGTTATGACACAAATGATATTCAAGTACTAGTACCAATGTATCAGGGAGTGGCTGGAATCGATGCTTTGAATGATGCTTTACAAGATGTTTTTAATCCGATTGATGAATTTAATGATTCATATCAAATTGGCCGCAAGGAATATCGTGTAGGTGACAAAATTTTGCAGTTAAAAAATCGACCTGATGATGATGTTTTTAATGGTGATATTGGAACGCTTGTTGAAATATGTCGAAAAGATAATTTTGAATATTTGCAAGATACACTGATTGTTGATTTTGATGGTAATTTTGTTGAATATACAAGTAATACTTTTAACACAATTACTCATGCTTATTGTATGTCGATTCATAAATCGCAGGGAAATGAATTTAAAATCGTTATTATGGCGGTCTTGTCTGATTATTATATTATGCTACGGCGTAATCTATTATATACAGCGATTACAAGAGCAAAGCAGTCTCTCTTTATTTTAGGAAGCTCTAAAGCTTTTATGCATGGTTTAGCAAATTATCAAGACAGTCGTCGAAAAACAAGCTTAAAAAGTCGTTTTAAAACAATTGAAACCTTAAATGTGTATGATTTTCTTGAATAAAGGTAAACTATACTGAGGTGAGATATATGATGACAAGAAGCAAAATACTAATTGGATTAACAGTTGCATCACTAATGATTTTGTTGAGTGAATGTGAGTGTGTTGAAGATATGATGTATGAACTCAAAGCAAAGATGTAAAGATATAAATTAATAGTCTTGAAAAATATAATTGGATAGTTTATAATTTGGTAAATCGTTGAAAAAGAAAAGTACTATAAAATAGATCTTTCAGAGAAAGTATGGCTGGTGAAAATACTTATCATTTTATAGGAAAGCTACTTTGGAGAGTAATTAAAGATTACCGTGTAGGCTACGTTACCAGTCAAGTAAGGGCATGAGTTTTCATGAACTAGGATGGTACCGCGATTAAAGTCGTTCCTAGCAATAGGGCGACTTTTTATATTGTAAAGGAGAACAAGATGAAACAATTAACAGGAAATCAAGTTAGAAAAATGTTTTTGGATTTTTTTGAAAGCAAAGGTCATAAAGTTGAACCTAGCCACTCATTAATTCCTAATGACGATCCAACTTTACTATGGATCAATGCTGGAGTAGCAGCAATTAAAAAATATTTTGATGGAACAATAACTCCAGATAATCCACGAATTACAAATGCTCAAAAGTCAATTCGTACTAATGATATTGAAAACGTTGGAAAAACAGCTCGTCATCATACATTTTTTGAAATGTTAGGGAACTTCTCAATTGGTGATTATTTTAAAAAAGATGCAATTGATTTTGCGTGGGAATTATTAACTGATGAAAAATGGTTTGCTTTTGAAAAAGATAAATTATATATTACAGTTCATGATCATGATGAGGAAGCTTATGACTATTGGGTTAATGTCAAAGGTGTTGCTGTTGATCATATGTTAAAAACACCAGGTAACTTTTGGGAAATTGGCGAGGGACCATGTGGACCCGATTCAGAGATTTTTTATGATCGTGGGGAAAAATATGATCCTGATGGTTTAGGAACAAAGTTGTTTTATGAAGAATTAGAAAATGATCGATATATTGAAATTTGGAATTTAGTATTTTCACAATATAACTCACAAGAAGGAGTAGCTCGTGAAGATTATAAAGAGTTGCCACAAAAAAATATCGATACTGGGATGGGATTAGAAAGAATTACTAGTATTATCCAAGGCGGAGAAACAAATTTTGATACTGATTTTTTCTTACCAATTATCCATGAAGTAGAAAAATTAGCCAATGTTTCATATCAAGAAAATAAGATGGCTTATCGAGTTATTGCTGATCATATCCGGACTGTAACATTTGCACTTGCTGATGGAGCATTATTTGATAATGCAGGTCGTGGATATGTTTTGAGGAGAATTTTAAGAAGAGCTGTTCGTTATGGTAAGCAAATTGGAATCGAAAAAGCGTTTATGTATGATTTAGTTGATGTTGTAAGCGAAATTATGAAAGAATTCTATGATTATCTACCAGAAAAAGTAAGTTATATTAGTGACTTAGTAAAAAAAGAGGAAGAAGCTTTTCATAAGACGTTAACAAATGGTGAAAAATTATTAAGTAGTATTATTGCAAAAAATACTGATGGTGTGATTAGTGGAAAGGATGCCTTTAAATTATACGATACTTATGGTTTTCCTTTTGAATTGACTTTGGAAATTGCTGAAGAATCAGATTTAAAAGTTGATGAAGAGGCTTTTAGAGCAGAGCTTAAAGTACAACAAGAAAGATCGCGTGGAGCACGTACTGATAGTGAAAGTATGGCAAGTCAGAAACCTGATTTAATGGCCTTTGATTTACCATCGAATTTTGAATATGATCCAACAAATATCAATAGTGTAGTTATTGGATTATTTAAAGATGGTGTTAAAACAGATCGAATTGATGATTATGGAGAAGTCATTTTTGATACGACAACTTTTTATGCTGAGATGGGTGGTCAATGTGCAGATACTGGGTATGTTTATAATGAAAATTGTCAGGGTGAAGTAATTAATGTGCTAAAAGCACCAAATCAACAGCATTTACATTTCGTTAAATTGAAGACAGGAACGATTCGAGTTGGTGATATTTTAACTTTAGATGTTGATAAAGCTAAGCGAAATAAGATTATTGCTAACCATAGTGCTACTCATATTCTTCAAGCAGCTTTAAAAGAAATTATTGGAAAACATATTAATCAAGCTGGTTCTTATGTTGATGATCATCGTTTAAGATTTGATTTTACTCATTTTGAAAAAATAACAAATGAACAACTTAAATTAATTGAGAATCAGGTTAATAATGTCATTTTTGATGGAGTTGCTGTGGATATTGCACACATGACTAAAGATGAAGCCATTAATAGTGGTGCTATGGCGTTGTTTGATGAGAAGTATGGCGATAAGGTTCGGGTTGTTTCAATCGGTGATTATTCAATGGAATTATGTGGTGGATGTCATGTTTCAAACAGTGCAAATATTGGATTATTTAAAATTGAGGCTGAAGAGAGTGTTGGTAGTGGAGTGCGTCGAATTGAGGCGGTTACTGGAAAGACTGCTTATCAAGCGTTAGTTCAAGAAAAAGAAACGGTTGATATTATTAGTAATATTTTAAAACTTAAAAATCGTAAAGAAGTAGTTGCAAAAGTTACTGCATTAACTGAAGAACTTTCCAACACTAAAAAAGAGATTGAAATATTAAGCGGACAATTAAATGCGCTAAATGCAGCAAGTAAAGCCAATGATATTCAAGAAATCAATGGAGTTAAAGTGTTGTTTGTAGAAGAAATGATTGATGCTGCTAAAGCGAAACAACTTGCCTTTGATTTTAGAGATAAAATTGAAGAAGGAATTGTAATTTTAGTAACACAATTTGAGGACAAATGTTCATACTTTGTCGGGGTGACTAAAAATTATGTTGCAACTGGATATAAAGCTGGTGATATTATTAAAAAAATCAATGCAGTTGTTGATGGTCGCGGTGGTGGAAAGCCGGATTTTGCTCAAGGTGGCTGCCCAATTAATGATAAGATTTCCAACATCAAGGGAGAACTTAAAAATTTCTTTTAATTTCTAAGTAATTGGTGTAAAATAATTCTATAGGCAAAGCCTTAAAGGAGGTCGAATAATATGCAAGACTTAACAAAGACAAAAGTATTCAGTTCTGAAGATATGCGTCGTGAGATGATTCGTCAAAATCTTAAAACAGTAATTGATGCATTAAATGAAAGAGGCTATAATGCAGTACATCAAATTGCAGGTTATTTAATCTCTAATGATCCTGCTTATATTTCAAGTCATAAAAATGCTCGAAATATAATCCAGCAAATTGAACGTGATGAAATTATTGAAGAATTAGTCAAATCATATTTGGAGAAGTAGGATGGAACGGATATTAGGGTTGGACTTAGGTTCAAGAACCTGTGGTATTGCAATCAGTGATACTTTAGGCATGTTAGCTCATGGAATTGAGACTTACCGTTTTCGAGATGATGATTATGATAGAGCCGCAAAGCACGTTGTTGCTTTAATTAATGAACATCAGATCAAAACGGTTGTACTTGGGCTACCTAAACATATGAATGGTGATTTGGGTGAGCGTGCACAAATATCAATCATGTTTAAAGAAATGTTAGAAAAAGAAGTACCGGGTCTCAATGTTGTTTTAATTGATGAGCGACTTACAACTAAAGTAGCTCAAGATCAACTTATCTTTGCTGATGTTTCTCGAAAGAAACGGAAGCAGGTAATTGACAAAATGGCTGCAGTAGCGATTTTACAAGGCTACTTAGATGCCCAATAGAAAGGAATTTAAATGGAAGCAAATAAAATCCAAGTGATCGATGATCAAGGTAATGAAAAAGAATTTGAAGTATTATTTACTTTTAATAATGAGGAATTAGGAAAACAATATGTGTTGTATTATGATACAACAGTTGAAGAACCTAGTGTATTTGCATCAATCTATGATGATGCTGGACAATTATTCCCTATAGAAACACCGGAAGAATGGGAAATGGTTGAAGAAGTTTTCCAAAGTTTTATGGCTGAAAGTGAAGAAGGTCATGAATGTTGTGGAAACCATGGAAATGGATGCTGTCATGATAATGATGAAGAACATGAATGTTGCGGTAATCATGGAGACTGTAACTGCGATAACTAATAAAAGCTAAATTATTTAGCTTTTTTCTCTTAAACTAGAAAAGGTGGTATAGAAATGGCTTTAATGGGATTATTTGGAAAAAAAAGAGTTACTGAATCATTTTTTGTCAATTCATATGGAAATGATCAGACACGTGGTATTTATACATTTCAAGTAGATATTGAAAATGGAGAAATACTTTATAAAAAGCATTTTAAAACACCCTCAGACCCTGTCTATAGCTTTAATTATGGGCGCTTTGTGTGTGTTACATATAAAAATAGAACAGGTACAAGTGGTGATGGTGGAATTTGTTCATATGCAGCAACTGCTGATATTTTAGCATTAGTATCGCGAATTAGTGATAAAGGTAAAACATATATGCATGCTTGTGCTAATGGTGATCATGAAACAGCAGATAAATTATATGCTGTTGATTATTATAACGGTGAGATCATGGTGGCAAAAATTGATAAGAAAAAACTAGTTGCACCTATTTTTAATTATAAATTGGAAGGACATAGTATCGATCCAAAACGTCAAAATCAACCACACCCTCATTTTGTCGATTTTACTCCGGATGGAAAACGTTTAATTGTTGTTGACTTAGGATTAGATAAAGTACTGCTCTTTAAAATGGAAGCAAAGGAGATTATTTTGGATGAAGAACATTCATTTGATTTAGAACCAGGATCTGGACCTAAAAAGATTATGTTCAACCAGGCTGGAACAATAGCGTATGTTTTAAATGAATTATCTAATACAATTTGTGTTTACAAATATAATGATTTGAAATTTGAATTAATTCAAACCATCGATACATATCCAAAAGATGAATATGATGAGCCTAGCTTAGCTGGACAAATGCTTTTTAGCGAAAAAGAGGAGCGTATTTTTGTTACTAATCGTGGTCATGATAGTTTAGCATTATTTTTAGTAGATCAAGAAACAGGTTTATTGACTTATAAAGATTTTGTTGATACTTCACCAAATGCTCGTGATATTGCAATCTTTAAAGATCGTTGGATTGTTGCAGTTTGCCAAAAGGGTGGAGTAGTTGAAAGTTATGAATACCGCGATGAGAGAGGCGGAATGCTTTTTGAAACCAAATACTCATATCTAGTCAGTGAGCCGGTTTGCATTACAAAATTTGAGACTATTTATTAGAGATGATTATTCATCTCTTTTTTTGGCATAATATACTGACGAAGCATGTTTTATTATCGGTAGATAAGTTGAATAAGCGCTAAAAATATCATATAATGGTTAAGACGGAGGAGAATATGAAAAAAACTCAGAAAATTATTATTGGAGCAATTGCTGGAATAACGATTGTTGTACTAGCTTTAGTGTTTTTTTATTTCAATGGCCAAGGTGCTGTTTCTTCTAAAAGTGAAGAGGTAGTAGTTGAAATATCTGGATCAACATCTTCGGTCTTAAATCAGCTTGATAAGGCAGGTCTATTAAAAAGCAAAACAGTTGCTAGTATCTATACAAAGTTTAATAGTTATAGTTTTAAAGCGAATGTTTATGTTTTAAATAAAAATATGGATTTAAAGAAGATTCTTACAATTTTGGAAGGAGATAAGGATTATATATCTGCTGCTAAAATTACGATATTAGATGGATACCGTATACCTGAATGTGCTCAACAAGTAGCAAAGGGATTAGAAATCGATAGTACCGAGGTATTAGAGAAATGGACAAATAAAGAATATTTGCAAACTTTAGTGGAAAAATACTGGTTTTTGGATGAAAGTATTTTGGGTGCTGATATTATGTTCCCGTTAGAAGGGTATTTTGGTCCAGAAACATATGTAATTACTTCAAAGAAGACATCGATTGAAGATGTTACAAAGATGATGCTGGATCAAATGGATCGTAATTTAAGTACTTATAAAGACAAAATCAGTAATTTTATGATTAGTGGTAATAAAGTATCGATGCATCAATTTTTATCATTAGCATCAGTTGTACAATGTGAGTCATCTGGCCAAAAAGAAGATCAGGCTAAGATAGCCGGTGTCTTTATGAATCGTTTGGAAAAACCAATGCGTCTGCAAAGTGATGTAACTGTAAATTATGCAAATCAAATTAAAACGGTAGCAGTAACGTATAATCACTTATCAGTCGATTCTAAATATAATACATATAAGTATGAAGGGTTACCAGTCGGTCCAATCAGTACAGTTTCAACAAACATTATTGAGGCATGTCTGAATTATCAAAAGACTGATAATTTGTTCTTCTTTGCTTTGAAAGACGGGTCAGTCATCTATTCAAAAACATATGAAGAACATCAACAAGTAGTAAAGGAAAATAAATGGTATTAAAATGAGATATTATGAAAAAATAGAAGCTGATGCTTTAGCCCGAAATATACCTGTAATGCAGCGTGAAGGGCTTGAATTTATGATTGAAATTTTTAAACATCATAATTGTCATTGTTGTTTAGAGATTGGTAGTGCGATTGGATATTCAGCAATGATGTTGGTAAGTAATATTAATAATTTTAAGGTTGAAACAATTGAATTAAATGAGGAACGATATTTAGAAGCTGTAAAAAATATTGAAGAAAATAATTTAAAAAGTCAAATCATTATTCATCATGGTGATGCTTTATCATTTGATTTAGAGCATTTGAAAATTAAAAAATATGATTGTTTGTTTATTGATGCAGCTAAAGCACAATATCAAAAGTTTTTTGAAAAATATATGCCTTTAGTGGCAGACGAAGGTATTTGTATTGTTGATAATTTAGATTTTCATGGTATGATTTTTGATATTGATAATATAAAGAATCGAAATACAAAACAACTGGTAAAAAAAATAAAGCGTTTTAAAGATTGGATCTTTGATAACGAACTTTATGATGTTGAATATCATCATGTTGGTGATGGTATTTGTGTGATAAGAAAAAGGGTGGCACAATGAAGTTAGTATTATCTTTAAATAGCAAAAAATTTATTTATGATTATGTGGATATTGGTGTTGAATATTTTGTCGTTGGGGCAAAGTATTTTTCATGTCGTCAAGCATTATCGCTTGAGTATGATGAAATCGCCAATTTAAAAAAGGTCCTAGGTAATAAAAAAGTATGGGTTTTAGTAAATGCACTAGTTGAAGAAAAATATATCGATTTCTTAGAAAAGCATTTAATTAGATTGAGTCACATTGGAGTTGATGGAATTTTATTTCAAGATTTTGGTGTTTTACAGATTTGTAATGAGCATAATTTTGATTTTGAGATGATTTATCATCCAGATACATTAAATACTAATCAAGCAACTTTAAATTACTTGGGAACTCAAGGTATTAATGGTGCTTTTTTGGCACGGGAGATACCGCTTGAAGAAAAAAAAATAATTGCTAAAAATGTTAATGTTAAAACAATGATTCAAGTTCATGGTGTTGAATATATGGCATATTCAAAAAGAAAGCTATTGACTAATTATTTTAAGGAAATCAATCAGGATATTCCAATTGGAATATCAGATGATCTGACGATTCAGGCAAATGGTGTAAATTATAGTTGTCATATTTATGAGGATCAATATGGATGTCATATTTTGAGTAAACAGCAAATGTGTGGCTTAGACATAATGAGTAGTTTTCAAGATTTTGATTACCTCTACATAGAATCTTTATACGTCGATGAATTAAAGTTAGTAGAAATCGTTAATTTATATCAAGATGCTTTAATCAGCGTTGGAAATAGAACTTACGGAAAAGTCGCTAAGGAATTAATATCGCAACTTTATCAACTGGATCCAAATATCGAATATCATCATAGCTTTATGTTTGATGCAACTGTTTATAAGATTGATGATGTAAGAAAGCGGGAAGAAAATGAGAAATGTAAGTAAAGTAATTAACGGAAAAAGGGTAATAATAAAAAAACCTGAGTTATTGGCACCAGCTGGTAACTTAGAAAAGCTAAAGGTTGCCATTCAATATGGTGCTGATGCAGTTTTTGTGGGTGGAAAAGAATTTTCATTACGTTCTGGAGCCTCAAATTTTACACTTGATGATATTAAAGAGGCAGTAACCTTTGCTGATCAGTATGGCGCTGCGGTTCATGTGACATGCAATATTATTCTACATCAAGATAATCTTGATGGGATTGAAGAATATCTGCGGGCTCTTGATCAAGCAGGTGTTAGAGCGATTATTGTGGCTGATCCATATATTATGTCAATTGCTAAAAAGTTGAATTTAAAATTAGAAGTTCATGTTTCAACACAATTATCAACTTTAAATACAAAAGCAATTAAATTTTATCGAAATTTAAAAATGGATCGAGTAGTGCTTGGTCGGGAAGTTTGTTACGATGATTTGAAAACTATTTTAGATAAAACTGATGTAGATATTGAATATTTTATTCATGGTGCCATGTGTATTCATTATTCAGGTCGTTGCATGTTGTCTAATTATTTTTCACGTCGTGATGCTAATCGGGGTGGATGTTCACAATCATGTCGCTGGTACTATGATCTATATCAAGGTAATCAAAAAATTAATCAAGATGGTGTAATTCCTTTTAGTATGTCAAGTAAGGATATGGCATTAATTAATCATATTCCTGAATTGATTGAACTAGGAGTCGATTCTTTTAAAATTGAGGGTCGAATGAAGTCATTGCATTATATTGCAACAATTGTTTCGACCTATCGAAAATTAATTGATGATTATTGTAATGATCCTGATAATTTTGAATTGACTGAGAAATATTATCGTGAAATACAAAAAGCGGCTAATCGTTCCTTATGCACTGGTTTCTTTGATGATCAGGCGGGTAACGATAAGCAGTTATATAATCAACGTGATGAACATCCTACACAAGAATTTTGTGCCCGAGTAATCAGCTATGATCAAGTTAATCAAATAGCTACAATAGAACAACGTAACTATTTTAAAATTGGTGATCAAATTGAGTTTTTTAGCCCATATCACGAAAATGTTGTTGTGCCAGTAACAAAAATTATAAATGCTGATAATGAAGAAGTTGAAGTAGCTAATCATCCAATGGAGATTCTACAAATACCGGTCAGTGTTGAATTACAAAAGGATGATATGGGAAGGAAAGTGATTTGATGAAAAAGCCAGTTATTATTGGTATTGCGGGAGGTAGTGCTTCGGGAAAAACCTCTATTGCACAAGAGCTTTATGACTGTTTTAAAGGACGCCATACAATTAGAATTATTAAATTAGATGACTATTATAAAGATCAAACACATTTATCAATGGATAAAAGAGTCTTAACTAACTATGATCACCCCTTAGCTTTTGATATGGATTTATTGATTGAACATCTTGATTTATTAAAAGAAGGGAAAAGTATTCAAAAACCGACTTATGATTTTGAACAGCATAATCGTAGCAAAATAGTAGAAATAGTTGATTGTCGTGATGTTTTTATTCTTGAAGGGTTATTTGTGTTAAATGAAGTACGAATTAGAGAACGCTGTGATATTCTAGTATATGTTGATACAGATGCAGATATTCGCTTTATTCGTCGGTTGAGACGCGATCTTGAAGAACGAGGGCGGAGTCTAGATTCGGTATGTACACAATATTTAACAACAGTAAGACCAATGCACGAACAATTTGTTGAACCATCGAAAAAATATGCTCATATTATAATTCCCGAAGGAAGCAGCAACACTGTAGCAATTGATTTATTGTTAACAAAAATATCTTCAATAGTTGATTAGTGAAGATATTAGGACTAGATATTTATATAGAATTATGCTATATTAGAGACTACGAGGTGATATTATGGAACACGAAAAAGTATTGTTAACCCAAAGTGGGGTAGAAAAATTAGAACAAGAAAGAGATAACTTGATTAATGTCGAAAGACCTAAAGTTATTGAAGAATTACAATTAGCACGTTCTCAAGGTGACTTATCTGAAAATGCTGACTACGATGCTGCTAGAGAAAAACAAGCACATTTAGAATCAAGAATTAAAGAAATTGACTATATGCTTCAAAATGCTGAAGTTATTTCTGAAGAACAAATGGATCTAAAAGTAGTAAAACCCGGTACTACTGTAACAATCTTAGATTTATCAGAAAAAGATGCTGAACCTGAAAGTTACCAAATCGTTGGATATACTGAAACAGACCCTTTAAATGGAAAGATTTCAAATGAATCTCCATTAGCAAAAGCTGTTTTAGGTCATGGAGTAAATGAAATTGTAACAGTTGGGGTTGCAGATCCTTATGATGTAAAAATTGTTAACATTGAGTTTAAAAACTAGAACTTATAAAATGAACCTACTATTTAGACTGCAAAATAAGTAAGGTTCTTTTTTATAAACAATTTTAATAAGTAGAAATAGAAAAAGAATGATTTAATCAGTATTTTGTAAGAACTGTTTAAATCATTCTTTAAGGGAAATTATCTTTGGAAAGATGAAATATTCTATGGATTTGTATATAAAGTTGATTAACTAGATGATTGGTATATGAGGTAATTAAAGAGATTGCCACCTGTATAATAACATTATCATTACGGATTGATTATGCCAAGATATTAAGCGTCTAATTTTTTTGTATATAATTGTAAAATTAAGGTAGTGATAATTAAAATGATTGGTCTTGAAAGGATATTAATTAGATTAATGTCTTCAATATTTACCATTAATGCGATAATTCCAAAGATCAATCCACATAGTAAAGCGTGAATAATTGCTTTATTTTGAAATATTTTGATTAGCCAAAATGCCCATACAATCATAATGATTCCAGCAATTATATTAATAATACTATGGTAGATAAAATTTGATAAATGAATAAAACTTATAATTCCGGCCATGATAAGACTAGTAATAGTAAAGGTGATAAGGATAAATAAAGCGAATTTTAGGTATATTTTTAAATATGATTTCATATTTCCTCCTTGTTATCTTACTAATATTATATTTAAGGATTGGTGAAATATGAATATCTTCGATGTATTTTTAATTAGTGTTTGCATTTATATTTATTTAAGTATCTTGTTAAGAATTTTTGGTAAAAAAGAATTTAGTCAATTAAATGTATTTGATTTTGTAGTATTTTTAATTATTGCCGAGATCATGACAGATACGATAGGAAACAGCGATTTTACTTTTTATCATGGTGTGGTTGCAACTGTTACATTGATTGTTGTAGATCGACTTGTTTCAATGATAACAATGAAATCAAAAAAACTTCGCGATATTTTTGAAGGACGACCTACATACATTATTTTTAAAGGAAAATTGGATCAAGAAATAATGAAAAAGCAACGATATACTGTTGATGATTTATCACATCATTTACGAGTTAATGATATTGATAGTATTTCTAAAGTTGAATTTGCTTTATTAGAAACAAATGGTTCACTTTCAATTATTCCTAAAGATCAGTGTGTAGTAGAATTACCGGATGCTTTAATCTGTGATGGGATAATTGATGAAGATAATTTAAAATTGCTCAACCGGGATATAAATTGGTTAAAAAAAGAGTTGAAAAAACAAGGTGTAGATAAAATAGAAGATGTTTTTTATTGTGTGCCAGAAAAGGGCCACTTATTAGTAATAAAAAAATAGAGCTGGAATCAGCTCTATCCTAATAGCATGCGATCGTTGTCAAATTCACTACCGCTTGCTTCTTCGAATTTTTTAAGTAAATCATCAACTGTTAATTTGGCTTTTTCTTCACCGTTGACATCATAAATAATACGGCCCTTGTCCATCATAATTAAGCGATTACCGATATTAATAGCATCTTTCATATTATGTGTTACCATTAAAGCAGTTAGCTTTTGTTCAGTGACGATTTCCTCTGTTAAATCAAGAACTTTTTTAGCGGTTCGAGGATCTAATGCTGCAGTATGCTCATCAAGTAAAAGAATTTTGGGTTTTTGAAGTGTTGCCATCAGTAATGTTAAAGCTTGACGTTGTCCTCCTGATAACAAACCAACTTTACTTGACATCCTTGTTTCTAAACCTAAGTCTAAACGTTTTAGTGCTTCATGATATTGTTTTTTTTCTTCTTTGCTGATTCCCCAGCTTAAACCACGACGTTTACCACGACGAAAAGCCATAGCCAGATTTTCTTGAATTTCCATATTAGCTGCTGTTCCCATCATAGGATCTTGGAAAACACGTCCAATAAATTTGGCACGTTTATATTCATCGGCGAGCGAGATGTCTTGATTGTCAATAGTAATATATCCACAGTCAATTGGATAAACCCCAGCAATCATATTTAAAGTCGTACTTTTACCAGCCCCGTTTCCACCGATGATTGTAATAAAATCTCCATCATTAACAGTAAGGTTCAAATCTTGAAGAGCCTTTTTTTCATTAACAGTACCAAGGTTAAAAGTTTTACTTACATGTTCTAATTTAAGCATTCTCTTTCTCCTTTGTTAATTTTTTGTATGTAGCAATTTGTTTTCTTTTACTTACCATAACAGGTACAGTTAATGCTATACCTACTAATAAAGCTGTCAACAGTTTTAAATCATCAGTACTTAGACCCAATTGTAAAACAACTGCAACAATAATACGATACAAAATTGAACCAACAATAATAGCAGTTAAAGTAAACATGAAACCAGGCTTTCTTCCTAGGATTACTTCTCCAATAACGATTGAAGCTAAACCAATAACAATTGCTCCAATTCCCATCTTAATGTCGGCATAACCTTGAGATTGGGTTACTAATGCACCAGACATTGCTATTAAACCATTAGAAATCATTAAACCTAATAATTTAGTTGTATTTGTATTAGCACCAAGTGCTCGAACCATATGTTCATTATTTCCTGTAGCACGGATAGCACTACCAATTTCGGTTCCAAAGAACCAGTAACATATTAAAATAACGATTATCGCACAAATTATTCCGATGATTAAAGTAATCCATGCTTGTGATAGATTGAAAGTATTTGATAAACCTTTGAAGATAGTATCACTTTGAAGTAAAGGTGTATTACTTTTTCCCATGATTCGTAAATTAATTGAATAAAGGCCGATTTGGGTCAAGATACCTGCTAAAATCGCAGGTATTTGACATTTAGTGTGTAATAGACCAGTAATAGCTCCGGCAACAAATCCAGCAATTATAGCTAATAAAACAGCAAGAATAGGGTTTATTCCATTGACAATAGCAACAGCACAAACAGCACCGCCAGTGGCAAAACTACCATCAACTGTTAAATCGGCAAAATCTAATAATCTAAAAGTGATGTAGACCCCTAAAGCCATAATTCCCCAAAGGATTCCTTGTGATGCTGCACCTTGAATAGCTAAGATAAAACTCATTACTTATTCACCATCTTTGCTTTAGATTTAAGATCATCAGGAATTGTAATGTTTAATTTTTTAGCAACTTTCTCATTTATTGTTAATTCACATTCTTCAGCAGGTAAATATTCAATTGCCATATCAGCAGGTTTAGCTTCGCCCTTTAAAATTTTTACAGCCTGAAGACCAGCACGATATCCTAGATTATAATAATCGATACCATAAGTGGCTAATCCCCCATTTTCAACCATCCCACTTTCACCAACAATACATGGTAAATTGTTTTCATTAGCAACTTGAGCAACGGTTGCCATACCTTCGGCTAAGAGATTGTCAGTTGGAATGTAAATAGCATCTACTTTTCCAATTAATGACTCAGTAACTTGTTGTATTTGATTAGAATCAGTAACAGATTTATCAACTACAGTTAAATTACGTTTAGCACATTCTTCTTTAGCAATGTCAGCTTGGAAAATTGAGTTATCTTCGGCATTACAATACATGATCCCGATTGTTTTGGCATCAGGAAGTAATTGTTGTAACAAATCAAATTGATCAGCAACCGGTGTTAAATCACTTGTACCAGTTACATTTCCGCCAGGTTTTTCATTGGTTTTTACTAATTTAGCACTAGCAGGATCTGTTACAGCTGATAAAACAATTGGAATTTCTGTTGTTTTGTTTGCTGCTGCTTGAGCAGTTGGTGTAGCAATTGCGAAAATCAAGTCAACGTTATCGTTAACAAATTTATCAGCAATGGTTGTACAATTTGATCCATCACCTTGAGCATTTTGGTCATCAAATGCAACATTGTCCTCACCATAGCCATTGTCTTCTAATGCTTTCAAAAATCCTTTTTTAGCATTATCTAATGCGGGATGTTCTGCGTATTGAACAATGCCAATATTAACATCCTTACTTCCCCCACAGGCACTTAGAGTTAGTGCCATCATTACAGTTAAAGATGCCTTTAATAATTTTTTCATATTTATTCCCTCCATATTTTCAATTATTAAACAAAAAGTCGCCCTCGATAGAGGACGACAAAGTCGCGGTACCACCCCAAGTTTATTATTAACTCACATTAATAATCTTCATAAGTGTAAAACTTTACTACGATAACGGCTAGCCACCGATGATTACCTACTTATCAGTATCCGACTCCATGATGAATTCAATATTTCTTAACGTATTGTTCGCACCAACCACAATATCTCTGATATCTAAGTCATATTTACTACTTCACTTCACTGTCTTTGTTTAATAGATTGTTACCTAAAATAATACGTTATGAAGTTCTATTTGTCAATATAATAAAACTTGTAAAATTAGGATAAATAGCTTTATTTCTAAAAAAGTATTTTTTGTTTAGGATTTAAACAAATTAAATTACTTTAAATAGTATTTATGATAAAAGAATGTCTAAAGACATCATAATGACAAAACCAATCATGAAACTTATTGTTCCCAAATCAATTCCTTCAGTTGCATTAGCTTCAGGAATTAATTCTTCAATACAGACAAAAAACATGGCACCGGCTGCGAAACAAAGAGCGAATGGTAAAACTCCATTGACTAGAGTGGCAAAAATAAAGCCTAATAATGCTGCTGGGATTTCAACAATAGCAGAAAATTGTCCATACATCATGGCAATAAAACGGCTTTTTCCGCATTGATGCATAGGTAAAGAAATAGCAGTACCTTCAGGAAAATTTTGGATACCAATTCCTAGAGCTAAGATTAAAGCTGGTAAGTAATTTCCATCGTGACATCCTGCAAATGCCACACCAACTGCTAAACCTTCAGGAATATTGTGTAAGGTCATAGCTAACATTAATAGCTTGTTTTTTGAAAAGCGACCTGGATTGATTCCTTCTTGTTCATGTGACATCATGTGTTCATGGGGGAGCAGTTTATCAATCAACATCAATAATGCTACACCACAAATAAAACCAAATGGAATGATTAGTAAATCAAGTTTACCTCCAGCTTCAAGCTGGTCTTTTGCTGGAAGTAATAATGAAAAAAATGAAGCAGCAACCATAATTCCAGCAGAACTGCCAAGAGCAATACAAATGAGTTTTTGACTGGCTTTGCGAACAAATAGAACTAACGATGCTCCAAAGAAGGTCATTAACCAGTTAAATGTTGCTACAATTAATACAATTATAAATGGATTTAACGATAATAAATATTCCATTTTTTCACCTCAATTATTACTATGCATAAAAGCCTATTGCATATGGGCATATAAGTTGCTGATGAAGTAATATTATGATATGATTATTCTTAATGAGGTGGAACAAATGGAAGAAATGTCAATTGCGATGCAAAACTATTTAGAATTAATTTATGAACTTTCATTAGATGGAAAAAAAGCTAGAGTCAGTGATATCGCTAAGCATTTAGGTGTATCTAAACCAAGTGTCAATAATGCAGTTGTGGTTTTGGCTAAAGATGGCTATGTTATATATGAAAAGTATGCGGATGTAAAACTAACGCCTAAAGGGAAAGAAACGGCTGAGTTTATCTGTGGTAAACATCAAACAATTAAACAATTATTTGTTGAAGTTTTGAACATAGACGAAGGAATTGCTGATAAAGACGCTTGTTTAATTGAACATGTGATTTCAAATGAGAGTATTAAAGCAATGCAAGAATTTTTAGATAGACAAAAATAATGGTTATTAGGAAGTTTCCTAATAACCATTATTTAATATCCAAAATCCAGATATTCTTCAGTAGTAATAATTAAAATAGCTTTATTTGTAATTTCGTTTTTCTTGTTGTCAAATGTTTCAATTGGGGTATATTCAACTTTATCACGACGTTGAACATCTTCATCGTAAACATAATCGGCTTGTCTAAAGAAAATACCATCTTCATCATAACGCGAGATAGTCCCAAGACCACGCTGATTATTATAATGAACAACTGTTCCTTCAACACGTTCTACATATTTACCTAAATTATTCATTACTTTTTCATATAATTCATCATATAATTCTTCTGATGTTTGATCGTTATATTTTTCACCATAATCAGCAACTGGAGTATATTCACGATTATTTTCAGCAGTTAATTTTGTTAAGAAAGCATCTACAATTTCAATTAACATCGGGTCTTCAGTACGTTGTGTAGCCTCCATCAAGCGTGTATAAATTCCTAAATGATTAATTGAATATCCATTTTCAAAAAATTCATATAGTAAATAAGCATTTGCTTCTTTAATGTTGCCTGTTTGAGCATTAGTTTTATAAAGAACTTCGTAGAAATTAACATTACGGATTCGGTTATGTAAAGATAAGAATACTTTTTTAGCTTCATCGTATTGTTCTAGTTCGACTAATGAACACGCTCTTTGATAATTAATCCATTGCAATGTATTAAAATGCCATTTTAAAGATAGAGATAGTGCATTGTTAGCAGTATCAACACATTCTTTTGAACGTTTGGCCTCGTATAGAGCTTTTACTTTTAATCGATAGTAGCGTTCTTTTTTAGATTCAAATTCTTTTCCTTCATCATTAGTAAATGGTTTATCATCTAATAGATTAGGATCAAGTAAATCAAGCATTTCAACTAATTTGTTAGGATCTTCAGGTTTTTCACGTTGTAAATATTTAATAGCACGATTTACTGAAGGTTCCATTGGAGAATAACGTTCCTGTTTGCATACAGCTAAAATATCTTTTAAGACACTAAAGAAAAGATCTTCATTATCTCTAATTTTTTCATCATCAATATTGATGAACTTATTATAAAGTGCATACCCATATTGATTCAGATATCCGCGAAGATTTGGACATAATGACATAAATGTCTTTCCAACCTCAATTGCCTCTTCATTGTTGTCGCTTTTCTTCAATAGTTTAATGTAATCATTGGCCTGAAAATCATTGAAGGAAGTTGGGTCTTCTTTAAACTTTTCATTGTATACTTCTAAACTTTTTAATTCATTTTCATTCATAAAATCACCTCTAATCAATATTATAGCATCTTTTTAATCTCTTTTGCAGTAGTTAAGTAATAAATTGTTTTGAAATGCAAATTTATATGTTATAATGGCTAGGATAATAGATGAGGTGAAAGAATGAATAAACAAGTGTTTAGTATGGATTTTTATGGTAAAAATCTAAGTGTGGAAGTAGGAGAATTAGCTAAGCAGGCTAATGGAGCTGTATTGGTAAGATATAATGATACAGTTATTTTATCAACTGTTGTGGCAGGGAAAGAACCAAAAAATGTTGACTTTTTTCCATTGACAGTAACTTATGAAGAAAAATTATATTCAGTTGGAAAGATTCCAGGTGGATTTTTAAAAAGAGAAGGGCGACCTAGTGAACATGGGACATTAACAGCTCGAATGATTGACCGTCCAATTAGACCATTATTTGCAGATGGGTTTAGAAATGAAGTGCAAAGTGTTAACACCGTTTTATCTGTAGATCAAGATGCAACTCCAGAAATGGCGGCTATGTTAGGTGCATCACTGGCTTTATGTGTTTCTGATATACCTTTTAATGGCCCTATTGCAGGGGTCAACGTTGGTTTGGTTGATGGTGAATTCATTGTTAACGGAACACCAGAACAGCTAGAGAATTCTTTAATAAATTTAGAGGTAGCTGGAACCAAAGATGCTATCAATATGGTTGAAGCTGATGCTAAAGAAGTTAGTGAAGAGGTAATGTTGGAAGCATTATTGTTTGGTCATGAAAAAATCAAAGAATTAATTGCTTTCCAAGAAAAAGTAGTTGAGGCTTGTGGAAAAGAAAAAATTGAAATTCCATTATTTGAATTAAATAATGATTTAGTTGAAGAAGTTGCAGTACGTGCTAAAGCCGAAATGGTTGCAGCAGTTTCAATTCCCGGTAAATTAGAGAGATATGGAGCAATTGATGATCTAATCGCTCAAGTGACAGAGGAATATGACAATAGAGAATATGAAAATGAAGAAATAAAAGCTGATGTGATGAAACAAGTTGGAATCATTTTACATGATCTAGAAAAAGATGAAGTACGTCGATTAATTACTGAAGATAAAATAAGACCGGATGGACGCAAAATCGATGAAATCAGGCCATTAGATTCGCAAATTGATTTGTTACCTCGAGTTCATGGGTCAGCGTTATTTACACGTGGTGAAACGCAAGTTTTATCGGTTGCAACATTAGGTGCAATTGGAGAACATCAAAAAATAGATGGATTAGGGTTAGAAGATCAAAAACGTTTTATGCATCATTATAATTTCCCGCCATATTCAGTTGGAGAAACAGGACGAATGGGTGCTCCAGGTCGTCGTGAAATTGGGCATGGCGCTTTAGGCGAAAGAGCTTTAGCACAAGTGATTCCTAGTGAAGAAGCTTTTCCTTATACAATTAGAGTGGTTTCTGAAGTATTGGAATCTAATGGTTCCTCTTCACAGGCTTCTATCTGTGCTTCGACAATGGCCTTAATGGCAGCCGGTGTTCCAATTAAGGCACCAGTAGCTGGAGTAGCTATGGGACTAGTAAAAAAAGGGGATGCATATACTATCTTGACAGATATCCAAGGAATGGAAGATCATTTAGGAGATATGGATTTTAAAGTTGCAGGAACTGATGCGGGTATTTGTGCATTACAAATGGATATTAAGATTGATGGTATTACGAAAGAAATTTTACAAGAGGCTTTAGCTCAAGCTAAAGTAGCTCGTAAACAAATTATGGCAAATATGATGGATGCGATTGCAGCACCACGTGATGAATTATCACCATATGCACCAAAAGTACAAATGATGAAGATTGAACCGGATCAAATCAAAGCGGTTATTGGTCAGGGGGGTAAAACAATCAATGAAATCATTGAACAATCTGATGGTGTTAAGATCGACATTGAACAAGATGGTACAGTTGTTATTTATCATTATGATCAAGCTGCAATCAATAAAGCAGTTGAGCTAATTGAAAAAATTGTTAAAAAAGCGCAAGTTGGCGAAGTTTATGATGGTAAAGTAGTAAGAGTAGAAGATAATTATGCTTTTATTAATTTGTTTGACGGAACAGATGGTTTTTTGCATATCTCTGATTATGCATATGAAAGAACTAAAAAAATGGGTGAAGTGATAAAATTAGGTGATATCATTAAAGTTAAAGTCACTAAAGTTGATGATAAGGGAAAAGTAAATGTTTCACGCAAGGCTTTACTTCCTAAACCAATCAAAAAAGAAGAACCTAAAGAGGAACCAAAGGCAGAATAATGAAAAGGCTTGTTCTTGCTAGTAGTTCACCTAGAAGAAAAGAATTATTAGAATTACATAAGTTTGATTTTATAATCGACTTTCAAGAAATTGAGGAAGTGCTAGATGAAAGTTTGGCACTTCCTTTACGTTTAGAGAAGTTAGCTTATCAAAAAGCAGCACCCATTGCTTTAAAATACCCTAGTGATATTGTTATTGGAGCAGATACTATGGTATGTTTAGAAAATCAGATGCTGGGAAAAGCTGCTGATCGTCAGGCAGCTTATGAAATGTTAAAATTGTTATCTGATCAGACCCAAACTGTTTACTCAGCGGTAGCAATCATTGATAATGGAAAAGTTTCTACTTACCATGATGGAACTAAAGTCACTTTTAAAAAATTATCTGATGAAGAAATTAACGCTTATCTTGATTTAAACGAATGGCCAGGTAAAGCAGGAGCTTATGCAATTCAAGGTGAAGGTAAGGCATTAGTCGCTAAAGTAGAAGGAAACTTAGAGACTGTTATTGGAATGCCGGTTTGGATCATTGAAGAATATTTAAATAATCATAGATAAAAAATATTGAGTGACTAGAATAAAAAAGTATGATTTCTATTATCTGGAAATCATACTTTTTTGTGATGTCATGTAATCGGTTAGATTTATTTTATTTTGGTAAGCTGTTAGGATATTGTCGGGATCTACAATATTGGGAATTTTCTCTGTTAAAATATGTCCAATCAGCTGACTGTCATTATTAAATGTTTCAGGTCCCAATAAAAAATAAGTTTCACCATCACTAAAATAAAGTGTGATATCTACTTCATACATATCAGTGCTTGGGCCTCCAGTACCTAAACTATAAAGAGGGATAAAACGCTGTCTAGTTTGAACGACAAGTTTTTCAATATCTTGGTAGAAATAAAACTTTTGATATTTATAATGCTGATTAATCAAGGCAAAAAGTACATATTTAAAATGGTGAAAAGAATTTTTACGCTTGAAAATTCTTATTCCTTCTTCTAAAAATTCAATAGATTGGTTTCTTGATTTATCGTAAAGATGCATCATAAATTGAAAGTTAGCAAAAATAAAAATTAAAATATTTATTAAAAAGACGACTGCGACAAAATATAAATTTTCTAAATAATACCATTTTTCGCTCCAAATCCAAATATAAATACCGTAAGTAAAAATCGAAGCAATAATTCCTGCAGAAATGACCTGTCGTATTGCCATGGCTCTAGTTAGTGGGCGATTATAAGCTATTGTTTTACTTGTTTTTCGATATCCAAGCCCTTTTTTCTCTGGAACTAATTTAATATTTTCTAATGCAGGAATTAGTGGAATATGCATATCTTTGAATGTTGATATTGTATTTTGAAGATCTTCTAATTCAGAAATTGTTTGATCAATGTTGCGCTTATGAATCTTTAAACAGTCATCTAAACTGCATTTATTATTTAAGATTGCTTTGATATCATCAATTGAAATATCTAAATTACGTAAAAATTTCACAAGTTTTAACGTTTGTAAATCGTCATGGCTGTAGTTACGGTAACCATTATTTGTTCTTTTGGGTCGGATGATTCCCACTTTTTCATAATAAAGTATGGCATGTTTAGTTAAACCTGTGATTTTTTCAACTTCATTTGTTCTCATGGAGACCCCTCCTATAAAGATATTATAACGTAAAGTAGATATTTTTGTTTTTATAATAATAATTTAATTATTTATTGAATCTTTAAAAGTAATGTAGTCATCTTTATAATAAATAGATGTTGTTTATTTAAGGCAGAAGTTAATATTTTTTATAATATTTTGTTGAATTTTATAAATATTGCGTATTTTATGTAAACGGTAACATTTTTATTGAGTTTTATTATAAAAAATCATATAATAAAGTTTATGGAGGGATGTTTATGGCAGACGTAAAAAGAATCGCATTATTATCTGGAGGCGGAGATTGCCCCGGGTTAAATGCTGTTATTAGAGCAGTAACCAAAGCGGCTATTAATGAATACGGGTATGAAGTTATTGGCTATGTTTATGGTTATCGTGGTCTTTATAACAATGATTACATAGAATTGACAGTTGATAAGGTAGAGAATATTTATAAAGAAGGTGGAACTATTTTATATAGTTCTAATAAAGATAACTTATTCGACTATCTTGTTGATGATGGTCATGGCGGAAAGGTAAAAAAAGACGTTTCTGATGTTGGTGTCGAAAACTTAAAAAAAGCTGGTGTCGATGTGCTGGTTGTTTTAGGTGGTGATGGTACTTTAACAAGTGCTCGTGATTTTTCAAGAAAAGGCGTTAATGTAATTGGTATCCCTAAAACAATGGATAATGATTTGCCAGCGACTGATTTAACTTATGGATTTATCAGTGCTTCTTCAGTAGGAACTGAATTTATTGACCGGTTAAATACAACGGCAAAATCACATCATCGAGTTATCTGTTGTGAGCTGATGGGACGAGATGCTGGATGGATTGCGTTATATTCAGGAATGGCAGGAAATGCCTCATGTATCTTAATTCCTGAGATTCCATTTACAATTGATAACATTGTTAAGCACGTTGCAAAACGCGACGCTGAAGGTTATCCATACACTGTAATTGCAGTAGCAGAAGGTGCTAAATATGCTGATGGGACTAAGGTGATTGGAAAAATCGTTGAAGATAGTCCTGATCCAGTTCGTTATTCAGGATTAGCTGCAAAGGTAGCTGATGATCTTGAACAGGCAATTGCTAACCATGAAGTTCGTTCAGTTAATCCAGGACATATCATCCGTGGAGGAGATATCCAAGCATATGATCGTATTTTATCAATTCGTTTTGGTGTAAAAGCACTTGAGCTGATTAAAGAAGGTAAATTTGGTAATGTTGTTACTTTAAAAGGTGAAGAAATGTCTTATACATCTTTAGAGGAAGTAATCGGTGATGCTAAATTTGGAAAACAAAAACATGTAGATCCTAATGGTGAATTAGTAAAAGCTGCAAAAGCGATTGGAATTTGCTTTGGTGATGAATAAGACTGTAAAACAGTCTTATTTTTTATAAAAATGTAAATAATATTATATGAATAAAAACTATTAAGATTATTTTATTACATAAAAAGAATCAAAGATAGTCGAAATGAATAATTCTTATTGCGGTAGATATTAGTCTAGTATAAGAAGTATCATTTGATAATATTTTTTTAAAAATTTTGAATTAAATATTAAAAATAGTACATAATATTATTGAGGTGAATTTATGAAAAAACCAAAACACGGGCAACAGTCAAGTAATGACAATGCTAAAGATCAATTAGGTGATGATGAAATAGTTGTATCAGGAAATCAAGAAGATTCTACAATTAAATATAGATAAGGGAAACTAACTTTAGTTTCCTATTTTTTTACATAATTGAACGATTTTATCCTTAACTATAGTTTGCTATATTTTTTTCAGGAGGTTAAGATATGTTAAAAAATGCATTTCTAAGTATTAAAAAGAATATTGGCAAGACAGTTTTATTATTTGTAATAATGACAGTAATTGCGAACTTGATTATTGCAGGTTTGTCAATCCAGAGTGCTTCGAAAAAATCAATGGAGCAAATTAGAACATCACTTGGCAATGATGTAACATTGACAACAAATATGCAAAATATGATGGGTCAACGTGAAAAAGGGCAAGCAGTTAGTGAAGTAGCAGCAAGTGTTACAATTGCGATGGCTGACCAGTTAAAAGATTTAAAATATGTAAAAAATTATAATTATGCTATTTCAACCACAGCAAGTAGCGATGATATTACAGCTGTTGAATTGACCACAAGTCAAGATAATCAAACAATGGAACGTCCTGATGGACAAGAAAATTTCCAATCAGCAAATCAAGGAGATTTTTCAATCAGTGCAAATACGACGATGGAATATTTAGATAGTTTCACAGAAGAAAGTAGTACTCTAAAACAGGGACGATTATTATCAAGTGATGATGCCGGAACAAATAATTGTGTCATTGAAACAAATTTAGCTACTGATAATGATTTAAATGTAGGTGATACATTTACAGTTTATACTACTATAAATGAAGAAACAGTAACACAACAATTAACTATTGTCGGAATCTACGAGGTGACAGATGCTAAAACAATGGGTGGACCGGGGCAAAGTAATCCGTTTAATACAATTTATACAGATTTATCTATTGGTCAAACATTATCGGGGAGTGAAACAAATATTACATCGGCAACTTATTATTTAGATGACCCTGAGAATATTGAAGCTTTTCAAACCTTAGCACAAAAAAAGAGTGATATCGATTTTGAGACATATACGCTTGATGCAAATGATCGTTTATATCAGCAAAATGTAAGTAGTTTAGAAAATACTCAATCATTTGCAACAATGTTTTTAATCGTTGTAATTGGTGCCGGAAGTGCTATTCTATGCTTGATTTTAATTTTAACAATCAGAAGCAGATATTATGAAATTGGTGTATTTTTATCATTAGGACAAAGTAAAGTGAAAATTATTTTACAACAATTATTTGAGATGCTTTTGATTGCGGCTGTTGCCTTTGTTATTTCACTAGGTACCGGAAAGTTAGTATCAAATGTAGTTGGAAATATGCTAGAATCTGGAACGAACAATAATCAAGTTCAAATGCAGATGCCGGAAATCAGAGATCAAAATAACGATAGCAATAACACTAATTCGACATCCGGTAATGATAAAATGTTCGATCAAGCATTTAATGGACCGGAAAATACAGAATTAGATGTGTCTTTAACAACTACTACAGTAATGCAATTAGCGGGGATTACAATTGCAATTTGTCTTGTTTCAATCGCTATTCCATCTGCTTATGTATTACGATTATCACCACGTGAGATTCTTGTGAAGAAGGAGGGGTAGAGATGGAAACAATTTTGAATTTTGAAGATGTTTCATACCATTATTTAGATGGTTCTAGTAATGTAAGTATTTTGAATAAAGCTAATTATAGTTTTGAAAAAGGAAAAATCTATGCAATTGTTGGCGCTAGCGGTAGCGGGAAGACAACAACTATTGTATTGGCTGGTGGTTTAGATAAGCCAAAAGGTGGAAAAGTTATTTTTAAAGGCCAAGATACTGCAAGGATTGGATTAAATAAATATCGTCGGAATGACATTTCGATTGTGTTTCAATCATATAATTTGATTCATTATATGAATGCTTATGAAAATGTTGCTAATGCAATTGAAATAGCTGGACGGAAGGTCCAAAATAAAAAAGAATATTGCCTGGATATTTTAAAAAAATTAGGGCTTTCAAAAGAACAAAGTTTACGAGATATTCGCAAACTTTCTGGAGGACAGCAACAAAGAATTGCTATTGCTCGTGCAATTGCCAAAGATGTTGATTTAATTTTAGCTGATGAACCTACGGGTAATCTTGATGAAAAGAATTCTAAAGAAATTTTAAAAACATTTATCGATTTAGCTCATCAAGCTAATAAATGTATTATAATTGTTACTCATTCGCCATCATTGGCTCAAAAGTGTGATGTTCAATTAAAAATAGAGGACGGGCAAATTGTTGAAATTTAAAAGGCTGCTCAAACAGCCTTTTAATCATTGATGGGACTTTTATAAGGATGACGGTGATCAAATAATTTATCACGATTAATTTTTTCATTAATATAATGATCATAATTCAATCTAAAGATACATGAAAAAATCAAATCAAGCAAATAAGAAATCGATGTTTTGGATGAATAAGGAGCTATCTTAGAAAATATCTTTTCTCGTGATCCTGTATTCATAATATAAGTGCAATATTTTGATAATTGATTATCCCCGATAGAAGTAATACCCAAAAGGGGAACATGCATCTTTTTTAAAAATTTCGCAAGTTCTACCATTTCATTCGTTTCGCCGGAATATGATATAAGAATGGCTACATCATCAGGACTACAAGTATATGATAAGAAACCTTGCTCACCAGCATGAGCTCGCATTTCCACCATTTTACCAATTCGCATCATTTTGTGTTGAAAATCAAAACCAGCTAATAAAGAATTACCATTTCCAAAAAGATAGATGCGTCTTGCTTGATCGAGTAAATTAATAATTTTGTCAAGGTTCTTAAAATCAACTAAGTTTAAGGTGTCTTCAATAGCTTCTTGATGCAGATTGGCAATCCGATATGCAATTTGGCTATTTGAGTCGGTGTTTCCAAAAGGAAAGTTGACGTCAACACGTTTTTTGTTTTTTTTATCAAACTGTAATTCAGCTGAATATTTGATTTTAAAGTCACCATAGCCATTAAGTCCTAATTTACGGCAAAGACGAACAATTGTTGCTGGAGAAGTATAAGTTTGTTTAGCTAATTCTTTTACTGATAAATTAAGAATATCTTCACCATTATCTAATATGTATTTCGCAATTGTTTTTTCAGAACTGGAGAAATCTAATTCAAATTCTAATTGAGTCATAATACTCATAAAATCACCTCTATTTAGTATATCATGAAACATTGTTTCATAAAACTGGTATTTATTAAATAAAATATGAAACTTGATTATAAGGTCAGAAAAACTCATTTACTTATCTTTACAGATTAACTAAAATGGTATATGAAAGAGAGGTATTGTAATGGAAAAGAAATTACCAGATAATTTTTATTGGGGTGGCTCAGTATCAAGTTTTCAAACTGAAGGAGCTCGTAACGAAGGTGGAAAAGGCGTTTGTATTTATGACGTTAGACCAACTGATCCAGAATTTTCTGACTGGTCAGTAGGAATTGATGAATATCATCGTTATGATGAAGATATTGCTTTAATGAAAGATATGGGATTCAATTTTTACCGTTTTTCAATTTGCTGGTCAAGAATTATTCCTGATGGGACTTTAGATGAACCGGTAAATGAAGAAGGAATTAAATTTTACAGTGATCTAATTGATAAATTGATTGCTGCTGGTATAGAACCTATGATAACTTTAGTGCATTTTGATATGCCTTATAAATTAGTAAAAGAACATAATGGTTTTGCATCACGCTATGTTGTTGACTGTTTTGAAAGATATGCTCGTGTATGTATCGAACGATTTGGTAATCGAGTTAAACACTGGATGTCTTTTAATGAACAAAATTTACATGGGATGATGTTGCGTGTATCTAACGCTGAAGAAATTCCTGAAGGTGTGGACCCAGCTAAACATTTATATCAAGTCAATCACAATGTTTTTATTGCTCATTGTAAAGCTGTCAAAGCATTAAGAGAATTACAGCCAGATGCTCAATTCTGCGGTATGAATGCAGTTACTAATATTTATCCATATTCAAATACGCCAAAGAACAATTTATTTGCATGGAAAGCTTATCAATATATGAATGGTTTCCACTGTGATGTTTTTGCTAAAGGAAAATATCCAGATTATATGATAGCATATTTAGAAAACCGTGGATGGATGCCAACATTTGAAGAAGGCGATGATGAATTATTAAAGTATACTGTAGATTATATTGCTTTTAGTTATTATCGCTCTAATACTGTTACTGAAGGTGAATTTGATTATACAAGACCATATCATGAAGTAGTTGGAGAACATACAGTTAAAAATCCACATTGCGAAGCTAATGAATGGGGTTGGGAAATTGATCCTGTTGGTTTTAGATGGACTTTAAATGATTTAGCAACACGTTCTGATTTACCGGTTTTCGTTCTTGAAAACGGAATTGGATGGCGTGAAGATATGACGCAAGAAGAAGTTGATACAATGTTAGCAGCTAATAAAACAATCGAAGATGATTATCGTATTAATTATCATCGTGATCACATAAAAGAAATGAAAAATGCAATGTTTGAAGAAGGCGTTAAATGTCTAGGTTACATTACTTGGGGACCAATTGATATTCTAGCAAGTATGTGTAATATGGATAAACGATATGGTTTTGTTTATGTAAACCGTACTAATAAGGATATTCGTGATTTAAAACGTATTCCTAAAAAATCATATCATTGGGTTAAAAAAGCATTTGAATCAAATGGAGAAGATTTAGACTAAGAAGGAGAAATCCTTCTTTTTTTGCTGATAAAGTTAAAATATCCTAACTTTTTTCTTGGCAACTATTGACTTTTAAGTTAGGCAGGTATAACATAACAGTAGTTAGATAGGACTAACAAGAAAAAGCGAGGAAGTGATGATGATGCCTTTAACTATGGCGACAATTGGTGAAGTACAGACCATAAAAAAAGTCGGAGGAAAACAAGAAGTAAAATTATTTCTTGAATCGCTAGGCTTTACAACAGGAGCGACAGTTACTATTGTAAGTAAGAACCAAGGAAATCTAATTACTAAAATTAAAGAATCAAGAGTAGCGATTAGTCAAGAGATGGCTAATAAAATTATGATTTAACTATTAAAAGGGGGATAATTAATTGAAAACGCTAAGAGATGTAAAATGCGGAACTAGTGCGAGAGTCATGAAACTGCATGGAGATGGAGCTGTAAAAAGAAGAATCATGGATATGGGAATTACTAAGGGGACAGAAGTACTAGTTCGTAAAGTTGCACCATTAGGTGATCCAATTGAGGTTAAAGTACGAGGATATGAACTATCTTTGCGTAAAGCCGATGCAGCAATGATTGAAGTATTATAGTAGTAAAATATATAGGAGGGTGAAAAAATGTCAATTACAATTGCATTAGCGGGGAATCCTAATAGTGGGAAAACAACGCTATTTAATGCTTTGACTGGTTCCAATCAATTTGTTGGAAACTGGCCAGGGGTAACAGTAGAGAAAAAAGAGGGTAAATTAAAAGGTCATAAAGATGTTAAATTAATGGATCTACCTGGTATTTATTCTTTGTCGCCATATACTTTGGAAGAGGTAGTGGCACGTAACTATCTAATTCAAGAAAGACCAGATGCAATTATCAATATTGTTGATGGAACAAACTTAGAAAGAAATCTTTATTTAACTACACAAATTATGGAGTTGGGGATTCCTGTTATTATGGCAATCAATATGATGGATATCGTTGCTAAAAATAATGATAAGATTGATGTAAAAAAATTATCAAAAGAATTGGGGTGCCAAGTTGTTGAAATTTCTGCTCTTAAAGGAAAAGGAATAAAAGAAGCGGCTGATCGTGCTGTTACTTTAGCTAATTCTAAAAGAATAAATGCACCAATTCATAAATTTGATAGTGCTGTTGAAGAAAAATTAGACCAGATTGAAGCAATGTTGCCAAGTGATATTGCAGTGGAACAACGACGTTTTTATGCGATTAAATTATTTGAACGTGATGATAAAATTTCAGGATTAATGAGTAGTGTACCTAATGTTGAAACAATTATTGATCAAAGTGAAAAAGAATTAGATGACGATGCAGAAAGTATTATTACTAATGAACGTTATCAATTTATAACTTCTATTATAGATGATTGTTATAAAAAACATAGTCATGATCAATTATCAGTTTCTGATAAAATTGACCGCATTGTTACAAACCGCTGGTTAGCCTTACCAATCTTTGCAGTAGTAATGTTTGTGGTTTATTATATTTCAGTAACTACTGTTGGTACTTGGGCGACTGATTGGGCAAATGAAGGTGTGTTTGGTGATGGATGGAGTTTATTTGGACTAGCAGTTCCATCAATTCCAAGCTTAATTGAAGGATTATTAGAATCCTTAGGAACTGCGGCCTGGTTAAATGGCTTAATTTTAGATGGTATCGTAGCTGGGGTAGGTGCGGTATTAGGTTTCGTTCCACAAATGTTAGTGTTATTCTTTTTCTTAGCGGTGCTTGAATCATGTGGATACATGGCTCGGGTTGCATTTATTATGGATAGAATTTTTAGAAAATTTGGATTATCAGGTAAATCATTCATTCCAATGTTGATTGGAACTGGATGTGGGGTACCAGGAATTATGGCATCACGTACTATTGAAAATGATCGTGATCGAAAAATGACGATTATTACAACTACGTTTATTCCTTGTGGTGCTAAGTTACCAATTATTGCGTTAATTGCAGGTGCATTATTTGGTGGTGCATCTTGGGTAGCACCGAGTGCATATTTTATTGGAATAGCTGCAATTATTACTTCTGGAATTATTTTAAAGAAAACAAGACGTTTTGCTGGTGAACCAGCACCATTCGTAATGGAGTTACCAGCGTATCATATGCCGACGATTACTAACGTTTTAAGAAGTATGTGGGAAAGAGGATGGTCTTTCATTAAAAAAGCTGGAACGATTATCTTATTATCAAGTATTTTAGTTTGGTTTACTTCATACTTTGGATTTGTCGATGGACAATTTACAATGTTAGAAGATACTCAGTTAGATCATAGTATTTTAGCATCAATTGGTAATGCAATTGCATGGATATTTACACCACTTGGTTGGGGTGATTGGAAAGCTGCAGTAGCTGCGATTACAGGTTTAGTTGCTAAAGAAAACGTTGTTGGTACATTCGGTATTTTATATGGATTTGCAGAGGTTGCTGACGATGGAGCAGAAATCTGGGGAACCTTAGCAGCAAGCTATACACAAATTGCAGCATTTTCATTCTTAATCTTTAACTTATTATGTGCACCATGTTTTGCTGCTATGGGAGCAATTAAAAGAGAAATGAATAATGGCCGCTGGACAGCGTTTGCAATTGTGTATCAAACTGTATTTGCTTATTTAGTAGCATTTAGTGTTTACCAAATTGGAAATTTAGTTATTACTGGAACATTTACATTTGCTACAGTAATTGCTATATTAGTAGTGATTGGTTTTGTTTATCTATTAGTTCGACCATATAAAGAAGACAATCGTTTAAATATCGATTTAAATAAAACTGTAACTGAAAAATAGAAAGGGTGATAACAGTGAACTGGCTAATTGAAAATTTATCGACTATCATCGTTAGTGTCATTTTATTATTTGCAGTCCTATTAGCAATCAATTCAATCAGAAAAGATAAAGCTAATGGTAAATCTAGTTGTGGCGGAAATTGTGGTAGTTGTGGTACTGGTTGTCATAGCCGCACTAATAGTTTAGTAGATAGTTATCATCATGATCACGGGAAGTGTTAGTACTTCCCTTTTTCTTTTTTTGTAAAAAGAATACAAATATTCTTTAAAATAGGTATACTTATATAATAAATAATCTTAAGGAGGAATGTTATGGAGAAAAAAGCAATTTTTTTAGATGTTGATGGAACATTGGTTGCTAATCATGGCAAAATGACTGAGCAGGTAAAAAAAGCAATCACTCTAGCTCGTAATCAGGGACATAAAGTATTTATTTGTACAGGAAGAAATAAGATAGGAATTAGAAATGAGTTAGAGGAAGTAAATTTTGATGGTTTTATTGCTAGTGCTGGAAGCTATATCGAAGTTGCTGATGAAGTAGTCCATAGCCGTTATTATGATCGTAAATTAATTGAAAAAGCTTGCGATGTATTTAATCGTAATAATATCGTATATAATTATGAGTGTACCGATATTACATATATGTCACCCAAAATGATGGAATTTTTTGTAGGTGGAAATAATGAGGAAGCGACTAATTCGGAGATGGAACGCTTAAAAGCTGAACAAAGTGATAAATTTAATGTAAGAGATATGAATGAATACGATGGTCGTGGAATTCATAAAATATCCTTTATTGCAATGAAGCAGGAAGATTTCGATCATGCTTTTAAAGAATTGAAAGAGAACTTTAACTTTGTAGTACATGATATGTTTGGCAGTAAAAATATTAATGGTGAAATAATGTCAAAACTTGATAATAAAGGAACAGGAATCAAACGAATTGTTGATTATCTAAATATAGATATGGAAGACACAATTGGATTTGGTGATAGTATGAATGATTATGAAATGATCGATGCAGTCAAATGTGGAGTGGTCATGGACAATGGCAGTGCTCGGCTTAAGGAAATAGCTGATCGAATTTGTAAAAGTGTTGATGAAGACGGAGTCTATTATGAATTTATTGATTTAGGAATAATTTAAGTTAAAAAGATTATAAAATATAAATTGAAATATTATTCTGATATTGGTTGACTTCTTATTGTTGCTGTGATATTATATATGAGTAACGAGCAATGAATATTTAACTTACAGATGTGAAAGTTGTATTTATAAGCAACTTAGCATCTGCTTTTTTTTATAGTAATGCTTTTTATAATAAAAATAGGAGGTACGTCTGATGAATACAGGTACAGTAAAATGGTTTAATAGTGAAAAAGGTTTTGGATTTATTACAAAAGATACAGGTGGAGATTTATTTGTTCACTTTTCTGCAATCCAAGGTAGTGGATTCAAATCTTTAGAAGAGGGTGCTAAAGTAAGCTTCGATATCGTTGAATCTGATCGTGGTGAACAAGCAGCAAACGTTGCAGCTTTATAATTAACCAAAAGTCTCAATAGAGACTTTTTATTTTTGACTAATTTAGCACTTTCCTATTGACACTGCTAAATAGTTGTATTAGAATATCTTTAGCACAAATGAATGAGGAGTGCTAATATTTAGAATGGAGATGTGAGTATGGCTGAGAAAAAACAATTTAAAGCAGAATCAAAAAGATTATTAGATTTAATGATTAATTCTATTTATACACATAAAGAAATTTTCTTACGTGAATTGATTTCTAATGCAAGTGATGCAAGTGATAAATTATATTATAAAGCACTTACAGAAAATATTTCTTCAATTAATCGCAATGATTTAAAAATTATGATTGAAATCGATAAAGAAAATCGTGTTTTAACTATTAAAGATAATGGAATTGGGATGGATAAAGATGAATTAGAAACACATCTTGGAACTATTGCTAATAGTGGTTCATTTGAGTTTAAAAATGAAAATGAACATGATGATATTGATATTATCGGACAATTTGGTGTTGGTTTCTATGCAGCTTTCATGGTGGCAAAAAAAGTAGAAGTGATTTCTAAAAAATATGGAACTGAGCAAGGATATACTTGGGTATCTGAAGTTAGTGATGGCTATGAGATTTTTGAAACTAATGTTGCTGATCATGGAACTACAATTAAATTATACTTAAAAGATAATACGGATGATGATAACTATGATGAATATTTAAATCAATATCATATTCGTGATTTAGTTAAAAAATATTCTGATTACGTGCATTATCCAATTAATATGGATATGACAGTTTCAAAGAAAAAAGATGATAGTGATGAATACGAAGATGTTATTGAAAATCAAACATTAAATTCAATGGTACCATTATGGAAACGTAATAAAAAAGATATTACTGATGAAGAATATAATGATTTCTACAAAGATAAATTTAATGATTTTAATGATCCGTTGAAAGTGATTCATAGCCGAGTAGAAGGTAACGTTTCATATGATTCATTATTATTTATTCCTTCAAAACCACCAATGAATTATTATTCAAATGAATATGAAAAAGGGTTACAATTATATTCACGTGGTGTCTTCATCATGGATAAAGCTAGTGAATTAGTTCCTGAACATTTCCGCTTTGTTAAAGGATTGGTTGATTCAGAAGACTTATCATTAAATATTTCAAGAGAAATGTTACAACACGACCGTCAATTAAAAGTAATTGCTGATAAAATTGAAAAGAAAATTCAATCAGAATTAGAAACAATGTTGAAAAAAGATCGTGTAAAATATGAAGAATTCTTTAATAGTTTTGGTTTACAATTAAAGTTTGGTATTTATAATAGCTATGGAATGTTAAAAGAAAAATTACAAGATCTGCTATTATATTATTCTAGTAAAGAAGAAAAACTTATTACCTTAGCGGAATATATTGAACATATGCCTGAAGGTCAAAAGGAAATTTATTTTGCAAGTGGTGAAACTCGTGAAAAGATTGCCACTTTACCACAAGTAGAAGTAGTCAAAGACAAAGGATATGATGTTCTATATTTAACAGATAATGTAGATGAATTCTGTTTCCAAATGATGCGTGATTATAAGGAAAAACCATTTAAGAGTGTAGCTCAAGGTGATTTAGATATCGATAGTGAAGAGGAAAAGAAAGAATTAGAAAAAACTAATGAAGAGAATAAAGACTTATTGACAGCAATCAAAGATTCTCTTGGTGATAAAGTCGTTGACGTAAAAGTATCTTCACGATTAAAATCACATCCTGTTTGTCTAGTTTCTAGTGATGGAGTATCATTTGAAATGGAAAAAGTCTTAAATCAGATGCCTGAAGGTCAAGAAGTAAAAGCAGGTAGAATTTTAGAAATTAATCCTAATCATGATATTTTCAATGCTATGAAAAAGGTTTATGAAAATAATCCTGATAAAGTAAATGATTATGCAAGTATCTTATATGATCAAGCTTTATTGATTGAAGGATTCTCAATCGACAATCCAGTTGATTTTTCAAATAAAATTTGTGATTTGATGATTGAATTGAATAAATAATTGAAGAATTTTAAAGGGTAGATGTTAAGTCTACCTTTTTTTGTACTATTTAGTAAAAAAATTACTAAATACATTAAAAAATTGAGCGATTATGTGTATAATAGACATATATGAAAATAGAGTGAGAGGGTATATATGTTAAATATTTGTGGGATTATTGCTTTTTTTATGATGTACATTTATGATTTGAATTTAATTTATTTAGGTAATAAAATTTTTAAAAAGTTTTTTGCGATTGGGTCAATAATATTAGTATTTGCTACTTTAGCGAATATTATTATTTATTTTCCTAAAAAAATAGATGCACACTTTATTATCTTTTTGGGACTTGCATTACTGGCAGCGATAGGATTAATCTATACGTTATTTTTTGCGTTAAAATTTGATGATGCATATAAAAATACTGAGAATAAACAGCCGTGTGTAAAAACCGGTGTCTATGCCTTATGTCGTCATCCGGGGGTGCACATGATGATTTTAATGTATTTATGTTTATATCTAGCTTTTCAAAATGAAACTATGTTATTTATGTTGATTGGATTTAATCTATTAAATATTGGGTATGTGATTTTACAAGACATAATTATTTTCCCCAAGCAATTTGTTGATTACGATGAATATAAAAAAATAGTACCATTTCTTGTTCCAACAATTAAAAGTATTAGAAGCTGTATTAGAACATTTGGGGAGGTGTCAAAATGAAATTTGAGGATAAATTAAAAGCACGGAGTCGAGAAGATGTTTGGAATGAATACTGTGGCTTTTTAGATTTATCGATGGATGAATTTGTTCAGATTCAAAATCGTCTGATGGAAGAACAAATTGCCTTATGGTCACGAAGCCCATTAGGGAAAAAAATATTAAAAGGAAGTACACCAAAAAATATTAAGGAGTTTCGTGGACTAGTTCCATTAACTTCTTATGATGATTATGCTAGCGACTTATTACAAAAGAAAAGCGAACTTTTACCAGATGAACCGGTTTTATGGATCCAGACAACTTGGGAGGGTGGTAAACATCCCATCAAGGTGGCTCCTTATACTGAAAGTATGCTGGATACATTTAAACGAAATGTCTGTGCCTGTTTGTTATTGGGAACTTCAACAAAGCGAGGGGATTTTAAAGCCCGTTCGACAGATACGATTTTATATGGTCTAGCACCATTACCTTATGCAACAGGCTTGTTACCATTAGCATTTGAAGAGGAAATCGGTATTGAATTTTTACCGCCTGTTAAGGATGCTGTGAAAATGAGTTTTTCAACTCGAAATAAAGTAGGATTTAAATTAGGATTGTCAAAGGGAATTGACTATTTTTTTGGTTTAGGAAGTGTAACTTATTATGTTAGTTTAAGTTTAGGAAAAATGAGTTCTGGTGGTGGCGGTGCTATTTCTTTATTAAAAAAATCTCCATTACGTTTTGCTAAGATTGTATTAGCAAAATGCAAATGCATAAAAGAAGGACGTGAGTTAAAACCTAAAGATATTTTTAAATTAAAGGGATTTATGGTAGCAGGAACAGATAATGCTTGTTATAAGGATGATTTAGAAGAATTGTGGGGTATTCGTCCAATGGAAATATTTGCTGGAACGGAACCAACTTGTATAGGCACTGAGACGTGGAGCCGAAATGGATTATACTTTTTCCCTGATGCTTGTTTTTATGAGTTTATCCCAAGTGACGAAATGGAGAAAAATCTAGCTGATTCTAGTTATCAGCCTCGAACAGTATTGATAAATGAGGTTGAAGAAGGAATGAGTTATGAATTAGTAATATCTGTTTTAAAAGGCGGAGCCTTTATGCGTTATCGAGTAGGTGATATGTATCAGTGTATTGATCTTAAAAATAAAGATGAGAATATTAAATTACCGCGATTTAAATATCTCGATCGGGTTCCAAATGTCATTGATATTGGCGGGTTTACAAGGATTACTGAAAATTCGATTGATCAAGTTGTCAAATTATCGGGACTTAAAATCACTAATTATATTGCTAAAAAAGAATTTAATCATAATAATCGTCCATATCTGCATCTATATGTTGAAATGGATCCACATGCTCAAATCACCCAAGCTATTTCAATTGAAATACTAAGGGAACAATTAAGCATTTATTTTAAATATGTAGATCAAGATTATCAGGATTTAAAGAAAATTCTAGGTATCGATCCGTTAAAAATAACAATTATAAAAGCTGGAACATTTGCCTATTATGAAAAAAATCATTCTCATAAAATTAAAAAAATTAATCCTCCAACTTTAGAAATTAATGAACTGTTAACGATTCAAGATCAGGATTATCGGGTTGAAATGGGAGGACGACTATATGAATAATTATACATATGTCTCGATTATTGCGCTGTACTGTTATATATTTTTATTTATTTCATTATCGGCTTCAAAGAAAACTAAGTTGATTAAAGCTTTTATGACATTGTTAATGGCGATGATGTTTTGGACTGGTGGTTCTTTCTTTATGCGTTCAATGTTTGGACCATCAGTCAAATTTTGGTATGATATTTCTTTATTGGGTTTATGTCTAGTACCATATGCGTTTATTAGTTTTGTCCATGAATTTTTATTTAATTCACCCCATAAAAAAGATACTATTTGGTTCTTTCTTTTTGTCGGACTTTTCATTATTAATGCTACAACAGAACTCTTGCTGCCAGCACCTGAATATACAATAAGGGCTAGCGGGATTCCAGCATTTTATTATACTTCTAATGTTTATACGTATATTTTTTATTGTTTCTTTCTAGCAAGTATTATTTATTGTGTTTCGTTGATCATAAAAGGCTTTAAAGAAAATCGTAATCAGGTGATCCGGCTAATGCCAATGTTTGCTGGGATTGCATGTTTAATATTTGGAAATACTTGTGTTATGTTGGGGTGGTTTGCTGGTTTTCCAATTGATATTGTTGCTGGGGTTATTAATGCAATATGTATGTTCTATACTTTGTATAAACGACGTTTATTTAGGCTTAATCTTTTAGTTTCACGACGTAGCAGTTATGTAATAGCTGGAATGTTGTCAATTATTTTATTTGCTAATTTAGTTGGTACATTTCAAAATATTTTATTTGAACATTTTGGTTTGATTACTAAAAATTATTATGTATTAGTAATTGCAGTAGCTTTTACGATTGTAACTGCGATAATTTATACAATGTTAAAAAAATTTATTGATGCAATTTTTATAAAAGAAGAAATTCAGCAATCAGATAGTTTAAAAGAGTTTTCTAACTATGTTTCAAAAACTTTGCAAGTAAATGAAATTGTCGGGGCAATGGGTGAAATAATTTTGAAATGTGTCGAAACCAAACAAGTGTATATTTGTCTTTTAGATGACAATGGTGATTATTCAATTGAGTACAGCAGTTCACCGTTAAGAAAAAATAACTATATTATTAATCATGAAAATCCTGTGGTGATTAAATTAATGAATAACGATGATATGATATTTTATAGTGAATTTAGACATTCAATAAATTATCGTTCAATGTGGGACAGTGAGAAACAATTATTTGAAAATCTAAATATTGAAGGAATTATCCCAGTTAAACAAGAGCAATTAATTGGGATGATCCTGCTGGCTCCCAAACCACGGCGCTCGGGGTATAGTTATGGAGAAATTAGTTTCTTGTCTTCAGTTGCTTCAATTAGTGCCATTGCTTTAATTAATTCAAAAATGTATGAGACAGTTTATAATGAAGCACGTAGTGATGAATTAACTGGACTGTTGAATCGTAAATATTTTTATGAGGCTTTGAATAATGAATATGAAAAATTGGGAGAACGCCAATTATCATTGATTTTAGTAAGTGTAGATGATGTTCGGCTTTATAATCAATTGTATGGTAATAAAGAAGGAGATATTGTCTTAATTAATGTAGCACGAATTATGGATGATTATGTAAATACACAAGGTTATACAGCACGTTTAGGGGGAAAGGAATTTGGGATTATTTTACCAAATTATGGACCTTTAGAAGCAAAAGATCTGGCCGAAAACATTCGCGAGCAAATAATGAATATGAATAAACGAGATAGTGACTATACTTTAAAAGTAGTTACTGCAAGCTTTGGTATTAGTTCTATTCCGGTATCTGCCAATACAATTAAGCAATTATTAGATTATGCAGATCAAGCGCTATATCAGTCAAAGCGACATGGTAAAAATCGTGTATCAGTTTATAATGCAGGAGTGGTTGAAAGTACAAGTGGTGTGACGATTGTTGATGCACATCGAGAAAAACAGAATATTTACTTAGAGTATGCGCCGACAATTTATGCATTGACAGCTGCAATTGATGCAAAAGACCATTATACTTTTACCCATTCTGAAAATGTTGCTTATTATGCTACAAAATTAGCAATCGGATGTGGATATGATAGTGAATTAGTCGAGATTATTAATGAAGCTGCACTTCTTCATGATATTGGTAAAATTGGGATTTCAGAAAATATTTTAAAGAAAACTTCTAAATTAAGTGATGAAGAATACCAAATTATGCAATCGCATGTGGAAGCTTCAGTTAATATTATTCGACATTTACCTTCATTGGACTACGTTATTCCAATTGTCTTAACACATCACGAACGTTATGATGGGCGTGGATATCCAAGAAGAATTTCTGGTGAAGATATCCCGGCCGGAGGAAGAATTATGGCAATAGCGGATTCTTTTGATGCAATGACTTCAAGAAGGAGTTATAAAGAACCATATTCATTAGAGTATGCTCTTAATGAATTAAAGCGTAATCGGGGATTGCAATTTGATCCCGATTTAGTTGATAAGTTTATTGAACTGATAAATTCTGGTATAATTGAAGTAAGAGGTAATCAAAATAATGAGTAAGGAGGAAAAATAATGTCATTAGACCAAATTATTAAGCAGCGCCGAAGTATTAGAAAATATAAAAAGAAGCCTGTTTCTAACGAGCAGATACAATTGCTTATTCAAGCAGCAGTCGAAGCACCATCTTGGAAAAATAGTCAAACAGCTCGATATCATGTTATTACATCACAACCTTTATTGAATGAGTTTAAAGAGAGATGTTTACCGGAGTTTAATCAAGAAAATTGTAAAGATGCACCGGTTTTAATAGTAACATCTTTCATTCCAAATCGCTCAGGATTTGAACGTGATGGAACGCCTAGTAACGAACTGGCAAATGGCTGGGGCTGTTATGATCTTGGACTTCACAATCAAAATATTCTTTTAAAAGCGACAGAATTAGGATTAGGATCATTGGTCATGGGGATTCGCGATATTGATAAAATCAAGGGATTGTTAGATATTTCTAAAGAAGAAATAATTGTTTCAGTTATTGCTATAGGTATTAGTGATATTGAGCCAGAACGGCCTAAACGTAAAACGGTTGAGGATATTACAAGATTTTATTAACTATTACTTTTGTAATAGTTTTTTTGTGCATTTCTTTTGCATAAAATTTTATTTTGGGCTATACTATATCCGTACCCCTAGGAGGGGGGAGGAGGTCTTATGAAACGTAAATATAGTGTAAAAGGGATGACTTGTTCAGCTTGTGAAAATCATGTTCATAATAGTGTTTGTAAATTACCGGGAGTTGAACATGTTGAGGTGAATTTATTAACAAATTCAATGAATGTTGAATTTGATGAAACAAAAGTTGATGATAGCATGATTATTAAAGCCGTAAAAGATGGTGGATATCAGGCGAGTAGTTATGATGATGCATTAGTTGATAATGACGACTTAAGTAATTTGAAAAGGAAATTAATTTATTGTTTCATCGCACTTGGATTACTGATGTATGTATCAATGTCATCAATGCTCAGTTATCCAATCCCTAATATTATTAGGGATAATGTTTATTTTAATATCATATTACAAATAATCTTTTTGATTCCAATTTTGATTTTGAAAAAAGATTACTTTGTTAATGGTTTTAAGAATTTGATCCATTTTGATCCAACTATGGATTCGTTGATTGCACTTGGTGCGGGAGCTGCTATTGTCTATAGTATTTATTCAGTTGTTTTAGCTTTAAGCGGATCTTTAATGGAGATGCATTTAGTCCATAATGTTTATTTTGAATCTGCTGGTATGATTGTTACATTGATTAGTTTTGGGAAATATCTTGAGGCTAAATCAAAGAAGAAAACAACTGATGCGATTGGGAAGTTATTAGAATTGGCTCCTGATGTCGCTTGTCGTTTTAATGATGGCAAAGAAGAAATTGTTAAAATTTCCGAATTAAAAATTGATGACCTGGTTCTAGTAAGGGCAAATGAAACAGTGCCAGTCGATGGTAAGATAGTACAAGGATTTAGTTCTATTGATGAATCAATGATTACTGGTGAAAGTCTTCCGATTGAAAAAGAAGTAAGTAGTTTAGTGATTGGGGGAACAAATAATCTCCAAGGTACTTTTGTATATACTGTAACAAGAACGGTTGAGGATAGTACATTAGCCAAAATTATTGAATTGGTTGAAGAAGCATCAAGTTCCAAAGCACCAATGACTAGAACTATTGATAAGGTTGTTAAATATTTTGTTCCTACAGTAATCGTAATAGCCCTAATCACTTTTGTAGGATGGTTGATAATGGGAGAAGATTTGAATTTTGCTATTACTAGCGCAATTGCGGTATTAGTTATTTCTTGTCCATGTGCTCTTGGTTTGGCAACTCCAGTAGCAATCATGGTGTCAACAGGAGTTGGAGCAACTAATGGGATCCTAATCAAAAGTGCAGAAGTATTAGAAAATGAAAATAATATTGACGTAGTTGTTTTTGATAAAACAGGGACTCTAACTAAAGGAATGGCTCAAGTTAGTGATATTTATAGTCACAAATTAGAATTAGCACAAGTAATTGCGATCATTGCATCGCTAGAAAAGGGTTCTAGTCATGTTTTAGCGAATGCTTTTATTCAAAAAGCTGCTGAGATGAATTTAGAATTAAAAGAGATTACTGATTTTGAATCATTAAGTGGTTTGGGAATTAGAGGAACAATTGATAATGTTGAATATGCAGTTGGTAATTTAAGGATGATGAAAGAGAGTGGAATTGATTTAAGTCGATATCAAGAAAAAATTGATTTATATTTAATTCAAGGTAAAACATTAGTATTTTTAGCTCATGATCAAGAGCTGATAGGGTTGGTGAGTATTTTTGATGATATCAAAGATACAAGTCGTCAAGCAATTCAGCGTTTAAAAGAAATGAAAATTAAAACAGTTATGCTAACTGGTGATCTAAAAGGTACTGCAAATGCTATTAATAAACAATTAGGTTTAGATGAGGTAATTGCTGAAGTCTTGCCACAAGATAAAGAAAATGTAATCCAACAATTGCAAGCACAGGGCAATAGTGTTTTAATGGTCGGTGATGGAATCAATGATGCTCCTGCGCTAGTTCGTAGTGATGTGGGTGTTGCTATCGGTAAAGGAAATGATATTGCGATAGATGCAGCCGATGTTATCTTGATGAAAGATGATATTCGTGATATAGTGGCATCGATTGAATTATCAAAAAGAACAATTATTAATATTAAAGAAAATTTATTTTGGGCATTTATTTATAATGTGATAGGGATTCCAATTGCAGCTGGTATTTTCTATTATAGTTTTGGATTAAAATTAGATGCCATGGTTGGTTCTTTATGCATGTCATTATCATCAGTTTGTGTTGTTACTAATGCGTTACGATTAAAACGCTTTAAACCATACTATCAAAAGGAGAATAAGAAGATGAAAAAGGAAATTGTAATTGAAGGAATGATGTGTCAACATTGTAAAAAACATGTTGAAGAAGCTTTAAATGGCTTAGCAGACACAACTGCTGCAGTTGATTTAGAAAATAATCTTGCTCGTGTTGAAACAGTTCAAGATGATAGTATTTTGAAAAATGCTATTGAAAAAGCTGGTTATAAAGTGGTAGGAATTAAAAATGTCTAATGAAAAAGTCTTATTGCGTTTAAAGACAGCGCGAGGACAAATTGATGCAGTTATTAAGATGATTGAAGATGAGCGTTACTGTATTGATATTTCGAATCAGTTATTAGCTATTCAATCACTAATTAAAAATGCTAATAATGAGGTATTATCTAATCATCTCAACCATTGTGTTAAAAATGCGATTAATGAGCATGATGCAGATCAGAAAATAGACGAAGTAATCAAATTATTAACTAAATTATAAAAAATCAGTTATTGAACTGATTTAGTAGTTAAATGATGTAATTTTTTGATAAGTATTGTTTTCAAGAAGATCTACTGTTGTTTGAACGATGATTAAGCGCTTATTCTTAACAAAAGCAATGCAATTATAAATTGAATCATTTGAAAGCAGATAACCATTGGTTATTTGCTTTTTATTTTTAAAGTTAACACTGTTTAAATAATCGTTCAAAGCATTTTTAGCTTTTTTTTCTGAATTATAGTAATAATAATTAACAATCAAAGCATCATTATCATTTTCTTCATTATAACTTATTGCCTCTTTGATCATTAAACTGCTGCTTTTATTAAAAGTATTATATTCATCATTGTTACTAGATAGACCAAGTGCTGATAATGTAATGATCCTATCATTAAGCGGGAGTGTCTCACGCCCGATAAAATCGATTGAAAATCCAGCAATAATTAAAACAATTGAAACAATTAATAACCAATTTGATATAATAAATGGATATTTGCTAATTTTATTATTTGCTTTTTTATTACTTAAAGTTAGTTTGATCTTTTCAGTAGTGAGATGATGATTGAAGAAACGGATTAGTAATGCTGGGCAAAATAATAAGGGAATATAATGTAAAATTATTGACCCGTTCGTGATAAATTCCATTGGGTTTTGATTAGCAAAAACACTTGGAATCAGTAAAAAAGAAAGCAGCATAGCGACAAAAATAAAAATAATATTGGAGATGGTCTTATTGCGTTTAAAATAAGTTAGCAGCAGTGCTTGATCTGTACCCTTAATATTGGCTGCTTGAGCGGCTTTAAAAACATATATCTTTCGTGATTTACCAATAAATTCATAACCGTGGTTTACATAATTTAATAACCACTGATCACGCTGTTCACGATTGTTTTTAGAAGATTTTTTTTGAGGTACAAAAATATCTGCTTTATAATAGAAACGTTGTTCATCTTTTTTAAAAACTGTAAACATATCAACGCTTTTGCAATTATAGCCTGACTTTGATAAATTATTTAGCATATCTTCAAATTGTTTATACTCACTAGTATCATAATTAGTTAATCTTAATTTCATAATCGACTCCTTATAAATATATTATTAGATTATCATTTTTTATCCAAACAATAAAGAAAAACCGTGTAAAACACGGTTTACTTTGAAAACGCTGATTCTGGTTCTTCGTTAAGATAGGCTGATTCATCTAATAAATACGATTCAGAAATATTTTGACAATGATCGCCCATTCGTTCGAGATTAGCAAGAATATCGACGTAAGTTGAATTAACTAGTGCTGAATTTTCAATTTTACGACCAACTCGTTTGATATGACGCTGTTTAGCTTTTTTGTTGAAGTAATCTAAATCTGCTTCTTTGTCGTCAACATAAACAATATCATCCAAATCATGTGTATCAAAGGCTTTAACTGCGTGATTTAACATATCAATGACCATATCCATCATCGCTTCTAGATCTTCACGAGCTTCTGGTGAAAAATCTTCTTTTTCATCATAGATTGCTTCATAATATTTAACAATGTTAATACATAAATCACCAATTCTTTCAAAATCTTTAATAGTTTTCATATTTGCTAAATAGTCATTAGAATCATGGTCATTTAGAGTTTCATGCGAAATCAAAACTAAGTACTCAGTAATTTTACTGTCTAGTGTATTAATAGCATTTTCCATTTCATAAACACCATCTTTAGCTAATGGGTTTTTAGTTTCAAAATAAGCTCTAATTCCTTCAACTGCTTCAATTGTAATATGACCCATCTCGATTATCTTGTTTTTAGCAATAGCTAAAGCATGACTCGGGAATAACTGAACAACATTTTGATCTAATTCGCTTAAATCCATATTTATTTCTTTTTTACTGCTCGGTAAGATTTTTTTGATAAGTTTTACGATTGCTGGTATTAAAGGAAAAAAGAATGCCGTAGTTACAACGTTAAAGATTCCATGAGCTACTGATAATTGTAGCTCAGGTAAAATATTTAATGCTCCAGCAAGCCATTCTATCAAGAGCGTGAATGGCGATAAGACGATCATAAATAATAGTGATCCAACCACATTGAATAATACATGGAAGAAAGCAGCACGTTTAGCTGGTACTGTTCCACCAAATGAAGCTAATACGGCAGTAATCGTTGTACCGATGTTACTTCCAAAAAGGAATGGTAAAGCGATAGATAAACCGATTGCTCCAGCACCGTACATCTGTTGAGCAATTGCAATTACCGCTGCTGAAGATTGAACTGCTGTTGTTAATAATGTTCCACCCAATAATCCTAACCATGGATTTTGTGATAGATAATTCGCTACTTGTGTAAATTCTGGGACTTTTGAAATATTTGCTAAATTATCTCCCATTAACTCTAAACCATAGAATAAACATCCAAATCCAAAGATGATTTGTCCCATATATTTTGTTTTTTTGTTTTTTGAAAACATTAAAAAAGCTGCCCCAAGGATAATAAAGTATACTGCATATTGAGATACTTTTAACCCTACAAATACGGACGTAATAACTGTTCCGATGTTGGCACCCATAATTATTCCAATTGATTGTTCGAGGGTCATCAAACCAGAACGAATTAAACCAATTGCTAATGCTGTTGTTCCTGAACTTGACTGAATCAAACAAGTTACAAATGCACCTATTACTATACCTTTGAATGGACTAGAAGTATACTTATCGATGATATCTTTCATTTTATCACCTGAGTATCCTTTTAAACCATCGCCCATGTACTCAATTCCAAATAAAAACAATCCTAAACCTGCAAGTATCATCGGCCAATCAATGTCCGCTAACGTCATAAAATCACACTCCTATACACAAACATAATATAGAAATGTTAAGTAATTGTAAATTATTTGTAAAATAAATTAACACAATCTTAACATTTGGATAAAATACTTAAAATTATTGGATAAATATGTTATTATATGGTGAAATAAAGAGTATAGAAGGAGGTTGAATAATGAGTGAGAGATCTAAAAAATTTTTATCGTATTACCGTCCATATTTAAAATTATTTTTAGCAGATATGTTTTGTGCAATGATTGCTGCAGGAATTACATTGGTTTTTCCAATGATTATTCGCTACATTACAGGAACAGTTTTAATAGCTGATAATTTTGAAATGGGCATCATATATAAATTAGGGATTTTTATGGTAGTTTTAGTTATTGTTGAGTATTTATGTAACTATTTTGTGGCATATCAAGGTCATGTGATGGGGGTTTATATGGAGCGTGATCTGCGTAATGAATTATTTCAACATTATCAAAAATTATCATTTAGTTTTTATGATGAACAAAAAACGGGGCAATTAATGTCACGTTTAACAAACGATTTGTTTTCATTAACTGAACTTTATCATCATGGTCCTGAAGACATTGTTATTTCATTTATTAAATTTTTTGGTGCATTTATTATTTTAGCAACAATTAATCTTAAATTAACATTAATTGTTTTTGCTTTTATTCCAGTGATGGGTGCATTTATTTATTATTACAATCGTAAAATGAAAAGAGCATTTAAGCGAAATAAACAAAGAGTAGGGGATATTAATGCACGAATTGAAGATAATTTATCGGGAATTCGTGTGGTAAAAAGTTTTGGGAATGAAAGTCATGAAATTATTAAGTTTCATGATGAAAATAGTCGTTATGTAAGCAGTAAGAAAAATAGTTATTTTTATATGGGAAAATTTCATTCAGGATTAGGTGCTTTTACTAGTATGGTGACTGTAGCAGCGGTTTTCTTTGGGGCTATTTTTATTTCTAATGATGGATTAAATACAGCTGATTTAATTGCATTCTTGCTTTATATTAATAATCTTATTGATCCAGTTAAAAAGTTTATTAATTTTACTGAGCAATTTCAAGATGGGATTACTGGGTTTGAAAGATTCATGGAAATATTGGAAATTGAACCTGATATTAAGGATAAAAAAGATGCTCATAATTTATTAGATGTTAAAGGAGCCATTGAGTATCGGCATGTCGGGTTTAGATACAATCAAAAAAGTGATTATGTGTTAAAAGACATTGATTTAAAAGTTGCTCCTGGTGAGTATATTGCTTTAGTTGGTTCTTCAGGGGCAGGAAAAACAACCATTTGCTCATTACTGCCACGTTTTTATGAAGTTAGTGAGGGTGATATTTTTATTGACGGACAAAATATTAAAGATATTAAATTAAATTCATTACGTCAAAATATCGGGATTGTCCAACAGGATGTTTATTTATTCGCTGGAACAATTTTAGATAATATTCGTTATGGTCGCTTTGACGCAACAGATGAAGAAGTCATTGAGGCTGCTAAAAAAGCAAATGCTCATGATTTTATAATGGAATTACCAGATGGCTATGATACTGATTGTGGTCAGCGTGGAGTGAAACTATCTGGTGGGCAAAAACAGCGATTAAGTATAGCTCGGGTTTTTTTAAAGAATCCTCCAATTTTAATTTTTGATGAGGCGACAAGTGCATTGGATAATGAAAGTGAACATATTGTTCAGCAATCATTAGAATCACTGGCCAAAAATCGAACAACGTTAGTTATTGCCCATCGTTTATCAACGATAAAAAATGCTAAACGCATTTGTGTATTATCTACAAAAGGAATTGAAGAAGAAGGAACACATGATGAATTATTGGCAAAAAATGGCCAATATGCAACCTTTTATAAAATGCAGTTTAATAAATAGAAGTAGAAGAACTGAAATGAACTCAGTTATTTGGGTCTCCAAATGAAGAATGGTTTATTTCAGAACTTCTATTTTTTTATAACAATTTAAAGAACAGTATAAATAGTTAAAACAAGATTGTGATAATCTTTTTTATATCATTATTGTTGTGTTAAAAAGCTGAGAAGAGTAAACTGTATCTATACGATTAAAGGAGAAATAGGATGGAATTATATAAAATAATTGCCCTTAATAATTGGAAAAGATCAATGTATTGTCAGTTTTTTTTGAGATAGTAGTGAACAATGTTTTTGTCTGAACTTAGAAGTAGATACTGCGAATTTAAAAAAGAATTTGAGAGCAAAATTATTCATTCACAATGGTTTTGACCTATGCAGTAAGTAAATATGCAAGTGAGATAGAGGCATGCAGGTACTGATTTTTTGACGGTCAAATCGTTCTATATGATCAAATCGACACAGCCCTTACATATTTAGAGCTAGAGATTGGATTATTTGAAGTAGTCATAGTTGCAATACAGCCAAAGATAGAAGACTATATCCAGTTGGCTACAAAAATGGCAAAAGAACAAACTGAATATTTACTGATTCACTAGGAAATAATGTATTTTAATTTTCATTACAGTCTAGGATACCATATTAACATATATTACACACTAACTTTGGTAAGAAGGATAATGAGACTCTCTTATTCGACTAGAGAAAATATTTCTAATATGATGGTGAAATACTTTTACCATTTTTAATTCAAACACACCATCTACTTGTTGATGATCTACATATGGGTAAATGATAAAATATAGTTATCACTTTTTTTAAACTAAATTAAGATGGGAAAATATGAGAGGAATAGTATGATACAGATATTAAAAGATAAACAGTCGATGTATACAATTAATACATCGTTGCATGAGCTGCCTGTAGTAATCAGCTTACCGCATAGTGGAACATATATAACTTCTGAAATGGCTGAAAATTTAATGGACGATGTTATTTTTCCTAATACTGATTGGTATTTACCAAAACTGTATGGCTTTTTAAAAGAATTAGGGTTCACAATTATTATTAATAATATGAACCGGCATTTGATTGATGTGAATCGTGATATTAACGATAAAAAAGGTAGTTCTTATAAGACAAATCTAATTTATACAAAAACCACTCAAGGAGCTTTAATGTATAATCACGAATTATCAGTACAAGAAATTGAAAGACGGATTGCTGATTATTATTTACCTTATCATGAGGCGATTAGACAAGCATTGCTAGAGAAGCAAAAATATTTTAAAAAAGTTTATTTAATTGATTTGCATAGCTTTGGATTGAATTATGGCGCGGATATTATTCTTGGTAATGATAATGGTCGTGCTTGTACTTCTAAAACTACAAATTTCTTTAAAAAAATGATGAAGAAGCAAAATTTTAAAGTGACTGAAAATAATCCTTTTGCAGGAGGCTATATTACTAAATATTATGGAGCCAGTGTTGAAAATTGTGAGGCAATTCAAATTGAATTGTGGTATCAAACATATATAGATAAACGTTCTTTTGGCAATGAGGAGCTGCCGGTAATCAATAACGAGTTATTTGGTGAGACAAGCCGGAGGATGGAAAACGTGTTTATTGAATTAAAAAAATGGCTAAAGGATGAATAATTTTAATGAAAGAACAAGCTATAGATAGTGCATTGATTTTAAGAAAAAGCTTTGAGCATGGTGAAGCTCTTTCTGAAATAGAAATATCTGAATTATTAAAAGAATCTAAATTAGTTGAAAAATTGACAAGAGATTATGAAGACAGTCCCTTCTTTAATATTTTTAGACTTATTTGTTTATCAGAAATACCATTTATTGAACAATTGCCATATACTCAAAAAATCATTGATTTTATATCTAATAATTTAGCTACTGATGAAGGTTTTTCATATAATGGACAAGGTGATTGCATTGTTCCTTGTTACAATGCAATGCTTTTAGAAGTATATACTCGATTGCAAATGGCAAAGAGTAATGAAGCACAGAATGCTCTAGATTGGATAAAAAGATATCAAGTATTTGAGAGAAATCAAAGAACATCTTGGCGATATGGAGAAATTTGCAAACATGGCGGATGTATGAAAGCTACACCATGTTATATTGGGATTGGTAAAACTGTACGAGCATTGATTACTTATGCTAAATATATTAAAAATGCTGATTCTCATGTCGAACAACTGATTGAACAGGGAATTGTATATATGTTAAAGCACAATATGTATCAGCGCTTATCAAATCAGCAATGCATTAGTAAATATATTGATAAAATCATGTTTCCTCAAGCATATATGTTATCATTGACAGATTTAGTATATATTGTAAATGAACGAAATTTATGGTGGGATCAACGTACGATTCCGTTGAAGAACCTCCTTGAAGAGAAGCAAGTAGGTTCAGGCCAATGGAAAATAGAATATATTTATAGTCATAAGGGATACAAAGCTTTTGAAACTAAAAGAAATTCCTCGAAATGGATAAATTATTTATATAACTTAAATAAGTAGGAAGAAAAATGTGTCAAGAATGTTATGTGGATGAAAGACGCTGTACGTCATTATTAAATTCGCTAGTTTGTTTAGAAAAACATACTCAGTATATTTGTGGAACGTGTGGAAGAAATATCTGTATAGAATGTGATTTAAACGAGGGTTATAAAGGTGGACTTTTCCATTTAAAAGCCTTGAAATTGCTAAGATGTATTTATGTACAGCTGATTATAGTTAAAAAAACATGTGTGATATATCGAATTGAAAATAATAATGGAGAACTTCTTATAAGATTTTTAGTAGTACTGGTTATTTGAAAGAGTATCTAAAGAAAAATAGTGATAAAGTATGAAAGAAATGGCACTAATATTTAAAATGGATAAATATATTAAGTATTCGGGAACTGAAGTGCGTAAATTAACTTTTGCGGAAATAGAAAAATATCTTGATGAAAGGCAATAGAATGTTTTGAAAGTGTAAATTACAAACAGTTTATGTGAAGAGCATGCTTAAATGGAGAAATTAGTGAGAAAAATAATTTTATATGTTGCAATACGCCTTGATGGTTATATTGTTCGTGGAGATGTGGCGTTACATGGGCAAGGTGTTAATTCAGATAATCAAAATAGCAATCAAGAATTTTTAAAGATATAGATACAGTAATTATGGGATGGAATACTTATCATCAAATTGTAACAGAATTGTCACCTGAGATGTGGGTCTATGACAATTTGATTACTTATGTTTTTACACACAAATATTATGAAAATGGAGCTAAAATTAAATTTACTAATGATGATGCTTACGATTTTTTAAATCTTTTAAAATCATAAGTAGGAAAAAATATCTGGATTTATAGAGGCACAAATCTGATTTCACAATTAATTGAAAAAGATTTTATAGATCGTTATCATATGACGATTATTCCTACAATTTTAAGAAAGGAAATTCGTCTTTTTGAAACTACTCATGATTATGAAATAAAACTAAAGTTGATTAAATCACTAAGTTATAATGGAATAAGTGATTGTTTTATGAACGAAGATAACATTTTATTATAAAAGAATTTATATTTTTGTTAAAAATGGTAGTGATGTTATTGATAATATCGCTACCATTTTTAAATTAAAACTAATTAAGTTATTTAATTGAATTATTTAAGAGATAAATTATTTATTATTGATCTTTCCTTGATAACATGAATTACCGACAAGATCATCTTCAATTTTTAATAGACGATTATATTTACAAATACGTTCACTACGAGACATCGAACCAGTCTTGATTTGTCCAATATTTAAACCGACTGCCAAATCACTAATAAAAGTGTCTTCACTTTCACCAGAACGGTGTGAAATAATTGGAGCAATCTGGTTTTTTACAGCCATTTCAATACAATCAATAGTCTCACTTAAAGTACCGATTTGATTTAATTTAATTAAGATACTATTGCTATAGTTTCCTGCGATTCCGGCTTTTAACCGATTGGTATTAGTAACAAATAAATCATCACCAACTAATTGAATTTTAGCTCCTAGTCTACTAGTAAGTTTTTTCCAACCAGTATAATCTTCTTGATCTAAACCGTCTTCAATAGAGATAATAGGGTATTTGCTTACAAGTTGTTCGTAATATTTAATTAATTCATCACTTGTATATTGTTTACCATTAATTGTGTAAATACCATTCTGGTATAGTTCACTGGCAGCTACATCGAGGGCAATTGAAATATCTTTGCCAGGTTCATAATTACATTCTTTAATAGCTTTAATGATTAATTCTAGGGCATCATCATTGGATTCGAGATTAGGCGCAAATCCACCTTCATCACCCACAGAAGTTGCTAGATTACTTCTTTTCAAAATATCTTTTAAAGTATGGAAAACATTTGTTGCCATTTCCATTGCTTGATAGAAAGAATTGGCACTGATTGGCATAATCATGAATTCTTGAAAATCTAGTGAGTTAGTAGCATGGCTTCCGCCATTTACAATATTGATCATCGGGGTTGGTAAGACATGAGCATTGCAACCGCCTAAATAACGGTATAATGGAATTTCAAGATAGTTTGCAGCGCAATTTGCAACCGCCAAAGATACTGCCAGCATGGCATTAGCACCTAATTTTTCTTTATTTTCTGTATTGTCAAAGCGAATCATTGCTAAATCAATTTCTCGTTGTTCTAATACACTTTTTTCTTTAATTAGTTTGGCAATAGTCTCATTCACATTGTTTATTGCTTTAAATACACTTTTTCCACGATACCGTGCATCATCGTTATCGCGTAATTCTAAGGCTTCATATTTTCCTGTTGAGGCACCACTTGGAACAATCGCACTTCCAGAAAATCCACTTTCCGTAGTTACTTCAACTTGAATTGTTGGAAAACCTCTTGAATCTAATACTTGTCTTGCATATACATTTGAAATATATGGCATAATTTTATCACTCCTTCATTTTTTATTATGAACGGCTTTAATTTGCTTTAATCAAATATATTATCTTGTTTTTAATAATTATTATACGGTAATAAAGGAGTTTTTTATTAATGATTCATGTAATTGTTAATTCAAAGGTACTTTACAAGATTGGATACAAGTGCTAATATGCAATTAATTTTAGAGATGTTAATCAAGTGCTAGATAAAGGGGAGAACACGAATGAAAATAAATGAAGAAAGAAATTTACCAATTGGATTCATTGATTCTGGTTTAGGGGGATTAAGTGTTTTAAAAGAGGCGATAAAGATAATGCCTCATGAAGATTTTATATACTATGGTGATTCTTTAAATGCTCCTTATGGAACCAAATCAGTAGATGAGATTAGAGATTTAACCTTTGCTATCGTTGATAAATTATTAAAATTAGGGATCAAAGGATTAGCAGTAGCGTGTAATACTGCAACAAGTGCAGCTGTTCGACAGCTTAGAATAATGTATCCTGATTTAACAATAGTTGGAATTGAACCAGCAATTAAACCAGCAGTTGAATCAAACCATGGTGGTGAAATCTTAGTAATGGCAACACCTATGACAATAAAACAAGAAAAGTTTAACCGGCTGCTAGATATCTATAAAGACCGTGCCAAAATAATACCAGTATCATGTAAGGGGTTAATGGAATTTGTAGAACATGGAAATTTGAATGGGAGCTTTTTAGAAGCATATTTTAATGAAACACTTGTCCCTTATTTAAATGATACTACTGAAACAATTGTTTTAGGATGTACGCATTACCCCTTTTTAAGACCGTATTTAAAAGAATTTTTAGGAGAGCGAAGAATACAGATTATTGATGGCAGTCATGGAACTTCATGTGAATTAAAGCGGCAGTTAGCAGGAAAAAAATTATTGCAGAAAGAAAATCATGAAGGGAAAGTAGTAATAAAAAATTCGATGGATGAACCAGAGATGATTGATTTGAGCTGGAAATTATTGAATTTGCCAATCGATTAAGTTACATACAAATTTTAAAAATGGCCGAATTGGCCTTTTTTAGTGTGATACAAAAAATGTTAAATTATGGTTAAATTTTCGTATAAGAGTGCAATAGAGTATACTTATAAATAAAGGTTAGTTTTAAAATATTTAGCGAGTAAAAGAACATGATTAAATTTTGAATGTTCTTTTTATACTGTTGGAAAATATAATATAACTGCTTATAAAGTGTAAAAAGATAATTCTTTGGGAGGATTCCTTTATGCGTAGAAAATTATTTTTAATTGTTCTAACTACGTCACTATTGTTATCTAGTATTATTTCGATTTATGTAATTCATAATCTTCAAGGAAATGCCAGAGTTATCAATTATACTGGTGTTGTTCGTGGTGCAACGCAACGATTGATCAAACAAGAATTAAGTAATAAGCCAAATGACAAATTAGTGAAAAAAAATAGATGATATTATTGATGAACTACAAACTGGACATGGTGAACTTGGTTTGATTCGTTTAGCTTCTGATGATTTCCAAGAAAATATGACTCAAATGAAATTTGATTGGGAGGGGTTAAAAAAAGAAATTTATTTGGTTCGAGAAGGCAGAGATAATGGGAATTTATATTTTTATAGTGAAGCCTTTTTTGAGTTGGCAGATGATACGGTACATTCTGCGGAATTGTATTCTGAAAAGAGCGTGTATTCAGCAGAAGGAACATTAATAATTTTGAATCTAGCGTTAGCAATACTAGTGTTTTTTATTTATAAGTATAATACTAAACAAGAAAAAATACGAAAAAAATTAGAGAAAGAGGAAGAAAATAATAAACAACGTAAAGTATAACTTGCAAGACTGGCTGAAAACATACGCGCTCCCTTAAATGATATTTCTGAACTTTTATATATTGTTGACTTAGAAACTTATGATTTATTATTTATTAATGAAACCGGAATGAAAATATTTGAGGTTGATTCAATCTATGGAAAAAATGTTATAAAGTCTTACAAGGAAGAGATGCGCCTTGTAATTTTGTACTAACTGCTATTTGAAAGAAGAGGAAAATTATACTTGAGAATTTACTAATCCGCTAACTAAACGGCATTACCTGTTAAAAGATCGTTTAATTGAGTGGGATGGTAAGGTTGCAAGAATGGAAATTGCTTTTGATACTACAGAATCTGAGATAGAAAAACAGCAGTTAAAATTTACACTTGAGGCTGAAAAAACGATTACAGAATGTATTGGTATATTATATCGTGAAAATGGCGTTAGTACTGCAATTATTGAAGTGTTGAGAAAGCTTGGGAATTTTTTATCAGCAGAAAGAACATACATAATCTATATTAAAGATGAACTAATGTATAATGACTATGAATGGTGTGCGGAAAATATTATATCACAAAAAAACACCCTACAAGGAATTCCTCTTGCAATGATTGATCGGTGGATTCCTTATTTTAAAAATGATAAATGTGTAATCATTGAAAATTTAGAAGAAATAAAAGAAATTTCATTGGAAGAATATGAAATACTAGACAGTCAGTCAATAACTAGCTTAGTGTAGCTCCGTTGGAACAAAATGGCGAACTGGCAGGTTATTTAGGAGTTGATAATCCACCTCCAGATAAAATTATTAATATTGCTTCATTGCTTCAAACATTATGTTATTTCGTTTCATTAGCATTACAACATGCAGAGAGTCAAAAAAAATTATCATATTTGAGTTATCATGATAATTTAACGACCTTTTATAATCGTAATCGTTATATTAAAGATACTCAAAAACTTTTTAATATGGATACTTCATTGGGAATTATTTATTTAGATGTAAATGGTTTAAAAGATGTAAATGATCAATTTGGACACGAAGTTGGTGACGCATTATTGGTTGAATGTGCTAGACGTATGAAAATGGTATTTAAAAAAGCTGATTTTTATCGTATTGGTGGGGATGAATTTATTATTATTTGTCAAAGCATAAAAAAAGAGTCATTTGAAAAACGAGTTAAAGAATTAAGTGAAAGTTTTCTAAAAAACCAGTTTGTCAAGTAGCGATAGGAACACAATGGACTAATGCAGTAGGTAATATTAATGAGATGATTGCTGAGGCAGATGCAAGGATGTATGAAAATAAAAAAGAATTTTATCATAAGCATATGATTTCCAGACGGTATCGTCACCATAGCGATGAGATGCTGCATCTCACTAATATTGATTATCTAGAATCTGAGATTGAAAATGGTCATTTTGTTGTCTATCTACAACCTAAAATTTTATGTGAAGATCGCTCAGTGTTGGGGCAGAAACATTGATACGTTACTGTGATAATGCTGGGACATTAATTCCGCCACTTTTCTTTTTACCATTATTAGAAGGGGTAGAATTAGTTGATCTTATTGATTTTTTCGTTCTTGATACAGTTTGTCAAAAAATAAAATATTGGTTAGATAAAGAAATGAAGATAATTCCGCTTTCAATAAATTTTTCTATAGAATCACTTCGTGGTAAATCTTTTGTTGAACGTATTTTAGAAACTTGTAAAAAATATCAAATACCTACTAAATATATAGAAATAGAAATAACAGAACGAGTACATGACGAAAAGAATTTTGAAATTAAAACGGTAATATCAAAACTTCGTAGTGCTGGATTTATTGTAGCTATTGATGATTTTGGAACGGAGTATGCCAATTTAGCATTATTATCGGATGCTGAGTTTGATATTCTAAAATTGGATAAGAGCTTAATTAGTAATGTTGCATTAAATCCAAGAACTAATATAATCATGGAATATATTTCAAAAATTTGTCATCGATTAGGGGTGGATATGATAGCGGAAGGAATTGAATCTGAAGAGCAGTTTTTTACGCTGTGATCATATGGGGTTGAAACAGTTCAAGGTTATTTATTCAGCAAGCCGTTGGCAATAAATGTTTTTGAAGAAAAGTATCTAAGTTAATTTTAAGAAGCTAATTAAAGTTTATTTAAGGTGTTGTATGTGAAGTGTATAAATAATAACATTTATTTGACTTTATTTTTTAGTTGTCATTGACATTGTCTATATAATTATCTAGAATATAAGTATATAGACGTGGTATTACCTTTAAATCAATTATAGCCTAAGTATTAGTATGAGCAATTTTTTTGCTTGCTTTACTTAGGTTTTATTCTTTTAAAAGTAATGAATGTTTACTGATTCAATCAAGTATGACAAAATAGATGGACAAGGAGTGTGAAAAATTAAGGGAAAACAAATATTGTTAGTACTTGGTAATAATCCGCAAGTATCAAATACTTGTTGCAATTTATTTAGGCCTTTGATTTATTTTAGACTAGAGAAGGGTAAAGGAGCAAAAAAATGAAAAGGTTAGGGAAAAGGAGAATCATTTCGCTAATTATGGCTTTATCAATGGCTGTTACAACTGTATTTAGTGCAAACATTTCTAATGTTAGAGCGCTAACCAATGCAGAAAAAGCAAGGGAACTTGTCAGTAAAATGACATTAGAAGAGAAAATCGGGCAAAAGTTAATGTTATCTTTCCGTAGTGGATGGACAATGAGAGATGGAACTAAAATTTCATCGGTTCAAACTATTAACGATGAAATTCATGAGATTATTGGTGAATATGATATAGGGAGTGTTATCTTATTTGCTGCTAACTTTAATTCCGATGCAAAAGTAAATGTAGAATTGACAGATGGTTTACAAAAAGCAGCAATGGACAAAGATTTAGGTAAAAACAGTATTCCTCTATTAATTGCTACTGATCAAGAGGGAGGAATCGTATATCGTTTAACTGGTGGGACGGCCTTACCAGGAAATATGGCTTTAGGTGCTAGCGGTAATACTGAAAATGCTGTTAAAGCAGGTAATATTATTGGTAGTGAATTAAATGCGGTTGGTGTAAATGTTAATTTTGCGCCAGATGCTGACGTAAATAATAACCCTAATAACCCCGTTATTGGATTACGTTCATTCAGTAGTAATCCGCAATTAGCAGCTAAATTTGTTTCTGCTTATATTGAAGGAGTTCAAAGCAATAATGTGGCAACTGCCGCTAAACATTTTCCAGGGCATGGAAATGTAGCTACAGATTCGCATACAGGTTTACCTTCGGTTCCTGCGACTAAAGAAGAATTATATAAAACAGAGTTAGTACCTTTTCAGGCGGCAATTGATGCTGGAACAGATATGGTTATGACTGCTCATATCCAATTTCCGAATATTGTAACAGAAGAAATTTACTCAGATAAAAAAGATGAGCTGATGAGTCCGCCAGCTACATTATCTAGGGAAATTTTAACTGATTTATTAAGAGATGAAATGAAGTTTGACGGTGTCATTGTAACTGATTCTATGACAATGCAAGGTGTGGCTAATTACTTTGATACAAACGAAAGAAACTTATTAGCTGTTAAAGCTGGAGTTGATATTCTAGATATTCCATTTACGGATATTTCTTCTATGAAAGATATGGAATCTAAATTAATTCCACTGATTAATGCATTTGTCGATGCTTATACTAAAGAAGATGGTTATAATGGAATTAAATTATCATTAGAAGAATTGGATAAATCTGTGGAAAGAATTTTAGTTTGTAAATACAACAGAGATGTCATGGATTTAGCAAATGATACAACTACATTAGATGATAAAAAAGCAATCGCTTCGAAAGTGGTTGGTTCTGTTGAAAATCGTGAAACAGAGAGATTAATTTCTGCAAATGCAGTTACTGTTGTTAAAAATGAAAATAATGTATTACCACTTAAATTGACTAAAGATTCAAAAGTAGTATTTGCATCAACTTATTCAAGGAATAATAATCGTTTTATTTTGGCTTGGCAAAGAGCTAAACAGGCGGGAATTATTCCAGAGGGGGCAGATTATAAGATTTTGCAGCACTATAATTGGACAGGATTAAACGATAAGGTAAACAGTGCTATAAATTCTGACGGAACTAATTTTGTTGGGACAAATAAAGATGTGCTAGATTGGGGTACTGTTCTTGTCCATGCCTCAGAAATCAGTAGTGCTAGTGGAATAGATGGATATTTGGTAGCTTGCCCACAATTATTTACTAAGTATTGTAAAGAAAATGGAAAGCAGACGGTTGTTATTTCATTAAATCATCCTTATGATGTTCAAGCCTTCCCAGATGCTGATGGTATTTTAGCAGTGTATGGAACTACTAGTCTTGGGCTGGATATTACGGAATCATTCGGTGGTGGTACAGTTGGAGCAACAGCAGCATTTAGTCCTAACTTGACAGCAGGTACTGAAGTAGCTTTAGGTACATTTGGAGCTTCTGGGAAACTACCGGTAGATATCCCAAAATATGTTCCAAAATCTGGAGTATATTCAACTGACGAAAATGTCTATGAATTAGGATATGGTATAGAATATGATGCAATTGCTAAAGATCCAGATAAAAAAGGACTAGCAGATGCGATTGCACAAGCTAAAGCTATAGATAAAAGTGTATATACTACTGAGTCTTGGGAGGCAGCTGCAGAAGCTTTAAATACTTTAAAAGTCGTATTGCAAACGGCTGAAAATGTTAATTTGACTCATAAATTGGCACAGTCTGTTGTTGATGAAAATGAAACAGATTTACGTGATAAATATAATACGGTTTTATCATTATTAGTATATAAATCTGACAAAAAAGCTTTATCAGATTTGATTGCCGAAGCGAAGAAATTAGATAAAGATCATTATACTATTGAAACTTGGCAAAATTTTGAAAAAGCATTAGAAAATGCTGAATCTATATATGATGGAAATGTACCACAAGATGAAGTTGATTTAGCTAAAGAAGCATTAGAAAAAGCAAAAAATGAGTTACTTGAGAAAAATAAAAAAGAATTATCAGCTGCTCTTGAAATGGCTAAACAAGTAACACCAGAACAGTTAGATAAGGTTGTACCAGCTGTGGTGACTGAATTTAAGGCTGCATTGGAAAATGCTCAAATAATTTTTGATAAAAAGGATGCAAATGAACTTGAAATAAATAAAGCTTTTGAACGCTTATCTAATGTAATGCAAATGTTGGAATTCTATAAGGGCGATAAAACACAATTAAGTGCATTAGTAGAAAAAATTGAAAAATTAAACAAAAATGATTATTTAAGCGCAACATGGAAAAATTTAGAATCCGTCTTAACAACGGCAAAAGATGTTTTGAACAATCCTGATGCTTTAGAAATAGAAGTAAGTGAAACGCATGATCAATTAGTAAGAACCTTTTTACAATTAAGATTAAAGCCAAATAAAGATTTGTTAAGTGAGTTGATCAATAAAGCTGAAAATACAGATCAAACAAAATATACAGCAGTATCATTATTATCGCTTAAGAGCGCATTAGTAGAAGCAAAAGCAGTTCTTGATAATAACGAAGCAACCCAAGATGAAGTAACTGCTGTAGAAATATTATTGAAAACAGCATTAGACAATTTGGTAGTGAAAGAAATTACTCTAGATGATCCAAATGCTCAAACACCACCAGATGCTAAACCAGGTAATGGTGCTATAACTGCGACAAAAACAGGTGATGATTCTATGATGTTAACATTTGCCTTAGCGGGATTATTGGCTTTAGCTGGCAGTGTGATTGTATTGAAGAAAAAAGAAGAATAATTTATACTTAAGCTAAAAAGTCACTGTATATAGTGGCTTTTTTGTTTTGGTTTGTTTTGAGAAACAGGATGATTTATTTAATAAGAAATATGTTATAATATTCCTAATATTATTTTATAGTACATTGGTTTAAACAATATTTATTTAAAATACTAAATAAACTTCACATTTATTAGTTAGAAAGGGGAATTTTTAATGAAGCAGCAAAAATGGAATATTCATACGCATACAACAAGATGTGGGCATGCAACTGGACTAGATATTCAATACATTCAAAGTGCAATTGAGGCTGGATTTACAATGTTAGGATTTAGCGAACATCTGCCTTATCCTGAAATACGGATTTCTGGGGCACGAATGTTTTATGAGCAAAAAGATGAATATATTGCAACGATAAGAAAATTAAAACAAGATTATCAAGATAAGATTGATATTAAAGTTGGCTATGAGGTTGAGTATTTAAAAGATCATTTTAATGATTTGATGAATTTGAAAAAAGAATGTGATTATATGATTTTGGGACAACATTTTAAATATTTAATTTATGACTATGACAGTTATTGTTCTGATGAGGATGTATATGTTTATGCACAGCAAATAGAGGAGGCATTATCTAAAAATTTTATTACATATGTAGCTCATCCTGACTATTTTATGATGGGGAGAAGGAGTTTTTCAAATGCTTGTGTTGATGCGGCGCATCGAATAGCAAAAGCTAGCATCCGTTATGATACACCGTTAGAAATTAATCTAAATGGTTTTGGATATGGAAAAAAACAATATTATATAAACAATGAATTAAAGGCATGTTATCCATATCCGTTTCGTGAATTTTGGGAGATAATTGCTATGTATGGTTGTAAAGTAACTTTTGGATATGATGCTCATTCACCACTTACGTTATTAGAGCGTGAGCGGGAATGTTGGGCTCTAGATATTTTAAGTGATCTACCACTTAATTTTATTGACCATATTGAATTAAAATGAGCTTTATAGATAAAATATTATGCTTAAAAATTATTATTAACTATATTTTTTGATTCAAATAAGATTAGTAATTTAAGAAAAAGGAGATTAGAAATGTTGTACTCAAAGAAGATAAATATGGCAGATATTAGAGCAAGAATATGAGTATGTTTCTAATGTTCTAGAAGACAAAAATGATTTTGAAAATAAAATTTTGCCAGGTTATATTAATTCTTCCAACGGGATTGGACTTCTTGAGGGATGGGTTCCGGAAACAGAAGTGTTTTTATGGAAGATGATCAAATTATTGACTGGTTTAGGATTGGACATTACTTGACTGAAAAGTTGGCTCATGGTGCCGGACATATCGGATATGTAATAAAAAAGAATATAGAGGAAACGGGCATACTGTGAAGGATTAAAGGTAACTCTTCAAATAGCTAAAAATATTATTAAAGAGGATAAAATATATCTGTCAGTCCATAAAAATAATCTAGCTTCATTAAAAATCCAATAAAAAAATGGTGCATATATTCATCATGAAGACGATAAGAAATTTTATACACGAATAAAAAATCAGTTTAAAGCTACTCTATAATTAATTAAATACTAGTAAAGCCGGCTAAAAACAATGTACAATAAATAATGGGTTATTTTTAAATACTAATAAATAACTTGAATTAAAAAAATAACTATATTTTAATTTGGAAAGGAAGGTATGCATGCCTGTTAATTGCTAGTTTAGCAAAGCTAGGCAATTGAGATTATTAGTTGCGTACTAAAGGGAGTGGAATTATATATGAGAAAATATTTCTTTTTTGACATTGACGGAACATTAACTAATAGTAATCCTGGGGGAATTATTTTACCCTCAACTTTTGAAACATTAGATAAGTTAAGAAAAAATGGTCATTTTGTTGCAATTGCGACAGGAAGAGCGCACTGGATGGCAATGGATTTTAGTCATGAATCAAAAATTGATAATCTAGTTTGTGATGGGGGAAATGGTTTAGTCATAAATGGAGAATTACTAGGAATTGAACCATTAGATAAAAATATTTGTTTAGAAATAATTGATGAGTGCATAGAAAAGAAATTTCCTTTCGGTGTATCTTTAGGGGATGTTCCTGAACTATATACATGTAATGAGTGGCTAAGTAATTTTAAAATGCATACAAAAATTATTGTAGACCCACAGATTGATTTTCATCGGGTTGATAATATTTATAAGATTTTTATTATGGCTACACACAAGCAGGAAGCTGAGTTGACTGCAATCCATAAACTTGGTTATATGCGATATCATGGTGATCAATTAATTGTTGAGCCGTTGGAAAAATATCGTGGAATTTTGAAAATGATTGAAATACAAGGAGGAAAACCTGAAGATATAGTTGTTTTTGGTGATGGACATAATGATATTTCAATGATGCGACAAGCACCTATTTCAATTGCAATGGGAAATGCAATTGATGAGGTAAAAGAAGTAGCTACATATATAACTAAATCTAATCAAGAAGATGGGATTGAATATGCTTGTAAACATTTTGGATGGATAGATTAGCTAAATGTGGTATACTACTAGTAGGTGATGAAAAATGGAACTAATAAAATGGATTTTAATGATAGCAGGTATTTTGGCTTTTTTAATTATTGGCTGTATGATATTGCTACGTAGTGATGAAAAAAAGCGGAGTCGAACTAAACAGTACCAAGAAAATACTGATATGCTCAACGAAACTAATGAAATGTTAGATACTACATTAATGGAATTAGAATCTTATAATGAACCGCTAAAGAAGATATGTGAACATATTGATAACTTTAATCATAAATTTCTTGGTCAAAAATAACCGAAAACAGTTGACATAAGATTATTTTTTCATATAATACAGGTATATATAAAAACTCGTTGATAAAGAGAGTAATTTAATTAAGTTTCTTAGCGAACTGGCGTTGGTGAAAGGTCAGTAAACAAGATTAAATGAACCGCACTTTGAAGAGGACTGTTTGAACTAATAGTAGGGCAGTCAGTATGTCTACTTTACAGACAAGAGGGGATATAAGACTTTTTATATCAACAAGAGTGGTACCGCGGAAATTTCGTCTCTTAGCTTTTAATTAGCTAAGAGACTTTTATTTTACGCAAGGATAGGAAAGGAAAGGTAAGAAAAATGAAGAAATTATTAAAAGTATTATTAGTATGTACGATGGCATTTACACTTGCTGCCTGCGGCGGAAACAGCGGTAGTGATGGTACGAAAGAAATTTTGATTGGGATTTCTCCAGATTATCCACCATATGAGTCTTTAGAGGGCAAAGATATGGTTGGATTTGATATTGATATGACTAAAGAGTTGTTTAAAATTATGAATGATAACGGTGGTAATTATGAATATAAATTTAAACAAATGTCATTTGATACAATTTCTACAAGTCTGATTTCTGATCAAATTGATTTAGGAATTTCTGGATTTACAATGCATAAAGACTGGGATGTATTATGGTCAGACAAATACAATGATTCTAGACAAGTTGCTTTAGTTGCTAATGATAGTACAATTACTACTAAAGCTGATTTAGAGGGTAAAAATATTGGAGCTCAATTGGCTGCTACTGGTGAAAGTGTAGCTAATGATATTAAAGATGCTAAAGTTAAAGCAGTAAAAGATGTTAAAGTTTTAATTGAAACTTTAAATTCTGGTGGGATTGATGCAATCATCTTAGATGAAGCAGTTGCTAAAAACTATGTAGAACAAGGCGGATATAAGATGTTAGATGAAACTTTATTAGAAGAAGAAAATTTAATCATCGCTAATAAAGGAAGTGAAGATTTAATTAAAGACATCAACAAAGCACTTGCTGAATTCATTAAATCAGATAAATATCAAGAATTAAAAACTAAGTGGGGAGCATAAACGTGGATGCATTAGTTGCTTTTTGCACAGCAGACAATTTGATTTTTTTACTACAAGGGGCTGGTAAATCTTTATTACTAGCCGCTTGTGCTTTGTTTTTTGGCCTTATTCTTGGGGTTTTAGGTGCTGCTGCAAAAATTTCAAAACATAAAATACTAAGACTTATTGGAAATGTTTACGTTGAATTGATCCGTGGAACGCCCATGTTGCTACAAATACTTTTTCTCTATATTGCTTTTCCGTTATTAATGCGTTCGATTACTGGGGAAAGATTTATTCCTGATCCATATGTTTGTGGTGCTATTGCGATGAGTATTAATAGTGGTGCATATTCGACAGAATTGATCCGTAGTGGAATTATGGGAGTTGATAAAGGTCAATGGGAAGCTTGTGAAGTATTAGGACTAAATTATACACAAACAATGAAATTAATCATTTTGCCTCAGGCGTTTAAAAGAATCATTCCTCCAATCGTTAGTGAGTTCATTACTTTAATTAAAGATTCATCACTAATTTCGGTTCTAGGAGCAACTGAATTATTATATTCAGCACAAATTTTGGGGGCGAATACATTTAATTTGATTCCGCCATTATTGGCCTCTGCTGTATTATATTTAATTATGACCTTAACAACATCTTATTTTGCGAGAAAGATAGAAAGGCGGTTATCTGTAAGTGATTAAAGTTGAGCATATTACTAAAAAATTTAACGATTTAAAAGCAGTGAATGATGTCTCTTTAGAAATAAGAAAAGGAGAAATCGTTTGTTTGATCGGACCTAGTGGAAGTGGGAAAAGTACAGTGTTACGTTGTATTAATGGATTAGAAATTCCTGAAGAAGGAACTGTTTTCATAAATGAGCAGCCATTGAATGCTAAAAACCCTCAAGCATTTAAAGAACTTCGTAGCAAAATGGGATTTGTTTTTCAGCATTTTAATCTTTTTCCACATAAAACAGTTTTAGAAAATCTAACATTAGCTCCAATTCAGGTTTTGGGAATGGAACAAGAGGCAGCGAATCAAAAAGCATTAGAGCTGTTAAAACGAGTTGGATTGAGTGATAAAAAAGATGTTTATCCAAATAAATTATCGGGTGGGCAAAAACAGCGTGTTGCTATTGCTAGAGCACTATGTTTAGGACCGGAAGTGATGTTGTTTGATGAGCCGACTAGTGCGTTAGATCCTGAAATGGTTATCGAAGTATTGGAAGTAATGCAGGAATTAGCAAAAGAAGGAATGACAATGGTGGTAGTAACTCATGAAATGGGGTTTGCAAGAACAGTTGGAGATCGTGTGATTTTCTTAGAAAATGGAAAAATTATTGAAGAAGCAAAGTCGGAGGATTTCTTTACACATCCAAAATCAGAGCGTGCAAAAGATTTCTTAAGTAAGGTGATGCATTAATGAAAATTGATTTATTTGATGTTGAAGCTTGGATGACTGAATATGAAACCAACTATCGATATAATTTGGCGGAAACTTGTGTAGCTTCAATGAGTATTAATGATTTATTAGAATTTGTTGAAAATAAAAAAGGAGTCATTGATAATTTATTAAATACTAAATTGGACTATGGACCTATTGTTGGTAGTCAAAGATTGCGGGAAGGGATTGCAAGATTATACCAAAATGGTGATGCCGATAACATTACGATTAGTCATGGCTGTATCAATGCTAATGAGATGGTTTTAATTTCTTTGCTCGAAGCTGGTGATCATTTAATTACGATTACACCGACATACCAACAATTTTATTCTTTTCCAGAATCATTAGGTGTTGAAACTACGCTTATTCCGTTGTTGGAGGAAAATGATTGGTTACCTCGGTTAAGTGATTTCGAAAATGCAATTAAGGATAATACAAAAATGATTTGTCTCGTTAATCCTAATAATCCAACAAGTACAAAATTTTCTAGAGAGTTTCTAGAAAATTTGACTGATTTAGCAAAAGAATACCACTTATATATTCTTTGTGATGAGGTGTATCAAGGATTAGGTGATGGTGAAGTCGCAATCAGTGATTTATATGATAAAGGGATATCTACAGCCTCTTTATCTAAAGTTACATCATTTGCTGGTTTACGGTTAGGCTGGGTAAAAGCTAATTATGAAGTAATTAAACTGATAAATGATCGTCGTGATTATCATATTATTTCAACAGGTTATCTTAACGATTATCTTGGAACTTTAGTTATTGAAAATTATCACAAGATACTTGAACGAAGTAGAAAAATTATTAATACTAATCGACAGATTCTCATTGATTGGTTAGCTCAAGAGCCATTGGTTGATTGCGTTGTTCCTGAAGCTGGAACAATAGCCTTTTTAAAATATCATCTTTCGATAAAGTCTAGGGAACTTTGTGCTAAATTACAACAGGATACAGGAGTATTTTTTGTTCCAGGGGCATGTTTTGATCAAGAATATCATTTACGTTTTGGCTTTGCTAATAACAGTGACGAAATAAAAACAGGATTACAATTATTTTCAAAATGGCTTAAAGAAAATGCTTAATTTTATTCTTTAAGCTTTTTTATTATCGATAAATAGATATTTATAACAAGCGACCATATTAATAAATAGTGCAACGACAATGCCGATTAACATACTGACAGCTATACTGAAAACCCCTAGTGACTGACTAAGAAAATATATTAAAACTATTTCTAAAGTACATTGAATGATGCTGATTGCAAACATTAAACGATTTTTATTCAAAGCTTGAAGCAGTGCACTAAGAGGGGTTTCTAAATAAAAGATAGTGAATGGAATGCACATATATTTTAAATAAGTAGCTCCGCTTGTTGTATCATAAAGGATTTTTAAACAAACTTCTGGATATAAATAAAAAATCAATGTAAACGGTAGACTAATTAAAAAACTACCAATCATAGCAATTAGAATATGATATCTAGCAGCGCTGATTTTATGATAAACTACATCATTAGTGATGATCGGGAGAATCAGGCGATAAATTACGCCATTAAAAAAAGTGGGTGTAACTAATAATGATATGACATAACCGCTTATAATTGCATATTGTTGATGGATCATACTTTCTTTTAAACCGAATTTGGTTAAAACATAGACGAGGATGATTGGCTCTAGAAAGCTAACTAAACATTGATATAAACGTGAACCGGTTAATGGCATAGCGATATTTAACATATCTTTAATTTGCAAATTATTGACAATACTCTGCTTATTAAAGGTTGTAATATGATGGTCCTTGAGACGGGTTGTCAAATAGAGGATGGATGCTAATTCACCAACAGACATTGCCAGTGTTGCAAAACTAACTAGATAGGTATCTGTTAAGAAAGAAAATTGTCTAATCATTAAATAACTAAAACTTAATCGAGCAACTTCTTCGACAAAGCCAGCTTTAGCAACTAAAAAGACATTTTGTTTCGCTAAAAAATAATTTTTAATTATTCCACTAATCCCTACGAGCGGAATAAACAATGCCAGTGACAACAAAGGATAGAAAGCACCCTCATTTTTTAAAAGGTTATGACTAATAAATTTCGATGAAAAAAGTAAGGCACTCATGACAATTATACAAGTAAAAAGACAAATCGTTAAACCGGAGATGACAATTTTTTTATTATTATATTTAGGGTTTGCTACAAGTCGAAAGACTGCTGAAGGAATTCCTAATTGACCTAAGGTAATGCATAATGAAACCGTTGGCATTACTAAGATATATAGTGCCATCGCTTCTTGTCCTAATTGTCGCGCTAAAATCATGCGATTAAGAATACTAAACAATTTTGTGATTGCTGAACTAGCGGAAAGAATGATAAAAGAATTTATTAGTTTTCTTTTCATAAAGCACTTCCTTTCTGGTGAAATTTGTCATATAATATGTAAGTGACTTTTGAATGGAGGGCTGAAAATGGAATCGATTAATGATTTTAAATTTAATAAACGTGACCTAAATTTTTTAATAAAACTAAAAGCCCGTGATTTTAAACAGCAGAATATTCATAATATTTCTGAACAACAAATTAAAGACTACTTATTTGAGCGCAAATGGAAACAAAGAGATGCCGTTCCCATGTGTGAAATAATTGATGATATCATGAATTTAGATTTTTCTGAAATTTTTGATTATCTGAGTTTACAAGTAGTTAAAGAAGCATCTCGTTTGAGTATAAATGATTTTTCGGACTTTATTTCAAAATAGTTGCTAAGGCAACTATTTTTCTTTGAAAGGAGATTATATGGATTGGCGGATTATTAATGATTTAGACTACAACCACTATATGCAAGAATACAAGATTAATGCACTTTTAGCTAAGGTTTTTGCGTATAAACAATATTCATCTCAAGAAATTGAAACAATGTTATCAAGTCGTTTAGTATATCATGATTTTTCTTTATTTTCTGAAGCAGAAATGACATTAGAAAGAATTCATGAGGCAATTGGTAATAAAGAAAAAATCTGTATTTACGGTGATTATGATTGTGATGGGATTTTAGCAACATCAATTTTAGTTGAAGCTTTTAGACAATTAGGAGTGGAAGTGGGATACCATATTCCGAGTCGTTTAGAAGATGGATATGGATTAAATGCAAATCGTGTTGAACAAATGGCAAATAAAGGGTATACATTAATTATTACGGTTGATAATGGAATTAAGGCATATGAGGCAATCGAAAAAGCTAATGAATTGGGAGTGGATGTTATTGTTACTGACCACCATAATTATGATGATGAATTACCAGATGCTTTTTCTATTATTCATACAAAAATCTCACCCGATTATCCTTATAAAGAAATCTCGGGTGGTTTTGTAGCTTATAAATTAGCAAGTGCATTATTAAAAAAGCATGATAAATACTTATTTTCATTGGCAGCTATTACAACAATTTCTGATATGATGCCATTACTTGATGAAAATCGAGCATTGGTAAAAAGAGCATTGGAATTTATGAAAGAAAATAAATATCCTCAATTAGAATTGTTATTGGGGAGTAATCAGACCTATAGTGTTACTAGTATTGGGTTTATCATCGCCCCGAAGATTAATTCATTTGGTCGCTTAAGTGAAATTATTAATCCTAATCATCTCGTTAAATATTTTAGAAGTGATGCTTCAATTGGAATATTAAAAGCAGTTAGTGAAAAAGCAATTGAAGTAAATGCTAAAAGACAAGAATTAACAAATAAACAATATCAAAGCGTTTTAACAATGATTGACCCGAATGAGCAATTTTTATATGCTTATCAAAATGAAATACACGAAGGAATCATTGGTTTAGTGGCAGGAAAATATACTCGACAATATAACCGACCTAGCTTTGTGATGACATTTGATAGTGAAAAAAATCTTTATAAAGGCAGTGCTCGTGGAATTGAAGGGATACCGTTGAATAAAATTTTTGAAAATGTTCAAGATTTGTTAGAAAGTTATGGTGGTCATGCTTTAGCAGGTGGATTTAGTGTAGGTAGTGATAAAGTTGAGGAGCTAAAAGAAAAATTAGAATTGTATTTAAATAAACAATTAAAAGATTATACTCCTCCTTTAGTGGATGTAATTGAAGTTACAGGAAATGAGATTAGTAAAGTTAGTGTAAAACAATTAGAGTTATTAGAGCCACTAGGCAATGGCAATGAAGAAATGCGTTTTTTCATAAAAGATTTACCAGTAAGTAAAGTTACGTCGTTATCGAATGGTAAACATATTCGTTTTGATTTGTCATTACCGCAAGTCAAAGCACAAGCGTTATTTTTTAATCATGGAGATCTTTTTGAACAATTAAAAGATACTAAAATGATCAATGCAGTTGGTAAGTTTAATATTAATGTTTTTAATAATATTGAATCTGTCAACTTAATTATTGAAGATATTAAATAGTTTAAATTAAAGTATAAAAATGTTATAATTAAATATCATAGGATATTATGTGGAGGAAATAGAATGGATTTAACTAAGTATGTTGCAAGTATTGAAAACTTTCCTGAAGATGGTATTATTTTCAGAGATGTAACACCGTTGATGGCTGATAAGGAAGCTTTTAAAGAAACGATTGACCGATTTGTTGAGTGGACTAAAAGTCTGGATACTAATGTTGATATTGTTGCTGGACCAGAAGCTCGAGGTTTTTTATTTGGATGTCCCGTTGCATATAATTTAAATGCAGGGTTTGTTCCGGTTAGAAAACCGGGTAAATTACCTCGTGAAACAGTAAGTGAAACTTATGCTTTAGAATATGGAACTAATGAAGTGCACATGCATGCTGACAGTATTAAACCAGGGCAAAATGTTATTATTGTAGACGACTTATTAGCAACTGGTGGAACAGTTGAAGCAACTGTAAAATTAGTTGAAAAATTAGGTGGAAAGGTAGTAGGAATTGCTTTTCTAATCGAACTTGAAGGATTAAAAGGACGTGATAAACTTCAAGGGTATAATATCTATTCAATATTGAAATACTAAAAAGAGATTAAATCTCTTTTTTAATAATAAGAGGGGGTGACATTATGGCTGAATATAAAGGTGCTGGCGATACAGTTACAATTAATGATGTTCTTGAAGTGTGTGGTAAATATATTACAAATCAAGAAAGTATTGATTTAATTAATCAGGCATACGATTTTATTATGGAGAAGCATGAGGGGCAAAAACGCAAAAGCGGTGAACCGTATACGATTCACCTGATTTGGGTAGCATATATTTTGGCAACGTTACAAACGGGACCCGCTACTATTGCGGCAGGACTTTTGCATGATGTCATGGAAGATTGTGGAGTATCTCGGGAAGAAATGGTAGAACGTTTTGGTGAGGAAATCACTACGTTAGTTGAAGGGGTTACCAAGATTGGTAAAATGCCATTTAAAGATGAATCTGATGTTTATGCTGAAAATCATCGTAAAATTTATATTGCTATGGCAAAGGATATTCGCGTTATTTTGATTAAATTTGCAGATCGACTTCATAATATGCGAACGTTACAATTTATGCCACCTCATAAACAAAAAAGAATTTCTCGAGAAACGTTAGAAGTTTATACACCAATTGCTCATCGTTTAGGAATCAATGATATCAAAACAGAGTTAGAGGATTTAAGCCTATCTTATCTTGATCCTGTTGCATATAGCGAGATATCAAAATTATTAGCGACTAAACAAGAAGAACGGAAAGAATCAGTTGCAAAAATGATGGCATCGGTTAAACAAATATTGGATGATAATAGCTATCAGTATCGTATCTTGGGACGGGCTAAATCAATCTATAGTATTTATAAAAAAATGTTTGTAAAAAAGAAACGTTTTGATGAACTTTATGATTTATATGCATTAAGGATCATCACTCAAGATAAGATGGATTGTTATGGAATTTTAGGCTTGATTCATGATCAATATCGCCCGATTCCAGGACGGTTTAAAGATTATATTGCTATGCCAAAACCAAATATGTATCAATCTTTGCATACTTCAGTAATTGGTGAGGATGGAAATACCTTTGAGATTCAGATTAGAACTGAAGAAATGGATGAGCTAGCTGAATTAGGAGTTGCAGCTCATTGGCGCTATAAGGAAAATAAAGGCTATTCATCGAAGAAAGAACAACAAGAAATTGGTGAAAAATTGCAGTGGCTTAGAGAATTTATTTCTCTAAGTGACGATATTAAAGACGGTGATGCTAAAGAGTATTATGATTCATTAAAGCGTGATATCTTTGAGGCCAATGTTTATGTTTTAACACCGCAAGGAAAGATCGTAGAGTTACCGAATGGTTCTACACCAATTGATTTTGCTTACCGAATTCATACGGAAGTTGGACATAAAGCAGTTGGAGCTATCGTTAATAATGTTATGGTGCCTATTGATACTAAATTAAATACTGGTGATGTAGTCGAAATTAAAACTAATAAGCAGTCATTAGGACCTAGTGAAGATTGGCTAAAATTTGTTCGAACTGCAGGTGCGCGTAATAAAATTAGACAATTTATTGCTAATCGTGAGGCAGAAACTAAAAAAGAGACAATTGAAGATGGGCGTAAAATGCTTCGTGATGAATTGAAAAAACGCCAATTAGATGAAAAGAAATATATGGATCCAGATACGTATAAAACATACTTAGGTTCTTTTGGTGCCCGCTCATTTGATGATATCTTATATTTTATTGGTAAAAAAAGTTTACCGGCAATGAATCTGCTGGATCGAGTTGTACCTAAAAAGTCGGGGTTCTTTGACAGTATTTCGAAAATGCTTCAGCGAAATAATCAGGTAAATGAAAAACAGCAGTCTTCGCGTAATAATTCGGGTGTTGTTGTTAAGGGATTAGATGGACTAAGAATTCAACTTTCAAAGTGCTGTAATCCAATTCCTGGAGATGATATTATGGGCTTTGTCTCACAAGGTCAGGGAATTAAAGTACATCGTCGAGACTGCCCGAATATTCAACAGCCTGAAATCAAAGCAAGATTGATAGATGTTTATTGGGATTTTGCATCCATTTCAACGATGAAATTTCAAGCAGATTTAGAAATAGTTGGTTTGGATCGACCTAATTTATTGAATGATGTGGTAACATCATTAGGGCAGATGAAAATTAATATTTTGAATATCCATGCTGATGTTGTAGATATGAAAGCAATCATTAAATTAAAGATTTCAGTTGAAGATGCTAGTCGTTTACAACAAGCAATCGATAATATTGATCGGATTCAGGGAATCTATGAAATTAAACGGGTTATTCATTAGTTATTGCAATTTTATGAAATATTATATATAATCAATTTAATCCAGTGAACAAGATTAAGTAGTTAAATCCTTTTATAGAGAGAATACGTCTGGTGAAAGTATTTAAAGGATCATTACGGGACACTTGGGAGGAGTTACTTTGAAATCTAGTAGGAGTAAACGTCTGTCGCGTTAAGACATAAGAGCGTGTTATTTAACACGAATTAAGGTGGTACCGCGTTAACTAACGTCCTTATTTTAAGGGCGTTTTTATATTATCAAGGAGGAAATGAAAGATGATGTATAAAGCACCACGAGGAACAGTGGATATTTTGCCAGAAAAGAGTGCTAAATGGCAAACATTAGAACAACTAATTAGAACAATATGTGCTAATTATAATGTTAAAGAAGTGAGAACTCCTATTTTTGAACACACCGAGTTATTCACTCGTGCAGTTGGCGATACAACTGATGTAGTAAGTAAAGAAATGTATACTTTCGCTGATAAAAAGGGGCGTTCAATTACATTACGACCTGAAGGAACAGCTGGAGTTGCGAGAGCTTATGTAGAAAATAAAATGTTTTCTAATCCTGATAAAATTAGTAAATTATATTATATTGGACCAATGTTTAGATATGAACGTCCTCAAAATGGGCGGCAACGTCAGTTTCACCAATTCGGGGTAGAAATGATTGGTTATGAATCACCATATTTAGATGTTGAATGTATGACAATGGCAGTAACATTAGTCGAGGCTTTAGGGTTACAAGGTGTCAAATTACATATAAATACTCTTGGTGATGGTGATAGTCGTGATGCTTATCGTGAAGCTTTGAAAGCACACTTTGCACCATATTTAGATGATTTATGTCAAGATTGTAAAAATCGTTATGAAGCAAATCCGTTAAGAATTTTAGATTGTAAAGTAGATCATAATCATCCAGCGATGGCAAATGCGCCAAAAACAGTTGATTATTTAAGTGAAGCGGCTAAGGCACATTTTACCAAAGTATGTGAGTTATTAGATGATCTAGAAATTGAATATGTTGTTGATACAAATTTAGTGCGTGGTTTAGATTATTACTGTCATACAGTTTTTGAAGTAATATCTGATGATCCACGCTTAGGTGCAGGAGCCACTGTTGGTGGCGGTGGTCGTTATAATGGCTTAGTACAGGAATTAGGGGGACCAGAAGCACCTGGAGTTGGATTTGCTTTTGGAATGGAACGATTATTGATTGCTATGGATGAAGAATTAGAAGAACCTGAGGGGTTGGATGTGTATGTTATGCCAATGGGAGATGAAGCAAGAGATTTAGCGGTACAGATCACGGCAATGCTACGAGCAAATGGCTTTAGTGTTGATATGGACTATCAAGGTCGTTCTTTAAAAGCACAGTTTAAAACGGTTGATCGTTTGAATAGTCATTTTGCAATGATCATTGGTGATCAAGAAATTGCTGACGAAGTAGTCAATATTAAATGTACACATTCAAAGACACAAGATATTGTACCAATTGAAAATATTGTTGCGTATATTGAAAATCATATGGAGGGACATGTACATGAATAGAACTCATAACAATGGTGAATTAAGAATTAGTGATGTTAATAAAATTGTTGAATTAAAAGGCTGGGTTGCTAAAAAAAGAAATTTAGGTTCTTTGGTTTTCATTGATTTAAGAGACCGTTATGGAATCACGCAAATCGTATTAAATGAAGAAATGGAAGCTCTAGGTAAGGATATTAAAAATGAATATGTCCTGCATGTAGTTGGTAAAGTAATTGAAAGAAGTTCTAAAAATCCTAATATGCCAACTGGGGATATTGAAATTGAAGCTGCTCAAATTGATATTATCAATACGGCTAAAGTAACACCTATTTACACAACTGATGATACTGATGCAAGTGAGGATGCAAGAATGCAATATCGTTATCTTGATTTAAGAAGACCGGTAATGCAGAATAAAATAATTATGCGTCATAAAATTACTAGCAGTATTCGAAATTTCTTAGATAATCATGAATTTATTGATATTGAAACGCCCTATTTAAATCGTTCTACTCCTGAGGGAGCAAGAGATTTCTTAGTCCCTTCACGGGTTCATAATGGTTCATTTTATGCTTTACCACAGTCACCACAATTATTTAAGCAATTATTGATGGTTTCAGGATTTGAACGTTATTATCAAATCGCACGCTGTTTTAGAGATGAGGATTTACGATTAGATCGGCAACCGGAATTTACTCAAGTTGATGTTGAAATGAGTTTCATGACTACTGATGAAATTATTAGTATTGGTGAACAGCTGTTAGCACAAGTAATGAAAGATGTTAAAGGAATTGAACTGCAACTGCCATTGCCACGAATGACTTGGCATGAAGCTATGGAAAAATATGGAATTGATAAGCCAGATATTCGTTTTGGATTAGAATTAGTTAATTTAAATGAAGTGGTTAAAGATGTTGAGTTTATGGTTTTTAAGAGCGCGTTAGAAGCTGATGGGTATGTAAAAGGAATTAATGTCAAAGGTGAAGCTGACAATTTTTCTCGTAAAGCAATTGATAAATTGACGGATGTAGTTAAAACATATAAAGCAAAAGGATTAGCATGGTTAAAAGTTAAAGCTGGAAAGGCTGAGGGACCAATTGCTAAATTCTTTAACGAAGAACAAATGACAAAATTATTAAAAGCAATGGATGCAAGTGATAATGACTTATTATTATTTGTTAGCGATGCTAAATATAATGTTGTTTGTGATGCTTTGGCAGCTTTACGTAATCATTTAGGAAAAGAATTAAAATTATTTAACCCTGATGAATTTGCATTTTTATGGGTCGTAGATTTTCCAATGTTTGAATATGATGATGAAACTGAACGTTATTATGCGGTTCATCATCCATTTACTCGACCTAAAGATAGTGATATTGATAAAATTGAAAACGATCCTGCAAATTGTTTAGCTGATGCTTATGACATTGTATTAAATGGTTTTGAATTGGGTGGAGGTTCACAACGTATCTACGAACAAGAATTACAAGAAAGAGCCTTTAGAGCATTAGGTTTTACCCAAGAGAGAATTGATAGTCAATTTGGCTGGTTTGTTGAGGCCTTTCAATACGGTACTCCACCACATGGGGGATTTGCCTTAGGTCTGGATCGTCTAGCAATGTTACTTACTGGTAGTGAAAATATTCGTGAGGTTATTGCTTTTCCAAAAAATGCAAGTGCAGTATGTCCAATGTCAAAAGCACCAAGTGAGGTAGATAATGCTCAATTAGAAGAATTAGGAATCGCGGTGATTGAAGATGAACAAGAATAGAATTGATGCAGTTGTAAATAATATGAAGGAAGCTGGTCTTGATTATTTGTTGATCAGTGAACCTTCTTCAATTGATTATTTGATTGATTATGTAAATAACCCCGGTGAAAGAATGTATGTATTGATGCTTGCAGCAAATGGTGCCCATAAGTTGTTCTTCAATAAATTATTCTTTGTAGAAAATGATCTAGGGATTGAAATTGTTTGGCATAGCGATACTGATGATGCGACAAAAACAATTGCAGATTATGTTGAAAATTCTGGTACAATTGGAGTTGATAAACATTGGAGTGCAAACTTTTTATTAAGTTTAATGGAAAAACTACCAGATGTTAAATTTGTTAATGGCTCATTTTGTGTAGATTTTGTAAGAATGGTTAAAGATGAAAATGAACAGGTTTTAATGATTGAAGCAAGTCGGATCAATGATCAAGCAATTCATGAAGTGATTCATCAAGTATCTTTAGGATTATCAGAACTTGAAGTAGCCGGTAAATTGAGTGGTATTTATAGCAAATTTGGTGGTGATGGCAACAGTTTTGATGCTATCATCGCTTATGGAGCTAATGGTGCTAATCCTCATCATGAAAATGATGATAGCCATTTAAAACCAGGTGACAGTATCATTATTGATATGGGGTGTAAGTATAACGGATATTGCTCAGATATGACAAGAACTGTCTTCTATCAAGAAGTAAGTGAAGAAGCTAAAGAAGTCTATGGTTTGGTTCGTTTGGCTAACGAAACAGCTGAAGCAATGATTAAACCTGGGGTTAGACTTTGTGATATTGATAAGGCTGCTCGTGATATTATTACTGATGCTGGCTATGGCAAAGAATTTAATCATAGGTTGGGTCATTTCATTGGTAAAGATGTTCATGAATTTGGTGATGTTTCTGTTAACTTTGATTTGGAAGTTAAAGAAGGTATGATTTTTTCAATTGAACCGGGAATTTATTTGCCAGGTAAATTTGGGGTGCGGATTGAAGATTTAGTCATGGTTACAAAAGATGGCTGTAAAGTTTTAAATAGTTATCCAAAGGATTTATTTGTAATTTAATGATTAAGGGTTACAGCTCTTAATCATTTTCTTGTCGAATAAAAAAACATACTTTTTAGGGTTCGGTCAATACATTTATCTTAAATTGTGCTAAAATGGTGAAGTGAGGTGACATAAAGAATGTATTATTTTATTGGAATTAAAGGTTCAGGGATGGCGCCATTAGCTGAAATCCTTCATGAACTAGGAAATGAAGTGTGTGGAAGCGATATTGATAAATACATCTTCATTGAAGAGGAATTAAGAAAGAGAAATATCCCAATCTATTCATTTGATGCTAACAACATTAAAGATGGTTATACAGTTATTATTGGAAATGCTTTTGGTGATGATCACACAGAAGTTAAAGCTGCTTTAGCTAATCCGAATGTTAAATGTTATCGATATTTTGAATTTTTGGGAGAGTTTATGGAAAACTTCATCTCAATTAGTATAGCTGGAACTCATGGCAAAACAACGACAACAGGGATGGCTTATCATTTGTTTGAAGAATTTGATAAAACTACAGTTTTAATTGGTGATGGAACTGGTCATGCAGTAAAAGATAGTAAATATTTTATTGCAGAATCATGTGAGTTCCAAGATCATTTTTTACATTATTATCCTAAATATGCGATTATCAATAATATTGAATTAGATCATGTCGATTATTTTGGAAATTTAGAGCGTTATATTGAGTCTTTTGAAAAATTTGCTAATCAAGTAAAAGATACAGTAATTGTTTGGGGGGATGATCCAAACATTAAAAAAATAAATTTTAAAAAAAGAGTTATGAGATTTGGTTTAAATGACTATAATGACGTTAGGGCGGTAAATGTGCTTGAAAACAGTAATGGTTTATCGTTTGATGTATATATTCATAATGAATTATTTGGTCATTTTAATTTACCTTATTTTGGAATGCATATGTTGTATAATTCATTAGCGATCATTACGCTTGGTTATTTAGAAAATATGACTAATGATTATATTCAAAATAGAATGGCAACTTTCGAGGGAACAAAACGACGATACAGTGTAACTGAAGTAGGGAATAATGTTTACGTAGATGACTATGCCCATCATCCCACTGCAATTAAGTATGTAATTGAAGCAACCCGTGTTAGATACCCGAGTAAAAAAATTGTAGCAATTTTTAAACCTGATCGTTTTTCACGTGGCGCTCGTTTTGCCGTTGATTTTGCCAAATCTATGGATTTAGCTGATTATCCATATTTCTGTCCATTTCCCGAAAATGCAGTGAAAGAAGAAGGAATTGACATAGATATTTATGATATCGCTAATAATCTACCAAGAGCAAAAGTTATTGGTGAAGATGAAGAAGCTGCTAAAGAATTAGCTAAGTTCGATAATGTTGTGTTCTTGTTTATGTCTAGCAAAGATATTTATAAACTTGAAGAAAAAGTTATCGCGATAAAAAAATCTATATAAGTATCTAGAATTATGGTATAATTATTTGTAGAAAGTTGAGGTAATGCTATGACTGCAATTGATGTTTGTTACTGTGTTTTAATACTTTCTGGAGCATTTGCCTTAGTTAGCTTAGGAATTTTATTGCTTCGTAGTTCAACCACAGTTAAACAAGTGGGGAACACAGTCGAAATGGCTCAAAGCACAATTAATAAAGCGGATAAAATTATGGATGATATAACTTACAAGTTAGATCTTTTGAATGCGCCAGTAGAAACAATCGCGCGTTTCTTTGATCCAAATCGACCTAAGTTTAATCCTATAAGTGCTATTATTGGATTGTTCAAAAAGAAATTTTAGAAAGGTGAAATAATGATGAAATTAGGAAAATTTATTGCCGGTGTAGGTATCGGTGCAGTAATTGGAATGTTATGTGCTCCTAAAAAAGGTAGTGAGCTAAGAGGTGAATTAAAAGAAAAGTCTCAAGATCTATATGATAAAGCTCAAAACATGACTAAAGATGATGTTGAATCTTTGATCAACAATACTATCGAAGAAATCAAATTAGCAATTGATGAATTTGATGTTGATGAATTTAAAGATACAGCAGGAGAAAAATTAGGAGATATTAAAACTAAATTAGAACAACTAGCAACTTCGGTAAAATCTAGTGATGAATACGCAAGTTTTAAAGAATCGGTTGCTAAAGTTAGTGATGAGGTTACAACAAAATTTAAAGAAATCAAAACAAAAGTTCAAGACAAAGATTTTAATGTGTTACAAGAATTAGATGATGCAATGGATGACATTGAAGATGAATTAGATGTCATCATTGAGGATCTAAAAGATTAATGAAAAAAGTAACTATTTATGATGTCGCAAGAGAAGCTGGTGTTTCTCTTGCGACTGTTTCTCGAGTAATCAACGGTTCAAATGTTGTTCGAGAAAAAACAAAACAAAAAGTCTTGGATGTTATTGATCGTTTAGATTTCAAACCAAATGATATTGCTAGAGGATTGGCTACTAGCAAAACAACAACAATTGCAATCGTTTTCCCACAATCACTATTTGCTCATGTCAAAGATATGATTGGTGGAATTGGCGATACTGGTAGACATTTAGATTATAATATCAATATGTATACGACTGATGATATTGGTGATGAAAATACAGTTGCTGATGTTACTGAAAGATTAGTAAAGTCACGTGTTGATGGAGTAATCTTATTTAATAATGATAATATTGACGAAACTGTTGAATCGATTGTGAAGTATAATTTACCTATCGTTGTTATCGGAACAAAAATGTCTGGTGAAAACATTGGTTCTATTTATATTGATGTTAAAAAAGCTGCTGAGGAGATTGTTGATAAATATCTAGCTAAAGGGAAAGATGACATTGTCTATATCTTACCAAAACAAAATTTAATTAAAAGTGATGAAATTATTGAAGGAATCAAGGATACATATAAAAAATATAACAAAGAGTTTACTACCGATCAAATTGTTACAAGCTCTAGCCATTATGAAAATACATATCCGAATTTTGTTGAATATTTTAAAAATCACAAACATGATTTAGTATTCTGTGGATATGATAAAGACGGTGTTGCGATTATTAATGCAGCTCAAGAAAATGGAATTAAAATTCCTGAAGAAATGGAAGTAGTAGGAATGCTGAATACAAGTTATTCAATTATGTGTAAACCGACCCTTTCATCAATGAATGTGCCTGTTTATGATATGGGTGCTTTAGCTGTTCGTTTATTAACTAAGTTCCTACAAGATGAAGAAATTACTTCAAAAGAAATTGCAGTACAACATATGTTTATTAAACGCAATTCGACAAATGACTAAGACTTTCATTATGAAGGTCTTTTTTTTGTCACGATTTATAATTTTCAATTGTTATTTAGATGAAGGGAGGAAATTTAATGGAGGAAGCAATGTTCGAACACCTATTCCAAAAGTATAAAGATATGATATATCGAGTCGCTTTTCTTTATCTAAAAAATGAGGCAGATGCTTTAGATATTGTTCAAAATACATTTATTAAGCTATTAAAGAAAAATGATTTTAACGATGAAGAGCATCTTAAAAGATGGTTATTAAGAGTTTGTATTAATCTTTGTAAAAATAATTTAAAAAGTTATTGGAAAAGAAATGTTAGTGTTTTTGAAGAAGAATTTTATCAATTAGAAAATAGTGATTTAAAATTGCAAGAACTAGTTTTTAAACTGGCTCCTAAATATAAGGGAGTGATTCATTTGTATTATTATGAGGGATATTCAGTGAAGGAAATTTCAGTCATTTTAAAAATTAGTGAAGCCGCTGTTAAGCAAAGGTTAAAGCGAGCTCGTACAAAATTGAAAATAGAACTGGAGGCAGAATCATGAAGAATAATGATTACAAAAAGATTGTCAATGGAATCAAGATACCAGAGCAAAAGCTTGATCTAGTAAAAAATAGTATTTTACAGAAAAAAAGCATCTGTAAATTTAAATATGCTACAGCTTTAATCGTGATAGCAGCTATGATCACGGGAACAATTTATTTTAGAACTTATCCAAGAGGAGATAATGAAACAAAGACATTAATAGATGTTGATTACTTCATTACAAATATTTATGCTAATGATGAAACCTATGAATTAACAGACGATAAAGTTAGTATTGACATGAGTAGTGATATGTTTGGAACAACCTGGAGATGTAATGCTAAACGCTCATGTTTACCATTTGATATTCGTATTGTTGGTGAAAACATTAAGAGTATCAGCTATTCTGTAATTAAGGGGACGAGCTTAGATTTTTATCGGGTTAAATCATTAGATTTATTTCATGATGATTTATCGGAGTTAAATAAAAAAAATGATTTTAGTATTCAATTTAAAATGTTTAACGAATTACGTGATCAAGATAAAGAACTTTTAAAAGAACGCTATCAGTTAACAGAAGAAAATTTAGAATCATACGTTAATGATCATATCATTGATATTATTAAAGATTACCGTGCAGCTTTAGAACAAGCAGGCTATAGTCAGGAAAGCTTAAATATGTATGGCGGACTTTTTTGGATAGAAATTAACCAAGGCGATAGGATGACTGTTCCTTATGATCAGCAAGATCCTCTAAACTATCGAAATATTCTTTATACTGAATTAAATTTAGAAAATAAAGATATTTCAGTAATAGATAACGAACAAATAATCTATCAAACAGTTAAACAGGAATTATTAAGCTATGAAATAAGCATGGTAATAGAGTATAATAATGGTGTTATCAAAGAAAAAATAATTACTTTTGAAGAAGGAACTTGTGAAGAAAGAAATAATGAATGTAGGGATACTATTTATATGAAAATAAAGTAAATCATTAAAATTAAATATGATTAAAATATTTAAATAGTATCAGGAACGATAAGTTTTGACAAAACTATTAGGGTATGTTGACTTATTTAAAAATATAGCATATAATTCTATTACGACGTTGAAGGAAAATAGTAATCAAAATAGGCATTTTAGAGACCTTGTGGCTGGTGTAAACAAGGATGTACTACTGATGAATACACTCTGGAGTTTCTAGGTGAAAAGTCTAGACGGGTAGTTCCGTTATGAATGATGAGTGCATGTATTTTATACATGAATAAAGGTGGTACCGCGAGATTTCGTCCTTTTAGGAAGAAATCTCTTTTTATTTTATAAATGGAGGATAACGGATGAAGATTTATGATGAATTAGTATGGCGTGGATTAATCAAAGATGTTAGTTCACCAGATTTAGAAGAAAAATTAAATAATGGTGGGATGACTTTTTATATTGGGACTGATCCTACTGGTGATAGTCTCCATATTGGACATTTTTCATCATTTTTAATTTCAAAGCGATTAAAAGAAGCGGGACATAATCCAATTTTATTAGTTGGTGGAGCAACCGGATTGATTGGTGATCCTAAACCAGATACTGAAAGACCAATGATTACCAAAGAGACAGTTGAACATAATTTTGCTTGCTTAAAGAAACAAGCACAAGATTTGTTTGGTTTTGAAGTTGTTAATAATTATGATTGGTCAAAGGATCTTAATTTCATTGATTTTTTAAGAGATTATGGAAAATATTTTAATATTAACTATATGTTAAACAAAGATATTGTAAAACGTCGTTTAGATGCAGGGATTACATATACTGAATTTTCATATATGATCATGCAAGCAATGGACTTTGAATGGTTATACAATAACAAAAATTGTGTTATGCAAGTAGCTGGTCAAGATCAATGGGGGAATATTACTGCTGGAATTGAATTGATTCGCAAAAAAGATGGTAAAGAGGCATATGGTTTTACAATGCCATTATTGACTAAAAGTGATGGAACAAAATTTGGAAAAACTAATGGTAAGGCTATTTGGCTAGATAGAGAGAAAACATCACCATATGAAATGTATCAATTTTTTATTAACTCAGAAGATGATAAAGTAATTGATTATTTAAAATTTTTAACTTTCTTAACACCTGAAGAAATTATGGAATTAGAAGAAAAGAATAAAACGCAACCACATTTAAGAGAAGCTCATCAAGCATTAGCGCGTGAAGTAATCACATTCTTGCATGGTGCTGAAGCTTATGAGGAAGCTGTAAATATTTCAAAAATGTTATTTTCGGGACAAATTCAATCACTAACATTAGCACAGGTCAAGGTTTGCTTTGAAGGTGTACCAAGTATTGAAGTTAATGAAGACTTGAATATTTTAGATGCACTAACTACTTGTGGGGCAGCAAAGAGTAAACGAGAAGCGCGCGAATTTGTTAATGGCGGATCCATTTTAATAAATGGTGAACGAATTAAAGATGTTGAGTTCATAGTTACAAAAGCTAATGCATTTGGAAATGAGGCGACTGTAGTTCGTCGCGGCAAGAAAAATTATTTTGTAATTAAGCATATTTAAAAAAGTAAGTTTTATAACTTACTTTTTTCTTGGCGTTTTTTTCCATAACATTGTATTTTCTTCGTTTGTTAAACTGGTAAGGAGATTGCTTTTAGCTTGCGGATATTTTAAATATAGATCATTTAGTAAATGTTTAAATTCTTCTCGTTTAGTATGCTTATCAGCTGGACATGTTGAAGGGACAATAGGAACATGTGCTTCTTCAACAGCACTAACTATATCTGATTCGTAAGCATAAACTAATGGACGAATAAAGTTCATTTCAGTTCTTGTTAAATACATTTTGGGGGTAAAGGTTGCAATCTTACCACCGTAGATCATATTCATAAATAGTGTCTCAACAGCATCATCACCATGATGCGCAAAGGCAACTTTGTTGCATCTGTATTTCTTTGCACCATCGATTACAAGTGCTTTTTTAAATTTAGAACATAATGAACATTGTAGACGACCATCATCGGTCTTATTTAACTTTAAGATTTCATATACATCACTAGGTTCATGATAAAGTTCAATACCATTTTTTTTACAAAAAGCATCAGCTTCACTAAAATCCATATTTGGGAAGCCCATTTCAATATGTACTCCAATAACATCAAATTTTACAGTTGCGAATTTTTTATATAATGATAAGCAGTATAAAAGGAGCATAGAGTCTTTACCACCAGAAACGCCCACACATACTTTATCACCATCTTGAATTAAATTAAATTCTTCATCGGCTTTACGAATACAGCCAAGTACTTTTTTCATTGTCATTTTTATCACCTTGCTATATTCTAACAAAAATATCATTACTAAGCAAAGTTATTTGCAATTTAATGTAAAGATAGGTACAATGTAAAGCGGTGATGAAAATGGATGGAATTATTTTAGTAAACAAACCTAGTGGTATGACAAGCCATGACGTGGTTAATAAATTAAGACGAATATTAAAAACAAAAAAAGTGGGGCATTGCGGAACTTTAGATCCTGATGCAACTGGTGTTTTAGTTGTGTGTGTAAATAAGGCTACAAAAGTTTTGCAGTTTTTAACAAGCGAAAGCAAAGAATATGTTGCAACACTTAGTCTAGGAACAAGTACTGATACATATGATGCTAGTGGTAAAATTATTGAAACAAAAGAGTTCCATGCTCTTGATAATAATGAAATAGTTGCTTGTTTCAATAATTTTATTGGTTCTCAAGAACAAAAGCCCCCAATCTATTCAGCAATTAAAGTAAATGGTAAAAAATTATATGAGTATGCTCGTGCAGGAGAGCAGGTAGAAGTGCCAACACGATCAGTTACAGTTAATCATTTAGAAATATTACAAATCGAAAATAATTTAATTAAATTTAAAGTGGGATGTTCGAAAGGAACATATATTCGTTCTCTATGCTATGATCTTGCGAAGGCTTTAGGTTATCCGGGACATATGAAAGATTTAATTAGAACTAAATCAGGAAATTTTTCGTTAGAAAATTGTTTTACACTTGAACAGATTGAAAATGGTGAATACACAACAGTAAGTTTAGAAGAAGCTTTAAATTCATATCAACAATTAGTTGTAGATGATGAAAAAATAATTTTTCATGGAAAAAAAATCAAATCAGATTTAAATGAACAGGTTGTTATCTTAAATCGGCAGGGGAAAGTTCTTGCAATGTATGGCCCTGATGGAAATGGTTATTTAAAAAGTATTAGAGGTTTATGGTAATGAAAGTAATATATTTGAATGAAGAAAATATGATTGCTTTGGAACCAAGTTGTGTTGCTTTGGGTTTTTTTGATGGCATGCATCTAGGTCATCAAAAATTGATTGATGAAGTATTAAAAGTGTCAAAAATAAAGAATCTAAAAAAAGGGCTATTAACATTTGACGTTCATCCTAAATCATATCTTTTAGATAGTTCTTTTAAATATTTGATGAGTCTCGAAGATAAAATAGAATTTCTAGAAAAATTAAATTTTGACTATTTATTTGTATTACGTTTCAATCATCAATTAGCTAGTAAGGAACCACGACAGTTTATTGACGAATTTATTATTAAACCAAAAATCAAGCATGTTGTTTGTGGTTTTGATTTTCATTTTGGAAATCATGGTAGTGGCGATAGTGTTTATCTAAAAAATAATAGAAATAATGATTATGAAATTTCAATTATTGATAAATTAGAATATGAACAGCATAAAATCTCATCTTCATATTTACGACAAGTTTTAAGTAATGGTCAAGTTGAATTGGCTAGTCAATTGTTAGGTCGGCAATATCAAGTGACTGGAAAAGTTGTTCATGGACGTGAAAACGGTCGTAAAATTGGTTTTCCGACAATTAATGTGGCAGCAATAGATTATGTACTTCCTAAAAATGGAGTGTATGGTGCTAAAGTAATCATCGATGGTAAAGAATATATAGGAATGGCAAATTTAGGCTATAATCCAACCTTTACTGCTTTGAAGCAAGCTTCATTAGAAGTTAATATTTTCGATTTTGATCAGAATGTATATGGAAAACAAGTAAATGTTATGTTTATTAAACATATTCGCAGTGAGAAAAAGTTCCCTTCAATAAACGATTTAATTGAACAGTTAAATAAGGATAAACAGCAGATAATTAATGAAATGATATGATTAGTACATATCATTTTTTTATGTTGCTTTCCTATATTTATTAGTTTTATTTATGAATATCTGGGGAATAATAAATTTGGTGATATGATGTTATATGGATGGTTAATCTTTTCTAGTTTTTTATGGGGTACCAACGTTCTTGTAATGAAATATATGTTAGAAAACACTACAACATATTTTTTAGCTGCTCTAAAAGTACTGTTGTCGGTTATTGCAATTTTTGTAATCATGAAATATAAAAAAATACCTTTTAAATGGTATAAAGGCAGTCTAGGAATAAAGGTATCATTACTTTCGATTACAATTAATTTTATACTTACCTTTGAGGGATTGAATTTAATTACCGGAAGTTCAAATGCAATTGTTAATTCCTTAGCACCGCTAGTGACAATCCTATTGACATGGCTTTTTTATCATACTAAGGTCAATCGTTACCAGTTGATTGCTATGATAATCGCATGCATTGGATTTCTTATTTCTCTAGATTTTAATATTAGTCAGATTTCTCTTGGTCATTTAATGATGATTGGTGGAATTGTGTTATATAGTTATGGTAATTTATTAATGCAGCACCAATGTAAAAAAGAAGACAGTTTGCCTTTTACATTTCAATATTTATGTTTGAGCTTCTTTCAATTAGCGTTAATTACTTTATTTATTCCTAGCAGTAATCATCTTGAAAATATTTCAATAACTTTATGGGTACTTTTCATAATTTTTTCTGGAATTGGATTTGCTATAATTCAATTAACGTATTTTCGAGCTGTTCACGAAATTGGAAGTGTTAAAACAAGTTTTTTATTAGGACTAAATCCAGTGTTTACATATATTGGTTCATTGTTACTACAAGAAAATTTTAATTTTAATAAATTTATGGCGATGATTTTAATGGTTGTAGCCATGGTTATTGCAAACAAAAAAAGATAGTTAGTTCATAACTATCTTTGATAATATTTAATAAGAGCTTGAGTGCCTAAGTTCTCAAATCCGTCGGTTTGTAATTGTTCAAACTGTTGTAAAACAGTATTTAAAACTTCTAAGTCAAGGTTGTTTGTATCATTAACAGCTTTGGCTATTTTCATATCTTTGATATAATGTTTTATGTAAAACCCCGGTGCAAAATCATCAGCAATAATTCGTGGGGCATTATTAGTCATTTGCCATGAACCAGCAGCTCCACTCGAAATACAGTCAAGCATTATTTGAGGGTCCAAATTGACTGCTTTAGCATATGTAAGAGCTTCACAAACTCCAGCCAAAGCTCCGGCTAAAGCAATTTGATTGGCCATTTTTGTATGTTGACCGTTTCCGGCTGAACCAACATAATTAATGTTGCTTCCTAAGACTTCTAACACTGGTTCAATTTGTTTAAAGACATTTTCATCACCGCCAACCATAATTGACAATGTCCCTTTTTTGGCACCAATATCACCGCCTGATACCGGAGCATCAAGACTGGCTAAACTATGTTTTGAAGATTCTTCAAAAATTTTTTTTGCTAACAATGGACTAGACGTAGTGAAATCAATGAGAATACAATCTTTTTTAGCATTAGCAATTATCCCTTTGGAACTAAAGTAGATTTCCTCAACATCTTGAGGAAATCCTACCATAGTCATGACAATGTCTTGATCTTTGACACACTCAGCAACTGAATCGTGCCATATAATTTTATCACTAATAAGATCTTCAACTTTATTTTTTGTTCGCGTATAAATAGATACAGGATATCCTGCTTGACTCAAATTTTGAACCATTGCTTTACCCATTACTCCGACCCCAATAAATGCAATTTTTTTCATTTTTCTTCCTCCAGTAACTCTTTATATAATTTAATTAAACCTGCTTGAATTTTATCATGATTTTTTTCCGGATGCCATTGTACAGCAATAATATTATCTTTTTCAATGCCTTCAATAATTCCATCAGCAGTAATTGCACTGACAACAAAGCCAGGGGCAATATCATCAATTGCCTGGTGATGAAATGAATTGGTCATAAACTCATTTCCTAAATATTTATTTAGTTTTGTATGAGGAATAGTTTTCACGAGATGATGATATCCTTCTAAATTTTCCTGGAGATGATTATCATATTTTTTTGTCTCAGGAATATCCTGAATCAAAGTACCGTTAAATGCAACATTGATAGTTTGAATTCCACGGCAAATCCCTAATATAGGTTTATGAGCTTTTGAAAACTTATGAATCAACTTAATTTCTAATTCTTCCAATTCTGCTTCCTCTTTATTGGTTAGAGGATTTAATACTTGATGGTATAAAACGGGATCAATGTCAAATCCGCCGCTTAATAATAGACCATCACAGTGAGTGACTAAAAAATCTAGTGTATCATCACTGCTTGGTCCAATAATAATAGGATCTAGATTTGCAGTTTGAAGCATTCTAAAATATTCACGGTAAATATAATAAACTCTGCGTTGAGAATAGCTTCGCATTGGCGTTAAGATTTTTTTATTCATAAACTACCTCCTGTATTTATATATTACGCGAAACAAAAATAATGTAAAGAATTATAAAAATAATTTAAAACTGCACAGATATTACTTAGACATCATATGACACTTATGATATACTTTATTAGTAAGATTTATAAAAAAGAGGGATGTAATATAATGGACTTTTTAGATAATATATTAAAAAAATTTGGAACAAAAAATGTAATCATAGTAGGGGTAGTATTAATTGTAACTATTGTGATCTTAATAACATACTGGATGATTAAATTAAGAATATATCGTAAAGAAATTGTGGTTTTAGAAAATGATATGAATGCAATTAAAACTTTGCCAATTCAATACCGCTTAGGGCGGATTAAAGCAATTGGAAAAAACATGCCAGATGTTTTAGAAAAATATGATGATTTTGAACTAGAATTTAATGATTTAGTAAATCTACAAAGTAATGAAATTGCGCCATTGATCAATGATATTGATGAGCGATTGTTTTATCGAAAATTAAAAGGGGTTCGCAGAGATCTAAATAAATTAAGACAAGATATTGATAATTATGAGAAACGTTCTAAGGCGTTGCTTAAAGAAATTGAGGTGATCACTGAAATAGAAAATGTGCAACGTGTAGAAATTATTAAAATTAAAGAGAAGTTCCGTTTAACAAATGATGAATTTGCTGCTGTACGTTTTAAAATAGAAGATTTTGTACCTGCTATTCCTCAAAAATTTGCAGATATTGAAGAACGCTTTGTTCAATTAGAAGCATTGATGAATAGTCAGCGTTTTGATGAAGCTAAAGTATCAGCAGATAAAATTGATAAAGACATTGATTTATTAAGTGCTTATCTTCGTGATTTACCAACTTATATTTCAATTGTTCGAAAATATATTCCTAAGCGATTAGATGAATTATACCGTGTTATTACTGAAATGAAAGAACGCGATTTTTCAATTGAACGTCTTAATACAACAGTTCGCTATAATAAGATTAATGCTGATCTAGAAAATACGATCCAAGCTATTAAAGAGTTAAATCTAGAAAATGTTGGTGCTTCCATTGAAGTAATGACAGAAGATCTAAATTCTTTAGCGGCAGACTTTGAAAAAGAGGAAGCTGCATATAGTCGCTATGAGGAATCACGTAATGCTTGTTACAAACATATTGGGCATTTAGATGAAGGCCTTCGAAATACTATTAATTCTTTAGGTGAACTTCAAAGGAATTATTTATTATCTGATTATGAAATTACTGTTAAAGAAGATTATGAGGCTTTTAAAGGGATTTTAGATGAATTAGATCAATTAACAGTAATAATTGAAAGCAATGATTTTTCATATAGTGTCTTGATTGAGCGTTTTGAAGAATTGATTGATCGTTGTAAACCTTTTGATGAATCTTTGAATAAGTATATTGAATTAGAAAATTCTTTGAGATTACAAGAAAAACGTGCTTTAGATGAGTTAGATAATATTAATATTGTCTTACTAGAAATAAAATCGGAGATTAAAAATAAACATTTACCAATGATTAATGAATCTTATAAAGATTATATTGATGATTCTTATCAAAAAGCGGATGAAATTTTGAAATTTATCAGACGTCGACCAATTGATTTAGAGCGTCTCTCAGTTCAAGTTGATGCTGCACGAGATGTAATCTATAAATTATATGATAATGTTCATAATTTGATTGTTACTGCAGAAATGGTTGAAGATGCAATTATTTATGGTAATCGTTATCGTAGTTCTTTTTTAGAAGTTAACACAGAATTAACTAAAGCAGAGCTGTTATTTAGAAATGGTGAATATACTAAAGCTTTGACTACTGCAGTAGATATTATTGAAAAAATCAATCCTGGATCATATGAGATGTTGATTAATAAAAATAGTGCAAAATCATAAGATTTTGCCTTTTTTTATGGGTGAGAGTATAATTATGAAGAATGTACAAGGTATTATAGTTTAAAAGTAATATAATGGGGATATTAAAGCTTATTAATAAAAATAGGAGATAAAAATGAAAAAATTATTAATTTGGGGTGCAGGAGATCAAGGACTTGTGACTCTTGAGTGTGCTTTAGCCATGAATGCATATGAACAAATTGATTTTTTAGAAATCAAAGAAAAAGGAAGTAGAAAAATAATTAATCATACTGTATTTAAAGAAAGTGAATTCGATAAAGTAGTAAAATTATATGATGAGGTTATTGTTGCAACTGGTAGCAATGATTTACGAGAAGAAAAAATAAAAATGTTACTTGCTTTTGGTATTCCTTTAGCAACGATAGTCCATCCAACAGCTTTAATTAGTTCATCTGCAAAGATTGGTAGTGGTACAACGATATTGGCTAATGTAATAATTAATATTAATACAAAGGTCGGGATTGGCTGTATAGTCAATAATGGAGTAATTATTGAACACGATTGTATGGTAGGAAATTATGTTAATATTTGTCCTAAGTTTGCGATGGCAGGTCACAGTTCGATTGGATATAAATCTTATCTGGGAATAGGTAGTACTGTCATTGATGATATTAGAATTGGTAATCGGGTAACAGTTGGTGCTGGAGCGGTAGTTGTTTCAAACATTTCTGATAATATCGTTGCGATTGGTGTTCCAGCTAAGAAAATGCTGGTGGATAAGTAAAAAGTGTTGTGTTAAAATATTTAAGATAATTACAATTTGATGGTTTACGTTGGTTTTATAAAAGTAATTATATAGGAAAATTAAAGTACTTTGGAATTGCAAGTAAGAAAATGATTTTATTTCTTTACTTTCGTAGTAAATATTGTAGAATTATTTAATGTTGTTTGAAAGATATTTTGGTGGAGTCATAAGACTTTGGATTTTTATTGCATATAATAATGTAGGGGGTTACGATGATATATTTAGATTATGTGGCAACAACGCCATTAAATTCAGAAGTGTTAAATACTTATCATAATTTATTATCCAATTATTTTTATAATGCTGATTCAATGTATGATAAAGGTATTGAGGTAAATCGTTTGATGGAACATTCACGTAAATTAATTAGTGAGTCCTTCAAAGTTAAAGAAGATGAAATTATTTTTACTAGCTGTGGTAGTGAAGCTAATAATATGGCAATTAAAGGTACAGCCTTTCAATATCAAAATCGTGGTAAACATATTATTACTACAGCTATTGAACATTCATCTGTTTATGAAACTTGTAAAGAGTTAGAAAAGTTTTTTGGATTTGAGGTAACTTATTTAGGGGTTGATCATAAAGGGCGGATTTCTTTAGAAGAATTAGAAAAAAGTATTCGTGATGATACGATTTTAGTATCAATTATGTATGTAAATAATGAAATTGGGGTCATTAATCCTATTGATGAAATTAAAAAAATTGTTAAAAAATACGATAAGGTAAAACTGCATTTTGATATGGTACAGGCTTTAGGAAAATTACCAATCGATTTAAATGATGTGGATTTAGCTTCTTTTTCGGCACATAAAATTTATGGTTTAAAAGGTAGTGGCTTATTATTCAAACGACGTTCAACGACAATTGTTCCTTTAATTAGTGGCGGACAACAAGAATTTAGTTTACGAGGTGGAACTTCTAATGCCTGTACTAATATTGTTTTTGCGAAAACTTTAAGATTAGCATTAGATAATTTTGAACAAAAAAATCAACATATTAAAGATATAAATGATTATTGTCGAAAATGTTTACAGGAGATAGAAGGAATTGTTATTAATAGTGATGAAAATTGCTGTTTACCATCAATTTTGAATTTCTCATGCTTAGGTTATAAACCAGAAGTTATTTTACATGATTTGGAAACAAAAGAAATATATTTATCAACGCGTAGTGCTTGTTCATCAAAAACGAGCAATGTTTCACGAGTCATGGCGCAATTACATTTAGATGAAGCAATTAGTTCTAGTGCGCTTAGAATTAGTTTTGGAGAGCATACTACAAGAGAAGAAATCGATCGGTTTTGTTATTATTTACAAGAAAGTATGCGTAAATTAAAGAAGCAGAGGTAGAATATGGAAGCAAATTATATTTTAGTACGTTTTGGTGAATTAACAACAAAAGGTAAAAACCGTAAATTATTTACGAATCGTCTTTTAAAAAATACTAAGGAGATATTAGCAGAATTTAATCATTTAACATATGATTTACAACATGATCGTATGTATGTAGTTCTAAATGGTACTGATCATGAAGCTGTATGTACGAAATTGAAAACAGTATTTGGAATCTATTCTTTTTCAGTAGCATATAAAATGGAAAAAAATCTCGAATTAGCTAAACAAGCGGTTTTACAAATAATTGAAAACAATGATGGGAATACGTTTAAGATTAATACTAAACGTTCAGATAAGAATTTCCCTGGAAGTTCTCAAGAAATTAATCGTGAAATTGCAGGATATGTATTTCATCACACTACAAAAGAAATAAAAGTTGATGTCCATGCTCCAGCAATTTTAGTAACAGTTGAAATTCGTTATGACGCGATATATGTAATGGATAATATTATTAAAGGAGCAGGTGGGTATCCAGTTGGAGTTGGTGGAAAAGCATTATTGATGATGTCAGGAGGAATTGATTCACCAGTAGCTGGATATTTAACATTAAAACGTGGTGTAGATATTGAGTGCATCCATTTTGCTGCACCACCTTATACTAATGAATTGGCACGAGAAAAAGTTTTTGATTTAGTTGATAAATTACGTCATTATACTCACGGTTCAATTAGAGTTCATGTAATTAATTTTACAAAATTGCAATTAGCTGTTTATGATAATTGTGACGAAAGTTATGCAATGACAGTCATGAGAAGGATGATGTATCGTATTAGTGAAAAAATTGCTAATAAAAATAATTGTCTTGCATTAGTCAATGGTGAAAGCATTGGACAGGTTGCTTCACAAACTTTAAATAGTATGCAGGTAATCAATGAAGTTGTTAAGATTCCAGTACTAAGACCAGTATTATGTCTTGATAAATTAGAAATTATTGATATTGCTGATAGGATCGATACTTATGAAATTTCGATTCGCCCTCATGAAGATTGCTGTACTATTTTTACACCTAAAGCTCCGGCAACTAAGCCTAAGTTATATAAAGCGGAAATATTTGAGTCTGGGTTTGATTTTGAAACTTTGATTGATGAATGTGTAGAAACTGCTGAAATTATTACAGTCGATCACAATTATAAGAAAAACGACGATATTTTTTAAAAATAATTAAAAAAGCGTATATCTTTTTTTGTTTGACACAAGATATTAGTGTCAGGAGGTGAAGATATATGTCACAAAGTAACTCTAGTAGAAACAAATTAGTTGTTCCTGGAGCTAAAAATGCAATCGATCAAATGAAGTATGAGATTGCTAACGAATTTGGCGTTAATTTAGGTCCTGATACAACTGCTCGTGCGAATGGTTCAGTAGGTGGCGAAATCACAAAAAGATTAGTCGAAATGGGTCAATCACAAATGAGTTCATCTAATAACTACAATCAATCTAAATAATTATTTTTAAGACCCTAGTTCAATCTAGGGTTTTAAAATATTCTTAAATATAAAACAAATTTATTCGATAATTCCAATAAATACTTTAATAAATGGTGAAAGTGCTTTCAAAATATATTGAGTTTAGTGTTGAATTTAGGTACAATTAATATATGACATGAAGAAATAGGAGGAATTATAATGGTTAAAGTAATGGCAATCAATGCTGGTAGTTCATCTTTAAAATTCCAGTTGATCAATATGCCTAGTGAAGAAGTAATTACATCAGGGTTAGTCGAAAGAATTGGACTAGACCAAGGTAACTTCGAAATGAAATATAATGGTGAAAAATTTATTAAAGAGTGTCCAATTAAAGACCATAGTGTTGCAGTACAATTATTATTAGATGCTTTAGTTGATCACCATGTTGTTGAAAGTTTAGGTGAAATCGAAGCTTGTGGACATCGAGTTGTCCACGGTGGCGAATATTATAACGACGCGGTTAAAGTCGACGAGGAAGTTGTTGCTCGCGTAGAAGAATTAGCTGAATTAGCGCCACTTCACAATCCAGCACATATTGTTGGATATAATGCATTTAAAGCAGCTTTACCAGAGGTTGAACATGTTTTTGTATTTGATACTGCATTTCATCAAACTCTTGATCGGGAAAGATATTTATATCCTTTACCATATGAATACTACACAGATTTAAAAGTTCGCAAATATGGTGCCCATGGAACAAGTCATAAATATGTATCTCAAGTTGCCATTGATATGTTAGGAAATCCCAAACATTCGCGAGTAATTGTTTGTCATTTAGGAAATGGTGCAAGCATTTCAGCAGTTCAGGATGGTATATGTATTGATACTTCAATGGGATTTACACCACTGGCAGGAGTAATGATGGGAACACGCTGTGGTGATGTTGATCCATCTATTATGCCGTATTTATGTAAAAAATTAAATAAAACACCTGATGAAATTTTAGATATCTATAATAAGAAATCAGGAATGTTAGGAATTTCTGGAATTTCTTCAGATTCCCGTGATATTGAAAATGCATTATTTAAGAACGGTGATGAACGTGCACTTCTTACAGGTTTGTTATATGCACGAATCGTTTCAAAATATATTGGAAGTTATTTTGTTGAAATGGGTGGTGTTGATGCTATTGCCTTTACTGCTGGAGTTGGAGAAAATGCTTCTTATCTTCGTCGTTTGATCATTGATAATGTTTCACGTGCGTTAGGCGTTTTCTTAAATGAAGAAGAAAATGAACGTCGTAGTAAAGAAAATCGTCTAATTTCCCATCAATATTCTAAAGTTGATGTTTATGTAATCCCTACTAACGAGGAAGTAATGATTGCTCGTGATACTGTAAGAATTTTAGGTTTATAAGCTCTGATCAATAATCAGAGCTTTTCTATTTATAAATTTGGGTAAATATGGTATAGTCATCTTATTAAATAGAGGAGTTTTATAATGGAAGAAAAAATAATTGCTAAAATTGAAGAATATGATTATATTGCTATTTACCGTCATGTAAATCCAGATTTTGATGCTTTTGGCAGCCAATTGGGAATGTACGATATGATTAAAGCTACTTATCCAGATAAAAAGGTTTTTTTATGTGGTGATTTCAGTTCGGAATTAGTGAAAAAATATACAGTAGTTTTTGAACATCAAGAAGTTGATTATACTAAAGATATTTTAGGAATTGTTCTTGATACTGCTAATATTGAAAGAATTGATGATCAAAGATATCAACTTTGTAAAGAAATTATTAAAATTGATCATCATTTGGTCGTAGATAGTTATGGCACTTTAAATTACGAAGATAGTAGTGCTAGTTCAGCTAGCCAATTAGTTGGAACAATTTTTAAAGATACGGCTATGAAAATTACTAAAAGTGGTGCAGAAGCTTTGTATTTGGGAATTGTTGGAGATACAGCGCGGTTTATGTATCGAAATACTGATGAACGGACTTTTGCAGTAGCTGGAGCTTTGGTTCAAGAAGGAATTGATATTGTTGAAATCTATAATCGAATTTATATGAAGAAGGCTAAGGATTTACAAATTAATAAATTTATTTTAAATAATCATCAGTTTGATGGTGGTGTTGCTTATTATGTTTTAAGTGATGCAGATTTAAAAATGTTAGAAATTAGTCGTGAAAGAGGTTCGGATTTTGTTAATTTATTATCTGGTGTAGAAGAATATAAAATTTGGATGGCTCTAACTGAAAATGTCGCTGATCATAATTGGCGTGTTAGTTTACGTTCACGTGATTACGCAGTCAATAAGGTGGCTGAAAAATATAATGGTGGTGGTCATATGCTGGCAAGTGGCGCAAAGTTAGCTTCATTAGAACAGCTTGGTCAACTGCTTCAAGATTTAAAGGAGATAATCAATGAATAAATTTACTGACATATTTGCAAATTTTATTGAGGGTTTTTCATTTAGACAAGGTTCTCAAGATGTAAAACAAGTAAAAAAAGGTGCTTTTTTAAAGGCGTTTACAATAACTTTAATAATTGGATTGATTGGTGAATATGCTTTTTTGATCCCATTGAATCTTCGTTCACCACAATTTATAATTTATTTTTGTATATTATTATTAATATTTAATGGACTATATTTTATGTTAAGTCAAAGATTTAGTAAGATCACCAAATATAGTCTCATTGTGATTGGAATATTAATTGCATATGTGGCCATTGGAACATTTGTTAGTTCGCCTATCTTTAATGCAGGAAGTTATCAAAAACAATTAAAGTTAGATAAGAAAGCAGACTTCTATGCTGACAATAAAACTATTTCCTATCAATCGATTCCAGTGGTGGATCGAGATAGTGCGATTAAATTAGGTGATCGTAAAATGGGACAGATGGTTGATTATGTATCCCAATTTGAGGTTGATGAGTCGTATGAACAAATAAATTATCAAGATACGCCATATCGTGTGACACCATTAGAATATAGTGACTTGATCAAATGGTTTACTAACCGTAGTGATGGACTGCCCGCATATATCCGAGTAAATATGGTGACGCAAGAATCTGAAGTAGTTAAATTAAAAGAAGGAATGAAATATTCTAAATCAGAACATTTTGGACGTAAAATTGAACGTCATTTGCGCGCTAATTATCCAACTTTAATGTTTGATACATTGGCTTTTGAAATTGATGAAAAGGGGAATCCTTATTGGATTGCACCAGTATATAATTATAAAATCGGTTTATTTGGTGGAAAAGATATAACTGGAGCTGTATTAGTTAATGCAATAAATGGTGATCATGAATATTATGATATTGATAAAGTACCAGAATGGGTTGACCGTGCTTATCCAGCAGAACTGGTTTTAAGTCAATTAGAAAATTATGGTAAATATACAAATGGGTATTTTAATACTTTATTTTCGCAAAAAGGAGTATTACAGCCAACCTCTGGTTACAATTATGTAGCAATCAATGATGATGTCTATTTATATACTGGTTTAACATCGGTATCTAATGATGCTTCTAACGTTGGGTTTGCTATGATTAATTTGCGGACTAAAGATGGAAAGTATTATAATATTTCTGGAGCTGAAGAATATTCTGCAATGTCTTCGGCGGAAGGTCAAGTTCAAAACTTGAAATATACGGCAACTTTTCCGATTTTGATCAATGCGGGAGGGCAGCCAACATATTTCTTATCTTTAAAAGATGATGCTAAACTTGTTAAAAAGTATGCTTTTGTTAGTGTTGAAAATTATCAAATCGTGGCTACCGGTGACAGTGTTGCTCAAGCTGAACAAGCATATTATGCTTTATTAGAAGCTAATGGTAAAAAAACTGACTCAAGTGAATATAAGACTAATGAGTTGACTGGAGCGATTACTGCAATTAATGAAGCTGTCGTTGATGGTAACAGTACTTATTACTTTAAACTTGAAGGTAGTGATACGATTTTCATCGGAGATATCAGTTTATCTAATCAATTCCCATTAGCAAAAGTTGGTGATGTTGTAACCATTGAATATGTTAATAGTAAAGACAATAGCGAGGTAATTACTTCAATTAAATTTGGTTAGTCTTTAATAGAACAAGAAGCTATAACTTATATATAGGTTATGGCTTTTTTATATTTATTATCATCTCTTTAAACTCAAGCTATTTTGCTTTTGTAACTATATATTTAGTTAATAAAATGTGTTATAATCTTACAGTGAATTGAGGTGTAAAGATGAAAGCAAAAGTACTAGTAGTTGATGATGAAAAAGATATTAGGGAATTAATTAATTTTTATTTGAATAAAGAAGGATTTGAAGTTCTGGAAGCTAGCAATGGTGAAGAGGCTTTAGAAATATTCGAAAATGAATATATTGATTTAGGAATCATTGATGTCATGATGCCAGTTATGGATGGTTTTGAACTAGTAGAAAATCTAAAGGAATTTAAAGATGTTCCAGTAATTATGTTAACAGCGAAAGGTGAAAGTAAAGATAAACTTCGCGGTTTTTCTGTTGGTGCTGATGACTATGTAGTTAAGCCATTTGATCCAACTGAATTAATGGCACGAGTGCGAGCAGTTTTAAAAAGATATAGTGTTAATACATCAAATATAATCAAATTAAATGAAGTTGAGTTTGATGGCGATAAATATGAGATACGTTATCAGAGCGAAATCATTCATTTACCGTTAAAACAATTTGAATTAGTTTTTGAGTTAGCAAAGCATCCAGATCAGATTTTTAGTCGTGAACAGTTGATTGAAAAAATTTGGGGAATGGACTATGATGGCTTTGATCGTACTGTAGATGTTCACATTAAGCGAATTAGAGAAAATCTAGGACACTTACCAGGATTTAAAGTTGTAACGGTGAGAGGACTTGGATACAAGGTTGAAGTCGAATGATGAAATCTATTTATGGCAAGCTGATTTGCGGTTTTTTAATAACTATCGCATTTAGTTTTTCGGTTGCTGGATATGTAGCTTTACGTAATAATTATGATCAAATTGAAGATATGGCTAAGAGTGAGTTGAGTGCAACAAGCGAATATGTTGTAGGTATTTTAAATAGCCTTGATGATGCTAATATTAACGATATTATGAATAAATACGCAATTAGCTCAGAGGTTTATATAACGTTGTATTCACCAGAATTGGACTATTATACATATGGTGAAAACAAAGGATATTTTCCTAGTCGCGAGACAATGATTCAATATTATCATGATGAAAACAAAAACGGGCGTTTCGATGAGCGCAAAAGTGTGCAAACCTATGGCAGCAAGGCAAAAATCAATGGTTCTGATGTATATATATTTATTCAAAAGGATACTAGTTATGAAAAAGGAATTTTTGCTAATTCTGCTGTTTTGATTTTGGGTTGTGTCTTTTTATCAGGAAATCTAGTTTTTTTAGCGATTGCTGATATTATTGTTAAACCAATAACGAGATTAACTAACGCCACTAAAGAATTATCAAAAGGAAATTATAGTGTTCGTGTTAATTATGTGGGTGATGATGAAATTTCTCGATTGAATCAGGGATTTAATCAAATGGCACAGCAGTTAGCGAAACAAGAAGAAACAAGACAAAAGTTCATTTCTGATATTTCGCACGAATTTCAAACTCCATTGACTGCAATTCAAGGCTTTGCCAATATTTTAAAAGAGGAAGATCTTCCTAAAGAGCAGCGTCAAAAGTATGCTGATATAATCTTATTTCATTCAAAAAGGTTATCGACTCTTTCTAAGAATATGCTGCAGCTGACGTTGTTGGAACGAGAAGAGGTTGAGTTAGAATTTACAACATATTCAATTGTTGAGCAATTATCTCGGGTTATTTCTACTCAAGAAAACCAAGCAATTTTAAAGGATATAGAAATTCAATTTGAAAAACCGCGCAAAGATATTATGGTTTATGGCGATGAACAACGATTGGAACAAGTTTGGATCAATCTTATTTCAAATGCAATCAAATATACTGGTGAAGGTGGTCTTATTACAGTAACTGTTAAAAAGGCTTCTCGTGAAGTTGAAGTATCAATTGAAGATACTGGATACGGAATGTCTAAAGAAGTTGTTTCACATATATTTGAACGTTTTTATCGTGAAGAAAAAGCCCGTTCTGTAGAAGGAAATGGACTAGGGTTATCAATTGTAAAAACAATTGTAGATTTACATCATGGAAATATAGATGTTATTTCCCAGGTTGATGTTGGCTCTACTTTTGTAGTAAAATTACCAAGCGAACGAAAAGTTTTTGATATTAAAGAAAAACTATCGTTTAATAAATAATCGGAGGAATTTATGGAATTACTTAAAGAGAGAATATTAAAAGACGGGATTGTAATTATGCCGGATATATTAAAAGTGGATAGTTTTTTGAATCATCAAATTGATCCTACTTTGTATCGACAAATAGCTCAAGAATTCAAAGCTCGTTTTAAAGACACAAAAATTACTAAAATCTTAACAATTGAAGCTTCGGGAATTGGGATTGCTTTAGCAACAGCTTTTGAATTTGATGATGCACCTGTTGTCTTTGCAAAGAAAGGGACTGCAAAAACAACAAGTACACATTATTATAGTTCTAAAGTACATTCATTTACTAAAGGAATTGATTATGATGCGATTGTCAGTAAAAAATATTTAGATAAAGATGATAATATCTTAATTATCGACGATTTTTTAGCTAATGGTCAAGCTGTATTAGGTTTAGTTGATATTGTTAAACAAGCAGGTGCAAATATTGCTGGTGTTGGAATTGTTGTTGAAAAAGGTTTTCAAACAGGTCGCCAATTAATTGAAGAAAAAGGCTATCGTGTGGAATCGTTAGCAGTAGTAGAAGCATTTAGGGATGGTGCGGTGATCCTGAAATAATGAGAGGAAGAAAGTAATGTATTTAAAAAGAATTGAATTACATGGTTTTAAATCATTTGCTGATAAAGTCAATGTAGAATTTCAACCTGGAATCACAGGAATCGTAGGTCCAAATGGTTGCGGGAAATCAAATATCTCTGATGCTGTACGTTGGGTTTTAGGAGAACAGTCAGTTAAATCGTTGCGTGGTGCAAATATGTCAGATGTTATTTTTGCTGGAAGCGAAGATCGTCGGGCGCAAAATTTAGCTGAAGTTACCTTAGTTTTCGATAACAGTGATCGTTTTATGAAATATGATTATAATGAAGTCGAGATTACACGGCGACTTTATCGTATGAATAATGAAGCGGAGTATTTAATCAATAAACAATCTTGTCGTTTAAAAGATATTATTGATTTGATTATGGATACAGGTCTAGGAAAGGATTCGTTATCAATTATTTCCCAAGGCAATATTTCTTCTTTTGCGGACAATAAACCAGAAGAACGTCGTGGTATTTTTGAAGATGCAGCAGGAGTTTCTAAATATAAAAAAAGAAAATTAGAATCGATTCGTAAATTAGAACGTACTAACGAAAATCTTGAACGAATTGGTGATATCGTAGTAGAACTAGAAAAACAGGTTGGTCCTCTTAAACGTCAAAAAGACAAAGCAGAGAAGTATTTAGCGTTGAAAGAAAAATTAACAGCTATAGAAGTTAATGTTTTAATAAATGAGATAACTGAAGCAAAAAAATCACTAGATGAATTGAGTAAGGTAATCAAGGACTTAAATGAGCGTCAAGCTTCTTTAGAGGCTGATATTTTGCTTAAAGAGAGCAGTAACGATGAAATAAAAAAGAAAATGTTTACTCTCGACCAAGAAATAAATGCTTTACAAAGTAAACTATTAGAGGCAGTATCAAATGTCTCGAAACTAGAGACTGCCAAAGTCGAAGTTGATCAAAAGCGAAAACATGCACTTGAGACCTTAAGTAAAGAAAATTTAAAAGAAAATATCGCTAATATGAAGGCGATTTTAAGTGATGTTGTTAATGAATATAATGATCGTGTGGAACGATTAGATAACACTCAAGAAGAGTTAACCACGATAATTGGACAACAAGAGGAGCGTAATAAAAAATTACTTTTATTAAAAAATGAAATTGATCAATTATCAAACAATATTAATAAAAATAAATCACGAAAAGAGATTTTAATAGATGCGATTGAAAATAAATCAAATTATCATCATGGCATTAAAACAGTTTTAAGTCTTGCTAAAAGTAATAAAAATATTATTGGTGTTTTAGGTGATTTAATTACAACTGATGAAGGATATGAATTAGCGTTGTCTTCAGCTTTAGCAGGAGCAATAGAGTTTATTGTTACAACAGATGATTTAACTGCACGAGATGCAATTAAATTTTTACGTGATAATAAAGCGGGACGAGCTACTTTTTTACCAATCAGTGCTATGAAACCACGACATGTGCGTGAAGAACATTTAGTTGTTTGTCAAACCATGGAAGGATATTTAGGTTTGGCTAGTGATTTTGTAACATATGAAGATGAGATTGCTGCCGTTGTTTTAAATCAACTAGGGAATATTATTGTAGCTAAAGATATTGATAGTGCTAATGAAATCAGCAAAGCAACTTTTTCTCGGTACAAAGTCGTTTCTCTTGAAGGTGATGTTGTTAATGTTGGCGGTTCTTTGACGGGTGGAAGTTTTAATCGTCAAAAATCTTCAATAGTTCAAAAACGTGAACTTGAGCAGGTTGCTGTTACTCTTGAACAACAAGAAAAAGAACTTGGGCTTAAGCGTAATGAACATAATGGATTGGATAATGAAATCAAAGAAGTTTCACATGCTCTATTACAAAAGCAGATGGCATATGCTAAATTGGAAGTTGTTGTTCAAAGCAAGAAAGAAGAGTTGATCAAGGCAAAATCCGAGTATGAATCATTAGCTGATCAAAGTGTTGAATTAGAAGAATTTGCTAGTGGAAAAACAGAAAGTAAATTAGTTAATCAGTTAAATGAAGCGATTAAATATCGTGATAATTTAACTGAAGAAATTAAATCAAAACGTGAACTTAGAATGGCCTATGTTAATCAAAATGAAGCTTTAGATGTTGAATTGCGTGAATATCGTAATGATTTAAAAGAGGTTCAAAGTGAGGTTAATACTAGTGCTATTAATGCAACAAAATTAGAAGCAATGTTAAATAATCATTTAGCTAGATTAAATGATGAATATCGGATGACTTATGAGTATGCTGTCGAGCATTACCTTGATGAAATTGATGTTGAACAAGCTAAATTAGAAGTATACGAATTAAGAACAAATATTAATCGTTTAGGAAACGTTAATGTTGATGCAATTGAAGAATATCAAATAATCAGTGAGCGTTATGAGAACATGAATACTCAGCGTATAGATTTGATTCAAGCCCAAGATAGTATCCTTGAAGCGATTAAAGAGATGGATGAAATTATGGTTGAGCGTTTTTCAGAAACGTTTGAGAAAATCAACGAAGAGTTCAATCATGTCTTTAGGAGTTTATTTGGTGGAGGAAAGGCTAGAATAAAGTATACTGATCCTACAAATATTCTTGAAACTGGAATCGATATTGATGTTCAGCCCCCAGGTAAAGCAGTCCAGAATATTACATTATTTTCAGGTGGGGAAAAGGCCTTGATCGCTATTTCATGTTTATTTGCAATTTTACGGGTACGGCCAATTCCGATGTGTATCTTAGATGAGGTTGAAGCTGCATTAGATATTGCAAATGTTGAACGTTTTGCTAAATATTTAAGAGAATTTTCGGGAACGACGCAATTTATTGTGGTTACCCATCGTGAAGGAACAATGGAAGAATGTGACCTTCTTTATGGAGCAACAATGCAACAAAAGGGAGTTACAAAGTTAGTTAGTGTCAAATTAGAAGAAGCAATAGATTTAACAGATCAAAGTTAGGAGGAATCGTATGGGATTTTTTAGTCAAATAAAAGAAAAATTCGTTGGTAAATCTGCTAAACAAAACGAAAAATATGTAGCTGGATTAGATCGGTCTAATAGTACTTTTTCAGATCGAATCAATGAACTTGCAGCTCGCTTTAGAGAAATCAATGATGAGTATTTTGAAGAATTGGAAAATATTTTGATTATGTCCGATGTTGGAGTTTCGATGGTAATGAAGATAGTTGAAGAAATTAAAAACGAGGTACGTTTGCAAAATATTACTGACCCAAAAGAGATTAATGAGATCATCGTTGATAAAATGTTCGTTATTTATGCAAATGATAGTGTCATGACAACTAAGATTAACTATGCTGAGGAAGGATTAACAGTAATTTTAATGGTTGGAGTAAACGGGGCTGGTAAGACTACAACAATTGGGAAATTAGCTAATCGTATCGTTAATGATGAAGGTAAGAAAGTAATGGTTGCAGCTGGAGATACTTTTAGAGCCGGAGCGATTGATCAGTTAGCAGTTTGGGCACAGCGTGTTGGTGTCGATATTGTTAAAGGTAAAGAGGGCGGTGATCCTTCAGCAGTGGTATTTGATGCTTTAAAACAGGCAAAAGAAAAAAATGTTGATGTTTTAATTTGTGATACTGCTGGTCGTCTTCAAAATAAGGTCAACTTAATGAATGAATTAGAAAAAATGAATCGTATTATTAAACGCGAAGTACCTGATGCACCGCATGAAACACTGTTAGTTATTGATGCAACAACTGGTCAAAATGGTGTTTCACAAGCTGTGGAATTTTCTAAGATCACTGATGTCTCAGGGTTAGTTCTAACCAAAATGGATGGAACTGCTAAGGGTGGGATTGTTCTTTCTATCAAAGATCAATTGAATATACCTGTAAAATTCATTGGTCTAGGAGAAAGTGTTGATGATTTACAAGAATTTGATTTAGACCAGTATATATATGGGTTATGCAAAAACCTAGTTGAGGAATAGTATGGAATCAAGTTTAGAGAAAAAACAACGAGTTAATCTACTAATGGATTGTTATAGTGATTTGTTGACAGAAAAACAGCAAACATATTTAGAATATTACTATCAAGAAGATTACTCTTTATCGGAAATTGCACAAATTTTGGATGTTAGTCGTAATGCTGTATTTGATAATTTAAAAAAAGCAGTTCATAGTTTAGAAAATTATGAAGAAAAACTGCAGTTGTTAAAAAAACATCAAGAAAGGCTTGACTTGATCCAAAGAATTGAAGATGATATATCTAGTGATCATAAAAGTCTAGAAGAATATTTAGAATTATTAAGGAAGATTTAGAAAGGGGTATTTATGGCATTTGATTCATTATCAGAACGTCTGCAAGGGACTTTAAAGAAAGTTTCTGGACAAGGGCGTTTGACTGAAAAAAATATGGAAGAAATGCTTAGCGAAATTCGCTTAGCATTATTAGAGGCAGATGTAAACTTTCAAGTTGTAAAAGAGTTTATTGCTGCAACAAAAGAAAAAGCGTTGGGACAAGATGTTTTAGGTTCATTAAAACCGGGACAGGTTGTTGTAAAAATCGTCCATGACGAACTAGTTTCGTTACTGGGAACAAGTGTTGCGGAAGTTGATTTTGATAAGAAGCCAACTGTTATTATGATGGTTGGACTTCAGGGTTCTGGGAAAACTACAACTTCTGGAAAAATCGCAAAATTAATTACCAAGAAATATGGTAAAAAACCATTGTTGGTTGCTGCAGATATTTATCGCCCAGCTGCTGTGGATCAGTTAAAAACATTAGGTGAACAATTGAATGTTCCTGTCTACGAAAAAGGGACATCACAATCTGCTGAATCAATCGTAGAAGAAGCGATGACATTTGCTCGTGACCATAATAATGACGTAATTATTATCGATACTGCGGGGCGTTTACATATTGACGAACCATTAATGAACGAGCTGGCTAATATTAAAAAGATCGCTCATCCAAGTGAAATTTTACTAGTTGTTGATGCTTTAACTGGACAAGATATTGTTAATGTTGCCAGTTCATTTAATGAACAGTTGAGCATTACTGGGGCTGTTTTAACTAAATTAGATGGTGACTCTCGTGGTGGGGGAGCTCTATCAATTCGTCATATTACAAATGTACCAATTAAATTCATTGGTACTGGTGAAAAATTAGATGCTATCGATTTATTCTATCCTGATCGTATGGCTGATCGTATTTTGGGAATGGGCGATGTTGTATCTCTAGTTGAAAAAGTACAAGATGTATATGATGAAAAAGATACAATGAAAGCCTATAAAAAGATGCAATCGGGACAATTTGGTCTTGATGACATGCTTTCTCAAATGCAGCAGTTAAGGAAATTGGGGCCACTATCAGGAATTATGAAAATGATTCCAGGAATGCCTAAGTTACCAAAAATGAATGATGAGGACTCTGAAAAGAAATTAAAAATGACTGAATCAATTATTTTTTCAATGACCAAAGAGGAACGTCGAGATCCAAGTATTATTACTTTATCTAGAAAAGAGAGAATTGCTAAAGGTTGTGGTAAAGATGTTGCAGCAGTTAACCGCTTGCTAAAACAATTTGAAGAATCTAAAAAAATGATGAAGATGTTAGGTAATGTTGATCCTAATACAGGTATGCCAATGCCAGGGGGACGTGCAAAGAACCCTAATATCGGTAATCCTAATCGTAAAAAAATCCGTCATAAAAAGAAGAAAAAATAGCCTGATAAATTCAGGCTTTTTATTTTTACCTGTTCAAATTGAAAATTTGAACATATAGACTTAAGTCAGTTGAGCATACG